>Ga0126381_100007170_pt1 | contig 12385 bp, 13 predicted proteins | sample PanSoiMetPlot_28_FD_96465 | JGI IMG/M metagenome (GOLD analysis project Ga0126381, IMG submission 96465) | Tropical forest soil microbial communities from Panama - MetaG Plot_28 | ecosystem: Environmental > Terrestrial > Soil > Tropical forest > Bulk soil | place: Panama | collected 2016-02-17
CCCTGGCACGCCAATCGCCTGAGGATCATCGATCTAGCAGCCGCCCTGACCAGCGCTTGCGCCGCGCTGGGCAAAATCGCCAGAGACATCACACTCCTAGCCCAGACCGAGGTAGCCGAAGTCAGCGAGGCGACCCCGGGCGGATCAAGCACCATGCCTCACAAGCAAAATCCAGTCGCCGCCATAGTCATTCTCGGCCACACCAAGCAGGCCCCCCACCTGCTAGCCACACTCGCGAGTTCGGCCGAACAAGAACACCAGCGCGCCGCCGGCGCCTGGCACGCCGAGTGGCAGCCCTTCTCCGACCTACTCCGCCTCACCAGCTCAGCCGCCTCCTGGTCTGCCGACCTCCTGACCGGCCTCCGAGTAGATCCCGTCAGGATGCGACAGAACCTGGACGCAACCCACGGCCTCACCATGGCCGAGCACGTAACAGCCCTGCTGGCCCCGGCAATAGGCCGCCTAGAAGCCCACAGGCTCGTGGCGCGCGCGACGGTGCGCGCCACGGCTGACGACATCACTTTGGCTGAGGCTCTTGTCATCGACGAGGAGACGGCAACGCAGCTAGCCGCCTGCAAAATCAGCCGGGACCAGCTCCAAGCAACGCTAGCCCCCACCTCCTACCTGGGGGCTACCCAACAGTTCATCGCTAGGGCACTGGCCGCACACGAAGGCATTAAGGCAGATCTCCCCTAGCCTGGTTTCTCATGACAGACGGTATGCAAACACGCCGCGAGGTCCTCGGAGACGAGCACGTCGACAAGGCCATCGCCAACACGACCGACTTCACGGCCCCGTTCCAGGACTTCATTACGCGTTACGCCTGGGGCGAGATCTGGAACCGGCCCGGTCTCACACGAGCCGAACGAAGCATGATCACCTTGACCGCCCTCGCCGCTCTGCGCCAGGACGAGGAGCTCGCCATGCATACCAGAGCGGCGCTGCGCAACGGCCTGACCCCTGATCAGATCCGCGAGATCCTGCTCCAGGTCGCGGTTTACGCGGGTGTCCCTGCCGCCAACCGTGCGTTCGCTGTAGCTTCAGAGGTCTTGCAGACTTTTGCGTAGACCGCACAGTTGTTCACTAAGCGCCCTATCGATATCGTTTCGGTAAACCCTGTCGCTGTCGTCACGGTGAACACCACGGGGAAGGCTGGTGCTGGATGGCGGAGATCGTATCGCTGGCCGAGGCGATCGCCGCGGACGTTCACGACGGTGACATCGTCGCGATGGAAGGCTTTACCCACCTGATACCGCATGCCGCTGGGCACGAGGTGATCAGGCAGCGGCGGCGAGATCTGACCCTGGTCAGGATGACGCCTGACGTCATCTACGACCAGCTCATCGGTGCCGGATGCGCACGGAAACTCGTGTTCTCCTGGGCGGGCAACCCGGGAGTCGGCTCGCTGCATAGGTTCAGGGACGCAGTCGAACGGTCGTGGCCAGCGCCGCTGGAGATCGAGGAGCATAGTCACGCCGGAATGGCGAACAGGTACCTCGCCGGGGCCTCCGGCCTGCCGTTCGCGATCCTGCGCGGCTACCGCGGCACCGACCTGGCCACCCACACCGCCGGAGTCGCCGACATCGTCTGCCCGTTCACGGGCGAGACCCTCACCGCCGTCGCCGCGCTGAGACCCGACGTGACCGTGATCCACGCCCAGCGAGCCGACCGGCTCGGAAACGTGCAGTACTGGGGCATCACCGGGGTTCAGAAAGAGGCAGTACTCGCTGCGGCCCGTTCGGTCGTGACGGTCGAGGAGATCGTCGACGAACTCGACCCCCGCCCGGGCGCCGTGGTGCTGCCGTCGTGGATGGTGACGCACGTGGCGCTCGCGCCGAGCGGCGCGCATCCGTCATACGCGCTCGACTACTCGATCAGGGACAATGACTTCTACGTGGCATGGGATGCGATCAGCAGAGACAGAGCCAGCTTTCAGGCGTGGATGGATGACCATGTGTTCAGCCCCCGGACTCAATCGTGACTGACACCGCCATGACTTATACATCGGACGAGATGATGACGGTGACCGCGGCGCGGGCGCTGCTCGACCGGATGACGTGCTTCGTGGGGATCGGGCTGCCGAGCGAGGCCGCCAACCTGGCCCGGGCGACGCACGCGCCGAACCTGGTGCTGATCTACGAGTCAGGCACAATCGGCGCCAAGCCCGACGTGCTGCCGCTTTCCATCGGCGACGGCATCTTGGCGCAGACCGCTGACTCGGTCGTCAGCGTGCCAGAGATATTCAACTACTGGCTGCAGCCGGGCCGGATAGACGTCGGATTCCTCGGGGCCGGGCAGATCGACAAGTTCGGCAACATCAACACGACCGTGATCGGCGGCGATTACGCCAGCCCGAAAGTGCGATTGCCTGGTGCGGGCGGCGCGCCCGAGATCGCGGCGGCCTGCCGTGAGGTGATCGTGGTGCTGCGCCAGTCGCGCAGGACGTTCGTCGAGCGCGTTGACTTCATCACCTCAGTCGGCTTCGGCGACGGACCGGGTGCCAGGCATCGGCTCGGCCTGACCGGCGCTGGGCCGCAGCGGGTGATCACCGACGTCGGCGTCTTGCAGCCAGACCCGGCTACCTCCGAGCTCGTGCTGACCGGGATTTACCCCGGAGGATCCGTTTCCGATATCTATGCCAAAACCGGCTGGGACCTGCAGGTGTCAGCCAACCTCTCCGAGCTGGCGCCTCCGTCAGATATCGAGCTGAGCGTGCTGCGCGGCTTGGTCGCCACGATGCCGGCCAGCAGGACGGCCCCGGTACTCGTCCCGCCAACGCGGGTGGCTGCGCGATGACTGCCAACCAGCACGAGACCGCCGCGGGTCGGCTGGATATAGCTGCCTACCAGCGTCCTGTCGGCGTTCATCCGCCGCTTGCGTCGCCTGAGTACCGATCGACGCAGCTGCGCGCTCCCAAGCAGAAGCTCGTGCTGCTGTCACACCTGCTGACCGAAGTGACCGGGCCGACCCACGGTTCGCAGCCGGTCACCGCCGCTGACGCCGACCTGACCAAGCGGCACCCGGGTGAGCCGCTCGGCGAGCGGATCATCGTGACCGGGCGGGTGCTCGACTCCGGCGGAAGGCCGGTGCCCGACACCCTCGTCGAGATCTGGCAGGCGAACGCGGCTGGCCGGTACGCCCATCACGTCGACGATCACCCGGCACCGCTCGACCCGAACTTCGACGGCGCCGGCCGGTGCATGACCGACTCCCACGGCAGGTACCGGTTCATCACAATCAAGCCCGGCGCCTACCCCTGGGGTAATCACCTCAACGCCTGGCGCCCTGCGCACATCCACTTCTCGCTGTTCGGCCAGGCGTTTACCCAACGGCTCGTCACTCAGATGTACTTTCCTGGCGACCCGCTGTTCGCTCAGGATCCGATCTTCAACTCGGTGCCAGACCCCAAGGCCAGGCAACGTATGATCGCGGCCTTCGACCTTGACCTGACCGAGCCGGAATGGGCGCTCGGCTATCGCTGGGACATCGTGCTGCGCGGACGCGAGCAGACTGTCTTCGAGGAGGGGTAGCGATAGTGCAGCTGCCAATCACGCCGTCGCAGACGATCGGTCCCTTCCTGGCGATCGGGCTGCCGTGGCCAGACGGGCCCTTTGTGGTCCCCCAGGGGACGCCGGGGGCGATCAGCATTAGCGGCCGCGTCACCGACGGCGCGGACCAGCCGCTGACCGACGCGATGGTGGAAACGTGGCAGGCCGACCCGGATGGCAGGTTCGACCATGCGGGCGACCCGCGCGGCGCGACCGGGCCGCGGACGCCGGGGTTCCGCGGTTTCGGCCGCTGCGCGACCGATGCCGACGGCCGCTACCGGATAGTGACGGTGCGGCCAGGGCCGCTCCCGACTCCCGACGGCGGCACCGAGGCCCCGCACATCGACGTGTCCGTGTTCGCCAGGGGGCTGCTCGACCGCGTGGTGACCAGGATCTACTTCGCTGATGAGGCTGCGGCCAACGCTGCCGACCCGGTGCTCGCAAGCATCGCCGATCCGGGCAGGCGCGCCACGCTGATCGCCGGGCGAGAGCCGTGCGGCCGGCCAGGCGAGTTCCGGTTCGACATTAGGCTGCAAGGCTCTAAAGAGACCGTCTTCTTCGATGTCTGAGCCGCCCGAAAAACCCGACCTCGAAAATTCCATTTTCGGAAAATCGCATCTCGGAAAATCCGAGTTGGGTGGATCAGCGCCTGCCGTCGGGCTGACCGCTTCGCTCGACGGGCCGGCAGGCGCACCCGTGCTTGTGCTCGGCAACTCCCTCGGCACCAGCCGCATGGTCTGGGACCGGCAGGCGGCGGCTCTTGGCGAGCGGTTCAGGCTGCTTCGCTACGAGCTTCCGGGCACGGCGGCTCGACAGCCTGGCCCGGGCCTTACTCGATCGCCGGCCTGGGCACCGCTGTGCTGGCCCTGCTCGACTCGGCCGAGATCGATCGCGCGGCCTACTGCGGCATCTCGCTCGGCGGCATGATCGGGATGTGGCTCGCGGCGAACGCTCCTGACCGGATCGCCGCGCTCGAGCTGGTGAGCACTTCGGCGTACCTGCCTCCGGCCGACGGCTGGCGGGCCAGGGCCGATCTGGTCCGATCCGAGGGCCTGGCTCCCCTCTCGGCGCCATCGGCAGGCCGGTGGTTCACCGCCGCGTTCGCCGAACGCGAGCCCGCCGTGATCTCGTCGTTCATCGCCGATCTGGAACGAATCGATCCGGCCGGTTACGCCGGCTGCTGCCTCGCCATAGCCGACATGGATCTGCGCGCCGACCTGAGCTCGATCAAGGCGCCAACCCTGGTGATCTCCGGTGCCGAGGATCCGGCAACGCCGCCTGAGCACGGCGCCGCGATCGCGGCCAGCATCGGCGGCGCGCGGCAGATCGTCGTCGATGGCGCGGCACACCTGGCGAACGTGTCGTCGCCCGCCGACGTCACCGCCGCCCTGCTCGACCACCTCGACAAAAGCTCCTAACCCGGTGGACGCCGGGTCGAGCAGGGGCCGACGCTGGCCCAAAGCGCCTGCCTGACCATGCTCGTGGCCGCTCGAGGGAGCAGCAGCAACAACTCAGGGACGACGTTGCTGCTGAGACGTTGCCCGCGGCAACAACGTCGACTCTCTGTTGTCGCTGGGGCAGCAGCTCAGGGACGACGTTGCGGTTGGAATCGGGACTCAGCAGCAACGCAGGGACGACGTCGCTCCTCTTCAAGATCAACGTACGCTCGGTGGCATTTGGCGACCGCATCTGGCGGGTCTGGGCGACACGCCTGGTTCGGATACCGCACACGAGGGTTACCATTCAGATGAGATGAGAACCTCTGGGCGCACAGCGAACATGTCAGGCGAAGCTGAGTACTACCAGGAAGTGGCTGACCAGACGAGCGACGGGTCGGCCGCTGATGGAGTGAGCCGCTCGTTGATCGAAGCCGGAGACGTGGCCGGCCAGTCAGCCGCCGAGAGCGCTCAGCCGAGGGACAGTGACTTCGTTCAGTCGCTGGACCGCGGGCTCGCGGTAATCAGGGCGTTTGGCCCGGACCGCGAGCGACTGAGCCTCAGCGAGGTTGCCAGGGCTACGGGGCTGACCAGGGCCGCCGCCAGGCGTTTCCTGCTGACCCTGGTCAAGCTCGGCTACGTGCGCAGCGACGGCAGGGAATTCTCGCTGCGGCCCAGGGTGCTCGAGCTCGGCTACGCCTACTTGTCCGGGCTTGCGATGCCCGAAATCGCCGCGCCGCATCTGGAGGAACTCGTCGCCAAGCTGCGCGAGTCCTCCTCGATATCGGTGCTGGACGCCCATCACATTGTCTATGTCGCCAGGGTGCCGACCAAGCGGATCATGACAGTCGCGATCTCGGTAGGCACGAGGTTCCCCGCGTTCGCCACCTCGATGGGTCGTGTCCTGCTCGCCGCGATGAGCGAGGAGGAATTCGAGCGCTACCTGACCGAAGCTCGTTTCGAGTCACTGACGGATCGCACGGTGACCGATCCGGCCAGGCTCAGGGAGATCGTGCAGGAAGTAGCCAGGCAGGGCTACGCGATTGTCGACCAGGAACTCGAAGAGGGCCTGCGGGCCGTGGCCGCGCCGATCCGCGGCGCGAGCGACGGGGTGATCGCTGCCATTAACGTCTCGGCTCACGCGAGCCGGGTCAGCCTCACGGCCATGCGAACCGATCTGCTGCCCGCGCTGCTCGAAACGGCGGGTCAGATCGAACGAGACCTGAAGTCACAAGGCGCGAACTGACCCAGGCGGTCTCTTCCGAGGTCGACTGAGCCAACGAACCGCAATGGCCTGATCTCATTCCGCAAACGATCGCATGGCCGCAACTCTGCGACTCCTGTGGGCGTTCTTCATCTATCGCACTGTTACGTCACGATCGTTGACAGTGGCCGAGAAGGCTGGCTAAGTTCTACATTGCGTATAGTCGTACGCCAAGCGAACATCCTGCGGTACCTGTCATGAAGTGTCGGGGGCGTCTCGGCCCCGCCCTTCAGCCCTCCTGCGTACCGTTGGCGCTTAATCAGAGGAGACGGAATGGACCGTCAGGAACAGGACCAGCCCATTTCGCTGGGACAGCCGATCTCGCGACGCTCACTTCTGCGGGGCGTAGGTGCCGGAACGCTCGCCGTAGGCACTAGCGGGCTGCTCGCCGCCTGCAGTTCCAAGATCAAGGGTTCCGGATCAAACACCACCAAGGCCATCACGATCGGCTGGATCCACCCGCTGACCGGTCCGCTCTCCGGATTCGGCGCGCCAGACAACTGGGTGCTCAGCAAGATCAAGCAGACCACCCCATACAGCAAAGGGTTCAAGATCGGCGGCAAGACCTATCGGGTCACGATCAAGTCCTACGACAGCCAGTCCAGCCCGACTCGGGCAGGAGACCTTGCCAAGCAAGCCATCCTGACCGACAAGGTCGACCTGTTGCTCGTATCGTCCACGCCGGAAACGGTCAACACGGTCGCCAGCCAGGCCGAGACCCTGGGCTGTCCGCTGATCTGCGCGAACGTTCCGTGGGAGCCCTGGTACATCAACCTCGGCGGCAACCCGGCCAAGCCGACGCTCAAGCCCAAGTACGTGGTGATGTACTTCCTCGGCGCCGAGCACTTGATCGGGTGCTTCATCCCGATGTGGGACCGGATCCACGCCCAGCTCAAGACCGACAAGGTGGTAGCCGCGGCGTTCCCCAACGACTCCGACGGCAACGCGTTCCGCGCCGTATTCCCTCCGATCGCCAAGAAGGCCGGCTACGACATGGTGCTGTCTCCGGCCTACGCGGACATCACCACCACCAACTACTCCTCGATGATCAGCCAGTTCAAGGCGGCCAAGGCGGACTTCTTCACGAACGTGCCGCTGCCACCCGACTTCGCCACCATGTGGAAGCAGGCGGCCCAGCAGGGCTTCAAGCCCAAGCTGGCGACGGTAGCGAAGGTGCTGCTGTTCCCGCCTGACGCCTACGCACTCGGCCCGCTGGCGTACAACGTGGCGACTGACGCCTGGTGGGCACCGTCCCTGCCGTGGACCTCGTCGTTCACCGGCGAGACCTGCCAGCAGCTTGCCACCGACTTCGAGACTGCCACCAAGGGCCAGTGGAACTCCAACATCAGCAACTACAGCCTCTTTGAGGCCGCGCACGCGGCCCTCACCTCCGCCAGTGACCCGCACGACAAGGCCGAGGTCGCTGACGCCATCCACAAGGTGAACCTTCCCGAAGCGGTTGCCGGCCCACTGAACTTCGCCTCGGGTGGACCAGCCCCTGGCGTAGCGATCACGCCGCCGGTCGGCGTGCAGTGGCAGAAGGGCACCAGGTTCCAGGTCGAGATGCAGGTCGTTGACAACACTCTGCAGCCGAACGCGAAAATAACAGCAGACCTGAAGCCGACCAACAAGTGACCGGATGACAAGCCCCCTGCCTCTGCTTCAAATTGACCACGTGTCGAAGCGGTTCGGCCAGGTCGTAATCGCTGATGACCTGTTCTTCTCTGTGGGATCAGGGGACATAGTCGGGATCGTGGGGCCGAACGGCGCCGGCAAGACCAGCCTGTTCGGCCTCATCTCCGGAGACCTAGCCCCGGGGTCCGGCGAGATCCGTTTCGCCGGGCAGACGGTCACCAGGCTGGACTCGGCAGCGCGGTGCAGGCTGGGCATGGGCCGCACCTACCAGGTGCCGCGGCCGTTCGCCGACATGACCGTGTTCGAGAACCTGCTCATCGCCGCCCAGCAGGGCGGCGGGATGCGACGCCGGGCAAGCTACGCGGCGGCGGTCGAAGCCCTTGAGCGAACGGGCATGGCCGCTCAGGCGAACACGCCAGCCGAGCGACTTGGCCTGCTCCAGCGCAAGCGGCTTGAACTGGCGCGGGCCCTGGCGACGCAGCCGACGCTGCTGCTACTCGATGAAGTGGCCGGCGGCCTCACCGACCCGGAGGTCGCCCAGCTTGTCGAGATCGTGCGCGACGTGAACGCCCAGGGAATCGCGGTGATCTGGATCGAGCACGTCGTGCGCGCGCTCACGGCCGTTGTGAGCAGGCTGATCTGCCTGGCGGGAGGCAGGTTCGTCGGCGACGGCGATCCGGCGTCCGTGCTGGCCGAACCCGCGGTACGCGAGGTCTTCCTCGGCACGGACGTCACCAGCGCGCTGGCCAGAGAGCCGACCTCCTCGCCGGACGCGCCATGACCGCGCCGGACGGCGACCGGCCGGGCGAGGGCACACCGCTACTCGAAGTTCGCGACCTGGTCGTCCACCACGGACAGCTCAAGGCGCTCGACGTCATCTCGTTCCGGGTGTTCCCCGGTGAGGTGTACGCGATCATCGGCGCGAACGGAGCGGGAAAGTCGACATTGCTCCGCACTATCGCCGGACTGCACCATCCGACATCAGGCTCGATGCTTTTCGAGGGAAACGACATCACCAGGCTCAGGCCTGAGCGCCGGGCCACTGCGGGGATCGTCATGGTGCCGGAAGGCAGGCGGCTGTTCGCGTCGCTGTCGGTCGAGGAGAACCTGCAGGTCGGCGCCACCTATGCGCGGCCAGGCCCATGGACGCTCGACCGAGTGTACGAGCTGTTTGACTGGATGAAAGGTCGCCGCAACCAGCCCGCCGCCCAGCTGTCTGGAGGTGAGCAGCAGACGGTCGCGCTCGGCCGGGCGCTCGTCGCCAATCCGCGCGTTCTGCTGCTCGACGAGCTGTCTCTCGGCCTGGCGCCGGTGGTAGTCCAGCGCATCTACGGCATGCTGCCGCAAGTCCTGGAAACCGGCCTCACCGTGCTGCTTGTCGAGCAGGACGTGAGCCAGGCGATGCGGGTGGCGTCGCACATCCATTGCCTGCTCGAGGGCCGGACAACTCTCGAGGGCAGGCCCGCCGACGTCACCGCTGAGCAGGTCGAGGCGGCCTATTTCGGCTTGAATGGTGCCGCCTCGACCACCCAGCCCAGCGAAGGAAGTGAAGCGTAATGGTCTGGGTGAACGCCATGATTCAAGGCCTGCTGGTCGGCGGTCTCTATGCTCTTTTCGCTTGCGGGCTCTCGCTGATGTTCGGGGTGATGAAAGTCGTCAACCTCGCCCACGGTGACCTGGCGGTCGTCGCGGGCTACATCGCCATCGGAATCATCTTCGTCACCCACGTCCCTGTGCTCTGGTCCTTCCTCATCGTGGTGCCGGTGATGGCGGCGCTCGGCTACGCATTGCAGCGCACTCTGATCCAGACCGCGCTCGACCGCAGCGTGCTCACAACGCTGATCGTCACCTTCGGCCTGTCGGTCGTGGTAGAGAACGGCCTGCTCCAGTTCTTCAGCGCCAACACACGCGGAATCGGCGTCGGGCTCTCACTAGTCACGGCTTCGTTGAATATCGGCTCGCAGATACAGATCGCTTACCTGCTTGTGGTCATATTCGCCGCCGCCGTCGTGGTGCTGCTCGGGCTCCAGTACTTCCTGTCCAGATCCAAGTACGGCCGCTTGATCCGAGCGGTGGCCGACGACAGGGAGGCGGCGCAGCTTGCCGGGGCGGACTACCGGCATGTTTTCGGCATCGCGGCGGCGCTCGCGTTCGGTACCGTGGCGCTTGGCGGGGTCGCGTACGGCATGTACTCCCAGCTCGCACCTACCACTGGCACCGACACAATCCTGCTGTACGCGTTCGCCGCCGTCGTGATCGGCGGACTCGGCTCGCTGTGGGGCACCCTGCTTGGTGGCGTGGTGCTCGGCGTGGCTCAGCAGATTGGCGCCCAGATCAACCTTTCCTATGAGGGCCTGGCCGGGTATCTGGTGTTCCTGGCGGTGCTCGTGATCCGTCCGGAGGGCCTCACCAGCCGGAGGGCACAGTCATGAGCCTGGTAACCGACACCACGGCCACTCGCCCGGTAGCGGACTTCCGGGTCACCAGGTCGCAGCGAAATGTCGTCTGGACCGGAGCGGTCGCGCTCGTCGTCGTTATCGTGCTGTACCGGTTCCCTTTCATCTTCTACGCGGGCGTCACGACCATCATGGTGCAGGCGTTCATCGTGCTCACGCTGGCGAGCATGTGGAACCTGCTCGCCGGCTATGCGGGCCTGGTGTCAGTGGGCCAGCAGGCGTTCGTCGGACTCGGTGCGTACTTCGTGCTGATCCTGGCACTCCACGGCATCTCGCCGTTCGCGGCGCTGCCCGTCGCGACGATCGGCTGCGGTGTCGCCGCGTTGCCACTGTGGTGGCTTGTCTCCCGGCTACGCAGCGGGTACTTCGCGATCGCCACCTGGGTGCTCGCCGCGACCGTGATGCTCATCATCGAGCGATTCTCTTCGATTGGCGGCGGGACCGGCATGCCGCTGCCAGGCTTCACCGGGGCTAACCCCGCCCAGCTCACCGCCGACACCTACTGGGCTGCCCTGGCCGTCACCGTGGCGGCGCTTGTCGCCATTTACCTGCTGCTGCGCAGCAGGCTCGGCCTCGTGCTCACCGCCATCCGCGACGACGAGGTTGCTGCCCGCAGCTCAGGCGCCCGAGTCGGCCTGGCCAGGCTGCTCGTCTTCCTGGTCGCTGGCGCCGGCTGCGGCGCGGCCGGGGCTGTGCTGGCGATCAGCCAGCTCCAGGTCCAGCCGAGCGCGGTCTTCAGCGTGCAGTGGACAGCGGAGATGGCGTTCGCGACGATCATCGGAGGGCTCGGCACGATCGAGGGTCCGATCATCGGCACCGCGGTGTACATGGTGCTACAGCAGACGCTTGCCTCTTACAACGCGTGGTACCTGATCGTCCTCGGGCTGTTCGCGATCGTCGTGGCGCTCTTCGCCCGCCGCGGGCTCTGGGGCCTCGTGGACGAGCGCCTGAACCTCAGGCTCTTCCCCGTCGGCTACTGGCTCCGCTACAGCGCAGACCCTCAGCAGCGATCGGGTCCCGGCTGGCTCAGCCGGCTGCTCCCCTCACGGAACCGCTAGCCGCGAACTGGTCGACGCCACCGAGAAGGCACGGTACGCATCGAGCACGCTCGCCAGGTGACGCTGCATCGCCTGCTCCGCCTTCTTGGGCTCTCGCGCGGTCACCGCGGCCACGATCGCCTCGTGTTGCGGCAGCGATACCGCCGGGCGTCCAGGCACCAGGGACAGTGAGAACTGGTAGCGGACCGTCTGATCGCGCAGTTGGCGGAGCAACCTCGACGCGGTCTCATGCCCGGCGATGTCGCGGATCGCGCCGTGCAACTCGGCGTTGAGTTCGCTGTAGCGCAGTAGCTCTGAGTTCTGCACGGCCGTGTGCATATCTTTCACCATCTGGCGTAGTTTCGCGGTCTGCGACTTGGTGATCCGTTCGGCCGCGCGGGCGGCTACGAGGCCCTCGAGCCTGATGCGGACCTCGGTGATCTCGATGGCCTCGGCCAGCGGGACATCCCGCACCCGTGCGCCTCGGTTTCGCTGGAACTCGACCAACCCCTGCCCCGCCAGTGCTTGCAGGGCAGATCGAAGAATGAACCTCGACGTGCCGAACCGCTCACACAGGTCGATCTCCACCAGCCGCTGATTCGGCGCGAACTCACCGGCAATAATCGCCGCCCGAAGCGCTTCGGTCACCACGGGTTTCGCGTCCTCCGGCATCACCGCGCTCCGGCCTCGATGGGAGGGGTGCCGTGGGTGTGGAAGGAGGGGATGGTGGCCAGGCCCCACGCCTGTCCCTTCGCACGCTCGGCCTGCGTCCACGTGATCGGCTTCCAGTCGGGCGCGAAGACCAGCCTGGCGCAAGGATTGCACAGCTCGATCCGGTTCCCGCCAGGCTCGTAGACGTACAGGAAGAACGTCTGCTGGATCGCGTGCTTGTGCGGCCCGGTCTCGATGAACACCTGCCGGTCGATGCAGATGTCGGCGGCCTTGAGTATGTCTTCCCTGGTGTCGGTCGCGAACGCGATGTGGTGCAGCCGCCCGTTCGCCTTGGTCC
>Ga0126381_100007171_pt1 | contig 12385 bp, 10 predicted proteins | sample PanSoiMetPlot_28_FD_96465 | JGI IMG/M metagenome (GOLD analysis project Ga0126381, IMG submission 96465) | Tropical forest soil microbial communities from Panama - MetaG Plot_28 | ecosystem: Environmental > Terrestrial > Soil > Tropical forest > Bulk soil | place: Panama | collected 2016-02-17
AAGTGGATGGAACTGGGAGATCCGCGTGATGCTCTCCTCGCCCGAGTGGTGTGGTCGCCGAACAGCCGAGTGATCTTCGCGGAGCGCCTGAATCGGATTCAGAACCACTTGTCCCTGCTCTCGGCGGATCCGAGTACCGGCATGGCGAAAATCGTGCTTACCGAGTACGATCCGTACTGGATCAATGTGAAGGGCTCTCCGCGGTTCATCGCCAACGGCGAACGCTTCCTATGGACCAGTGAACGAACCGGCTATCGGCATTTGTATGTTTACAGCGCCGCCGGTGAACTCCAGAAGCAACTTACCTCCGGCGACTGGGAGGTCGATGAGATTGCAGCGGTGGACGAGAAGCGCGGAACCGTTTATTTCACTTCATCGGAGGCGCGGCCGATCGAACGGCAACTTTATGCGGTTGACCTCGACGGTACAGGAAAGCGCCGGATCACTCGCGAAACCGGGACACACACGGTTTCGTTTTCACCCGACTGCGCGGATTATCTCGACGACTACAGCGCGACGAGCCAGCCGCCGAGGAGCAGTCTTATGAAGGCAGATGGATCGGTCCGGAGGGTTTATCGGGCGGCCGATCCATCGACGACTGAGGAATATGACATCCTGCCCCGCGAGATCGTCACCGTGAAAACCCATGATGGCGTCACGCTTTACGGACGTCTGACGAAACCGGTTGGCTATCGGGACGGCGTTCGCTATCCCACGGTAGTCATGGTCTATGGAGGACCGGGAATCCAGGTGATTCACGATTCGTGGTCCGGCCTCGGATGGGACCAGGTGCTCGCCCATCAGGGTTTCGCGGTCTGGCAGATGGACAATCGCGGCTCGATGGGCCGAGGCCACGCGTTCGAATCGGTCATTTTTCGGAATACGGGCGTGCGCGAGTTGGCGGACCAGCGCGAGGGAATCGAGTATCTGATCTCGCGAGGCATCGCCGATCCGAAACGAATCGGAATGTATGGATGGAGCTACGGCGGCTACATGACGCTGTTCACCGTCACGAATGCGCCGGGCCTCCTGAAAGCGGCGATTGCGGGAGCGCCGGTGACGGATTGGCGCAACTACGACACGATCTACACCGAGCGTTATATGGGCCTGCCCGATCAGAATCCCGAGGGGTATAAGAAGACGTCGCCACAGACCAGCGCAGACAAACTCGAAGGCACGAAACTCCTGATACTGCACAATGTGGAGGACGACAACGTCCATTTCCAGAACACGGTGCAGATGGCGAATGCGCTGGAGTTGGCGGGTAAGAAGTTCTACATGGTGGTTTATCCGCAGAAATCACACGGCGTTGAGGGACCGGCGCGTAAACAGTTGCTTGAGGAGACTACGGCCTTCTTCGAGGAAAACCTGAAATAACGATGCATCCTTTGCTCTCGTGGGCTCGGGCGCAGCAGTCCGAAGCCATCGACACGATTCGCGAATTCGTCGAATGTGAATCGCCGAGCGGCGACACGGCGGCGCTCGGACGCTTCGCTGATTTGTTTGCCGATACCGTTTCAGGCGCCGCGAAATGCCGCAAATCCGGACAGAACCTTCTCTGCGCTTTCGAACTGCCGGGGCGGAAGAAGAGAGGACAGATTCTGACGCTCGGTCACTCCGATACGGTGTGGCCTCTGGGAACGTTGCGGTCCATGCCGTTCCGGCAGGCGAAGGGGCGCCTCTGGGGACCAGGAGTGCTCGACATGAAAGCCGGGCTTGCGTTCCTCATGTTCGCGGCGCGCGCCTTGCGGGAACTCGATATTCCGGTGAGCCGCGGACTGTTGCTACAGATCACCTGCGATGAAGAGACGGGAAGCTCGGGATCTCGATCCCTTACCGAGGCAAATGCGAAGAGGAGCGAAGCCGTTTTGGTGCTGGAGCCAGGTACGGGCCTCTGCGGCAAGCTGAAGACCGAACGCAAGGGCGTGGGCGACTACCGCGTAACGGTCCGCGGAGTCGCAGCGCACGCTGGCGTGGATTTCGAAAACGGCGCGAGCGCAATCGTGGAACTTTCCAGACAGATCGATCGGATTTCCCGTTTCACAGATCTGCGACGGGGCATCACCGTCAATCCCGGCGTAATCAGCGGCGGAACCCGATCGAACGTAATCGCTGAAAATGCCGACGCTCATGTGGACATCCGGATTCGGCGGCTGCGAGATGCCGCCGGCCTCGACAAGAAGTTCCATGCGCTTCGTCCGTTCGACAAGCGCTGTTCCGTTCAAGTTTCAGGCGGCCTTAATCGGCCTCCCATGGAAAAAAGCGCAGGCGGACGACGCCTTTATCGCCTCGCCCAAACGGCGGCGGGAGAACTCGGAATTCCGCTGGAGGAATCCGCGACGGGCGGCGGTTCCGATGGAAATTTCACCGCCGCGCTGGGCGTGCCGACACTCGACGGTCTGGGCGCGGTGGGCGAAGGCGCTCACGCAAAACACGAAAGTATTCTGGTTGCGCGAATCGCCGACCGGATCGCGCTGCTGGCTCGTTTGATCACATTGATCTGAAGATTTGGCGTGCCACAATGAAGTTATGACGCCTCCGATGGCCAGTGGCCCGAGCGAGCTGTTTTCGCACATCGATAACGAGACGATGGAGCAGGCGCTCCTGCAGTCCGGCGCTGTCATGACGACCCTCGATAGCGTCATCAACTGGGGCCGTAAGAATTCGATCTGGCCGATGTCGTTCGGACTTGCCTGCTGCGCGATTGAAATGATGTCCATGAGCGCGTCGCGCTTCGACATCTCGCGGTTCGGAGCTGAGGTTTTTCGTGGGTCCCCGCGGCAGAGCGACCTGATGATCATCGCGGGACGGGTTTCCAATAAAATGGGTCCGGTCATCCGCCACCTTTATCAGCAGATGCCCGAGCCGAAATGGGTCATTTCGATGGGCGCATGCGCCACATCGACCGGCGTCTTCAACAATTACGCTTTAATCCCGGTGAATCAGGTGATTCCGGTGGATGTGTACGTGCCCGGCTGTCCCCCGCGGCCCGAGCAACTGATTCACGCGATCATGCTCCTCCAAGAGAAAATTGGCGGTTCCGCCGGCGCATTGAAGCAAGCGTTAAACCTCGCCTGAAAGCCTTGCTTCGGAGGGGCGCGAGGCCAATCAGGCGCGACGCGCGTCGAAGACTATACTTCGGATTTGCAAATGGACGCATCTCTGAGAGTCCTTCTCGTTGAAGATCGTCAGGACGACGCGGATCTCATTTCCCACAGTCTCAACCGGGCCGGTTATGATGCGCAGGTGACACGCGTGGAGACGGAGGCGCAATTCCGCGCGGCTTTGGCGGCGGGTCCCTGGGATGTGATCCTTTCGGATTACGTCCTGCCCGGTTTTCGGTGTGAAGACGCCCTCCGAATCGCCCGTGAGCTGAACGCGAATACTCCTTTCATCGCGCTCTCGGGCACGGTCGAGGAAGAGACAATTCTGAATCTCCTCCGCGCTGGCGCAGGCGATTACGTAATGAAAGGCAATCTCGCGCGGCTGCCCTCCGCGGTGGAGCGGGAGATTCGTAATGCCGAGGGCCGAGTGCACCGGGAGCGGCTCGAAGCGCAGCTTCAGCAGGCCATGAAAATGGAAGCGGTCGGCCGGCTCGCGGGCGGCGTTGCGCACGACTTCAACAACCTCCTGACCGTGATTACGGGGTTCGCGCAATTGGCGCTGCTCGACGACAATCCTGCACGCGCGGGACTTGAGCAGATCCTTCTGGCGGCGGAGCGCGCCAGCGCTCTGACCCGTCAACTGCTCGCGTTCAGCCGCCAGCAGGCGCTGGAACCGCGCGTGTTCGATTTGAACCGGCTCGTGCGCGACATGGAGAAGATGCTTCGACGTCTCATCAGCGAAGACATCGAGGTAATAACAAACGTTTCCGAAGAGCCGCTGAACGTCAAGGCGGATCCCGGTCAGATTGAGCAGGTCGTGCTGAATCTTGTCGTAAATTCGCGTGACGCGATGCCGCGCGGAGGAAAGCTGATTCTGGATACAAGCCGCCGCAAAATGGAAGGTGACGTTGCGGTTGCTCACGGACTCGCGGAACAGGAATATTGCGTCATTTCGGTGGGCGACAACGGTTCGGGCATACCCGCCTCGGCAATGCCTCACATTTTCGAGCCGTTTTTTACGACGAAGCCGGAGGGCCAAGGAACGGGTCTCGGTCTCTCGACGGTCTACGGGATCGTTAAGCAGTCGGGCGGGGCCATTCACGCCTATAGCGAGCCGAATATTGGCACGACGATGACGGTATTGCTACCCGCCGCGACCGAGGCCGCGGAAGAGATGCCGCACTACGAAGGCTCAAAGGTCGGATCAGGCCAGGAGACAGTTCTGGTTGCGGAGGACGAGGCGAACGTTCTGGACCTCGTGTGCAAATGTCTGACGGCGCGTGGATTCGCCGTTCTCGCCGCGCCCACTGCGGAAGCCGCGCTGGAAATGCTTCATGCCAGAGGTCCGGCAGGGGTTGATCTGCTGATCACGGACGTTGTGATGCCGCATATCGCGGGTCCCGTACTTGCGTCGAGAGCCGCCGAATTGCTGCCCAATCTTCGGGTGCTGTTCATGTCGGGATACACGGAGGATGTGGTCCGCCACTACGGCATCTCACGGCGTAATGCCGCGTTTCTGCAGAAGCCGTTCGCTCCGAGCGAGTTGGTTCGTAAGGTCAGGCAGTTACTGGATAGAAGCGTCGTGGCGAAGACGGCGGAGGTTCACATCCAGACCAGCTAAATTTTATAGCGTTATAAAGCGAAATCGGCAGGATGGGCTCGATGCCACCCTGCCGAGTCAAGCAAGCTCAATAGTTGTTCAAGTCGCGACTAAGCGGTTTTCTTCTTCCTTCGCGAAGCGCCAATCGCCGCCAGCCCGATGCCAGACAACGCCATAACAATGGTGGCCGGTTCCGGCGTCACGCTGGACTGCCCAGTGGGAGCACCAGTTCCGGGTAAGTAGGGGAGGTCACCGTTTGTTCCAAATCCGAAGGACACGCCCAAGACATTCGTAGTGTCGGTCACCCCACTTACCATAATCGTGAAATCCGCCTCCTGATTAATGTAGGGATTGTGAGGAGCGCTCGTGAGAGAGCCGTTTGGCGTGAACGAAGAATTCGTCGGGCCGATGACCGTTTGGCTGGGGCCACCAACCAGAGAATTCAGTTTGATCGCCGAACCGATATTAGAGAGAGCCCAGGGCGCAACAGTAACAGAGTTTGGAGGCAACAACGTAGCCGGACCATTGCCATTGACGTCAACGAAACCCTGGGGGGCCGTCGGGGTAGTAGACCCAGACACTGACACAATCTGGTCCAAAGTAAACATAAAACCGCTCAAAAGCTGCGAGGCGTCGTGAGGATCTGCCTGCAGGTCGAACAGTTGGATTGTAATCGTGTTCGTCCCGGTCGTGATCACCGCTTGCGCGTCTACCGGTTGGTTCGCGCTGCTTACCGCAGTGGGCGACGTGTTGAATGTGAAGGTGGCAGCAGTCGCACTGATTCCTCCGATTGCGAGCATTGCCATTGAAAACAGGATTTTTCGCATTTTTTGTCTGAATTTATACGGTAGCGTTTTCCGCATTCAGCTTCCACATATGGACACAGGTGCCCGTACTAGATGCGGTGAACGCAAAAGCCGTACTAGTTCTGTGGACGTAAAAACCGTACCGGTACGCGAAAACGGGTAACCGAGATCGCGTTAGCGATGCTTAGGGCGCAGCGGGCTTCGAAGCAGCAGGGCTGGCGATCTCACGGCGAATCGCGTCCAGCACGCCGTTGACGAAATGAACGGATTCTTCTCCGGAAAATTTGCGCGCCAGTTCCAGCGCTTCGTCGATCGCAACCGCGGGCGGAGTTTCCGTGTTGAGCATCTCGAAAGCGGCGAGCCTCAGAATATTTCGATCCACCGCCGGCATCCGCTGAAGCTTCCAGTGCTCCGCATGCCGGGTAATTCTTGCGTCAATGGAATCGATCTCGCGCACGGTACCCAGGAACAAAGCTTCAGCGAAGGTATCGCGCCGCGGTTTCGCGGGATTATCTTCGCTGACGAGCAGCGAGTCATAATAACCGCGCAGAATCTGATCCAGCGGATTCTCACGAAGATCCTGACGCAGATCCCAGTGATAGAGCAACTGAAGCGCCTGCCGGCGCGAGTGATGCCGGGCCATTAATTTGGCGCCCGCAACCGCCGTAAGAGATTGGCCATTTCTATGGCCGTCATCGCGGCATCGAAGCCTTTGTTCCCGCTCTTGGCCCCCGCCCGGTCGATCGCCTGTTCCACGCTGTTCGTCGTCAGCACGCCGAATGCAACCGGAATTCCGGTATCCGTCGCAGCGTTTGCGATACCTCGGGCCGCCTCGCCCGCGACGTAATCGAAGTGGGGCGTGTCGCCGCGAATCACCGCGCCCAGGCAAAGGATCGCGTCGTGGCGCTTCGCCGCCGCCACGGCGCGGACAGTGACCGGAAATTCCCACGAACCCGGAATGCGGATGACTTCGACATCCGCGAGTTTGCCGCCGCAGCGAACAATCGCGTCAATTGCGCCTTCGAGGAGCCTTTCCGTGATGAAACTGTTAAATCGTCCCACCACGATGGCGAAACGGAGATTATCCGCCCGGAGTTCGCCCTCGAGCGTGCTGTAACCTCGTTCGCTCATATAAGCAGACAATTCCCGCTAAGCGACTGATTCCGAGTCATATGGGATAATCGGGGTTTCAGGCCCCATCTTACCGCATGGTCCCCGAATTCATCCGGAATTTCTCCATCATTGCGCATATCGACCACGGCAAGAGCACGCTCGCGGACCGCCTTTTAGAGGTTACAGGCGCTCTTTCGAAACGCGAAATGATGGAGCAGGTGCTGGACTCGATGGACCTCGAGCGCGAGCGCGGGATCACGATCAAAGCCCATGCGGTGCGGCTGGATTATCAGGCGGATGACGGCAAGACTTACCAACTGAATCTGATCGACACGCCGGGGCACGTGGATTTTTCGTACGAAGTGTCGCGGAGTCTTCAGGCGTGCGAAGGCGCTCTGCTTGTGGTGGATGCGTCGCAGGGCGTGGAGGCGCAGACGCTGGCTAATACTTACCTCGCGCTGCATCACGATCTGGAGATCATCCCGGTCATCAATAAGATCGATCTGCCTGCGGCCGAGCCCGAGCGCATTCGGGAGCAGATTGAGGAAGTGATCGGGCTCGATGCGAGCGATGCGATTCTGGTGAGCGCCAAACAGGGCGTCGGGATTCATGAGACGCTCGAGGCGATCGTGAAGCGCGTGCCGCCTCCGCGCGGGAATGTCGATGCTCCTCTGCGGGCGCTCATTTTCGATTCGTGGTTCGATCCGTACCGCGGCGTGATCATCCTGGCTCGCATTATTGATGGCCGGCTGCAGATGGGCCAGAAGATCCGGCTTTGGTCGAACAGCCAGACGTTCGAGGTGGAAGGTCTGGGTTATCAGTCGCCGAAAGCGATTCCCCTACAGGAGCTGTCCGCGGGCGAAGTCGGCTTTCTTTACGCGAACATCAAGAACGTCTCGGAGGCGCAGATTGGCGACACGATTACCGACGCGAGCAATCCGGCGTCTGAGCCGCTTCCCGGATTCGAGGCGATTAAGCCGATGGTGTTCGCGGGGTTGTATCCCGTGGAGTCCCATGAGCACGGTCTGCTTCGCGATGCGTTGGAGAAATTGCGGCTGAATGACAGCGCGTTGAGTTTCGAGCCCGAGAACTCGGTGGCCTTGGGATTCGGTTTCCGGTGCGGCTTCCTGGGTCTGCTGCATCTCGAAATCGTTCAGGAGCGGCTGGAGCGGGAATTCAATATCGATCTAATCACGACCGCGCCGGGCGTGCGCTACCGGATTACGACCACGCGCGATGAAATCCTCGAAGTGGACAATCCGACCCGCTTTCCGAGCCCCACCGAGATCAAGCAGACGGAAGAGCCGATCATCGATGCGACCGTCATCACGCGCGAGGAGTATATCGGTGGGATTCTGGCGCTGCTTCAGGACAAGCGGGGAATTCAGAAGAAGTTTGAATATATTGGCGCCGGACGAGTGATGCTCGTCTATGAGCTTCCCCTGAATGAGATCGTTCTGGATTTTTACGATCGCCTGAAGAGCGTATCGCGCGGGTACGCCTCGCTTGATTATCATTTGTCGGGCTATCGCGTTTCGCCGATGGTCCGGCTGGACATTCTCGTGGCGGGCGATGAGGTGGATGCGCTTTCGATGATCGTGCACCGCGATTATGCTTATGAGCGCGGGAAGACACTGATCGAACGGATGCGGAAACTCATTCCGCGCCAGATGTTCGAGATCGCGTTGCAGGCGGCGATCGGAACTAAGATTGTCGCGCGAGAGACCATTTCGGCGCTGCGGAAGAACGTGCTCGCTAAGTGCTACGGCGGTGACATTACACGCAAGCGCAAGCTTCTGGAAAAGCAGAAGGAAGGCAAAAAGCGGATGAAGCGCGTCGGCAGCGTCGAGATTCCGCAGGAGGCGTTCCTCGCGGTGCTGAAGGTCGGCGATTCCGGCGAAGAGGATTAGCCGCCTGGAAAGGCGGCTGCGGCCAGGATTGGCCGCCCCACTCAAGGGACAAGCTGGACTAGGGTTGATCTTTCTTTTGTGGTTCCTTGCCAGGTAGCGCCGCCGGGTTCTCTTGGACGCGCTCCCGGTATCTTCCCCGCATTCCCGCCCCTAAAGCGACTGCGCTCTCGCCGTACCGGTCCCGCAGTTTGTCGGCGGCCACGAGGGCGCTGCGCCAGCGCTCCGCGCGTTCTCCGTCGATCAGATCCATCTGACCGGCCATGTCTTCGAATCCGGAAGCATGAACTCCCAATAGACGGACGGCTCGCGACTTGTCCCAGTTGGCGTGCAGGAGCTTGCGGGAGTGCTCCACGAGGTCGATATCCAATTGCGTTGGCGCTGGTAGCGAATGCGCCCGGGTGATCGTCTCGAAATCCGAGTAGCGCAGCTTCAGTTGAATCGTTCGCGCGTGAAGTCCATGCTCGCGAATTCGGCGCGCGACCTTTTCCGAGAGGTGCGCCAGCGTCGCTTCGAGCCGTTCCGGGTCGCGCGTATCTTCACCGAACGTATGCTCGTGGCTGATCGATTTCGGATCGGTCCGTTCTCCGATCTCCGCATCGAACCATCCGCCGGCATCAAGCCCCTGCGCCTTTCCGGCCAGCGCAAGCCCCCATTTGCCAAACCGCGATTCGAGATCTTCCTCGCCCATCTGGGAAAGATCTCCGACGCGCCGGATTCCGATACTGTGCAGATTGCGTTCGGTCACTTTTCCAACGCCGGGAATCTTGCGCACTTCGAGCGGAGCAAGAAAATTCGCCTCCACGCCCGGCAGGACATGCAGAATTCCGTTTCGCTTGGCCTGGTCTGACGCGACCTTCGCGACCAGGCGAGACGTCGCGATTCCGATGGAACAGTTCAGACTGGTCGCCGCCTTTACGGCTTCATGCAGCAGATGCGCAGAGCGCATCGGCGGACCGTGCAGACGTTCCGTGCCGGTCATATCCAGATAGGCTTCGTCGATCGATGCCATCTCGACGACCGGCGTAAAGCGGTTCAGAACGTCGAATACTCGCCCCGAATATTCGCGATAGCGTTCGGGATGCCCTTCAACGAAGATGGCTTGTGGGCAGTGTTTGTATGCCGTCCGCAACGGCATCGCCGAATGCACGCCGAACTTGCGCGCTTCGTATGAGGCGGCGGATACGACGCCGCGTTCGTCATGTTTTCCGCCGACGACAACCGCTTTGCCTTTCAGCGATGAATCGTAGATCTCTTCCACCGACACGAAAAACGCGTCCATGTCGACGTGGAAAACGATACGGCTCACGGCTTAACGCAGGCTAACACGCGCGGGATACCGGCGAGATCGTTCAGGACCTGTACTTCGGACCAATCCGCCGCTATTGATGCGACGGCGTCAGCGAGGCGGAATCCGAGTTCGAGAACGAGCAGTCCGCCGGGCTTCAAAACGCGCCGGGATTCCGGGATTAAGCGCTCGTACACGGAGAGGCCGGCCGAACCGCCGAACAGAGCGAGGTGTGGTTCAAAATCGCGCACTTCCCTTTGCAGGGAGTGCATCTCGGCCAATGGAACGTAAGGAGGATTTGACACGACCGCTTCGAGAGAAGAGTCGCCGAATGCGCTGAGCAGATCGCTTTCGATGAATCGCACCTTCGCGCCGTGCTTTTCCGCGTTCCCGCGAGCAACCGTGATAGCCGCACGCGAAAGATCGACGGCCGTAATGGAGAGATCGCTCTCGATCGCCAGCGTAACGGCAATGCAGCCCGATCCCGTACCTACATCCAGAACACGCCCCGATTTGGGTGCGAGGCGCAGAACAGTCTCGATTACCAGCTCGGTTTCGGGCCGCGGGATCAAGACATGAGGGGTGACTCGGAACTCGCGTCCGAAGAACTCCTGCTTTCGCGTGATGTACTGGGTCGGTTTGCCTTTAATGCGCTCGTTGAGATAGCGGCCGTAATGAATCCATTCCACTTCGCGCAGCGCCTGTTCGGGGTGTGCGAAGAAGTAGATTCGCTCGCGCTTCATCGCATGGGCAAGAAGAACTTCCGCAGTGAGACGAGGCGCATTCACGCCCGCGCGCTCCAGCAGTTCGGTTCCTTGCCCGATGGCTTCTCGGATGTTCAGGAATTTTGTAATCTAAGCCGCCGCGCCTTCTTTTTGGAGCTTTTCCGCCTGGTAGTGAGCGGTGAGCGCGTCGATGATCGCGTCCAGCCGCCCGTCCATTACGAGGTCGAGTTGATGAAGGGTGAGACCGATGCGATGGTCGGTCAGCCGGTTCTGCGGAAAGTTGTAGGTCCGGATCTTTTCGCTCCGGTCACCGGTCCCGACCATGCTCTTGCGCTCCGCGCCGATCGCTGCCTGCTGCTTCTCAAGCTCGATTTCATAAAGCCGCGAACGCAGGACTCGCATCGCCTTGGCTTTGTTCTTGATCTGAGACTTTTCGTCCTGGCACGACACGATGACGCCGGTCGGGATGTGAGTCAGGCGAATCGCCGAATAGGTTGTGTTGACCGATTGCCCACCCGGTCCGGAAGAGCAGAACGTATCTACCCGGATATCCTTCTCTTCGATCTTGATTTCGACATCGTCGGCTTCGGGAAGCACGGCAACCGTCACGGCTGACGTGTGGACGCGCCCCTGCTGTTCCGTAGCGGGAACGCGCTGTACGCGATGCACGCCGCTCTCGTACTTCATGCGGCTGTAAACGCGGTCGCCGCTCACCAGCGCCAGCACTTCTTTGAGCCCGCCGACAGAGGATTCGCTCGAAGAGGTGACTTCAACCTTCCAGCGTTGCGCTTCGGCGTAGCGCGTGTACATGCGGAAAATCTCGTAGGCGAAGAGTGTCGCTTCGTCTCCACCGGTCCCGGCGCGGATTTCGAGAACAACGTCTTTCTCGTCGTTTGGATCTTTCGGAAGGAGCAGAATTCTCAGTTCCTGCTCGATTTCCTGCAGTTCCGGTTCGAGGCGCTCAACTTCCAGTTGAGCCAGCTCACGCAGGTCGGGATCGGAATCCCCCAGCATGACGCGCGCCTGCTCCAGTTGCCCGGCTTCCTGCTTGTACTGCTTGTATTTCGAAACAATCTCGGAAAGATCACTGTGCGCTTTCGAGATCTTGCGGTACTGATCCCCATCGGCGATCACGGCGGGATCAGCCATCTGAGCCGTTAATTCGTCGAAATGCTTTTCGATCTGATCGAGCTTCTTCGCGTACTGCATGGTTCAGGCGATCACCAGTTCGCCGCCCTGGCTCGTCTCAAGAGCCATAGCGCCTTCGAGGGCCTGAATCGCGACTTCCGCCTGCTGATCCGAAGGCGGCTGAGTGGTGATGCGCTGAATCCAGAGGCCGGGGGCGGTCAGCAGAGCCAGGAAAGACCCGCGACGCTTCGCCGCGAACCGGATCAGTTCGTAACTCAATCCGGTCAGTACCGGGAGCATCGCGATGCGCAGCGCGAGTTTCGCAGCGAAACCCTGCACCGGCACGAGGATATAGACAATCATCGACATCAGCATGATGACGAACATGAAGCTTGTTCCACAGCGAGGATGGAACGTCGTGAACTCCTGAGAATTCTGAACCGTTACCGGTTTGCCCGATTCGAAATTGAAAACGACCTTGTGCTCAGCGCCGTGATACTCGAACGTGCGCCGAATATCCTTCGACCGGCAGAGGAGGATCAGGAAGCCGACAAACAGCAGGATGCGGATCACGCCGTCGACGGTATTGAACAGGATCTGGCCTTTAATGACCGGGAGGATGTTGGAAAGATACTCGGTGAGCTTCAACGGAAGAAGCTTGTACATCGCGATGAAAAACAGCACCGAAAAACCGATCTGGAGTCCCATCGCCCA
>Ga0126381_100007172_pt1 | contig 12385 bp, 9 predicted proteins | sample PanSoiMetPlot_28_FD_96465 | JGI IMG/M metagenome (GOLD analysis project Ga0126381, IMG submission 96465) | Tropical forest soil microbial communities from Panama - MetaG Plot_28 | ecosystem: Environmental > Terrestrial > Soil > Tropical forest > Bulk soil | place: Panama | collected 2016-02-17
GCCTTCGTGCTCACTGAACCAGATCTTCTTGTCGCTGCCCCCGGCAATAATCCGAGGTGCGCTGCCGGGATGAGGTAGCGGAAATTCCTGCAACCCGGAACCATCCGGCGCGATCAACCCGATCCGATTTCCCGCCGACTCTGTAAACCATAAATTGCCGTCAGGCCCGAAAGTGATGGTCGTCGGACCGCTGTTCGCATTCGGCAGGGGAAATTCTTTGACGGAAGAGGGATCCGCCTGAAGCTTTAGCTTTCTGACGAGATGCTGACCGGAAAGAAGCAACGCCCCAGCGAATGCGAAGCCAATTAGGATGCTTCGCATGGAAGCTATTTTACATTTAGTCTTTTAAGAAGCTCTACCGTCGAGGGACGAGGAGCCGAACTGGCCTGATCGAATCCCACGCCGCCCGCAAGCCCTGCGGCAGAATCGATCGCGGTGAAGCCCTTCTTGTCTTTCAACTCGATCTTGGCGCCCTTCTTCACCAGGAATTCGACCACTTGGTCCTTGCCCCAGAATGCCGCTCCGTGCAGCGCGGTCTGTCCGCGGCTATCTTGCGCGTTGATGTCTACACCCTTATCAAGCAGCATCTGAATCGCTTCGATCGTATCTCCGTCCGTCTTCTTGCGCCCGGTGTTGTCTTCTTCACGCGTACCTAGGCCGGCGGCCGCCATCAGTGGATTCACGCCATTGCGCGTCGAAAGATTCGGATCGGCCCCGTGTTCCAGCAGAAACTTCATCGCCGGGATGTCCGCAGCCTTGGCAGCGCGCAAAAGAGGAGTCGTGCCGGTTGTGAGCATCGTGTCATCGCCGCGGTCCAGTTTCGCCCGATAGGGAATCTGCTTCTTGAGCGGAACATTTACATTCGCTCCTTTGGCGACTAGCATTTGAATGAGATCCAAAGCCGAGACCTTGTTGTCGATGACGTTCGGCGGGGAAGGACGGTTGTCCTGAGGCATTGTATTGAAGTCAACTGCCGCATAGAGCGCTGTACGTCCCGTCGCGTCCGCGAGATTCACGTTAATACCCTTCTCCACCAACAGAGCCGCGACGTCATAATGGCCGTTAATGATCGCAGTAACCGCCGCGCTGATCCCATCCGGATCGGTCGCGTTGATGTCCGCGCCCTTCTCCAGCAGGACCCTTACGCATTCGACGCAGTTCTGACGGGCTGCAAAAGTCAGCGGAGTCAGCGAACCCGTCGGGAGCCACTTTTCACGAGGTTCAGCGGTTGTCTGACGCTCCCATTTCACCGTTGCGTCGCGATCGTTCACCGCAGCTCCGTGGTCGATCAATTCGCGAATCACATCGGGATGCCCCTCGCCTGCCGCGTACATTAGCGCTGTCTGCCCGCGCCATGTTTCGCGAGCATTCGCGTCGGCTCCATGCGCAAGCAGCACTCGAACGGAAGCTACATCGCCCGTACGTGAAGCTGTCATTAAGGGAGTCTCCCCTTCGATTCCAGGAGCGTTTACATCCGCCCCACCCTTCACGAGCCGCTCGATCATTTGCGAATTCCCGCTGAGGCAAGCCAAGTAGAGCGGCGTAACGCCATATCGATTGGCTGCTTTCGCGTTCGCACCGGCTTTCAGCAACCGGTCAGCGAGTGCAAGATCGTCCTGGCGCACAGCGTAGTGCAGAGCCGTAGTGCCGTCCGCTTCGGAGGCGTTCACGTCCGTTTTTTGCAACAGGAGCGAACTAACCGTAGAAGCCTGCCGGCTTTTAACCGCTTCGACGAGCCGCGCATCGCCACTGGTCGCAGCAAAGCTCATGACAGCGAAAACCGAGACGGGCAGAAAAGAGATCCACAGGGCGCGCATTACAATTCTCCTTACACACCTGCGAGGAAGCCCGTGCTATCGCCCAAATTGTCTTGCGGAATTCCGGACTTGTTGAGCATTGTCAATAGCAGGTTCGCCATCGGAGTGTGATCCGCATAACGGAGATGTCGTCCGCCCTGCATCTTGCCAGCAGCGCCGCCCGCGAGCAGGTTCGGCAGCGGAAAATGATTGTGCAGATTGCTATTGCTCATATTGCTTCCGAAGAGGATCAGGCTGTGATCGAGCAGTGAGCCATCACCATCCTTGGTCTTCTGCAGCGTATCTAAAAAGCGCGCGAAGAGCGTGGCGTGGTAGGTCTGAATCTTGACCAGCTTGTCGATCTTCTCTTGCTTGTTCTGATGATGCGACGTGGCGTGGTGGCCGTCCGGCACTCCGACCTGAGGGTAGGTGCGATTCGAAACCTCGCGCGACGCCATAAACGTAAACACGCGCGTGACGTTCGCCTGATACGCAAGCGCCAGCAGGTCATACATTAACTTCAGGTGCTCATCAAACGAATACGGAATTCCCACAGGAGCGGCGGGCAGAGAAAGATCGGGATGATCCTGTTCCAGAGCAGTGCGTTGCAGCCTTAGCTCGATCTCGCGAATATTGTCGAGATAATCATCGAGCGTATTTTTGTCCTTTTTGCCCAAGACCTTCTGAAACCCCGTCGCATCTTTTGACAGGGCATCCAGGACGCTCAAGCTTTCTTTACGCCGCAGAGCGCGTTCATCGGCGCTGCCGCCTTCACCGAACATCCGCTCGAAAACCTTACGGGGATCGATCTCCATGGGCATAGGCGTTGTCGGCGTCCGCCAGGACAGGGTATTCATGTAGATGCAGCCATAATCACGGTCGCACGCGCCAATCAAGCCGGAGTGGTCTTCCGTCGCTAGCTCCAGCGACGGAAGAATCGTATCCTGGCCAATCGCCTTCGCCGCGATCTGATCGGCAGTCACGCCCGCATACGCATCCACGCCTTGGGTCGGCTTCGGACGAACGCCGCTCAACCACGTCGTCGGACTCAGGGAATGGACTGCAGTTGTGTCGGCGGCCTTATGCCCAAGGCCAGTAACGATATTCACGCGATCGCGGAATGGTTCCAGGGGCTTCAGGACAGGCTGAAACTCGAAGCCGGCGCCTTCCCCGGCCGGGGTCCATTTGTCCATAATCGCCCCATGCGGCACGTAGACGAAGCCGATTCTCGGCAGAGGCGCGGCGGCCGTGTTCTTGAGCGGCGTTTGCGCCGGAACCATCGAATCCAACAAAGGCAGAGCGATAGATACGCCCATTCCCCGCAAAACAGTGCGGCGGCTCAAGTGCTTTCGAGTGATGAACATGGCTTCTTTTCCTCGCTTCCCCAAGGCCGGGTGAACAACCAGCCAACTCTATCATAATCCAGGGCACTTCGACCCTGTTCTTGGTGTCTATTACGAGGATGCGTCGCTTGACTTTCGATTGCTCGCTAGGTTAGCTTGAACGATTCGACCCGACCCGCGAAGGCTATATTCTCAGGGCGGCGAACTTGTACTATGGCGGACCAAAATAGCGTCGAGCCGAAGACGTTGGACTTGACGCTGGAGTCCACGCTTGAGAGTGTCGACACGGCCGAGGAGGCAGTGTTGAAAGAGGCTCAAGAAGTGGGCTTTGATGAAGACGACCAGCATCGTATCGGAATGTCGGTGCGCGAATGCATGGTGAACGCTGTGGTGCACGGCAATCAGTACAATGCGCGCAAAAGGGTTTATTTCGTAGTGAACCGCAGGCGGGATGAACTGGAGATTCTGATAAGGGACGAAGGCGAACACTTTGATCGTTCCAAGGTGCCCGACCCTCTAGCCGATGAGAATCTGCTCAGGCATTCCGGCAGAGGGCTGCTGTTGATGCAGGCGTTCATGGATGTGGTGGAGATTAAGGAAAGAACGCCGTCAGGAACGGAAGTCCGGCTGGTAAAGAAAGTGGCGAAAGCCGAATAAATGGAATTAGTATTTCCTAGACAATTGGGAAATCAATGAGGAGGCTCAAGTGAGTGTTAAGATGACCACCCGCCAGGTGGGCGACGTAACGGTTGTGGACGCGGCAGGCCGGATCACCCTAGGGGATGGGGCGACGACATTCCGCGACACGCTCCGGGATTTGGCCGCGGCCGGCCATAAGAAACTGCTGCTCAATCTTGCCGAGGTTTCTTATATTGACAGCTCTGGGATCGGCGAAATGGTGTCCGGGTTTACCACGGTGACGAACCAGGGTGGCCAAGTAAAGCTGCTTAACCTTACCAAACGCGTCAAAGATCTCCTGCAAATCACGAAACTATACACCGTATTTGAGGTGCACGAGGACGAAGCGTCGGCGGTTCGCAGTTTTACCTAAAATCGTCAAAAATGGGGTTCTCTGCGGCAGGGCTGGAAAACTGCTGAGAGAATAACCGGGCTCCTGGCTCACTTATGATCTGTAGCGGTACGGTTTTTTCAGAGGTTTCCGTGCCTATTCGATCGAAAATAGGGGATATTCCCCAAGGTGAGCCGGCGATGGTCCCGATCAGAGAGCCCAAAACATATTCCGTTCTTCTTGCAGACGATCTGACGCTGGTTAGGGAAGGCTTGGCTGCCTTGTGCCAAGCTCAGCCTTCCTATCGAGTGATTGGCCAGTGTTCCGAAGGAGCGCTGGCGCTCCGCATGATCGAGTCCCATCGACCCGATATTGCTGTGCTGGACCTGAATCTTCCTGACCTCTTCACCATGGAAATTGTCCGGCGCGTGAAGGAGGCCAATCTTTCCACGAAGATTGTTGTTCTCTCCACAAGGCGGGATCGTAAGACGGTTGTCGAGGCTTTGCGCGGCGGCGTCAACGCATTTCTCCTGAAGTCTGCTCCCTCTCATGAGCTCCTCGATGCCTTTGAGCAAATTCTGGATGGCGGAATCTACGTTTCCCCGCAGCTCGAGCTCAACAAAATTTTCGGGTCCGGCCAGAAGAACGCGCCCGAGGATCCAATGGAGCAGTTGAGCGCTCGCGAGTATCAGGTATTCACGCTGCTCGTGGAAGGCGTTCGTGCGAAAGAGATCGCCGCGAGGCTGGAACTGAGTCCGAAGACCGTGGACACCTACCGGGCAAGCTTAATGCGAAAGCTCGATATCCATGATGTTGCAGGGTTAGTGAAGTTTGCCATCCAGCGCGACTTGACTTCGAGGTAGGCATCTGCACGAATATTCGAAATTTAGAATATACTAATAGTAATGCCGGATGCATTACGTCAGTTCAAAGCAGATTTCTTTCAAGCCCTCGCCCACCCGACACGAATCGCGATTATCGAGCAGTTGCGCGACGGCGAGCTTTCCGCCGGGACGCTGATTGAGCGGCTTGGCATTGAGCAAGCCAATGCGTCTCAGCATTTCGCGGTCCTTCGCGCGAAGAACATTGTCATGAGCCGCAAGGCCGGAAATCAGGTCTTCTACAACGTTCGAGACCCGCTCATCATCGAGGTTCTCGACGTCATGCGGCGCTACTTCTATAAGCACATGACCGAGGCTGTAGCCGCGCTGAAGGAACTCGATAAGGAGGCGAGGCCATCGCGATGAAGCCAGTTGCTGCATGGCTGCCTGAGTCCTTGCGGTGTCTCAAGTCGTATTCGCGAGCTCAATTGGGCGCGGATCTGCTCGCCGGTCTCACCGTCGGCCTGGTCGCGCTCCCTCTCGCGATGGCGTTTGCAATCGCGTCGGGAGTACCACCACAAGCCGGACTGTACACCGCGATCGTCGCGGGAGGACTGATCTCCGCCTTAGGGGGCTCGCGCTTGCAGATTGGCGGTCCCACGGGCGCTTTCGTCGTCATTGTCGCGGGAATTGTTGCGAAGTTCGGGCTTTCGGGGCTCGCCCTCGTCACTCTCATGGCGGGAGCGATGCTCGTCGTCATGGGTTTCACCGGGCTAGGCTCGGCGGTCAAATTCATTCCGCGGCCAGTGACCATCGGCTTCACCAATGGCATCGCGCTGCTCATTGCTTCGACCCAGATCAAGGACTTTCTTGGCCTCGCCGCGGGCGACGCCCCCAGCGCTTTCCTTCCTCGCATCGCATTTCTCGTCGCGCACATTCAGACAGTCAATTGGCGCGCTGTAAGCGTATCAGTGGTGACGCTTGCGATTATTCTGCTTCTGCCGCGCGTTACCAAGCGAATTCCAGGGTCGATTGTGGCCATGCTGCTCACCACTCTTTTTGTTGCGCTTGCAGGACTTCCTGTCGAAACCATCGGCACGAAATTCGGCGGAATCCCGACCGGTTTGCTGCATTTTTCCCTTCCCTCCTTGAAACTCGACCAGATCGGTCCTCTGTTGCCTTCGGCTTTCACCGTTGCGCTCTTGGCCGCGGTGGAGAGCCTGCTCTCCGCCGTTGTGGCCGATAGCATGGCCGGCACGCGCCACAATTCGAACGTGGAATTGGTCGCGCAGGGTCTCGCCAATATGGCGTCTCCTTTATTCGGGGGAATTCCGGCGACGGGAGCGATCGCCCGTACAGCGACCAATATTCGGGCAGGTGCGAAGACTCCGATGGCAGGAGTTATTCATGCACTCACGCTGCTCGCGATTCTCGTTGTTGCTGCCCCCCTCGCGCGCTTTATTCCTCTGGCGACGCTGGCCGCCGTGCTGTTCGTTGTCGCCTACAACATGGGCGAGTGGAAGGAAATCGGCGGAATCCTTCGGCTTTCGGCGGCGGATATTGCTGTCTGGGCAGCGACATTTTCGCTCACCGTTCTCGCCGACCTGACCGTGGCCGTCGAAACCGGTATGATTCTCGCAGCTCTTCTTTACATCTACCGGATTTCGAAGACTACAACCGTGGCTGTGGTGACGAAGGACTACATCCACGAAGGCCGTGCCCACATTCTGCAGGACAAGATGGTTCCACCGCACGTGGCGATCCTCAGAATCCACGGACCATTCTTATTCGGAACCACAGAAAAGCTGGCCCAAACCACCTCGAATCTGGAGGTATTCCCTCCCGTGGTGATTGTGCGGCTGCGCAACATGACGGCGATCGACGCAACCGGTTTGCACGCCCTCGAAGCCTTTGCGCTGAGGCTCAGGAATTCCGGAAGAACGCTGCTGCTCTGCGGCGCGCGCGATCAGCCTGCCCAATTACTCAAACAATCTGATTTCCTCGACCACATCGGAAGAGAGAACCTCCTTCCTCACGTCGAAGCCGCACTGCGCCGTGCCGCGGAAATCGAGCACGATTCAAAGACGCCGGTCGCGATCTAGAGTCGCGTAATGAAATAAAGATAGGGAACGTTGTAACTGCGCCCCGGTGTCGCGATTCTCAAGAACGTACCCGTGAAAAAACGCGCATAGCCCGCGCCCACTTGTGAAGACTTCCCGATTTGATGACGCAGAAGCATGTCGAGTTCGCCGCCCACCCATCGCCCTGCCGACCCATTTGCGACCTTCGCTACCACATTGCCTCGCGTGTCGTATAACGCATCGTGTGCGTCTTCGAGCCAGTAGAAGTTATAGCGGATGCTCGCGGCCCATTTCGGACGTGGCGTGGTGTCCACGCCAATGCGCAGATGGTTTATGTTGCGCCAGCCGACTTCATCAGCCAAACCATAGCGGTCATGATTGGTGGCGTAGAGTTGGTCGAACGTATTGTGCTGCCCGTCCTTCGGATTGCCGTCGCCCGTGGCGAAATTGTATTCGGCGAAGATCCGAGGCGCCCAGGCGCGCTGGAGCGTGTAGCCCGTCAGCCAGTGGCCGGCCCAAGCGTTCACGTTGTCTTTGACGAGCGATCCATGCTCGAAAACGAGTCCGACCGCGTAATCCGCCGCCCGCACCTTACCCACCCACCGCGCTCCGCTCCATTTCGCGTTCAGCGTTCCCGAGCCTCCCGATTCCGCGGCCGTGCGCGGCTGAAGGCGCCACAACAGATACGGTTCGAGCGTTGAACTCGGAACCGGATCGGTAATGAATCCGTAAAATCCGTGAAGATTGTTACCTGCGTCCGCACTTCCAACCTGTCCGTCGCGCAGGACTACGACGGAAGAGGCAATCGTATCGAGCCGAAATCGCCCGCGTCGCAAGGTCAGGCGGGCGGCATCGAAAGTGCGCGACGTATTGGTCCAGTTACTGACGCCGACCATGCGTTCCCCGCCAAGCCTGATCTCCTGACGGCCGACCCGAAGCGCTATAGGCGACGACTCAATATCACCGAATTCGGCATAAGCTTGCCGTAAGTCCCAAGTGTTCTGGTAGGGCGGCGCGGGAGTGGCTTGCTGGAAATAGACGCGCGCGTCCTGCGTCTCGGAAACGATTTTGAACCAGGAAGACGGACGAATGGTCATGCCCCAACGGAATCGCTGAAGGAGATAGCCGTCACTATGATAGGACTCCCACCGGACGCGCTCTTCGCCGAAGAACGAGACCCACGCCGGCAGCTTCTTGTTCAGGTCAGCCGTGAAAAGCGGATCGGGAGGGGCGCTGTCGGCCTGTCCAAAGGCACAAATTCCACAAAAAATTGAACCGGCAAATATCCAAAATCTGGCAGATACCACTAGAAAGACACCACTCCTCAGGAGCGTAGCATGCGCCAACCGTGTGGCTGACGGGAGAGCGATAGCCTAAGATAATGTCGAGCGACGAGCCAAGGAAGTCCATTGAGGGGCGATGGCAAGCCATTCGCGAAGCGCAGGCAGTACGTGCTCGCCAAGCGACCCCATTCGGACAGCTGTTTCTGGATCGCGACCATTGGCGCGATCATCACCTGGGCGAGCTTTGGCGGGACACCGCGAAGGCAATCGCCACGCAATATCCTGAGCAGGCCAGCAGAGCATGCGACTGGAGCACCTATTTCTTTGAGCGCTACAACAAAGAATGGGCCGCGAATCTACCGAGTTCGCGATTCGATTCGGATGGTGGCGCCGAAATCGAAGAGGTACACAAAATTCAAAGTTCGTTGAAACTGAAAGCCAACGAAAACGCACCCGACTGGCTTGTTTCATTTATGGATGGCGATTGGGCGGCGGCAGCCCATGAAGCTAAAGAAGGCCGCGCCAGTCTACAGCCGCTGCAGGCTTTAGTGGAGCAAGCGTCAAAAGCACTTGGCAAGTCTTGACATGTAGCGTCTGACACGAGGCGCCTACCCCATTCTCGATCGAGTCTCAACACAAATGAGGCACGGTGGTAGGCGCGGCTGGACTCGAACCAGCGACCCTCAGCTTAGAAGGCGGCGTCGGAAGGACACTCGGGTCTGCTCAGCATTGCTAAATGTCGCTTTATACCGTTGTTAAGAAGGGTCCGCGCGATATCGGCTCTTGATCACTTGTGTTCACTTACCAACGAGGCTTAGCCGCAGTCACTACATTTCTCACTACAGCCTAAAGCACGTTACTTAGATCTCGGCAGCGGGTTGCCTCACTACACGAAACCCATTCCTGGCAAGACCCCATGACACGCGCGCATCACGCGCGCGTAGTGTGCGGAAAATCCCCGGAATCCTTCGTCGCAGAGTATCTTCCGTGCTTCGTCACAGCCCGCCGAATTCGTTCAATCCCATCTGCAGTTTTAGGCCCCGTGCTCATCCCGCCGTGGTTCCTACAGCGGGTGTAATGCTGACTCCGGCTGCTCCAGATTGCGGAGCCTTGCACGCCGTTCCCTTCCCCCTAAATTTCTAAATCTCGCTGCAATTCCAACAATCTATAGGGCCAATGAACCCGAATGGGAACCACGCGTGCATAAATTCAAGGTCTATTCCGGCGATTCAGCGGTTGATGCCGCTGGCTTTGCTCGTAGGCTTTTTTTTGTTGGTCCCTTCCACCCACGCCCAAACCTTTACGATGCCGCCTGTGGTTGTCTCCGGAGTTCCGTTCAATGTGACGGTCACGTCTTCAACCTCCTTCACCTCGCCCGCCACCTTCAGCTGGGGCCTAAATAGCTGCACCTGCACGGTTTCTCCCAGCAAGATTACTTTTTCGGGGACGTCCCAAACCTATCCACTGACGATTACGGGAACCCCCGACAATAACCTTATTTTGCAACTCGTATATGGAAACACGCTCGACCACCAAAATTTCCAACTCCAGGGCGTCACCGCGACGAAATTGATGGTTACGGCGCCCGCGTCCTCGCCCACCGGCGCTTCGTTTAGCGTCACAATCAATGCGACGGACAAGAACGGAACCATAGATACGAGCTTTAACGGGTCCGTTACCGTAACTTCCTCCGATCCGACCCTCACCTCTTTGGGAACCGTTTCCCTTTCGAATGGAACTGCGTCGTTCGCGACGAGCCTCAATACAGCCGGAACGCAGACGATCACCGCGGCAAGCTCGGGACTGACCAGCGGTTCCACCACGATCCAGATCACGGCGCCTCCTGCAACACGGTTCCGAATTAATACGCCATCATCCGTCATCGCAGGTGAAGCGTTTGCAGTTACGATTACTGCTCTTGACGCGAATAATAATCCCACAACAGGCTACTCGGGCATAGTAACGTTAACCAGCACCGATCCTCTAGCAAGCGCACTTGGCAGTGTCACTATAACCAATGGCGCCGGGAGCATTTCATCTGCAGTCTTGGATACGGCGGGCACACAGACCATTACAGGAACTGCATCGGGAGGGCTTACCGGCACTTCGGGCAGCATCGCCGTGGCGCCCGGAGCAGCGGTCACGATCAATGTATCGGCCCCGACCGCCGTTCCGGCCGGCACAGCATTCAATGTCACCGTTACTACTTACGACAGCTTTGGAAACGTAACTCCTTACGCGTTCCCCGTTCTCCTCGCGAGTACCGATAACCAGGCTATCGGAATGGGCACGGCGAGCTTAACCAATGGAACGGCGTCCGTCCGCACCACTCACAAGACAGCGGGTTCACAGACGATTACGGCAACGGGAACCGGAACTCCTTCAATCAATGGGTACGCGAAGTTCACCGTGACTGCAGCCTCCGCTACGTACCTCAGCGTTTCCGCGCCCGCTATGACAACCGCGGGAAACTTGCTCACTTACACCGTGACCGCGAAGGACTCCTTCAATAATTTGGCGTCGTCTTATTCCGGGACGGTCCATTTTACGAGTACCGATGTTCAGGCCGTTCTGCCCGTGGACAGTATTCTGTCGGGCGGCACTGGCTCTTTCCAAGCCACTCTCGAAACGGCGGGAACCAGTACAATCACGGCCACGGACCTGAACACGCCGTCGATTTCTGGAGTTTCAGGCGGAATTACGGTGGTCGCCGGCGCCGTAGTGGATTTCGTATTTACTCCCCCCACTCAGAACCAGCGCGCGGGAACCTCGTTCCCTGTTCAGGTCACTGCGGTGGATGCCTACGGAAATACGGTTTCGGGCTTCGCAGGATCCGCGACCATCTCGAGCAGCGACGCTCAAGCGATCCTGCCTGCGCCACCCACCATCACTTTCACGAATGGGACCGCAACGACGTCTGTGACGTTGAAGAGCGCAGGGACCCAAACCGTAACTGTCGCCGGAAGCGGAATATCCGGCTCGACTTCGATCCTCGTGCAGTCCACGGGGTCGATACATCCGTTCCCGGGGGCGGCGACACATATTGATATCACCGGAACTCCAACGACGGTTACGGCCGGGCAGCAATTCAGCTTCACCGTCACCGCGAGGGACGCGTCCGGAAATATTGCAACTTCATATGCCGGAGTCCTCGCATTTTCGAGCGGGGATGCCAATTTTGTTCCGCCGCCGGGAGCCGCATTGACGAATGGTATGGGCACATTCCAGGCCACGCTGCGGACTGCCGGAAGCTGGACGGTGAACGCAAACGACACAACCGACGGGACGATCCACGGAACGTCGGCGGCAATTCAGGTGACTAACGCCCCTCCAGACCATTTCAGGATCGACTCGATTCCCACGGAGGTGATCTCGGGTACCCCAATCAACATCGTAATCTCCATGCGAGATGCATTCGACAATCTCGTCGTCGACTACTCTGGCCAACCGAACGTCGCCAGCAGCGATCCCTTGGCGGTATTACCCGTCGGGCTTCAGTTCATCAACGGCTCCGCAACCGCGGTGGCCACACTTTACACGGCAGGCTTGGAAACACTGAGTTTTTCAGATCCCACGGCGTCTATCACGCAGAGTGCGGCGATTTCCGTAGTCACAGGACCGCCGAATGCGATTCAGATTGTCGGTGGAAATAACCAGCAGAAGCTCATCAACACCGCGTTCGCGCCACTCGTAGTGCGTATCGTGGACGCCTACCAGAATCCAATTCAAGGATGGCAGGTCACCTTTACGCCCCCCAGTTCCGGCGCGGGGGCGGGCGCGACATTCATAGGCTCAGCCACGGTTCGTACGGGAAATGATGGGCAGGCATCCTTCTCGCTCACGGCGAATCAGGTTGCCGGGAGCTATACAGTCCAGGTTGCGGCCAGTGACCACCCGCAGCGGCTCCGATCCGCAGCGTCGGTCAGCTTCTCGCTTACGAATCTTCCTGGGCCCCCGGCAACGCTGGAGCTGAGCGGCACTCCACAGAACGCACAGGTGGGAACTCCGTTCTCGCAACCGCTGACACTGACGTTAAAGGATGCGAGCGGAAA
>Ga0126381_100007173_pt1 | contig 12384 bp, 10 predicted proteins | sample PanSoiMetPlot_28_FD_96465 | JGI IMG/M metagenome (GOLD analysis project Ga0126381, IMG submission 96465) | Tropical forest soil microbial communities from Panama - MetaG Plot_28 | ecosystem: Environmental > Terrestrial > Soil > Tropical forest > Bulk soil | place: Panama | collected 2016-02-17
CAATGATCCTTTGCGTCTATCGGGACGGCGGTTTGTCGGTGCAAATCAGTGGCCGGACGAGACCGATCTGCCGGGTTTCCGTCGCCACGTGCTCGAATATGCGAAAGTAATGGACAGGCTGGCCTGCAGGTTTTTGCCAGCCGTTGCGGTAGCTCTAAAGCTCGATCCGACCTGGTTCGACGACGCATTCGTGGACCGCCAGTTCACACTGCGGCTGTCGCACTATCCTACTGTAGAAGCCGAGGCGAATCAATTCGGTATTGCTCCGCATACTGACAGCAATTTTATGACATTCCTTGCACAGACTGAAATTCCGGGCCTACAGGTGCGCATGCCGTTCGGCAATTGGCTCGATGTCCCCTATATCCCGGGCTCGTTTGCCGTCAATTCCGGGGACATTATGCAGCGTTGGACCAATGGTCGCTTTAAATCGACGCCGCACCGCGCCTTGCCCCCGGTCGGGCGTCATCGCTATGCGATCCCGTTTTTCCTGGGGCCGCGCTTTGATCAGTTGATCGAATGTCTGCCGACTTGCACGTCCCCAGATGACCCGCCGCAATGGCCGTCGATTACCTATGCCGAGTGGCAGGCCTATTGGTACGATGCCAATTACGACCCGAAAGTGCAAAAGGACGTCGCTTAGTGGACACGCAAAACGGGCTGCTGCTCGCGGGCAAAGTCGCGGTTGTGACCGGTGGTAGCAGTGGCATAGGTGCGGCGAGCGCCCGCCGGCTCGCAGCGGCGGGAGCGCGGGTTGTCGTTGGCTACAACAAGGGCGAGGGCAGGGCGACGGCGCTGGTAGGCGAGCTGGTTGGTGATGGTCATCGCGCAATGCAGATCCCGATGGAGGACAGCGCGCAGATCCGCAGTGTCGCCGCGGCAGTGCGCGGCGAATTCGGCCGCGCCGACATTCTCGTGAATTCTGCAGGCTTCACGCGGATGATTGCACATTCGGATCTTGACGCGCTCGACGACGCCCTCATTGATGCAATCCTTACTGCCAATATTCGCGGGCCGTTCGTGACAATCCGCGCCCTTGCGCCGCTGTTGCGCCAGTCGGGCAATGGCGTGATCGTCAATATTTCTTCGATTGCTGCCTCATACGGAACCGGAAGCAACATCATCTACGGGGCGTCCAAAGCTGCGCTCGATACGATGAGCATGGCTTTGGCGCGTGTGCTCGGACCGGAAATTCGCGTCGTCTGTGTCGCTCCTGGGGTCGTCAACACTGGGTTTGTGCCTGGCCGCACGCAGGAGATGATGGATAAAGCGGCGGCCGCGACGCCGCTCAAGCGCGCCGTTGAGGCGGATGATGTGGCCCTGGCGGTGATGGCCTGCGTTACTCATTTGCGCCACACGACCGGTTCCATCATCACAGTCGACGCTGGACGGCACCTCTAATGTGAGCGTCCGGCGACCACGCGGCCGATGACATCCGCCGCCGGCGTCACATATGTCATCCGGGCGACATCGAAGGCCGGCCGCGACGGAAGCGGCCGCGGCCGGAGGGAATGAGATGGCAAATATCGCTCGGCACCGCGATATCGTCGACTTGGAAGCGCTCACTGGACAGTTGTCCCTCACAGCTCGCTCGCTGCGTGGGTCGGCTTTCGATCGCCAGTTGTTTGTCGCGCCGCTCAAATCGGCCTTGGCCGCGGGCCGGGCCGAGATCCAGCGTCGCTTTGAGGCCCCCGGGAGTGGTGCCGCGACGATCCGCGAGCAATGCTTTTTGATGGATCAGCTGATCCACGCGCTGTTCGCGCTTGTGACGCAGGAGATTTACCCCTTACCCAACCCGACCTCAGGCGAGCGGTTGGTGATGGTCGCCGTGGGCGGCTACGGACGTGGTGAACTGGCCCCTTACTCCGACATCGATCTTCTTTTTCTTCTGCCGTACAAACGGACCCCTCATACCGAGCAAGTTATCGAATATCTCCTTTACGTATTGTGGGATCTTGGCCTGAAGATCGGGCAATCGACGCGCTCAGTCGACGAATGCCTGCGTCAGGCCAAACTCGATCTGACGATCCGCACCTCGCTGCTCGAGGCACGCTATCTTTCCGGCGATGAAGCTCTCTTCAACGAGCTGAAAAGGCGGTTTGATGCCGAGCTCGTCAGAGGCAGCGCGGCGCAATTTGTCGAGGCCAAGCTCGCCGAACGTGATGCACGGCACAAGCGGGTTGGCGACAGTCGATACCAGCTCGAACCGAACGTCAAGGAAGGCAAAGGCGGGCTCAGAGATCTGCATACATTATTCTGGATCGCGAAATACATTTACCGCACCGATGATGTCGGGAAGCTTGTTGAGTTGGGGGTGCTGTCTGTGAAGGAATCGCGCCGCTTCGAGCGCGCTCAGAATTTCCTGTGGACGGTCCGATGCCACCTCCATTACCTCGCCGGGCGCTCTGAGGAGCGATTGACGTTCGACCTGCAGACGGAGATCGGCCGACGCATGGGCTACACCGATCACGTGGGTAGCCGCGGCGTCGAGCGGTTCATGAAGCATTATTTTCTGGTGGCCAAAGACGTCGGCGATCTGACCCGGATCTTTTGCGCCATCCTTGAAGCCGACCAAAAGCACAAGCGCCGGCTCTCTTGGATGCGCTGGGGGAGCGCGCGACGTTCTCTTGGCGGCTTCGTGATCGACGGCGGCAGGGTCACCATCCCCTCAGAGGATTTTTTTAAAAAGGATCCCGTAGCGCTGTTGCGGCTGTTTCATGTCGCGCAGCAACATGAGCTCGACATTCACCCGCGCGCGCTGCGAACAGCGAGCCAGTCCGTCAGACTAATCAATCACGAGCTTCGCGAAAATCCCGAAGCCAACCGCGTGTTCCTCGAAATCCTGACCTCGCGCAAAGGTCCTGAAACGGCGTTGCGCCGGATGAACGAGGCCGGAGTATTCGGCCGCTTCATCCCCGATTTTGGACGCGTCGTCGCACAGATGCAGTATGACATGTACCATGTCTACACGGTCGACGAGCATACGTTGTTCGCGATCGGGATCCTGCATCAGATCGAAACCGGGCTCCTCAAAGACGAGCTCCCGCTTGCAACCCAGCTGGCGGCGACGATCGTGTCGCGTCGTGCTCTTTACCTCGCGGTATTGTTGCACGACATCGCAAAGGGCCGCGGCGGCGATCATTCTGAAATCGGCGAGCAGATAGCGCTGAGGCTCGGCCCGCGGCTGGGGCTCTCGGACGAGGAGACCGAAACAGTCTCGTGGCTCGTGCGCTGGCACCTTTTGATGAGCAGTACCGCCTTCAAGCTCGACATTGGCGACCCTCAAACGATCCGCACCTTTGTGGAGCGCGTGCAGTCCCCGGAACGGCTCAAGCTTCTTTTGGTATTGACTGTCGCTGACATCCGCGCCGTCGGGCCGAAGGTGTGGAACGGTTGGAAGGCAGCACTGCTGCGCGAGCTTTATCATCGCGCAATCGAGGTGATCTCCGACGGACTGACGAGCGAGCGCCAGGATTCACGAATCGCGACAGCACAGTCGGCGGCACGTCAGTTGCTGCCCGATTTCAGCGAGGCCGAATTTTCCGAATTTATCGGGCGCGGCTATCCTTTCTATTGGCTTTCACACGATGCCGCGACGCACGCCCGCCATGCGCGGCTGATGCGCGAAGCAGGAGCCAGCGGCGTACCGCTGACGGTCGAGAAACGTGTCGATGCTGCACGATCGGTGACCGAGATCACTCTCTATACGGCAGACCATCCCGGTCTCTTCTCGCGAATTGCCGGTGCGCTCGCCGTCAGTGGCGCCAACATCGTCGATGCTAAAATTATGACGATGTCGAACGGGATGGCGCTCGATACTTTTTGGGTTCAGGATTCGGCGGGTGGACCGTTCGATCGCCCAGACAAGCTCGCCAGGCTGGCAGTTGTTTTTGAGAATGTCTTAAGCGGCGATTTGAAGCTGCATCGCGAATTTGCTCGTCCGCCGGCTTTCCCAAGCCGAACGCGTGTCTTTACTGTGGCGCCTCGCGTGCTTGTCGACAATAAGGCGAGCAACTCGCATACGGTCGTCGAGGTCAACGGCCGTGACCGGTCTGGGCTGCTGTTCGAGTTAACGAGGGCGCTCACCGGCCTTAACTTGCAGATCTCGAGCGCCAAGATTTCGACTTATGGTGAAAAAGTCGTCGACGTGTTTTACGTGAGAGATTTATTTGGTCATAAGGTCGAGCATCCAGTCAAACTTGGAAATATTCAGAAAACGCTCAAGGCGGTGCTTGCCAAAGGAAACATCCCCGAACTCGCGGGGACGGGTAGGGACCCCGTCGCCGCGGAGTGAGTTGGACGGACGCGGCAGGCCAGCGGAGCTTGCCGTCCGAAAATGAAGCGCGCTACTCGCGCAGGTCTTCGAAGAATTCCTTTACTCGGGCAAAAAAGCCCTCGCTTTCGGGGTGATGAGTGCTGCCGCTTTCCCCCGCCTTCTCGAACTCGCGCAGCAGCTCTTGCTGACGTTTGGTCAGATTGACCGGGGTTTCAACGATCGCTTCGATAAACATATCGCCGCGGGCGCTTGAGCGCAGCACGGTCATGCCCTTCGATCTCAGTCGGAACTGGTGACCCGATTGCGTTCCCGGAGGCACCGTAACCCGCGTCCGGCTGCCATCTACGGTCGGCACCTCGATCGAGCCCCCGAGCGCGGCCGTCGTGATCGAAATCGGAACACGGCAGAATATGTTCGCCCCGTCACGCTGGAAGATCCGGTGTGGCGCGATGGTTATGAAAATGTAGAGATCGCCCGTGGGCGCACCCCGGATCCCTGCCTCGCCCTCGCCGGCGAGACGGATGCGGGTCCCGTCCTCGACGCCTTGTGGAATGTTGACCGACAGCGTTTTTTCTCGGCGCATTCGCCCCTGGCCGGCGCAGCTGCGGCAGGGATTGTCAATAACTCGCCCCGCGCCCTGGCAGGTCCTACAGGTTTGCTCGATCGTAAAGAAACCTTGCTGCGCACGTACCCGGCCTCGACCTCCGCAGCTCGGACAATTGATCGGCTTTGATCCGGGCTCCGCGCCGCCGCCTTTGCACTGCTCGCATGCGACGAGGGTTTGCACGCGAATCGTCGTCTGCTTGCCGCGAAAGCTCTCCTCGAGCGAAATTTCTAGATTGTAGCGCAGGTCGCTGCCGCGGCTCGGTCCGCCTTGGCTGCGCCGCCCGCCGCCCATGAACTCACCAAACATCTCGTCGAAAATGTCAGCGAACCCGCCGGAGAAGCCGAAGTCGCCAGGCCCGCGACCGCCCCCTTGTTCGAAGGCGGCGTGACCGAAGCGGTCGTACGCGGCGCGTTTTTGATCGTCCTTCAGGACGTCGTAGGCCTCGCTAATTTCTTTGAATTTCTGCTCGGCGCCTTTGTCACCCGGGTTGCGATCCGGGTGGTGTTTCATTGCGAGCTTGCGATAGGCTGCCTTGAGCTCGTCCGGGCTCGCTGATTTGGCGACGCCGAGGACCTCGTAAAAATCCTGTTTAGCCATTGTCGGCAAGCGCTCGGGATAAGATTCTACCACCGTGTATCACCCCGGCCGGTCGACCGGGGTGATTGCATCGGAACTGCACTTCCTTGCCTTTGAGTTAGGCCGAGCCGCGCTTTTTCTGGTCGTCGACTTCCTCGAAATCGGCGTCGACGACCTTATCATTGCCGCCCGGCCCTCCCGGCGACGGGCCGCCCTGAGAAGCTCCCGCGGCCTGTTCAGCCTGCTGGGCCTTGTAGAGCGCCTCGCCGACCTTCATCGACGCCTGCGCCAAAGTCTCGCTCTTAGCCTTGATTTGGCCGACGTCATCGCTGCCGAGCGCGTCCTTTAGAGCCTGGATCGCTTGCTGCACGGCGTCACGGTCGGCTTGCGGAACCTTGTCGCCACTCTCGCTCAGGGTCCGTTCCGTGGTGTGGATCAGGGCGTCGGCGTTGTTCTTTGCCTCGACTAGTTCGCGACGGCGCTTGTCTTCTTCGGCATGCGCTTCGGCGTCTTTAACCATGCGGTCGATGTCTGCATCCGAGAGACCGCCCGAGGCCTGGATGCGGATCTGCTGCTCCTTGCCGGTGGCCTTGTCTTTCGCCGAGACCTGCACGATCCCGTTCGCGTCGATGTCGAATGTTACTTCGATCTGCGGCATGCCGCGCGGCGCCGACGGGATACCGACGAGGTCGAACTGACCAAGAAGCTTGTTGTCCGCCGCCATCTCGCGCTCGCCTTGGAACACGCGGATCGTGACAGCCGTCTGATTATCTTCCGCAGTCGAGAATATCTGGCTCTTTTTCGTCGGGATCGTCGTGTTGCGGTCGATCAACCGCGTGAAGACACCACCCAGCGTCTCGATACCGAGCGACAGCGGGGTCACATCGAGAAGCAGGACGTCCTTGACCTCGCCCTTTAAGACGCCAGCCTGGATCGCCGCGCCGACCGCGACGACTTCATCGGGATTGACACCGCGATGTGGGTCCTTGCCGAAGAACTGCTTTACCGTTTCGATGACCTTCGGCATGCGGGTCATGCCGCCTACCAGGATCACCTCGTCGATCTCTGAGGCCTTCAGCCCTGCATCTTTGAGAGCATTGCGGCACGGTCCGATCGTGCGCTGAATGAGCTCGTCGACCAATGCTTCGAGCTTGGCCCGCGTCAGCTTGATGTTGAGGTGCTTGGGTCCGTGCTGATCGGCTGTAATGAACGGCAGATTGACGTCGGTCTGCATCGACGAGGACAGTTCGATCTTCGCCTTCTCCGCAGCTTCCTTCAGCCGTTGTAAGGCGAGACGATCATTGCGCAGGTCAATCCCCTGTTCCTTGCGGAATTCGTCGGCGAGATAGTCAATGATGTTCTTGTCGAAGTCTTCGCCGCCGAGGAATGTGTCGCCGTTTGTCGACTTCACCTCGAAGACGCCGTCGCCGATCTCGAGGACCGAAATGTCGAACGTGCCGCCGCCGAGGTCGTAAACCGCGATCGTGCCGGTGCCCTTCTTCTCCATGCCGTAGGCGAGTGCTGCTGCGGTCGGCTCGTTGATGATCCGCAGCACCTCGAGCCCGGCAATTTTGCCGGCGTCCTTCGTGGCCTGACGTTGGCTGTCGTTGAAGTAAGCGGGAACGGTGATGACCGCCTGAGTGACAGTCTGGCCGAGATAAGCTTCGGCGGTTTCCTTCATCTTCTGCAGAATGAATGCGCTGATCTGGGAAGGCGCGTATTTCTTGCCGCGGCTCTCGACCCAGGCATCGCCATTGTCGCCAGGCAAGATCTTGTAAGGCACCAGGTCGGTGTCTTTCTTCACCATCGGGTCGGTGAAACGACGCCCGATCAGCCGCTTGATCGCAAAGAAGGTGTTTTCGGGATTGGTTACCGCCTGACGTTTTGCGGCTTGGCCGACGAGACGTTCGCCCGATTCGGTGAATGCCACCATTGAGGGCGTGGTACGCATACCCTCGCTATTCTCGATCACCTTGGCGCTCGCGCCCTCCATCACCGCGACACACGAATTCGTCGTGCCGAGATCGATTCCGATGACCTTGCTCATGGACACCTCTTTCTAAAGCAGGACCGGGCGGCCTCGGGAAGCACCGTGCCGATCCCCCGGTAGACAAAATCTAGCCATCCCCTGGCTGTGGCTAGGGTTTATATATGCGAGGGGTCGGGTCGCTACAACCACGCCCGCCTCTGCCTTTGCCGCGAAAGCCACAGTATTCAAACACCCTCGTCGGGCTTCGGACCGCCCTTCGCGACACCCACCATCGCCGGCCGCAGCAGGCGATCGTGGATGACATAACCGGGCTGCAGCACCTCAACAATTGTGCCACTGGGTTCGTCGGGCCGCTCGGCCTCAAAGATCGCTTGATGGAAATTGTGGTCGAAACGTTCGCCTTGCGGATCGATGCGCTTAATACCGTGCCGCTCGAATACGCTGAGGAGCTCCCGCTCCGTCGCCGCGACGCCCGCGAGGAGATTGCGCGTCCGTTCGTCCCTGACCTCGCTCTCCGGTAGGCTCTCAAGCGCTCGGCGCAGGTTGTCGGCGGCGGACAGCAAGTCCTTGGCAAAGCCGCTCACCGCGTATTTGGATGCATCCTCGCGCTCGCGCTGCGTGCGACGGCGGACGTTCTCGGTCTCGGCAAGAGCGCGCAGAAGGCGATCTTTCTGATCGGCGAGCTCGGCCTCCAGCGCGACGAGGCGGTCGTCGGCCGAACCGCCTGTGGGTTCCGCCTCACCCGGCGCCTCGGCCATGGCCTCGATGTTGTTGTTGGCTGCATCTTCCGCAGCCGCAAAGTTATGCTGCTCTTTAGGTGTCGTATCATCCATGGTTTGTCCTATCCGATTTTCCCTATCCGATCAGGCGCCCGATCACCTTGGCGGTGTAGTCCACCATCGGGATGATCCGGGCATAGTTGATGCGGGTCGGCCCAATGACGCCAATGGCGCCGACTATCTGCTCGCGGCTGTTCTGGTAAGAGGCAATTACCATCGAGCAGCCGGCTACACCGAAGAGCCGATTCTCTGCGCCGATAAAGATCTGGACCCCTTCACCCTGTTTGCTGGCATCGAGCAGACGCAACATCGTCTCTCGGGTTTCCAGCATCTCGAACAGGGTCCGCAACCGCTCGAGGTCAGCAAGCGCGGTCACGTCTTCCAACAGATTGGCTTGCCCGCGGACGATCAGCGCGCTCCCTTCGTCACCGCCTGCCCAGCTAGCAAGGCCCGCCGCGACGAGTCTTGATGTCAGTTCGTCGAGTTGCACTTTGTTGGACGCAATCTCCTGCTCAATCTCCACCTTCGCTTCTTCAATTGTCCGCCCAAGCAAGCGCGCGCTGAGGTAATTGCTGGCAGAGATCAAGGCTGCCGGGGGGAGGCCAAGCGGAACCTCGACGACACGGTTCTCAACGAGCCCATCTTCCGTCACGAGCACTACCAGGGCGCGTCCGGGGCCCAGGTGTACGAATTCGATGTGTTTTAACGGCCGGTCCTGATTGGGCACCACGACGATTCCGGCGCAATGTGACAGGCCGGACAAAGCGGTCGTCGCTTCCTCCAATGCCTGCGGCAGGCTTTTGCCGCGTGTCGCACACAAGCTTTCGATGCTGCGGCGCTCGTCCTCGGCAAGGCTCCCGAGCTCAAGCAGCCCATGGACGAAGAGCCGCAGCCCTAACTCGGTCGGCAGGCGGCCAGCGGAGGTGTGCGGCGCATACAGCAACCCCGCCTCCTCTAAATCCGCCATCACGTTGCGGATCGTCGCAGGGGACAAGTTCTGTCCAAGCCGGCGCGACAATGTGCGCGAGCCAATCGGGTCACCGGTCGCCACATAACCGTCGACAATGAGGCGGAATATCTCGCGACTACGCTCGTTGAGTTCGTTGATTGGTGACGGCGGGGTTGGTCGGGGCATCGGTATCAAGTCTAACATCCGGCGTCGCGGACCGCCTCGCCTTCAGCGTCGGTCGGACCGCGACTTAGCCAGTCGATAATTTGGCCGTCCGACGTTCGCCAGCCGGGCGCGCCGACCGAAACACCGGCGCCAGCCGACGGGCGGTCGATCCCAGCGATGGCGAAATTTAGGAACGCCCCAAGCGGGCGTCAACTCGCCGGGTGAGTAAGGCTCGGCGATTTGCCGTCGTGTTGACGTCCACTCTCACCCTTGGATTAGCCTACCGAGTCAGAGCGTCTTTTTGAACGTCGCTTCGTAAGATCGGGAACTAGGGGTCATCATCCGTCCGATTAGATCGGCGATACCTGGGCGGAAGCCGAATTGCGTGCCATCCGAATTCTGAAACCTGAGTTCGCCGTCACGAATGATCCCGGTGCCGTGCAGCACACCACCGGGTACCCGAGCATTTGATCCGATAGGGCCATATACATAAATCACCGAAGCCGTGCCGTCGGGATCGATATTGTCGACGATTAACGCGGCGCACGTATTCGGATCCCAGGAGGCGTCGCTCCACACCCCGAGAAAACGGCGGTACGATTCGGGAATGGTCGAGGGCTCCGCGATGCGATAGGTGACGCTTTGGTCGCAGAACACCCGGCTTGGCTGCGGTTCAATAGGAGGGGGCGTCTGCGCAGCTGCCGAGACGGCGGCCAACAGCAGAAATGAGAACGCAAGAGTTGGGTGCATCATGGCGCGACCGGTCCGCTCGTAGCTGAGCCAAGTAGTACGGCGAAACGATGGCGGTCTCTAGCACGGCGCCCCGCCAGCGTCATCCGGTCGCGACACGATGCTTATCTGACCCACGCGACGATCGATCGCGTCGGGCCATTGTGTCTAGCTGGTCGGCAGCAGCTCCGTGCGATAGGTGGGCCGCAGCACTTCGAGCCGCATCGGCACCGGCGTGCCGAGCCATAGCGCATTCTTGCTGTGGTCGTCGTACGAGCTTTCGGTCAGCGGGTGGACGAGAACGTCGAGACCGTCGCGGTTCAGCATCAACCTTCCGGAACTCCTCGGTCTGGAAAATGACGCTGAACTGAGAAATCGGGTGCGGACCTATTGGCTCAACGCTGAAGGCGCCAGGTCTAACGGCAAACTGGCCGATGAGCGCCTCGCGCAGCCGAACGGCGATCGGCTTCGTGTTCGCGTCGTAATAGACATGCGCGTGATAACCCTTGAGTTCGGTCATTGGAGTTCCTCCTTTCAGTTCTCGCGCGCTGTGTGAAGCCGGCGCTCGATCTCAGCTTGCCAGTCTTTCAATGCCCTGAAGCCTGGGGTCTGGCGGCAATGCGTTTCGGTCTGCGCCATGATCTCGTCATTCGGCATCGACAGGTCGATCGGCACGCCGTGCGGCTGCGGCACGTACCAGGGCGTGTCCATGTAGATCTCGACCATATTGCCTTCGGGATCGGGGAAATAGATCGAAAGCGCATTGCCGTGGCTGGTCTGCCGGATCTCGGTAATGCCGGCGTCTCGGACGCGGCGGTGCGTCTCCTTGAGCTCGTCGAGACCGGTGACTTTGAACGACAGCTGGTTGACCGTGCTCACACCCTCCGGTCCGCGCCCTGACACGACGACGAGCTGGTGATGGTGCCCAGGCGCTGCGGTCATAAAGGCGAGCTCGCCACCGCGACTGCTGATGCCGCGATCGGAGAGCACGAGCCCTATCGTCTCCGTATAAAAGGCCACCATCCTGTCGATGTCGCGGGCATAGACTCCGCAATGCGAGAGTTGCGGTCGGGTTTGTGATGTCATGCTTTCCCTCCGAGCGATTTCGTCTCGCTGGTGATTAAGTGCGTGCACCGCCATCTATCAAATCGATTGATTATATGATATCCATTCTCTCCATGGATATTCGTGCCGTCGACCTCAACCTGCTCAAAGCCTTCGACGCGTTGATGAGCGAGCGCGCCGTCACTCGCGCTGCTGGCCGCATCGGTCTTTCGCAACCGGCGATGAGTCATGCGCTCTCTCGCTTGCGGAACCTCTTCGCCGACGATCTGTTCGTGCGCACTCCGGACCGGATGGAGCCGACTGCTCGCGCGCGTGAGATCGCTCCGCTCGTCTCCGCGGCGATCGGGCACATAGAAGCAGCGCTCAACCTCGGCGTCGGCTTCGATCCGGTAAAAAGCACCGCCATTTTTACTGCCGGGATGGCCGAATACGCCGAAGTCGCATTCGTCGGGCGTCTTGCCAAGACCTTTGCGCGGCAAGCCGCTAATGCGACGTTACGGCTGACGCCGGTGACCGGCATCGAAGCCGCAGAGCGGCTCGATAGTGGGGCGATTGACGTCGCAGTCGCACATCTGCGCACGCTGCCCGCGCATATCGATTCGATCGTGCTGCTGCACGACCCGTTCGTGCTGATTACTCGCCGCGGCCATCCGCTCGCTGCTCAGCCACCGTCTATCGAAGCATACGCTGCGCTCAATCATGTCCTTGTTTCACCACGCGGCGATACAATCGGCGCGGTTGATCGGGCCCTAGCCGATTTCGGATTGAAGCGCCGCATTGCGCTATTGGTAGCCACCTATTTGGCGCTCCCGAGCGCGCTCGCGGCCTCCGATCTCGTCGCCACGGTTCCCCGACGTACCGCCGAGCAGATTGCCGCGATCGCCGAAATCGAGATCATGCCGCTGCCAATTGATCTGGCGGTGACCGCGTCGATGGCTTGGCACCGCCGCGCCGCTAGCGAACCGGCACAGCTCTGGTTCCGATCGCTGCTCACCGAAGCGGCGCGGGCTGATTAGCGAAGTAAGCTACCCCGTCGAGTCGTGGGTGAGGAGCATGTGCCCGTAGGGCACCATCGCGGCCACCCGGCTTGCGGCGGTGTGAGTTAGTACTGTCGTCAGGTCGCGACGGATTTCCTGCAACGGATCGCCGTCATAAACCGAGCGGGCACCCGAGAGCTCGCATAACCGGTCGACTGCCCAGCCGACCTGATGCTGTGCGTAAGTCATGTCGCGGCGGGCGCGCAACGCC
>Ga0126381_100007174_pt1 | contig 12384 bp, 12 predicted proteins | sample PanSoiMetPlot_28_FD_96465 | JGI IMG/M metagenome (GOLD analysis project Ga0126381, IMG submission 96465) | Tropical forest soil microbial communities from Panama - MetaG Plot_28 | ecosystem: Environmental > Terrestrial > Soil > Tropical forest > Bulk soil | place: Panama | collected 2016-02-17
GCTCCCCGACCATTTGTTTCTCCGAGTACTCAGCCACCAGCAAGCCGGTGGGATTGAATTCGCTGCGCTGCTCTTCGACTAACCGCAAGTTGTATTGGCCCACGATACGATCGGTGACCTCCGTTCCGTCCTTCACTTTATGGACTTCCTTGACTCCGAAGACCACGTAATCCCAGGGGCCACCGTTGGTCCGCTCAATGGAACGGATTCGAAAATCGGAAAGGATATAGCTCTGTCGGATCTTTCCGATGGTGTCGTCATCCCGCAGCTTGTTCATAGTGAATGTGCGCAAGTTGGTGGTCATCATGTTTAGGGACTCGGCCAGGTTGCGGGGTGCCGAGTCCGGCGAGTAGGAAAGGTAGTGTTCTAAAAAGCGGCGCACGACGGCCTTCCCTTCGAGATCCGTCGGAGTGGCTCCCGCCGAGGAATCTGGGTCGGGACTGGCAGCCGGCGCAGCGAGGGTCAGTGCGAGCTTGGACACTCGATTGCGTCGAGTTTCGCCTACGACGACTGCGTTTCCATCTCTGTCGACACGAATGACTGTGGGAGGTTGAATCCTTACATAGCTGGCAAAGCCCAACGCGCCAACGGCAATAACGGCGAAAACAATCGCCAGGAGCATGGCGCGATTTGCATAGGCGCGCAGCATGCCGTCATGCTCGTAATATCTCGTGTAACGGGCAATCTCGCGTATTTCGTTTTGTGGCTTTTCTGTTCTCATGCTGTCGCCTCCGGTAACGGACCCGTGGCTGACTCTTGCTTAGGCTATGCCGTTCCAGGATGTCCTTTCATCTCGCAAGTGGGATGAAAATCCAACTTCCCCTGGAGAAATCACGCCGCCACTCGGCGAAGAGTGCTCTCGGCGAGCAGAGCGAATCTGAGTTCCGGTCGCTCGAGCGCCTGGCGGACCATTGCGCACTTGGAAACTAACAGTCGCGGGCGGCCTTGCGTTCGCGATTCGAGAGCCGCGGGTGGCAGCATTAGGTACTTGGCTCAGGAAAGGACCTTGACGAGCATAACCGGAATTCTGGCCCCTGACGCCATCCCCGCCGGTCGGCGGCGGCGGGGGTGCTTCTGGAGCAACCGCGCGGCCTGTGGTAACCCCCTCCGCACCAGCCGTGGCCAGCCCCGCTGCCGTGGCTCCCGCCGTCACCGCTCCGCTCATCACCGTCATGAGCGTGCTGCCGATGTCCCCACGAACGATGCGGCTCGCGATAAATGGAATGAGGGCGATCATGACCGATAGCAACACGCTTGCGACGCTCATCACGATCATCTGGCTGGAGCCTACGAACGCCTGAAGGAACGAGCCGGTGAATTGCATCGGATTCGTAATCTGTAGCGCAGATAGCAGGGATTGCAAGACGGCGTAGAGCAGCCCCCAGCACTGGAAGATCATCATGTTTGTAAAGAATGATCTTCCTATCTGGCCTAAGGCTCGTGACGGCATCAGGGCCAGCACGAACGGCCCGACCACGTATAAGATCGAGCCATACAGTGTGTAGAAGAGCGTGAAGAAAGTATAGGTTACGGGAAGAAGCAGGTAGCCAAACAGCGTTATCAACCCGGCAACAATGGCCGAGACGCCACCAGTAACCATATTCCACAGAGCAGAAAACCAGTTGGGATCGGTTTGCCAAGCTTGCGAGAGACTATTGCCCCAAGCTTTGATTACGTCTACACCGCCGGACAGGTTGTAGATCCCATCGGCAACACCATCGAACATGCCGTTTACGCCGCGAAAGGCGCTCTGATAATTGAGGAAAACAAGGCCCAGCACGAGATACTTGACACCGGCTATACCGAGCGAGCGCACATCGCCGCCATGGGTGTACGCTTCATACACGGCCCACAGCAAACTCAGGATCAGAATGACGCTGGCTATCTGGAGCACGGCCCTGGTTATGCCTTGCTGGTCGATGCCATTCAATCCGGTCTGGAGCAGTTGCTCAAAGTAGAAGCTGGGCATGATGATTCCTATTGGTGTTTGAGCAGATTGGCCAGAGCCTGACGCAAGCTGGTGGTGCTGGTTGCACCCATCTTGATATCTGCACTGGCATTCGCAAGGTCGATCGAGCGTAAGCGCATCAAATCCGCCGTCGCGGCCTGGGTATAGGCGTTCGCGCGGATCAACCAAGCATCCGCCTGTGCCTCAATAATGGGTGCGCTTCCGGGGGCCGCGTTCTGAATACTTTGATCGAGTTGATAGGCTGCCTGAAGTTCAAGATCCGCCAGGGCATCGATTTCGATTGCTCTTTTCATCGCCGACTGGGCGGCTGCATCGCTCATATCCACCAGGTTCAGAACTTGTGAGGACGCCTCCGTAGCCGCGGGAACCGGACCATAGAGCGCGGTGTATGCACTGGAGGCTTGCGCAATCTGATTGGGATTGCGGGATAAAAGGACCCGTTCGAGCTGTTGCGAAGCCGGCAAGGTCGCACTGTTGACCGGCAGTTTTATGAGATTTTGAATCTGATTCAGATTTCCCTGCAGCAAGCCAACTAAGCTCCTCGCCTGATTGATGAGGGCTTGCGGCCAGACCACTGTCTGCTGAAACTGCTCGATGGTTTTGTCCACACCGAGAATTTGGTTGAGGCCGCCTCCCACGATGCTAGTGAGAGCAGACTGGACGCTCGCCAACCCTGCCGCCAGCATGGCGCAACAAGGATCAAGGCCGAACTGAGCCCTGGCCGGCCAGGGCGCGGTGAATACAAGAACAAGCGCGAGAATAGCCGCGCGCAGTTTGTGCGCGAATAGCCAATTTTTGACAATTCGAAGTAGCTCTCGAATCCTGATCATAGGTTTCCTTGCTTTCTGTCTATTGGTGCTGCAGCAGGTTTACGAGCACGCCGCGTAATTGGGTGGTGTTGGTGGCGTTTTCTTTGCGCAAGGTGTTGCGATGTGCCAGACGGGCCGCCTCCTGGCGCAGCTCAGCGGCCAGCATCTTCTCGGTCAAAGCCTGGCAGTGAATACCGGAGACAATCGCTGCGGCCGTCAGAAATGGCGCCGAGCCTGGGGCCGCTTGGCTCGCGGCGTTCTCAAGGGAATCCGCGGATTGGAGTTCTATGTCGGTCGCCAGGTCACTCGCCTTCAGCGTCTTCAGGTTGTCCAGTGCCAGCGCATCATCCATATCCGACATGGCACGATCAGTTAGGTTCGCTGCGGTAGCGGCCGGAATTCCTCCATAGGTGTTCTGAAACGTGGAGGTTAAACTCGAGAAGTTGCTCACCTGATGGTCCCTGATTACCGACTCGAAGGCCTGCGGATTGGGCAGCGTGGCACTGTTCAGCCTCACGTGAAAAATGGCCCTCATCAGCGAGCGGTATTGCCCAATCATCTGCGCGACTTGCGCCTTGGCTTGGTTGATCAACTGCTGGGGCCAGGCCACAAGTTGCTGCAAGTTACTCACCGCTGTTCTCACGGCGTTGATTGACGTCAACGCCGCTTGGATCATGCCGTTGATCACGTTGAGGATCGCCTGCATCCCGCTGAGAATGCCGGATTGCGCGTGGGCGGGTTGTGGCGCTCCTGCAAGCGTCATCGCCATCACTCCGGCGAGCGTCACCGCGATCAATTTTCTACGGCTCTTCACCGTGACGAAGGGCCAGACCCATGCCGTAAAGAAGACTGCATAGACGATAATCCGCATACCCGTTCTCCTGCTCGCAGCACCGAGCTTCTTGACTAGCTTCGACTCACATCTCGTGTTTCCATTTCGGCTGGCTTAAGGTGAAGACCATCCACGGAACCGGAAATCTCTTCTGGAAGCGGCGCGACATCTGCCAATCCCTGCGGGAATCTTTTGGCTAACTCCTGATAACTTGTTAGCAACGGTCGGTCCTCATGCTTCTTCAAGAACCAAGCCCGGTATCTCCGCTCGCGCGGAAACGTGGTGCAAACCCAATAGGAGAGAGGGGTCGGCACCACCCGGATGGTCTGTGTAGTCTCGGCCTTTTCTCCTATCACCATCAGAGCCTCCGCGCTTCGCCCCTTCTGCGGAGCTCCGATTCTCTTCACTTCGTTGACTGCCACCGGATTCAAATTGAGGTGGTTCACCAGAGGCGCGGCGTCCCCGGGCTGCTGGCCGATGATCTTCGTGCTGGCGTTTTTCAGGATCCCTGGTCCGTGAACCCTGGGTTGAAGCTCGGTCCCCACGAAGTCTTCGACCGTCTGGCTTATCCCCCACACGCTCGAGTTTCGCTTGCGGGCAGTCCGATACAACTGCACAACTTCGGGAGCAAGCGATGGGGAATCGAGCAGGAACCAGCATTCATCCAGCAGCGAAATACTAGGCCGGCCCGTCTTTCCGGCTGCCCGTGTCGACATGGCAGCCGCGATCAACATACTCATGGCCGTTTCCAGCTGGGGGTCGGAGCTGAGCCCCTCCACGTTGAAGAACAGCCAATCGTTGTCTAGCCGCATACTGGTGGGGCGGTCGAACATCTTGGCGTAGACCCCGCCTTCTGTCCACGAACGCAGCTTGATGGCCGCGAGATGTGCCTCATCGATCGTGCGTTGCATCTTTTCGGCGTCGCGCCAATTCGCCAGTTCCTCCCGAAGGTCGTTAAAGGTTGGGATTGGATTGGAATAGCGAATCGCGCAACGTTTATAGACACGCGGAATCGCATCGGTCAGCACATGGTCCAGTAGCGACGTGTCCGAGCCATGGCTCTCGCCCAGCATGTGCCGCGTCAGGTTCTTCAGGAATGCTGTCTTCTCGTTGCTGGCGACCGTCTCACCCTCCGCCAAATCCCAGGGGTTGAGGGTTTCTCGGCCGTCCAGGTCAACATTGATCACCCGTCCACCCATGAGATGAAGGAGCGGTTCGTAGGAGTCTCCGCGCTCGAGGATCGAGACCAGCGGCCTCGCTCGCGCCATCATTAACAGCTTGAGTTGTGCAAGAAACGTCTTTCCTCCGCCGCTCTTGGCCATGATCAACATGTTGGCGTCGCCGAGACTGGAATCGAATGGAGAGAACGGTATGAGTTGCTTATAGGGAGTTTCGAACAGCATTAGGGGGGAATTCCGTGTCCCCTCCCACGGCATTTCGATAGGCTGCAGGTCGGCCGCATGGAGCGTTAGTACGTCGATTTCGCGCTTGTTAACCTCCCCCAGACCTGGCAGGCTGGAAAAAAAGAAGCGCTTCTGCGCCAGGGTCTCGGGAATGCCGCGCGCGCCGTTCATGCGCGTGATCGCGTGCAAGACGCGTTGCCGGCGGTCCGCTAAGATTCTCTCTGCTTCCTCCGCTTCAAACCGGTTCCGGGCTGGACGCGAGGTGCGAACGGCAAGGGTCAGGCTGATCTGACAGGATTTGAGCGAACTCGAAATTAACTCCTGCAGCACCTTAATGAGTTGATGCTCCGCGACTTGAGCATCCACATTGAGGCGAAAGCCGCCGTGAATGTCCTTCTGTGCCGCGGTCATTTTGCGTAGTCGGCTCTTGTACTGCTTGATCGCCCTGGTCTGATCGGGAAGAACGACTTCCGCGTTTATGACGAGCGGGAAGTCCATTACCAGCAGTTCCCTCAATACGCCAGGGAACGTGGAATCCGGCAGATCTTTCAGGCTAATAAAGGAGTACAGCAGCCCCCCGACCTTGAGGTAATCGTCGAGCTCGTCCTCGATGTTGACGTTTGTCATCTGGCTGCGCGCACTTTCGTAAACCAGTGAGCTTCCCGGCGGACGATAGGGCAGAACATCATTCGCCAGCGGATTGAGGGCGCGCTTGACCTCAAGGAAGAGATCGTTATCGGTCAGGCGTTCGATCTTCATGCCGGTCGCCCCAAGCGTGGCTTCCACTCCGGACATGAGGCTGTTGAACTCGGCAACCAGTTCCTCATGCTCGCGGCGGCTCCGCTCCATGCACTTTGTCGCCGACATGCTGAAGTGGTTGGCACGCATCTTCTTTTTCCACTCCACATCAGGCGACTGATGATGGATACGCGGATCCCAAATGAAGAAGAAGTGCAGTGAGTGCTCAAGGTAATAGCCCGCGGCATTCTTCTTCAGCCAGGTCTCGGATTGCTCATGATCGATCGCTCGTAGCACCGTACTGGAATTGTGCTGTTCGCGGTTGTAGCGCGCGATCAGATCGCGAACACCTTCGGAAATCTCAAAACGTGCCTGTAAGCGCATGGAACGTTCAGGGAGCGAACGGATCAGCGCTTCGAGCAGTAGCTTCGTGCGATTCCGGTCGTCCTCGCTTGCGTAGTAGGAACAGATCCCGCTCACGCGGTAGCCGGCGACAAATGAACCGCTGATCTGGATCAGGAGATTGTCGCAAAGGTCGCGAATCTTGAGTTGCTCGCACAATGGCGGCTGCGCCATTGACCTCTCGTACTGTTCCATCCTGAGCGGCATAGTTTGATTTCTTCAGTCCTTTATGTATTCGCGATTCAGCTCGCCATCTCTCTCGAGTCCCGAGTAAACGTGCGGTTTGGTGTGGAATAGAAGCCAGTCCAGCAGGTAACCGCGCTGCTTGCCATACTTGAAGAGCAGCAGTGCTGGCACACTGAGGATGGGCGCGAAGTACTGAAGCACCATGTTGATGGGCAACCCGAACATCTCGCGGTTCAGAAGTCGTCCGAAGATGCTCATCACGACTGCCACGGCCAGGATGACGAACAAGTCCTCCGCTTCCAGTCCGAAAAATGTGACGCGCGTGCGCAGGTTCCTATAAACGGTGGTGACATCAAGTGCCATCGTTATCTTCCTTTCGTCTAAGTCACGCCTGCAGTTCCCTGAATTACAAAGAACTCAGCCAAACGAAGAAGGCCTGAAACCATCAGGCAAAGGACGGCGGTGACGAAGTGGCGAATCCAACCGCTGGTCGGATCGACGAGCGAGAACACTCCCAAGCGCAGCGCCATGGCGGCGACCTGGCATGCCGCGTATACCGGGAGGATTACATTCGCGACCCAGTTGATCAGCGCCACCAGCGAGAGCCAATAGAGATCAGGGTTGTTCCACGCCGCTTGCGAAGCGAAGGTCTCGAAGGCTCGCGTTAAGCCCGATACCACGAGACAAGCAAGCGCCCCATACATGCTGGGCGCAAATTCCTGCCTCTTCGAGAATTGCAAGATGGCGGTGATGATGAAGGCAGCCGCGAGTGTGGGCATGATTACGTTGCCAAGCCAGTTCGCCAGGTGCAACACCCCGTTATCCAACGACATGTTCCCCAAGTTCATTGCAGCTCCTACATCATCGAGGTGAGAAGTTTCCAGAGAGCAGAAACCGTCAGCATGGCCAGCGATACGGCGATCAGCCGCAGAAACGGCTTCCGGGTTGCAAAGTTCAGGATTGCGCCGACCAACGCGAGTACGGCGGCGATGGGCATGATTGTCCCTACCATGTGGTTCCAGAGGTTGTCCAAGACGTCGACGGTGGCATATTGCGTACCGGTGTTATAGCTCTGCAGCAAGCTGTAAGTGGTTTCGGTAGCTAGCAAAAACATCGCGGCGAGAATGGAAGGCAGGGGGTGTTGCCCCGAGGCAGCGTCGAGCACAGCCCTCAGCACAAAGAATGCAGCCAGCGTCGGGACAAGACGTTGCACGACAAAATTACTCACGAATTGCGAAACATCCGATTGGAAGTTTGCGAGCCAAGCAGTCGCGATTCCTCCCGATGGCAGTGGCACAGTTATTCCAAACGAAGTGAACCAACTCAGCAATGGTTGCAAAGTCAGGAAAACGACGGCCCAAAACATCCACTTCGTGAATCCTCCGCCGATCGCAAACGTCATCGTTCCCTCACGCCGCAGACTCACGCCGGCCAGCACCAGCGACAGTAGTGCAGCCGAAGGAGCGAGCAGCAATAGAACCGAAATCACGTCATTCAAGAGTTGTGGAATTCCCATGCGTTGTTAATTGTGTGAACTAGACAAACCGAGTTGCTGACCGAGTGTGCTGTGCATGCAGCCTTCAAAATCTGAAGTGTTCAAGGTCTGCATGCACAGTTCTGGCGCATCCAAAACCGAAGCTTGTCTAAGTCACACCTCCTGTTCCATTCGTGATCCAGAACTCGATGAGCCTGGTAACGCCAGAAACAGCTAACAGGGCTGCTGCCGCAAACAACCAGCGTCCGAAACCGCGGCCGGTGAGCCAGGCAATGACCGCGCCCACAACTGCACCTCCGGCCCCGACAGGCGCAATCACATTGCCGATCCAGTTGATGAAGTTTAGGAAAGTACCTTCTGGTTGTGCTCCGGTTTGCCCTTGAACAGCGACATTGAACTGGGGACTGCTGCCCAAGTTTTGCGCCACAACGTACTGGACAATCACGAGTACCGTAATTGCGAGCACGACCAGAGATTTCTTCCACGAGGGGTCTGCCTGAAAAGCCATTCCGCCGTGTTCTCCTTTCTTCGAGGGAATCCGAATCGCCATCTGCAACTCCAAAACTATCGTGAGAAGGCGGTCGATTCGCAGGGAAAGTAAGGCCGAAAGAAAATGCTGTCAAACGCGGGTCGATTGTGTCGCGAAAAGTGAATGCGGCAGCGATGGCAATAGCGAACGAGGGAAACGCGCTGCTGGAATGCACGCTGACCAAAGAAACTCAGTGGACACTCTCGAGACAGGCATTTCGAAATCATTCCAGTTGTGTCCTCTTTGACTATTGAGACTGCGAGATCGACTGGCTCGTTCCTTGGGTATAGAGCTCATTGATTTCGTGCTTCAACTGAATCAACTGTCGGAGCTCCTCTAACGTGGGCACGCCACCATCGGGAGCTGCGTTACGACTTGCCCCGTTCCCGGTTCCAGAGTCGCTCGCCACATGAGCCGAGGTCGGCTTTTGAACCACAACGTAGAAACGAGAATTGCCCGGCACTGTCACTACCAGGTTCTGATTGAAAGCCAGACCATTCAACTCCTCTTGTCCGGCGGTCGCTATGTTCTCGGCCAGTCGCTCCCGCATCAATGTGTTGGTGGAAATCAGACCGGCAGAACTCGTTGCCTGTGGTCCCACCAAGTACGACGCTACGGTTCCAAGCCCCGTCAGGGAACGCACTAAGAACTTCATTCCAGTCTTTTTCCCGGACACATAGCCCTTGAGCGGACCGAAGTTCAAATCCATGGCTGAGGCTTCGATTTTTTCGGACGTGCCATCGGGCATTTCCACATGGTCGAATGAAATGGCCACGTAGCCCGAAGAGTTGACCTGCGCGAGACGACCGAATACCTTCGCACCCGCGGGCAGCACAATCTGTCCATCGCGTTCGTAGTTGTATTCCACAACCGCCACGACCGGAGCGGTAACGGCTGAACTTACCGGAGTCTCGAGACGCGCCACTAAGCGGGTGCCCGCCGGCAGAGCCAGACTCTCCTCTTCGTTGCCCGGCGTACTTGGCTTCATTGCTGGTTTGGTTTCCATCGAACGAACAAAGACCAGAGAAGGCTTCTTCAGATCGACGCTCTGATCCTTGCAGGATGAGGGGTCCGATCCGGCGACCGGTGGTGGTGGAGGAACGGTATTGCCTTGTCCGACCAAAGGGTCAGAAAAATCAACCTTGCTCAGTGCATATTCCTGTGAACTGCTCTTCACTGGCGATGGTTTAGTGATTACAGCCGATGTTGCGCCGCTGCCTGAGGTGCGACCGACATCTTCGGGCGTCACCCGTCCGTTTTGCCCGGAGTCACTCGAGTGAACATCCGCGCTCAGCATAGGAGTGATCGCTTTACCATCATCCGCAGTTTCCGCTCGCGCAGTCCTCTGCCGTCCGAGGCTGGGTTGGCCGTGCGACTTCTCTCCTGGAAGTGGAGCATGTTTGGAGGAAGTGGAAAAGATGCCGAAGAACAACAGCAGCAAAACCACCCCTAGGCCCACCAGCAGGAAGAATGCTTTGCTCTTGTCGCGTCCAAGCTCCTGACGTCCGGCGGCTCGCTTCGGCGGATGCGTCGCTCGTCTAAACGCAGTGCGGAATCCCTTCCGCCAGTTTGCTTTGTGTGGTTTCTGGTCGCTTTGCTCGTTGAGTATCTCCGGCATGCCGGTTGCTTGCGTCGACTCTAGATTGTCCTCCCCTTCCTCATTCAGCATGGTTCGCCGCCTCTCTCAGAGTGCTAACTCCAAAACCGATGGGTGCCAATGCCGGCCTATCTACGGCACCAGATTCCGCCATTTGCAGGAACAACGTTTCAGTTGAGCGCTTGTAAGGTGGGCGCTCAAATAGGACCACGCCGTCGACTCGCTCTCCTGGTCCGATACGGCGCCGGCTGAGGCGAAAGTCAATCACCGCCAGTTGCTCTGCCGTGGACCAATGCTCATGCTTGAGCAGTTTTCCCGATTTCTCTTTGCCGCCTAACTGAATCTGGGGCGGCATCAGCAGGATCGCGTGCTTACACCTGTTGACGACCGAGAACAGAACGATCACCTGCTGACCACCGTCGAGGACCTCGCTGACGCCGGTCCGCAATCGGTCACCCTTGACCTCATCGCCTTCCATCCGCTCGCCGTAGAGCAGCGGCAACGGTGCATGCTCCTGACGTTCCAGCAGGCTGTCAAGGGAACCCGATTTAGGCCAACTCGAAGCTTCCTGCGTTGGCGCTGGCATGAAGGCCGCCGACCTCCATATCCCGCTCGATGGCACAGTGCTTTCGATCGGACCCGGGGCAGTGGATTGTGGCTTGGATATGCCGGCGGTCGGTGCAACCGCTGCGAAGGGAACAGCGTCCGGTTCAATCAGAAAGCCCTCGGCGATCTGGTAGTGCAATAAGAAATCCACCGTAGCCGGGCTGGTGCCGCGCTGGTGGCTGACGAGTAGAAAGCTGATCTGGCGCCCTTTCGCGGTGGAAATCAGCAGATTGCTTTCAGCATCCTCGGAGGTTAGGGCCTTGACGAAGACCAAATATGGCTCGCGTTCGGAATGCTCCACTTGGAAAAGCGCGGGATCGCCAACCACAACGGATGTGACCGCTTCTGGGACTCGAATCGTGGTCACAAAATGTACCGTGAGTTCAATCGTCGTGATTTTACGATCGGCAATGTCTTTGGAGCGGACCTGCGGATTAATGGTTGTCAGCTGCGCACTAGCTGCGGTTGTCAGGATCAACAGCAACCAGAGAAAGACTTCCGCACTTCTCATTTCGTCACCTCGACTTCTCCACCGGTCTTGGCTGACCTCGATGCGTTAGTCGTCTTACACGATAACGTCGGGAAACGCGTTGCACGTACCCCTGAACATCGGGCGAAGAATAATCGAGTCCGCGCAAGGCGATCGGATATTCACCCACGTAGTAGGCTGCGGTCATCAGACGAAGATCCCCATTGAATTTCCAACTCAGCCAAGCCAGGTACGCCACGCCGCCACGAATGTTTTCCTCTACGTGAAAGCGGTTGTGCACCCCAAAGCGGACTGCCGTTTCCGGCATCAGCTGCATGATTCCGGCTGCTCCCTTGCTTGATACCGCGTAGGGATTCCAACCGGATTCTTCGTCGATAATCGCTTCGACCAACTCGACGGGGACTCGGTCGGCGGCTGCGTAATACAGCGCCCAGCGCGCAGAGAGGCCACGCAACTGGCAGCCACCCGGCATTTGCGCCCTAGCTGTTCCCACAAGCAAAACGAGGAGGAACAGTTTTCTCCAGTTCAAGCGAGACCTCCAGATCCGGGTTGGGTTCTTACTCTTCCACGGCCATAAGTTCATCGCGATAACGCTTCGAGTCGGCGACCAGCCCATCAAAACCGGCTCGCAACAGCAGGCGCCTGCGGTCAGACTCGGTCTTGGCCAGCAGCGGCAGCAGCAAGTCTCGCTGGTCACAAGAAATTTCTTCGACCTCAAGGATCTCCAGCGCCTCAGCCAAATCCAACATCTCCGCGATGGAAGGCGGCTTCTCCAGGTTCCAGCCGCGAAGCGCATGCGCCAGACCGGCGAGTTGTCCGCGCAACCGCAAGCTTTCACTGCGGCTGCGAACGGCGAGGATCTCTCGTTCCTGTTCTACCGTGGGGTACTCAAAACGCAAATAAAAACAACGCCTCCGGAGCGGATCTCCCAAACGCCGTTCTTCATTCGAGCTGAGGACAACAAAAGGGACCGTAGTTGCCCGAATCGTCCCCAGCTTCGGCACCGTGATCTGCCAGGCACTCAAGATCTCCAGCAGTAAGGCTTCAATGCTTTGCTCGACCTTGTCGAGTTCGTCAACGAGCAGTACGCAGGGTCGATCTTTGTAACGCAAGGCCCGCAACAAAGGGCCTTCGGCAAAGAAATCCAGGGTGTGAAGACGATTGCGGATTTCACTCCACTCCTCGTGGAGGTGGTCAGCCTGCGTTTCGAGAAAGAGTTTTTGCAGCGCTTCATCGAATTTCCCAATGATTTTCTCTTCGGTGATTCCCACGTAACATTGAACCCGCTCTACCCTTGCACTCCCCGCCTCTGCTATGGCGTACGCCAA
>Ga0126381_100007175_pt1 | contig 12382 bp, 11 predicted proteins | sample PanSoiMetPlot_28_FD_96465 | JGI IMG/M metagenome (GOLD analysis project Ga0126381, IMG submission 96465) | Tropical forest soil microbial communities from Panama - MetaG Plot_28 | ecosystem: Environmental > Terrestrial > Soil > Tropical forest > Bulk soil | place: Panama | collected 2016-02-17
CCCGCAATGTCCCCGGATATTTTCACAGTCCCTGACGGTCGTGCTGCAGCGGCTCTGACATGTGCTTACGCGGCACTTGCACGCTTCTCTCTGAGGCGTTTGATCTCACGCTGAATGACGAACGCTGCCAGATCGTGAGATAGCCAATGCTTCGCTTCGCCCGAAGCCGCCTCGCGCAGGCGCTGCACGTCGGCTACGTCCGGTGACCCGGCCGGTATCGACTCAAAGCAGGCCCGCACCCGAAGGGCGATGGAAAGCAGATCTTCAGACATACGCACACCTCCAACCAGCAGTTGCGGCCTGCGATCGGACCGTCTCTGCCGTTGGAATATAGCCATCCAACTGGATTGATAGAGATGCGGGGCAAACGTTACACGCGTTCTTTCGCTACCGCCGTGCCATGGTACGTACCGCTTGGACGCGCCCGATGGCCTCGCGCAGCACTTTCCTCTCTTCGGAGCTGAAGGCCCACCCGCGGACGGCGTTGTCCATATCGACGCCATCCAGGTTCGATCGCATGGCGCCGTGGCGTTGATGGGTGAGGCCGAAGAGGTGGCCCGTTTCGTGAATGAGGATACACCCGAGGACAAGCGATAGCGGGCGGAGGGTGCGATCGGCGGCGGACCGCGCAACGTCGTAGAAGGCATAGGCACGCGGGTGCGGGAAGGGGCCGGCCATGGCGTAACCGGCGGGACGGCGGTCGGAGGCACCGGGAGGAGGCGTGATGAGGGTCGGCATGACGAAGAGTTCCACAAACGGAGCCGAATCGCGCAAGTTCTCGGTCAGTTCGCAGTTTCCCGGTGGACAGAGTGTCCATTGCGATTCGACGCCCGCGCTATGGAACGCTCGACGTGCGATCTCGATCGCGGGTGCGAGCACGGAGCGCGGTACGCCGGCGTAGTTGTGGACCGCTACGGCCAGGGGTTGTGCGGGATACCGCGGAGCGCAGACACACCACGGCGCAGCCGCCAGGCCGAGCAGGATGCTCGCCGGCGGGAAGAATCTCATCTATTTCCGCTCCTGACCAAAACGCGCAAAGAGGGCAACAAATCCGCCAAATTTTCGTCTTTTATGGGTAGCGGCAGAGCGCGGAACTATGGCGGAATCTACAGGGGCGGAATCTTCGGGCGATGTGACACGGCTGCTCGGTGAGATCTCGGCCGGGCGGCAGGATGCGCTTGACCAACTGCTGCCGCTGGTTTATCGCGAACTGCGGCGGCTGGCGGCGCGGTACATGCAGCAGGAGCGCGCCGGCCACACGCTGCAGCCCACCGCGCTGGTGCACGAAGCGTATCTGCGGCTGACGAATCAGGACCGTGCGAATTGGCGCAATCGGGCGCAGTTCATGGGTGTGGCGGGGCAGCTCATGCGGAGGATTTTGGTGGATCACGCACGCAAACACTGCGCAGCCAAACGCGGCGGGTCTCTGGTCACATTGGATGAGAGCGCGGCGAAGCAACTCGCGGATGTCTCGCGGCCCGAGGAGATTCTGGCGGTACACCTAACCTTGGAGCGGCTGGAGCGTCTCGATCCTCAGCAGGGAAAATTGGTGGAACTGCGCTATTTCGCCGGGCTGTCGGCCGAAGAGACCGCGGAAGCGATGGGTCTCTCGGTCCGCAGCGTGGAACGCGAGTGGACTACGGCCAAAGCGTGGCTGCGAGCACAACTTGCCGGAGAAGAAGCGTGACACGCGAGCGCTGGAAGCGTATCAAGCAGGTTTTTCAGGCGGCGACAGAACAGCCGGCCGCCGATCGCGCGGCGTACGTGGCGGCGGAGACCGACGGCGACGACGAGCTGCGGCGCGAAGTAGAAAAGATGCTGCGGCATGCGACGGGCTCTGGACCGCTGGACGCTCCGGCCTGGCAAGGGCTACGAATGGAGGCTCCGCTCGAAGCCGGCGCGCTCCTGGGTCCTTACGAAGTCGTCGAACAGGTGGGCGCAGGCGGAATGGGCCGCGTCTACAAGGCGCGCGACACACGGCTGGGACGGACGGTCGCGATCAAAGTGCTGAACGCGGAGTTCAGTCATCGGTTGCGGACGGAGGGCCGGGCCATCTCGGCGCTCAATCATCCGCACGTATGCGCGCTCTACGACATCGGCGATCAGGACGGCACGGCGTACCTGGTGATGGAGTACGCCGAGGGCGAAACGTTAAGGGCGCGGATGGCGGAGGGCCCGCTCAGCACGCACGCCGTGCTGCGGTTCGGCTCGGAGATCGCAGACGCACTGGCGGAGGCGCACGCGCAGGGGATCGTACATCGCGACTTGAAGCCGGCGAATATCATGATTACGCCATCAGGTGCGAAGGTGCTGGACTTCGGCGTGGCGCGGATGCTGAGCGAGAGCGAAGCGCCGGCCGAGGGTGTGGCGGGCACGGCCGCGTACATGTCGCCCTCGCAGTTGAACGGAAATCCGGCGGACGCGCGTAGCGATATTTTCGCCCTGGGGCTGGTGCTGAACGAAATGGCGACAGGGACGCGCTTGTTCGAGGAGAGCAAGTTGCGAGCGGTTGTGCCCGCGGCTCTGGCGGCAGTCATCGGGCAATGTCTGCGACAGGACTCCTCGAAGCGCGTGCAGAGGATGGAGGATGTGCGGGATGAGCTGGAACGGCTGCGCGCCGAAGCGTCACGGCCGCGAACGAACCGGTGGGTGAAGCCAGCGCTAGCAGCAGTGGTCGTCGGATTGATGGCGGCCACTGCGCTGCTGACGTTGCGGATGACTCCAGCGTCGTTACCACGGCGGACGGCTGCTCCTGTCGCCAGACCCGAAATCGCGGTCGGCGTTCCCGTTGCCATCAGGCCCGAAGTTGGGAGCGGCCTCCCTGTCCGGCTGCCTCCGCCGACTGGGCCGACACGCGCGGTAGTCAGGAAGGCGCCTGCGCCGGCCCCCACAGCGCTCGAGCCGCCGGCCGTCACCACTCTGGCATCGTATTCCGGAATGCAAAGAGACGCGAGCTTTTCGCCCGATGGAAAGCAGGTCGCTTACGCGTGGCAGCCGAACGGACGCAGGGGATTCAGCATTGCGGTGAAGCCGGTTGAGTGGAACGGAGCCCCGACGCCTCTGACGGACGGATTCGCGGAAGACTGGGGACCGGCATGGTCGCCCGACGGCCGGAGAATCGCCTTCCAGCGCAGGGCGCGCGAGTGGGGCATCTACTATGTGGATGCCGAGGGCGGCCCGCCGAAACTAGTGGCGCCGGTCGCGCGTCAGGGGGCGGAAACGCTTCCGCAGGTGTCGTGGTCGCGGGACGGCAAATGGATCGCGGCACCGGACCGGGACCAGAGCGGACACACTCAGATTTATCTGTTCGGCGTGGAATCGGGGGAGAAGCGAGCGCTTACGTCCAACTACACGGGAACCGATCACGCACCCGCGTTTTCGCCCGACGGCAAATCGCTGGCATATGCTTCGTGCGCGGGCGCGGTGCGGCCCTGCGATATTTACGTCATCGATCTGGACCGCGGCCTTGTTCCCAAGACGTGGCGGCGGATTACCGATGTGGGCGTGTACATTCGCGGAATTGCATGGGTACCGAACGGCCGCGAGCTGGTGTACTCGGCGGGGAGGACGCAGTCGCAGGAAACCTATTTGTGGCGCGTGAGTGTGGATTCGCCAGGGCTGTCGGAGAGGATCGAGATCGCCGGACCGCGGGCGAGGCACCCGGCGATGGCGAGGAGCGGCGGGCTGTTGGCTTATACTCAGCTCAATAGCTGGAGGCTCATGCTGGTGCGGAATTTCCGCTGAGCCTACGAGGACTGTCTTCGCCAGCTCCGCTCACTAACGTTCGCGGCTCTGGTGGGGGGCTATGCCACAGCTTCTTCGGGCGGATCGTCTTTTTCGAAATACCGGGTGACGCGTGCGCGATACCAGGCGTGTACGTCAAGCGTGGCGGAGTGGATGTCGTCGTCGTGCTCACCGAGGCAAACGCGGCAGTCACGGCGCGGCGCCGGCTTCGGGTTCTCTTCAAAAGTTTCCATCATTACGAGACCTTTCTGGCGTTCTGTAAGCACTAGTCGAGGGTAATCCCCGAGGCGAGCCTGCGCAAGGCCGAAAAGGTTATGGAGCGGCGGTCAACTTTCAAGAACGGCCGCTGTTAACTATTGGGTTATGCGCTGGCGGCACCCCAGGCCTGTTCAAAGCGGTCGCGGCCGACGAAAGACATTTGCGTGCCGACGCCGAGGGTGGACAAAGCCGCATAGACATTGGCGCGCGCGACGGCATCGCGCTCGGGTGCGCCTCCGGCGAGGAACGCGGCGAAGCTGCCGATAAAGGCGTCACCGGCGCCAGTGGTATCGACGGCGTCGACGCGATAGGGCGCGACGTGTTCGACGGCCTCCTGGCTGGCGGAGAGAGCACCGTTGGCTCCGAGCGTGATAATCACCCGCGGCACGCCGGCCTGCAGCAGGTGGATGGCGCAAGCGCGGGCCTCGTGCAGGTTAGTAACGGGCATGCCGGTGAGGGCTTCGGCCTCGGTCTCGTTGGGGATCACGTAATCGGCATTGGCGAGATCGGCGATGTCCAGCTTCTGTCCCGGCGCGGGATTGAGGATGGCGCGAATGCCGTGGCGGCGAGCGAATCGGAGCGTGTAGTAGACGGTCTCGATGGGGATTTCGAGTTGCAGGACGATGCAGTCAGCGCTGCGCAGCAGTTCGCCGGCGGCATCGATATCGGCCGGCAGAAGGGAATCGTTGGCACCCTTGACCACGAGGATCCGGTTTTGGCCGTTGGAGTCGACGAAGATGGGGGCGACGCCACTGGAAACGCCGGGCGTGATCAGGACGTGCGTTGCATCGATACTGCGTGCCGCGAAGTTCTGGATGGTTGCGGGACCGAACAGGTCGTCGCCGACGCGCGCCACCATGGAGACGCGAGCGCCGCAAAGGCGCGCGGCGACAGCCTGGTTGGCGCCTTTGCCGCCGAAACCGAGCTGGAATTTCCGGCCGAAGATCGTCTCACCAGGGCGAGGAAACTCGTCGGTGAAGGTGGTGAGATCCACGTTGGCGCTGCCGACGACTACGATATGGGGCTCGCGATCCATAGCGGCTACCATAGCAGTATGCACCCCGATCCGACAACGCGATTCACGACTCGCGTGGACGCATACGAGCGGTACCGGCCGTCGTATCCGCCGCAAGTCCTGGACTTGGCGCGGCGCGAGTGCGGCCTCACCGCGGAATCACAAGTCGCGGATATCGGATGCGGCACGGGGCTGCTGGCGCGCATCTTTCTGGACGCGGGCTGCGAGGTATTTGGCGTGGAGCCGAATGCTGGAATGCGCGAAGCAGGTGAGAGGGCGCTCAACGGGTACGCGCGCTTTCACAGTGTCGCGGGGCGCGCGGAGGCGACTACGCTGGAGGACGCATCGTTCGACATGGTGACCGCGGGGCAGGCGTTCCACTGGTTCGAAGCGGACGCGGCGCGCACAGAGTTTCGCCGCGTTCTGAAGCCGGGCGGATGGGTGATGCTGGTGTGGAACGAGCGGCGGAACACGACCACGTTCATGAAGGACTACGAGAAGGCGATTGCGCTCTACGCGCCGGAACAGCCGCGCGTCAAGCGTCAGCGGATCGCCGATTTTTTCGGGACTGCCACGTGGCGCGCGGCGCAGTTTTCCAATGAGCAGCAGTTGAATCGCGAAGGCCTGCGCGGACGTCTGGCGTCCTCGTCGTACGCGCCGCAGGCCGGTACGCCGGAGTTCGACCGGCTCATGAGCTTGATGGATGAGCTGTTCGAGAGGCACCACCGCGAGGGGCTGGTGACGATCGAATACGAGACGGATGTGTTCTACGGCGCGTGGGCGTGAGCGGAGGACGTCAGATCACCGCAGAGACGCGGAGGCCCTAAGAAAGACAAAAGACTGCCGGGTATCATTGCCTGTCCGGAGCATTCCGCTCCGTCGGGCTTGCGCGCGGAGGGGGCAGAGGTCGCTGAGGATCAAGGGCTGCCCCCTGGCGTCGTAGAGGGCTACTTAGTGATAGTGCCGCAGGCGATGCGGTCGCCGGCATTGCCGGCGGGGTCCGATTTCATATCGTCGGGCTTGGCATGAATCATGAGCGCGGTGCCACCGTTGGCGAAGACGGAGTTGTCGCCGCTGCTCGCCAAAGTGACACGCGGGTCATCGATGGTGGCTTTGGCTGTGCCGTCAGGCCCGACCGTGAAGTTCGGCATATCGCCGGCGTGCGGGCCTTGGGGATTCTCGAGCCCGTGCTGCTTGTGTTCGGGGTTGAAGTGCGGACCGGCGGAAGTGAACCCGGGGCCTTCACACTTGGCGACGGAATGAACATGCAGAGCGTGCTCGCCCGGCGGCAGATTTTTGAGGTTGAGCTTGATGGCGACGCCGCCGCCCTTGGCATCGGACAAGGTGGCGGTACCGACGCTCTGCCCTTTAGCGTCCTGCAGGTTGACGGTGACGGGCTTGTCGGCGGCGTAGATTGAGGCGGCCATCAGCCCGGCCAATGCGATAGCGAAAGATGGTGTCTTCATGATCTCTCTCCGTGTGCGGTGTGTCTATCATATCGCGTCAGCGCAGCAAGGCCGAGAGTGCTTTGAACTGGGGATGGCGGGCGTTGCGCAGCCACTCGAAGACAATCGATTCGGTATTGGCAACAACAATACCGGCGGCGCGGAGGCGGTCCATGGCGTTTGAATGGTTGCCGGGTTTGCGCGAGCAGCAGGCGTCGGCCACGACGAAAACGTCGCGGCCCGCGGACTTCAATTCCAGGGCAGATTGCAGAACGCAGACGTGTGCTTCCATACCGGTGAGGATGGCCTGCGTGCGGCTGGTGGATTCAAACGCGCGTAGAAACGATTCGGCGCCGGCACACGAGAAGCAGGTCTTTTCGATGCGCGGAGCGGTGTGCGGGAGCTTCGCGGCAAGTTCGGCAATCGTCGGGCCAAGGCCTTTGGTGTACTGTTCTGTGGCGAGGACCGGAATTTCAAGGTGCGCGGCGGACGCGAGGAGTATTCCGATGTTCTTCGCAGCGGCTTGAAGGGCGACCGGGTCCATGGCAGCGGCGAGGCGCTCCTGAACGTCGACGACGATGAGCGCGGAGTTGGCGGCTGTAGCGAGGGCGGTTGGATTCACGAAGCTAAAGTGTATAGCAGACTGGCGCCATCACGCAGCACGAATTCGGGTGGGGACGGTGCGCGAACAGCGGCCGAGATCATATGCGGGCCGAGGGGGAAGGTTTGCAGGTGCCAATCGGAAGCGTCAGCGCCCTCCGGACGGAGGAAGACAATCGTGGCGGCGCCACTGTCCTGAGGGTGAACTTCGAACTCGTCTAATGGCAGGGAGAGTCCCATGCCGCGCGCTTTGATGTAGGCTTCCTTGAGGGTCCACAGGGTGAAAAAGCGCTCGGGGAGGAGTAGCGGCGGAGTGCATTCAAGAGTGGCGGCCTCGGCGGAGGCGAAGTAGCGGCGAGCCAGCGGCATGAATTCGACCGTGCGATCGATTCGTTCGGCATCGACTCCGATTTCGGAGTGCAACGAAATCGCGCATGCGACCATACTCGCGGTGTGGGTCAGACTGAAGTGCAGGCACGACGATGGCGATACAATGAACGGCTTTCCGTAGCTGTTGCACTCGAAGAGCCACGATGTCTCCGGGACGTCTTCGTGGTGCGAGAGCACTCGCCGTAGAAGGGTATGCGCGAGGAGGTAGGAATCGCGGTCGCGATCGAAGCGAAACGCCGCATATCGATCGCGTTCGTCCGCAGAGAGCAGAGTGACGTCCAGGCGCGGCGCCGTCTCCCAGCGAAAATACCAGACGGGTACTCTGGCGGGACTCAGGAGTTCAGCCATGATCTACCCGCCAGTTTAGCCGGGCGACTACTCGGATTTCAGCGAGGCCATATCGATGGAGAATCGATACTTCACGTCGGACTTGAGCAGTCTCGAATAGGCTTCATTGACCTTCTGGATGGGAATGACTTCGACGTCAGCGGTAATGTTGTGCTCGCCGCAAAAGTCGAGCATCTCCTGAGTCTCGGGAATACCGCCGATCGCCGACCCGGAGAGGCTGCGGCGGCCCATAATCAGGCCGAAGGCGGCCACGGGGAGGGGCTTGGGCGGAGCACCCACCAGAGTAAGGTTACCGTCGAGGCCCAGCAGGCTGATGTATGCGCTGACGTCGTGATCGGCCGAGACGGCGTCCAGTATGAAATCGAAGCTGGACGTGTGCTTCTTCATCTCATCGATATTGCGCGAGACGACTACTTCGTCCGCGCCGAGGCGGCAGGCATCGTCCTTCTTGCCGGGCGAGGTGGTGAACACAACCACGTGGGCCCCGAGCGCATGCGCGAACTTCACCGCCATGTGACCGAGACCGCCGAGTCCGACCACCCCGACCTTCTTGCCCGGTCCGACGCGCCAGTGGCGCATCGGCGAGTAGGTCGTGATGCCGGCGCACAGGAGCGGCGCGGCACCGGCAAGAGGAAGGTTAGCCGGGACACTCAGAGCGAAATGTTCGTCGACGACGATGCTTTCGGAGTAGCCGCCATACGTCACCCCGCCGAGATGCCTGTCGGGCGAGTTGAAGGTGAGGATCATATTCGGGCAGAACTGCTCCAGTCCGGCGTGACAATTGGGGCAGGTACCGTCCGAATCGACCATGCAGCCGATGGCGGCCAGGTCGCCCGGTTTAAACTTGGTAACGTCCGAGCCGACCTTCGTGACCCGTCCGACGATTTCGTGTCCGGGGACGATCGGGTAGGCGGTGGGCATAAATTCGCTCCACTCGTTGCGGACCGAATGCAGGTCGGAGTGGCAGATCCCGCAGAACAGGATCTCGATCTGCACGTCTCGTTCGGCTGGATCGCGGCGGGAGATCTTGCTGGACGCCAGCGGCGATGAAGCGCCAGCCGCTGAGTAAGCTTTCGCTGTGTACATGTGTGTGCTCCTTATGGCGTGAGGATTAACGGCCGGTCATGCGCTCGAGGTGTTCGGGATAGCGAGCGCCGTGCACCGTAATCTGCGAGGCGGCTGTCTCGATGTCACGCAGATCGGCGGGTGTGAGATCGATGGAGGCTGCGCCGATGTTCTCTTCCAATCGGTTCATCTTTGTGGTGCCCGGTATGGGCACGATCCAGGGCTTCTGCGCCAGAACCCATGCGAGCGCGATCTGCGCCGGCGTCGCTTTCTTCCGTTCGGCGATGCCAGTAAGGACCTGAATGAGGGCCTGATTTGCTTTGAGAGCTTCCGGCGTGAAGCGTGGCAAGGTGCTGCGGAAATCGGAGCTATCAAACCGCGCGTTCTCGCCCATTTTGCCGGTGAGGAAGCCCTTACCCAGCGGGCTGTAAGCGACCAGGCCGATTCCGAGTTCTTCGAGTGTGGGGATCACTTCTTTTTCCGGCGTTCTTGTCCAGAGCGAGTATTCGTTTTGCAGAGCTGTGAGCGGCTGGACGGCGTGTGCGCGGCGGATGGTTTGCACTCCGGCTTCCGAAAGACCGAAGTGCTTCACCTTGCCCTGCTGGATCAAGTCCTTCACGGTTCCGGCGACGTCCTCGATAGGCACGCCGGGATCGACGCGGTGCTGGTAGAGCAGGTCGATAGTGTCAAGCCGCAGCCGTTTGAGCGAACCTTCCACGACTTGTTTGATGTGCTCAGGCCTGCTGTTCAGGCCCGGCTGACCCTTCATGCCACGAGGATCGAAGTTGGGGCTGATATCGAAGCCGAATTTCGTGGCGATCACCACCTGCCGCCGAAACGGCGCAAGGGCTTCTCCAACGAGTTCTTCATTGAGGAACGGGCCATAGACTTCGGCAGTGTCGAAGAAGGTGATGCCGCGTTCGATGGCCCGATGAAGCACGGCGGTCATCTCCTGCTTGTCCTTAGGCGGACCGTAGGAAAAGCTCATGCCCATGCAGCCCAAGCCGAGCGCTGAAACCTCCAGGCCGCTCTTTCCGAGTTTGCGTTTCTGCATTGATTTCTCCTGTCAACCTCAGGGTAGGTGCGTGAGCGGTGGAAGCGGTATCCTGATCCTTCCGATTCATTGCCTGATCGTGTCTGAATGTCGAGTTACGCACAGCGGACCCGCCTGTATCGCTGTAACCCGTTCGTAATCGCCGTCGTTCAGCAGTTACGTTATGCTGATCAGTCAGCCCCCTGATAATGACTCGATATACCCTTCTATCGCTTCTATTGCTTGCGCCGAGCCTGTTCGCCCAGACCGCGACGTTGCACGGACAAGTCGCCGATGAGAGCGGCGCCGTCGTTCCGGGCGCGAAGGTCGAATTGCGCGGATCTTCCGGTCAGGTCAAGACCACGACCGCCGATCAAACAGGTTCTTATACTTTCAGCGGCCTCACGCCCGGTGACTATTCGGTACGCGCATCGGCGCCGCAGTTGGCGCAAGCCCAGCCGGCAAGCATTACGCTCAACGCGGGGTCGCAGGTCTTGAACCTGGTGCTGAAGGTGGCGACCATGGCCGAGAAGGTAACGGTGAAGGACGACGCCGCTCCCGCACTGGCCACGGACTCTTCGAGTAACGCGAGCGCGGTGGTGCTGCGCGGCGCCGATCTGGACGCACTTTCGGATGATCCCGACGATCTGGCGGCGGACCTGCAAGCGCTCGCGGGACCATCGGCCGGTCCCAATGGCGGCTCGATTTTCGTGGATGGCTTCAGCGGTGGACAGCTGCCGCCGAAGGAATCGATCCGCGAAATCAGAATCAACCAAAACCCGTTCTCGCCGGAATACGACAAGTTGGGATACGGCAAGATCGAGATCTTTACGAAACCCGGGTCGGACAAGTACCGGGCCACAGCTCAGTGGAATTTCGCCAACGACTTCTGGAACACGCGCAATCCCTACGCGCCGCAGAAGGCATATTTCCTGCTTAATGAGTTCGAAGGCGATGCCGGCGGTCCGCTCACCAGGAAATCGTCATTTACGCTGGATGCGCAACATAATCGCGTGGACAACGGCGCCATTACGAACGCTGTCACGGTCGATCCGCAATCGCTGGCCATTCAGCCGTTCACCGGCGTGCTCGTGGTTCCGGGCCGATTTACGAATATCAGCCCGCGCGTCGATTATGCACTGAACGAAAACAACACGCTGATGTTCCGCTACGGAATCACGCATTCCGATGTGAGGGATAACGGAGTGGGCGCGTTCGACCTGCCGTCGCGGGGCTACCACTCGCAGTTCACGAACCAGACGGTGCAGGCTGCCGACACCGTGCTGATCGGGCACGCGGTGAATGAGACGCGGTTTCAGTATTACCGCAGCGCCACTCAGGCGATCGCGAACAGCACAGGGCCGACCATCCAGGTGCTGCAATCGTTCAACGACGGGGGCGCTACTTCGGGCCGCACCTTCGACACACAGAACAATTACGAGTTGCAGAATTACACGTCCATGGTGAAGGGAAGACATTCCTGGCGGTTCGGTGTTCGGCTGCGAGGCCAGACCGATGACAGCGTTGCACCGCAGAATTTCAATGGCACGTTCACGTTTGCAGGCGGTGCACTGGAGCCGGTCCTGAATGCGCAGAACCAGGCGGTAGTCGACGCCGCGGGACAGCCGGTGCTGGCGCCGATTACGTCCATTGAACGCTACCGCCGCACGCTGCTGTTTACACAGCTCGGGTTGACGCCGTCGCAGATCCGCAATCTGGGCGGCGGAGCCACGCAATTCAGCATCGCGGGGGGAATCGCCGGACTGTCGGTCCACCAGGTGGATGCAGGCATTTTCGCGGGAGACGAGTGGCGTCTGCGCCCCAATTTCACTCTCGATCTTGGGCTGCGGTATGAAACGCAGTCGAACATCCACGATTATCGGGACATCGCGCCGCGTGTGGCGTTCGCCTGGGCGCCCGGCGGCAGCGGCGGCAAGCGCGCGAAAACGGTAATCCGTGCCGGCTTCGGCATATTCTACGACCGCTTTCCGCTAAGCGCTACGCTGGCAGCGCAGCGCTACAACGGCCTGGTGCAACAACAGTACGTCATCAACGACCCGGACTTCTATCCGAATCTGCCGCCGCCCGCCTCGCTGGCAGGCTTCCAGTCGACACAAGTGGTGCAGGAGATCAGCTCGCGGCTGCGGGCGCCGTACATTTTGCAATCGGCGGTCACAGTGGAGCGGCAGTTGCCGCGCAACACGACGCTGGCGATCACGTACACGAATTCGCACGGGCTGCACGTGCTGCGCTCGGAGGATATCAACGCGCCGCTGCCCGGAACATATAATCCAGCAGTTCCGAACAGCGGCCTGTATCCGCTGGGGCAGCCGGGCGCGGTCAACCTGATGCAATCGTCCGGCCTGTACAACCAGAACCAACTCATCTCCAACGTAAACGCGAAGCTGAACGCGGGACTCTCGTTGTTCGGCTTCTATGTGTATAACCGGGCGCGCAGCAACACCGACGGGCTCGCGACTTTCC
>Ga0126381_100007176_pt1 | contig 12381 bp, 11 predicted proteins | sample PanSoiMetPlot_28_FD_96465 | JGI IMG/M metagenome (GOLD analysis project Ga0126381, IMG submission 96465) | Tropical forest soil microbial communities from Panama - MetaG Plot_28 | ecosystem: Environmental > Terrestrial > Soil > Tropical forest > Bulk soil | place: Panama | collected 2016-02-17
GGGGGGTGGGGGGGCGGGGGGGGGGGGGGGGGGGGGGGGGTGGGGGTTGCGGGGGGGGGGGGGGGTGGGGGGGGCCGGGGGGGGGGGGGGGGGGGGGGGTCTCGGGGGGGGGGGGGGGGTGGGGGTCTGGTCACTCGGGTGGCGTGCCTATGCTCTGGGCATGTTCGCGCTCAAGCTCGCGGCGGTGGTGCTCGGTCTGTTCGTCCTCGGCGTGTTCCGCGACCGCCGGAGCTTCAGCAACGCGATCTTCCTCGGCATGGGGCTGGCCCTGCTCGCGCTCGGCGGGGCTGACCGGCTGGCGCATGTGCATGAGCGATCGGCCCGCTTGCTGTTGCTGGCCTTGGTCCTGCTGGTGGCTCTCGGTCCGTTCCTCGCCGCCTGGTACCTTGTGCTCAACGGCATCACGATGGCACGCAGGGAAGGCACTCGCCCGGCCAACCTGCTGTCGCTGCTGGCCGGGCTCACGATCTTCGCGGTGATCGGCCTCACCCTCGCGGCGCCGCGGGCTGGCTCGGACGAGCTGAGCTTGTTCTCCACGATCACGGCCCTGCTGTTCGGCTACGTGTCGTTCCTGCTCGTGTCCTACGTGATCTACGCGATCATCTACGGCCGGATGACGGCACACCGCAACGCGGACTTCGTCGTGGTGCTCGGCTCGGGCCTGAAGGACGGCGGGCGGGTGCCGCCGCTGCTGGCCAGCAGGCTGGAGCGCGGTGTTCAGGTGTACGAGACGCTCGCGTCAAAGGGCAGGTCAACCCCCGTGCTGATCGTGTCCGGCGGCAAGGGCAGCGACGAGCGGGTGTCCGAGGCGGAGGCGATGGCCGGCTACCTGACCGAGCGGGGAATCCCGGCCGGCCAGCTGGTCCGTGAGGACCGCTCGCGGACCACCGAGGAGAACATGACGTTCAGCAAGGCGATCATGGAACGATCCCGGCCCGGCTACAAGTGCATCATCGTGACCAGCAACTACCACGTGTTCCGCGCCGCCATCATCGCCCGCAGGACCGGCGTCAACGGCCAGGTCACCGGTGCGCGAACGGCGGGCTACTACTGGCCGAGCGCGATGCTCCGCGAGTTCGCGGCGGTGTTCTTGTCGTACAAGGTGATCAACTTCGGCATCTGCGCGATGATCGTCGTGCTGCCGTTCGCCTACGCGCACCGGCATGGCCTTATCTGACGCGAACGTCCCCCGGCGGGTTATCCTCCCCATATCAGGGTTTATGCCGCACAAGTTTGCGGGGGGAAAAGCCATGACGGAATTTGAGGCTGCCTATCCCGGCTACGCCGCGACGTCGCGGATGGATGAACTCCGCGCGACGGAGTACTCCTATCTGGACGCGACCGGACTTGTTTATCTCGATTACACGGGCTCGGGCCTCCCGGCGAGCTCCCAGCTCGCGGCGCACACCGACCGGATACGCTCGGGCTGCTTCGGCAACCCGCACTCGGAGAACCCGGCATCGGTTTCGTCGACCCGGCTCATCGAGGAGGCCAGGAACGCGGTACGGCGGTACTTCAACGCCGCCGCCGACGAGTACGCCGCCATCTTCACGCCGAACGCGACCGGCGCCTGCCGCCTGGTCGGCGAGGCGTACCCGTTCCGCCCGCTCTCCAGGCTGGTGCTCACCGCGGATAACCACAACTCGGTCAACGGCATCAGGGAGTTCGCCAGGAAGCACGGCGCCACCGTGCGCTACGTCAACCTCCAGGCGCCCGAACTGCGGATAGCCGCCCGCGACGTCGAAGACGCGCTCAGGCACGGGCGGCGCGGCCTGTTCGCCTACCCGGCGCAAAGTAACTTCACCGGCGTGCAGCACCCGCTCGACTGGGTCAGCAAGGCTCAGGCCAGCGGCTATGACGTGCTGCTGGATGCCGCCGCGTACGTCCCGGCGAACGTGCTGGATCTCAGCGTCGTCAAGCCCGAGTTCGTGGCGGTGAGCTGGTACAAGGTGTTCGGCTACCCCACCGGCGTGGGAACCCTGCTGGCCAGGTGGGACGCACTGGCCAGGCTGCGCAGGCCATGGTTCTCCGGCGGCACGATCTGGGCGGTGAGCGTCCAGGGCAAGTGGCACAAGCTCGCCGACGACGAGAGCGCGTTCGAAGACGGCACCCTCAACTTCCTCGCGATCCCCGACGTGACAACCGGCCTGGACTGGGTCAGCGGCATCGGCATGGACCTCATCCACGACCGGGTCAGCTGCCTGACCGGCATGCTCCTCGACCGCTTCCGCGCGCTCCGGCACGGCAACGGCGCTCCGATGGTGCGCGTGTACGGTCCGGACAACTGCCGGGGCCGGGGCGGCACGATAGCGTTCAACTTCCTCGACTTCCACGGCGCCCCTATCGATGAACGCACCGTGGCCCGCGACGCGAGCGCGGCCGGCATCTCGATTCGGACCGGCTGCTTCTGCAATCCGGGTGCTGGCGAGTGGGCGTTCGGGCTCAGCAGGCGGGCGGTGCGCGGCAACTTCTTGCGCGGGTTCCTGTTCAAGGGGATGCGCACCGTGGACGAGTACCTGGACATGATGGGCCTGCCGACCGGCGGAGCGATCCGGGTCTCGCTCGGGCTGGCGTCCAACCTGGCCGACGTCGAGCGCTTGTGTGAGTTCGCCGAGAAGACCTACCGCGACCGCGAGCCCAGCCTGGACGGCCTAGCCCCGCGCCTGCGGTGCTGACGGGGTCCGCCGCGCCACCACCAGGCCGGTGGCCGCGAGGAAGGCGACCGCGAATCCGGCCAGTATCAGCCAGTCAAGCGAAGCCGGATGCGCGAACGTGTTCCCGTACGACGCCAGCAGCGGCGGCCCGAGCGGCGAGCCGCCGGCTGCCCACAGCCGGTCGACTCCGAGGCTGTGGCCAAGGCCCTCGAACGCCCACCGGTTGGACATCGCGTAGCTGATCCAGCGGCCCACCGCCGCCATCACCGGTACGGGCAAGATGGCGCCCACGAACAGCACCTGCGGGAAACACACCATCGGCATCGCGATCGTCGCCTGGGCAGGCTCCGCCACCGCGGCCGAGATCAGCAGGCCGAGGCCGAGCGCCGCCGCCGACGACAGCACCAGGGTGACGAACATCGCCCCGTAGTCGCCGGCCGACGGCAGCCGGCCGAGGACACGGAGCACCACCAGGAACGCCGCGTCGACCGCCGCCAGCAGCGGCAGCAGCACGGCGGCCTTCGCCAGCACATACGGGCCGGCCCGCATGCCGGTGAACCGCTCCCGCCTGACCACCGCGAACTCGGTGCAGATTTGCAGCAAGCCGTAGGTCAGCCCGAAAAAGAAACCGCCGAACGCCACCCAGAAGGCGATCATCACGGTGGCTTCAGGGCTCGGGTGCACCGGGTCGAAGGCGTGCGGGCGGAACAGCACGACGAACATGGCGAGCACCATGACCGGGGACCCGAGCAGGATGGCCAGGGTGAGCTTGCTGCGCGCGAGCATCTCGGCGTTCCGCTTGGTCAGCAGCGCGCACTGGCGCAGCCAGCCGATCGTGGCCCGCGGCGCCGCCATGGATCCGGGAGCGGGCAGCTGGGGCGAGATAGCATCCGCCGTTCTGCTGGAACTGAACTTCTGGGCCCATTCCTCAGCGGTCCGGTCGGCGGCCAGCCGCTCGTAGACCTCACCGATGGTGGCGGTGCCGAAGTAACCGCACGCCTGCTCGGGCGGGCCGTAGAACGCGAGATATCCGCCGGTCAGCACCGCGACCTTGTCGCAGTGCCGCACATCGAGCGGATTATGCGTGGTGAGCACCACCGCGGTGCCGGCCTCCGCGAGCCGGCGCAAGGTCCGCATCAGCTCCGCCGCTCGCGCCGGATCGAGTCCTGATGTCGGCTCGTCCAGGAAGAAGACGCCGGGGCGGGTCAGCAACTCCGCCGCGATGGAGGCTCGCTTGCGCTCGCCTCCGGACAGCGAGCCGACCGGGACGTGCGCGCGGCCGGCGAGTTCGAGGACGCGCAACGCGTCATCCACGCCGTCGGCCTGGCGCAGGGCCGCGGTGTAGGACAGCGTGCGGCGCAGCGGCAGGGTCAGGTGGATGATGTCGTCCTGCGGCACATAACCGTGTGTTCCGTGGTCCCTGTGCACCTCGCCCTCGGCGGGAAGCTGGAGCCCGCACATCGTGTTGAGCAGGGTCGTCTTGCCGGTCCCGCTGCCGCCGATGATAGAGACCAGCTCGCCGCGGCCGACGGTGAGCGATACATCGCGCAGCGTGTACTCTCCGGAACGCACCCGCTGGCTGACCGCACGGACATCGATGACGGGATACACGGTCATAGCGTTGCGATCAGGAACGCGAGGAACGCGCCGGCGATCATGAACGGCCCGGAGGGGATCTGCTGCTTGCGCTTCGCGCGGCCGGTGACCAGCAGCGCGACGCCGTACAGGGCGGCCAGTCCGAAGCCGGCGAAGCCGCCGAGCAGCAGGGTCCGCCACCCCGCCCAGGCCAGCAGGGTGCCCAGGCTCGCGGACAGCTTCACATCGCCGAGCCCCATCCCCGACGGGCTGATCAGCAGCAGCAGGAAGTAGAACGCGGCCAGGGCGAATCCGCCGAGCAAGGCCCGCACGAACTGATGCCAGTGCCCGGTGGTGGCGGCGGCCAGCAAGAGCAGCAGCGTGGTGCCCGCATAGGCGGCGCCGGTGAGGACGTCGGGCAGGCGCCGCACCGCCACGTCGATGAACGCCAGCGGCACGGCGCAGATCGCGAGCGCGCACGCGGCCGCCAGCACCAGCGCGGGGTGCACGCGAGCGCCGAGCAGGCCGAGCATCGCCGCCGTGACCAGCCCGGCCGCCGCCGGGCGCCGTGCCACCGTGTCGCTAGGCACGAAACGGGCGATCACTGATGCTTGCGGGCGGCGCAGAGCCAGGCCAGCCAGGGCCAGGCCGACGGTCAGCGCGACGTGAACATACATCGAAGGGCAGGCTACCCGGCTCGGGAGCCCGGCATAAGGTACTTCCACACAGACGCGCTGCCGCCCAGCGTGGTCTCCACCTCGATGACGGCGGGCCCGCCGTCGGCCACCGCCTTGGCCAGGGTGGTTTCCAGTTCCTGCGGCGCGCGGACGGTGTGGCCGACCGCGCCGAAGGCCTGCGCGACCGCGGCGAAATCCGGGTTGCGCAGCCGGGAGCCGACCTCACGGCCGCCGAACAGGCGCTGCTGATCCAGCAGCACGTTGCCGAAGGCCTCATTGTTGAACACCACCGCGACCACGCCCAGGTTGTACTGGACCGCGGTAGCCAGTTCGGCGAGGCCGAACGCGAAGCCGCCGTCGCCCGAAACTGACACCACCGGACGTTCCGGGAAAGCTGCTTTCACGCCAAGTGCGGTGGGAAAGCCGAAGCCGAGGGTGCCCTGGTGACCACAGGTGACAAACTCGCGCGGAGCGCGCACGGGGAAGCCGAGGTAGGAGGCGAAACCGACCTGGCAGATCTCCTCGACGAAGAACCCGTCCGGCGGCAGCGCGGCGCGGATCGCGGCGAGATAGTCCAGGTCCGGGCCGATATCACGGAACTCCGCGGCCTTGCGCAGCTTGAGCTCGGCGAACTCCGCCGAGCGGTCGGGCCGCGGGCTCTCGGTGTAGGTGAGCTCGCGGAGCAGCGCGGCCACCGCCTCCGCCGCGTCGCCGATGACCGCGACATCCGGCTGGAGCCGCACCGCCTGCCACGGGTCGATGTCGACGAGTACGGTGCGCAGGCCAGGCGGGCGATCCGGCCAGCGGTACCAGGAGAGCTCGAGACGCGAGCCGATGCCGAGCAGCAGGTCGGTGTGCGGCCAGCGTTCGAACCCGGCCGCCGAGGTGAAGCCGTACGGGTCGTCGTCGGGGATGATGCCGCGGCCGCCGCGGAAGCTAACCACCGGCGCCTGGAGCAGCCGGGCCAGGTGGGCGATTTCGGCGGACGCCGCGCGGGCGCCGCTGCCGACCATGATCATCGGCTGCTTGGCGCGGGCGAGCAGCTCGGCGGCGTGGGCGATCGACGCCGGCTCCAGCGGCGGAGTGCGGATGGGCACCGGCTGCGCGGCGGCCGCCGGGGCGGGCGCGCCGAGCACGTCCCACGGGACCGCGATCGCGGTCGGGCGAGGCCGGCCTGACCGGGCCTGATACAGGGCCTGAGCGGTCAGCTCGGCGGCTTGCGTGGGGTGCTCGACGGTAGCCGCCCACTTGGTCAGTGACCGCATCGTGGCGAGCTGGTCGGGCAGTTCGTGCAGGTGGCCGAGGCCGCTGCCGATGAACCTGGACGGGACCTCGCCGGTGATGCACAGCACCGGGGCGCTCGCACCGTGGGCCGAGATCAGCGCGGCGCTGGAGTTCAGGAAACCGGGACCGGGCACGACCGAGTAGACGCCGGTCCTGCCGGTCGCCTGGGCGTAGCCGAACGCCATGTAGGCCGCCGTCTGCTCATGCCGGACGCCGATTATCCGGACATTGGCGCGGGCCAGCGCATCGAACAACGGGTAGGTCTGCACGCCGGGCAAGCCGAACACGGTGTCGACGCCGTGGGCGATCAGGGTCTGGACGATGACGTCCGCTGTGGTAGTTGTCATTCGGCCGCTGCCTGGAGGGTCGGTGTCTGGAGGGTGGACTTATCGCGCTGTTCCAGCATGCCAAGCGAACGGGACAGCTCGATGCAGCCGAAGCCGATCGCGAGCACGGCGATGATCTGCACGGCGAGCCACCATCCGGTGCGGAGCACCTCACCGAAGACCGTCACCCCGTACGCGACGCTGATCAGCGCGTCACCGAGGGTGAGCGGCGGCTGGCTGGCCAGCAGGCTCGCCGCCTGGAGGCTGTTCTGCAGCAGGAACAGGGAGCCGACGCCGGCGGCCGCGGTAGCGTACAGCTCCCAGGAGGTGAAGAACGCCTCGGGTCCCTGGCCGAGGGCGGCCATGGCGTTCTTCATCATGGCGGCGGTCAAGGCGTACCCGCAGGCCGCGGCCAGCGCGAACGACGCCGCGCGGGCGTTGCCCTTGGTCTGCACGCCGATCGCGATGACGGTGATCTCGAAGCAGGCGGTCGCGATCAGGACCGGGATCCAGGCGCTGGTGGACGCGGTGTCCGAGCCGCCGCTCGGTGCCGCCGCGGCCAGGCCCACGCCGAGGCTGACGGTCACCACGCCGACCGCCCACCAGGTGAGACGGGGCAGTTTCCAGCGGGCCAGCCTGCTGGATACCAGCAGGCTGAACGGGAGCTCGATGATGAAGATCGGCTGCACCAGCGCGACCGGGCCGGTCGCCAGCGCCGTAGCCTGGCACAACGCGGCGCCGATGGTCATACCCACGCCGGCCAGCCACACCTTGTGCCGCACCAGGTAGGCCAGCAGCGAGATGTGCAGCGCCCTGTCCGGTGGCGCGGTCGCGGCCGCGCGGCGCTGCAAGACGGACGCCATCCCGTTGAACAGCGCCGTCAGCAGGGCGAACAAGACGGATACCACCACGGCAGTTTAGCGGGCATGAACTGCCCGAGCCCTGACGCACCGGTCCGGAGTGAATGGGGGCAAGGGGCCCGCGCCCCCGAACTATCGAGGGTGAGGGGCCCGTGCCCCCATCCGACAGGGCAAGGCTCCGCGGGGCAGGGCTGCAGTTATTGACAGGCATCTATGCACCGGCGATGATGAAGGCATCGATAAGCGTCTATGTTACGGACGGAGGACACGCGGTGGCTGGCAGGTCAGGTGGGGCGGGGAGCGAAGTAGATCACGGCTACGCCGATGGCCACGATGGCGGCACCGAGCCAGTCATAGTTGTCGGGGCGGTGCCCGTCTACGCTCCAGCCCCACAGCAGGCTCATGATGACGAAGACCCCGCCGTAGGCCGCGTACACCCGGCCGAAGTCAGCACTGGACTGGAACGTAGGGATGATGCCGTAGACGACCAGGATCACCGCGCCAGCCAGGCCGACCGGCCAGGGAGCACCTTCCCTCAGCCAGCGCCAGACCAGGTAGCCGCCGCCGATCTCGGCCAGGCCCGCGGCGACGAACAGGCCGACACCGCGCAAGACATTCATGCGTGCACCCTACCGACCGCGGATCGCCCGCTGCGGATGGCGGAGTTCGGAAACCTGTTCGACGAAACGGTCATGGACGTCGAGTGGCTTGAGCCGACTCGGCTGCGGCTCCGCCTGCGGCCCACGCCGGAAGTCGCGGCGCGGACGGCCGAACTGGTGAGCCGCGAGACGCAGTGCTGCTCGTTCTTCGCCTTCACCCTGCGCGTCACCGGCGGCTCACTCACGCTGGAGGTCACCGTGCCCGCCCAGCATGCCGCCGTGCTCGACGTCTTGCAGCGGCGCTAGTTCAGGTGGCGCTGCCAGTCGGCCGGGACCTGGCCCTCGGGGCCGGGGACCGGCTGGGAGACGGGATGGTGCTGGGGCGGCGCCAGCGCCGGACCTTCGGCGTACTGGCCGGTGGTGAAGTCCCAGAACCAGTCCTCGCCCGGCTCGAAGGACCGGATGATCGGGTGGCCGGCGCTCTCGGCGTGCTTGCGCGCGTGCTGGGACGGGGATGTGTCGCAGCAGCCGATGTGGCCGCACTGCGTGCAGCGGCGCAGGTGCACCCACCAGCCACGGGCCGCCAGGCACTCCACGCAGCCCGTCCCGCTCGGCGGTACCTCCGGATCAATAGCGGACATGTCCCAAGCTTATCGGGGGGGAGCAGTCAGGTCTGATCGGGGCGGCGGCGGCGGGCCAGGGTGTCCACGGCGACGGCGGCGAGCAGCACGGCGGCGGTCCACATGTACTGCGCGGCGTCGCCGAGGCCGAGCAGCGAGAGGCCGTTGTAGATCACGGCCACGATCAGGCCGCCCAGCAGGGCGCCGAGCATCCGGCCGCGCCCGCCGAACAGGCTGGTGCCGCCGATCACCGCGGCGGCCACCGCGTACAGCACGTTCTGGCCGCCGTTGACGTTGGTGGACATCCCGCCCTGCTGGGAGGCGAGGATGATGCCCATCAGGCCCGCGGTCAGCCCGCACAGCCCGAAGGCCAGCACCCGCACCCGGGTCAGGTTGATGCCGGACCGCCTGGCCGCCTCGGCGTTACCGCCGATCGCGTACACATACCGCCCGAAACGGGTACGGCCGAGCAGCACGCTCCAGGCGATGAGCAGCACCGTGACCACCAGCACCACCCACGGCAGGCCGCGGACCGCGGTGACGAACCGGCCGCGGTTGGTGTTGCCGATCAGCACGATGATCACGCCGGCGACGGCCATCACGGCGATCTTCAGCGCCGTCACGCTGGCCGGGGGCGCGGCCAGGTTGCTGGCCCGGCGGCGGCTGTCGCGGACCCAGAAGGCGATACCGCTCAGCACCACGGCCGCGGCCATGATGACCCAGTCAGCCGCCGGGTTCACGTTGCTGTTCTCGATGTAATAGAGCACGTTGGTGGCCGGCAGCCGGATGATCCCGCCGGAGTTCGGCGCGGCGTTGTTGATCAGGAACAGCAGCAGGCCCTCGCCCATCAGCAGGCCGCCCAGCGTGACCACGAACGACGGCGCGCGCAGCCGGGTGATGAGCACCGCCTGGACCGCGCTGTATACCGCGGGCACCGCCAGTCCCGCCAGGGCGGCTATCCACCAGGGGAAATGATTTCCAGGCGAGACCATCCACAGGGTGATCACCGCCCCCATCGCCGAGGAGTAGCCGATGGACAGGTCGATCTCGCCGAGCAGCAGCACGAACACCTCGGCCATGCCCAGCGTCACGATCCAGGCGGCCTGGCTCATCAGGTTGACCAGGTTGCCGGCGGACAGGAACAGCGACGTGCGGATCTGGAAGTACGCGACGATCGCGCCCAGGCCGAGGATGACCGGGAGCGCGCCGCTCTCGCCGCCGCGGACCCGGCTCAGCCAGATCCTGGCGTACTCGCCGAGCGAGTTGGCGATGACGTCGGGAGCGGCGACCTCCGCCGCGTGGGCGGCCATCTCATCTGCTTCGGCGTCCGCTGGCTGCTGGATTTCAGTGCTCACTAATCGTTCCCTGGGCTTGCTTGCTCGGCGAGGCGCCGGGAGGTTCCGGTGGTCATCAGGTCGACGACGACCTGCGCGTCGAAGTCGGACTTCGGGCCGACCGCGGCGAGGCGGCCCAGGTAGAGCACGGCGAGCCGGTCCGCCACGGACATCACGTCGTTGAGGTTGTGCGAGATGACGATCGCCGCGATGCCCTGGCTCGCGAGCTGGCGGATCAGGTTGAGCACGACGCGGGTCTGCGAGACGCCCAGGGCCGCGGTCGGCTCGTCCATGATCACGAGCTTGGCCTCCCGCATCACGGCCTTGGCCACCGCTACCGCCTGGCGCTGACCGCCGGACAGCGACCCGACCGGCTGCCGGATCGAGCGCACCGACATCACGGCCAGGTCCTTCATGGTCTGCTTGGCGGACAGCTCCATGTTGATCTCGTCGAGCTGATACCGCCTGGTGAGCTCCCGGCCGAGGAACATGTTCTGGACGATGTCCAGGTTGTCGCACAGCGCCAGGTCCTGGTACACGGTCGCGATGCCGAGGTCGGTCGCGTCCTTCGGGGTGTGCAGGGTCACGTTGCGGCCCTGCCAGATGACATGCCCGTGGTCGGGCTGCCAGATCCCGGAGATGCACTTGATCAGCGTGGTCTTGCCGGCGCCGTTGTCACCGAGGATGGCGGTGACCTGGCCGGCCGGGATGTCGAGGTCGACGTTTTGCAGGGCGCGGACCGGGCCGAAGTTCTTGCCCATCCCGACCAGCCGCAGCAGCGGTTGTTCCTGCTGCTGCGCGCTGACCGGAGCGGCCGTGTTCGGTGCGGTCACAAAACCACGCTCATGCGGAGATTCCGGCGGACTTGCAGGCGGCGGCGAATGAGCCGGCACATAGCTGCTGCGCGGGGACGAACTGGTCCGCGATGACGGTGCTGCTCATGTTGCTGGCGGTCACCCATTCGGGAGTCAGCAGGACCGACGGGACGCTGGTGTTCGTCTGCGAGTCGGGGGTCGAGCCGTTGACCAGCTCGCTCGGCGGGGTCTTGCCGGCCCGCAGGTACATGGCGAGCGCCGCGGCGGCCTGGGCCTCGCCGTAGATCGGCTTGTAGACCGTCCCGCACTGGTATCCGGTCAGGATGTTCTGCAGGCCGACGAGGGTCGCGTCCTGGCCGGTCACCGGGAACGTGTCCGGCTTGACGTGCAGCCGCTGCAGGTAGGTGATAATCGGGGCGGCGTTCTCGTCGTTAGGTACCAGAACGGCGTTCATGTTCTTGTGCGCGGTGAACTGCTGCTGGAACTCGGTCTCGGCGGTCGGCGGGTCCCACGTGCCGGCCGGCTCACCGACGTTGACCCAGCCACTGCCCGAGAACAGCGGGCTGAGCACGCCCAGGTAGCCCTGCGCGAACAGCGTCGCGTTGTTGTCGGTCGGGGCGCCTTTCATCACCAGCACGTTCGGCTTGCTCACGTGCCAGTCGGAGGCGCAGGAGACCATGCCGTTGCCGATCAGCTGGCCGACCTTCACGTTGTTGAAGCTGACGTAGTACTGGCGGCTGCCGCCGAGGGTGAGCCGGTCGTAGTCGACGACCGCGACCCCGTGCGATTTCGCGTACGCCTCGATCTGCGCGCCGATGGTCGAGTCGAGCGGGTCCATGACCAGCACGCTGGCGCCCTTGGTGATGGCTTCCTGAGCGTCGGTAAGCTCGGTCGCATCGCTGCCCTGCGCATTCTGCACGGAAAACTGCGACGTCGTGAGCCCGGCCTGGGAGAGGGCCTCAGAGAGATAGGGCGCGTCGAATTCGGTGTACCGGGCGGATGTGACGGTGTCCGGGAGGATAACCGCCACGCTGCCTTTGCCTTCCGCGGCTAGCGGCTTAAGCGCGGACATGGCGGAGAAGTTGTTGGTGAGGCTAGCGATAGAGATCGACGGCACCGCGGCCGACGAGCTGGAACTCGTACTGGATGGAGCGTTAGAAGAACTGCTGCTGCACGCCGCTATGACCAGGCAGGTAGCCACCGGAACGGCAACGGCGACCCCTTTCCTGGCTCTTCGTGGCACGGGAATCATAAACCACCTCGTGTCTTAGTGGGCAGGCGTCTTTCCCCACGACCATAGAGTCCTGGTGATTAACGTGGTCTTAACATCGGTGTGGACCCGTGAAGATAGCGTTAACGGGCGTTTCATTCCGGGGCAAGGCGGTATCCTGCGCGCGGTTGCGTGAGGATCAGCGGGGTACTGCCGTCCTCCTCGAGCTTGGCGCGCAAACGGCGCACGTACACCCGCAGGTACTCGGTCTCCGTCTCGTAGCCGTGCCCCCAGACCCGGCGCAGCAGGTGCGCGTGGGTCAGCAGCTTGCCGCGGTTGACCGCCAGCTCGCGCAGCAGCGCGAACTCGGTCGGGGTCAGGTGCACCGGCTGGCCACTGCGCCGTACCTGCTGGCTGGACAGGTCGA
>Ga0126381_100007179_pt1 | contig 12380 bp, 11 predicted proteins | sample PanSoiMetPlot_28_FD_96465 | JGI IMG/M metagenome (GOLD analysis project Ga0126381, IMG submission 96465) | Tropical forest soil microbial communities from Panama - MetaG Plot_28 | ecosystem: Environmental > Terrestrial > Soil > Tropical forest > Bulk soil | place: Panama | collected 2016-02-17
ACAGCAGTATCTGTGCAGGATTCCCTCCAGCCGCGGCCACCCATCCGCAATCCATCTCCAGCGTCACCAACGCCGGATCGGTGTCCTTTAATAGGATCTGGTACCCGGTGGTTCCACCACCCAAATCCCGGAACTCCATCGTGTGGTTGTGATATCCGAACTTCAGCCCTTTGGCCTTCATCTTCTGGCCGATCTGGTTGAATTGTTCTGCGTTCCACTTCCAGTCATCGGCGGTCATCGCCTTGTGCATCGCCTGCCACGCACCTCCGGGCGCATTTGCAAACCGCGAAGGATCAGCCACCGATGGCGACGAACAGATCACGTACTGCAACCCCAACGTGTTGGCATAATCGATCGTGGCATCCACGCCCTTCAGCAGATCTGCCAGCGAATAGTGCGCACTGAAGCAGTTCAGCCCGGCCTCCTGCATAAGCTGCTTCACATCGGCCGCGCTGTGTCCATAGAATCCCGCCGCTTCCACATTGCGGAATCCCACCTGTCCAACCTGCTTGAGCGTTCCGGCATAGTCCTTCTCCAGCATCTTGCGCACGCTGTAGAGTTGTAGTCCGATCGCCGGCTCGGATCTCGCCGCAAACAACCGCTTCGACCCCATCAGGGCGGCCGCTGTCACCGCGCCGCCCGCCACGAATTGTCTTCTCGAAATCATGCTCCTGGTGTCCTTGTATGCTGATTGGCATGGAATACTTCACAATCAATGTCGCACAAGTATCGCGTATCGGTCTCGGTACATGGGCGATTGGCGGCTTAGAATGGGGCCAGGTCAGCGAGAGCGACGCCATCGACACCTGCCTCGCCATCTTCGACCATGGCATCAACCTCATCGACACCGCCCCCATCTACGGCCATGGCCGCGCCGAAGAGATCATCGGCAAAGCTATGCGCCGGCACGGAGCCCGCGAGAAGTTCTACATCGCCACCAAGGCCGGCCTCGAATGGAACTCCTCGGGCGTTTTCGCCAACTCCACTCCCGCCCGCCTGCGCCAGGAATTCGACGACTCGCTCCGCCGCCTCGGCACCGACTACATTGACCTCTACCAGATCCACTGGCCTGATACGACCATCCCCATTGAGAGCGCCGCCGAGGTCTTTCTCGCCCTCTACGAATCAGGGAAAATACGCGCCATCGGCGTCAGCAATTTCTCCCCCGCGCAGATGGACGCCTTCCGTAGCGTTGCCCCATTGCATTCGAACCAGCCGCCCTACAACCTCTTCGAGCGTGCCATCGACGACGAAGTGCTGCCCTACTGCCGCGAGCACTCCATCGCCGTCCTCACGTACAGCCCTCTATGCCGGAGCCTTCTCGGCGGCCGCCTGACCTTGGACATGCACTTCCCCGAAGACGACACCCGCAGCGTCGACCCCAAGTTCCAGCAGCCGCGATTCCTGCAATACCTTCGTGCTGTGGAACGTCTCGATGTATTCGCGCATGCTCATTACGGCAAGACGGTGCTCGAACTGGCTGTGCGCTGGGTGCTCGGCCGACCTGGCATAAGCGCGGCCCTTTGGGGCGCTAAGCGGCCGGATCAGCTCAAAGCAATGGAGGGAATTTTAGATTGGCGTCTGACCAACGACGCCATGCAAGAGATCGACGCCATCGTAGCCGACGCGATCAAAGATCCGGTTGGACCGGAATACTTAACACCCACTGTCCGTCAATAAGCCAAAAAAAAGAGCCCGCGCTGGAGCGTCCGGCGCGGGCTTCGTGACGAGTGTTGCTTACTGACCGCCAGCCGCGACCACAGAGCTGCCCGCATCGTGGTGTTTTGCCGGGGCGTCCAGTACCGGTGTGATGCGCGTTCCGAGCTGAATCGAATGCAGCTCATGGGTATAACCCGCATCATTAAATTTCATCTGAAGGGTCGGCGTGTTCGCGTTATCCGCCGGAGACACAACCCAGGTAAGAGACTGGCTGGTATTCGCCATATTGCTCAACGTGAGCACGTTGGCATTGCGATCCAGGCTCACAGCATATTGTCCAGCCGGAAATGCCTGTCCGTGGGTTTCGAAGTTGAAAGGAACATTCACCACGACTTTCGACGCTGCAAACGCTGCTGTCGCGCAAAAAGCTGCGGAAGTAAGAACTAGAGAACGGAGCATGAATCGCATGGTGTTTTCTCCTTACGAGAAAGCACACTATCGACTCGTCCCAAGACCTGTCGTTAAATCCCCGTCCAATAGTTGTCAAATTCGTACAGAGGACTTTGACGGTCACTACAAGCGCGCAACGTCCGCTCAGCGATCAGACAGCTGAATTGGATTTCCGTCAGGGTCCTTCCCATCGCAAAGGCAGAACATCTCGCCTTGCCGGACCTTCCCCAGCTTGGCACCCCGGGCAACCAGCGTTGCGCGCAGCGCAGCCACATCGTCGGCGTGGAATACGATCTTCGGGCCCTTGCGTCCTGGAGACGACGGCCCCGAGTGCAGCGCGATCCGGGCTCCACCCGCGGCAAACTCCCGCCAGCCTTTCTCCTCGGAAACCTGCTCCAGGCCAAGCACTTGCCCGTAGAACTTGCTCATCGCGTCCATCTGCCCCGTAAACAGGATCACGCGCGCCATCCGCATTGACGGTCTCTCCATGGATGCTGCCCCCCATCCACCTCCTGCAGCATACAGAACCAAATTGAAAAATCCTGCAACGCAACCTGGACAGTGCACGCTCAATCGAAATCAGCCTATGAAGTCACTGAGCCTGTATCCGCATTTCGCTGATCGCATTTCGCACCATGAAAATGGTCGCCTCGCAAACTTCTGGTCGTTGCCGCCCGCCGGAATGTACCATTAGGCCGCCATCAGGAGGCTTCCCATGCCCGAGACTCGGCGACGTTTGCTGGCCGCAATGGCGGCTCTTGCTGCGGACGCAGTCGCAAAACCTCCCGTCTTCGCAGCACAGCACCCGCAGCCCCTGCCATCACCCAATGCGCCTCGGGACCAGAACGCGCCCGCCGGGCTCGACCGCGCAGGAGTCGATCAGGGTGAGCAGAAGTCCAAGGTCACCGCGGCAACATGGACCCAGATCAAGACCGACACCGACAAGCTCTTTCAGATGACCTCAGACTTTAAAGATCACGTTGCGCAAACCAATCTCTCCTCAACCCTCCCACTGCCGCTTATCAAAGAGGCGCACCAGATCGAAAAACTCGCCAAGCAGATTCAGGACCGCCTGAAGGGCTGATCCCGCTTAACCTCCTCCGCCGCAAGCGCTTCCGTTTGACAAGATACATGCGCGGTAGTACATATACATAGAAATGCATACACAGCTTCAAATCCTCGCCGACCCTTCCCGGCTCCGCATTGTTGAGGTCCTGCGGTCAGGCGAGCATTCGGTTAACCACATCGTCGAAAACGTCGACATCGACCAGTCCGGCGTCTCGCGGCATCTCCGCATCTTGCAGGAAGCTGGCTTCGTCCGTGTCCGCCCCGACGGACAGAAGCGTTTCTATTCACTTCGGCCTGAGCCCTTCCGCGACCTTGATGCCTGGGTGAGCCGATACCGGCAATTGTGGGAGGGGCGTCTCGACAAATTTGGCGAAGCCCTCGCGCGTAAACGCGAGGCAGCATCCAGTCCTCAGAACACGGAACCATCCAGGAGAAAGCATCATGGGAAAAACAATTAGCCCACAGATAATCATCGAACGTACTTATCCAGCATCGGTCGACGATGTCTGGGACCTCTGGACAACGAAAGAAGGAATCGAGTCCTGGTGGGGCCCCGACGGGTTCGCAGTCAAGGTTCACGAACTCGACCTGCGCCCTGGCGGACAAATGCGCTACGACATGACTGCAGTCGACCCTGCAATGGTTCAGTTCATGAAGCAGTCAGGCATGCCATTGACCACCCCGGCAAAACTCACTTACACCGAGATCGTTCCGGGCAAGAGCATCGCCTATACGCACCGTGCCGACTTCATTCCTGACGTCGAGCCCTACGATACCGGTAACAAGGTCGAGTTCATCGCTGAAGGCGGCAACGTCCGCATAATTCTTACGCTCGATCCAATGCACAGCGACGAGTGGACGCAGCGTGCCGTCATGGGCTGGGAGAGCCAGCTCGGCAAGCTCACCCGTTTGCTCACGAGCCGCCGCAAATAGCTCTGCAAAGGCGCGGGCGTGCACCGTTTAACCCTGCACGCTCGCACGCCAGTCCTGAAGGAGAGAAGTGATCATGCGCCTTCGAACCATCCACGTTATTGCTGCGGCATTCCTCGCGCTATTGACGCCGTTGTACGCCCAGATTCCGTCCACTCCCGCTCGCATCGGCTACGCTCCGATCGATGGCCTCAAGATGTATTACGAAATTCGCGGCTCAGGCGACCCTCTGGTCCTCATCCACGGCGGTGTTGGCGGAATCGCCATGTTCGGCAATCTTCCCGACACTCTCGCGCGGCACCGGCAGGTGATTGCCGTCGAACTGCAGGGGCACGGCCGCACGGCCGACATCGATCGGCCGTTCAGCTATGAAGCGATGGCCGACGACATCGTAGCCCTGCTCAAGTATCTCGGCTTTCCTTGCTCCGACGTGATGGGATATTCGCTCGGCGGTGAGGTCGCGTTGCAGACAGCGATCCGGCACCCGGAAACGGTGCGAAAGCTCATTCTTGTATCCACGACTTTCAGTCGCAACGGATGGTATCCCGAAGTGCTCGCCCAGTTCGATCAGATGGGGCCTTCTGCCGGCGAGGGAATGAAGCAGTCGCCGCTCAACCAGATCTATCCCAACGTGAATTGGGTCGCGTTGTTCACTAAACTCGGCGACCTCGAAAGAAAGCCCTACGACTGGTCGGCGAGTGTTGCATCTCTAAAGATGTCGATCTTGCTCATTTTTGCCGATGCCGACGCTATTCGCCAGGAACATATCATCGAGTTCTATGGTCTGCTAGGGGGCGGCAAGCGAGACGCCGGCCTTGACGGCTCACGCAGAGCAGCCGCGCAGCTTACCGTTCTTCCCGGAGCCACGCATTACAACATCACCGCCTCGCCCATTCTCCCCGACGTGGTCACCAATTTTCTCGACGGGCCACCCGGAGCGCATTGATTACTGTGGCGGCGCACTCGTCTGCGAGCTTCCCTGTGAACTCCCTTGCGAACTTAGGACCGAGGGATTCGCCGCATCATGAGCGCCCTGGTAGGCCTGGTTCCCATGCTGAGCCCGCTGCTGTTCGGCCATCGCATTTAGCCGCGCAAAGGTAGCACGCTCTTCGCTTGCTTTCTCCGGCTGGTTCGCTTTGGCGTAAGCCTTGGCCAATGCGAAATGGATCTCCGGGCTTCCGGGACTCAGTTGGCTCGCCCGCTCCAGTTCGGGAATTGCCTTCGCCGTATCACCTGTATCCGCCCATGCCCGGCCCAGCACGTAGTGCGCATCGGCCGAGTCAGGAGCGAGCTTCACCGCATTTTGCGCCGGGGGCAATGCCTCTTCCGGCAGCCGCTGACGCAGCGCAATCGATGCTAGCCGCGCCCACGGCAGAGCACTCTGTGGCGAGATCTTGATCTCCGCCCGCATCTGCGCTTTTGCCTCGTCGTATTGCGAAAGTGAGTCCAGCGCCGTTCCGTCCGCGTAGTGCAGAAACGGAGTGGCCGGGTATTGCTCGATCAGCTTCTGCAGCTTCGGAAACGCCTGGTCATATTTACTGGCTAGCAGCAGCTGCGCCACGTCTCCCGATTGCTCCACCAGCGGCCGTCGCGCCGGATCGATTTCCTCGGGCAACGAAGGAATACGCAGCAGCGCTAATCCCAACGCGAACTGGATATCGTTCGCCAGCGGCAGCTGGCTGGCCAGCGGACCCAGCAGCTCTGTTGCGTCCTCGAACTGGCTCTTCCGAATCAGTAGGCTGCCCAAGCGATATCTTGCCAACTCGATCGCTTGCGGACTGGCCGCCACACCCACCTGCTGAGCGCGCTCCAAATGAATCAGCGCGTTGTCGTAATCGCGAGTGGCATACTCCGAGAGTCCCATCACCGCCCACGCCGTGCCATCGTTCGGTTTCAGTTCCACCCACTGCTTCAGAGCCGCAATAGCCTCGGGGTATCGCCTAGACGTGTAATCGCTCATTGCCGCTTGCCAAAGTGCGGATCCCGCCCCCGTAGCCTCGCTCGATCCGCCTGCAGCCGCGGTCGGCTTTGCCCCTGCCGGAATCGCATATAGCTTCGCGGTCTGGTCGTCTACACGTGGCTTTTCCGGAAGCAATGTCGCCGCTTTTTGCGTTTCGGCCGTCGCTTGCTGCCGCTTACCGTTTGCTTCAAGGGCCTTCCCCAGCAGTCCGTGCGCCGCCGAAGAATCGGACGCAAGCGCGACCGCTTGCTGTGCCGAACGCAAACCCTCCGGGAACTGGTGAAGAGCAAGCTGGAGCGTTGCAATCTGCATCTGCACCACCACGCTCTCCGGAGAGATCTTTGCCTCCCGCTGTTGCGCGGCCAGTGCGTCTTCCGTTCGCCCGTATGTGGATAGTAATCGACCGTACGCATAGTGCAGGAACGGGGTCTCCGGATGCTCGTTCACCAACTTGCCCAGAATCTCGACACCCTGGGCTGGGTCTTTGGCTGCCGCCGCAGCCGCTTCGCCCGCAGCCTGCAGAAACGCGTCCCGGGAAGGGTCGATCTGGTCCGGCAGCAGCGGGATGCGCAGCAACGCAATCCCCAGGGCAGACTTGATCTGCGGCGGCAATTCGCCTTGCCCAGAGATGGAGAGCAGCAAAGCCGTTGCCCGCTCGAATTGGCCATTACGATTCAGCAGCAGTGCCAGATGATAGGCGGAAACGCGTGACAGTTCGGCGTCGTCTCCGATCCCTATCGATTGGGCTTTCTCTAGATCCGGCAGGGCGTTCGAATAGTCCTTGGTTTCAAACTCCGAGAGGCCCAGAAACGCCCACCCCGCCCAGAGATTGGGAGACAACTGAACTAGCTTTCTGAGCGCGGGAATCGCTTCCGGGTAGTGGTCCCGGTCGTACTGCAGCGTGCCCAGATACCACCATCCCTCGGCCCAGTCCGGACGGAGCGCGACCGCCTGCCCATAATCGCGAATTGCTTCGTCGACCTTTCCCGCCTCTCGTGCTGCGGCGGCTGCCCCGGCGAGCGTCTGAAAACTTTCCTGAGATTGTGTCGGACTGAAGGCGCTACCAATCAGAAACCATGCGCAGCAGAGGAGTACGAACCGGCGAAGCCGTTCTACGAACATACTGAAACTCTCTCATTCGCCATATGCTTTAGGCCAAACCATGAGCAATATGCTGGGACCGTGGATGGCCGGATTTCTCCATCCAACAGCCATCATAAGAGCAGAGAAAAGGTCGATCGCGACTGAGTGAACTTCTTTGGGGTAGTGGCAGCCCACAACGATGGTTGGCCTGTCACTCTTAGCTGAGTAACTCGGCGATTTCGCGCCAACCAAAAATGCATGACTGACGGAGCTTCCTCGTCCTCCAGTATTTAATCTTGAGTTATTTCCGAGCGAGCGATTTGACCCGTTGACCACAATGGAGATCGCGCCTCGAGATGGATCGGTGGCCACCATCACGAAGCCTCACCGGAACCATTCCAGGTGGCACGTCGCTACTTTGCGTAGTAACCCGACTTGGCTCGTACAGTGAGCCCCGGCGTCCGCGTCTCGATAACAATCTTCCGGAAGGTAGCGTCATGCCGCTTGTTGGTCGAGTAGTAGCCGATCGAGTAGAGTGACCGCAACTCAGCGTTAATTTGTGCAAAGTCCTGGGATAGATCCGTGTGCAGTGCGTCAAAGTCCGCGCCGCCGGTCTGCTCGGCCATATGGTGCAACGCTGCAATGCCTTGCCGGTCGCTGGCGCTCAGCTTGCCATGACGGATTGTCGTGTAGCGGATCGCGTAGAGCAGAACATCGTCATTCTGCGCGGCGGAGATCGCGTCGATCTCGTCGTGCGCGCTCGAGTTCTCCTCACCGTCGGTGAACAGGATCAGCGCCTTGCGGCGCGCTGCGCCCGCCGCAAGCTTTTCCGACGCGCCCGCGTAGACAGCGTCATAAACCGCGCTGCCGCCATCCCGCGTGTCGTCCGGCGAAATCTCCGGAAAGGCCGAAGAGCTCTTGTTGTATCGCTCGATGCCGTCAACTACCGCTGCGGGGCTCGAGGTGAAGTCCGAGGCGATGCGGAGGTGGTCGCCGAAGCACAGCGCAAATACGCGGTCCTGCGGCTCAAGAGTGCTCGAGAGGAACATCTGCACATCGTGCAGATGCTGGTGGATGTACTTGTCCTGACTCGACGAAGCGTCGATGATCAGGCCAAGTGTGAGCGGGATGTTCGATTCGCGCGAGAAGAAGGTGATCTTCTGGGGCACCCCGTCTTCGTAAACGCTGAAGCTGTCCTGCGCGAGGCCGGACACCAAATTGCCCTGTGCGTCTCGCACTGTGAAAGTAAGCGTGACCAGATGCGTCTCGGCGCGGAAATCCGGCGCCTGCGCCGCCACTGGCAGGGCGAGGCCCCACAGAAAGCAGGAGAGCAGAAGGCGGAGCGTCATGCTGGAACGGATACGCGGCCGGAGCGTTCGCGGTTCCCAGGGCATCAGGTCATGCGGACATTAGTTATTTGCTCGGTGGTGCCGCAGCGATGTGTCATTCACAGCGCAGTTCTCACAAATGGGTTGGAAATCACCGGGAATGTCTATCGCACAGTCTTCGGGTGACTTTGGAAAAGTGTAAGGCGGAAATAAAGCTGCTCTCGGAACATATCGAAAAGGCCTCATTTTTAAGCCTCGAAAAGGCTGGCGAGGCTATTGAGAAAACTGGCGGACTAATTCGTCAAACCAGCTAGAATTGAAATAGAGACCCAAGAGGCCCGGCCGTATTGTGCAGCCGGGCCTTTTGTTTACGTTCCAAATTGGAAGGTTAGCTTACAAGCAGGCATGCCTTAAGTCCTTTATTTTCAGACAAGGTGCTATAAATAGCTTGTTTTGATACTCTTGCGTGCTTCACCCTCATAAGCTTCATGGAATGAAACGGTTACTAAGTCAAGGGTGAGGGTACGCAGGGACAAGTGACTTTCCCGTTTTGGTATCGTTTGTGAGGAATGGCTAGGCAGTACCGCAATCTTTTCCGCGCCCGGTCTCAAGTCTCCCGGAGGCGTTTCTTGCAGGGACTTCTGCCCGTAATGCTTCCCCTGAACGGCCTGCCCGCCTTCGCTGCATCCGCGTTGCCCGCCTTCGAAGAGATCCCTCCCTCCCGCAGTGGGATTACCTGGACCCACACCGCCGGCAAGTCCCCCCAGAAGCATCTCCCCGAGACCAGCGGAGCCGGATGTGCTTTCCTCGACTACGACAACGATGGCTGGATGGACATCTACCTGGTCAACAGCGGCAAGTCGGACTTCTACACCCCGCCGAAGCCGCTTCGGAACGCCCTCTACCGGAATAACCGGGACGGCACCTTCACCGACGTCACCGAGAAGGCCGGCGTCGGCGGTGGAGGATATGGGATGGGCGTCGCCGTCGGCGACTACAACGGGGACGGCCACCCCGACATCTACGTCACCCAGTTCGGCCGAAACATCCTCTACCGGAATAACGGGGACGGCACCTTCACCGACGTGACTGACAAAGCCGGGGTGGCCTGCGCCGGCTGGTCCTCCTCCGCCGCCTGGTTTGATTACGACAACGACGGCCGCCTTGACCTCTTCGTCTGCCAGTTCGCCGAGTTCGACGTCTCCCTCGGCTGCGGCACCGACAAGGACGGCGTCCACCACTACTGCATTCCCCGTATATTCAAGCCCCGCCCCAGCTGGCTCTTCCACAACAACGGGGACGGCACCTTCACCGACGTCAGCCGCGAATCCGGCATCGCCGGGCACCTCGGGAAAGCATGGGGGGTGGTCGCCACCGATCTCAACAACGACGGCCGCACCGATCTCTTTGTTGCAAACGACACCGTCGCGAACTTCCTGTTCATGAACCGCGACGGCAAGCGCTTCGAGGAGGATGGCTTCGCCGCCGGCGTCGCCTACAGCGCCGAAGGACGCGCCCGCTCCGGCATGGGGGTGGACTCAGCCGACTTCAACAACGACGGCTGGATGGACCTGTTCGTCGCCAACATCGACGAGGAGATATTTTCGCTCTACAAGAACAATCAAGATGGAACCTTCGACGACGTAGCCATGCAGCAGGGAATCGGCATGGCTACGCGCTGGATGAGCGGGTGGGGTCTTAAATTTTTCGACTACGACAACGACGGCAACATCGACTTAATCCTGTCCAACGGATTTCCCGATGATCTGGTCGATCAGATATCAAACAAAGTTACATATCGCGAGCCGCTCCTACTCTTTCACAACGACGGCCACATATTCAAAGACGTCAGCCAACAGAGCGGTCCGGTGTTCTCAAGGAGTTTTGCCGCGCGCGGCCTGGCGGTTGGAGATTTCAATAACGACGGCGCTGTTGATATTCTGATCAGTATCAACGATGGCGTCCCTTTGCTCCTCAGGAACAATGCGGCGAGAGCCAGCCACTGGCTTGGCTTGAATCTCGTGGGCAGAAAGTCAAATCCTGATGCCATCGGTGCCCGTGTTTCATGTCAGGCCGGGGATCTCAACCGAAGTCGGATGAAGACCGGAGGGGGAAGTTTTCTCTCCGCGCACGATCCGCGGATGGTCCTCGGTCTTGGCCGGAACACAAAGATTGATCGGCTCGAAGTCCACTGGCCGGAACCGAGCGGTGCACTCGAACGATTTACCGATCTCCCAGTCGATCGGTATGTCACCATCGTCGAAGGCGCCGGCGGGTGGAAGTGATCAAAGGCTATTCGGGAAACGGTTCACCCTCATGCGCTACGCGAATGCGGTGATCTGTAAAGTTGCTGTGCATCTCCGGGACGTACACCTTCTGCATATGGCAGGAGGTGCAATTCTTAGATGCGATTGGGCAACCGGTACCTCCGTGACTCGCTGCTTGTTTCTGGCCAGGCGAGCCTGCGTGGCACTTGAGACAGACATGATCATAGGCTCCGGATTCCGTTTGCAATTGTTCATGCGGATCATGACACGCTATACACGTAAGACGTGCATCGCCTTTAGCCCAGCACTTACTTTCGACTAGGCGGTAGGGCGCCGAGCGTGTCGTAGCGACCCCTTTGGCACCCGAATTCTTCACGTCCCACCAAGTACCGTGACAGGCCCCGCAAAATTCAACCGAATCGACTGGCCCGAGGTGAGCAGGGTTGAAGATATCTCCCGGGGCCCCTGCTTCGAGATTCCCCTTCATGAGATCCTTCATCGCGGCCACGTGCTTGGCCCCCGGTCCATGACAGGCTTCACATGTGACTCCAAGAATCAGATTGTTCTCGTCGAATTTGTCCCCAATGGATGAGGCGGTAGTGTGACAACCGAAACAGCGACTGATCTCCGCCGGGCCTACGGGACGATCCATTGCCTCTTCAACATCTTTCGGCGACTGCAGATCGCGGGTGGGAGTGAAGCCTAGGTTCTTCAGCGTTTCAAAGTAAGTGACGCGCGCCTCATAAAAGCGACCGTAATCGCGCTTGAAAAGATAAGACTGACCGACTCGGGGAGTTCCGAACGCCCACAACAGAGGCGAGGATAGCGTTTGAGTGCCGTCCGTTACTGTATACAGGCTATGCTTTCCATCGCTTTGAATCAGATAGCGATACGGACCCACGGAGAAGCGGAGGTTCGTATGGGCGTGCAACACTTTCGCATCGTCAGCATGCGAGACGGCTCGCGCCATCGGTGTTGTCTCCTGTGAAACGACTTTGGCAGAATGGCATGGCGCACAACTGGATGGGCCCAAAAAGGCTTGTTTGGATGATGCGGTTTGAGTCGGCCAGAAACCTGGCTCGGCAAGATGGTCTTCGGTAGAGAGCTGTGCTCGTACGGGGGATACCAGCAGAATCAGTGAGAGCAGGATGACGGGCTTAAGCGCGCGGAGGACGGCGATTGCACTGGTTGCGGTGGTGTTCACTGTGGAAAAGCCTGCCCGGCTCACCATGACCACCTTAGCCGTTGGCCTGATCTCGATCAACTTTAGAAGCCATCTTCGTGTTCACGATGCCTGCGGCGAAGGGAAAGGCGTACGTAACCTCTTTATTTTCTGAAGCGAACTGGGGCATCGGGTATATGCAAGCTCCCTACCCAATAAGAAGACTATACAGGTTTACAAGTTTCGATATATGATTCGCGCTATCTAGAAAGAGGTCCGCCTTTAGTCGGAGCCGGGGGTCATGATTTTTATTGACAGTCGTATCTTTCGGGTAGTAATCAAACGTTTCAGTTCAAGCTGTTAACGTTATCAGGATTCAAAAACACGGGATGATGTAAATCCTGACCTTTGAATCGCGCGACATGACTTTAAGGAGGCACTTATGTGCAATCGATTTGCGGGAGGCGGAGGAG
>Ga0126381_100007180_pt1 | contig 12379 bp, 8 predicted proteins | sample PanSoiMetPlot_28_FD_96465 | JGI IMG/M metagenome (GOLD analysis project Ga0126381, IMG submission 96465) | Tropical forest soil microbial communities from Panama - MetaG Plot_28 | ecosystem: Environmental > Terrestrial > Soil > Tropical forest > Bulk soil | place: Panama | collected 2016-02-17
CCCGCGATGAAAACTGCGAGCACGACGAAAACCAGCATCCCGTACAAACCCGCGCCGACACCACCGAAGATGACTTCGCCAAGCTGGATGTTGAATAGCGGAACGAAACCGCCGAGCGCAGTGAATGAATCGTGCATCGAATTGACCGCGCCGCAGGATGCATCCGTTGTGATCGTGGCGAAGAGCGCAGAATTGAAAATGCCAAACCGGACTTCCTTCCCTTCCATGTTGCCGCCAGTAACGCCAAAACGCTGATGAATTGGGTTGCCGTTCGCTTCAGCCCACCAACACAACAGCACACCGCCGACAAAAAGGATCAACATCGCTGCCCACACGGTCCAGCCGTGGCGCTGGTTCTTCACCATCCGGCCAAGGTAGTAGGTCAGCCCGCTGCCGATTGAAAAGATCGACAGCATCTGAATGAAATTTGACAGCGGCGTGGGGTTCTCGAATGGATGCGCCGCGTTCGCGTTCACGTAACCGCCTCCGTTCGTCCCGAGCATTTTGATGGCGACCTGCGACGCCATCGGGCCTTGGACGATGCTCTGTTCGGTCACGGTTTGCTCTTCTGTGACCGCTTTGCCATCTGGACGCTTGATCGCCTCGCCTTTATCGTTCTTCTTCTCCACCTGGACCTTCATCGGCTCGACAAGCGTGGCCTTGGTATAAGGCTTGAAATTTTGAATCATCCCCTGCGACACAAGGAACACTGCGAACACCAAACAAATCGGCAGCAGCATGTAGTAAGTGACCCGAACCAGGTCGACCCAGAAATTGCCGATCGTTTTCGCGGAATGGCGCGCAATTGCCCTAACGAGGGCAGCAGCGATGGCGATGCCGGTGGCCGCCGATGTGAAATTATGAAACGCCAGGCCGACCATCTGCGAGAAGTATGAGAGCGTGGACTCGCCGCTGTAGTTCTGCCAGTTGGTGTTGGTCGTAAAACTGACTGCCGTGTTAAAGGAAAGATCGGGACTAACTCCTGCTAATTTTTGCGGATTCAGCGGCAGAAAATATTGCAAGCGCAGGATCGCATACGTAAACAAACAACCCAGCAGACTGAAAAGCAGCATGGCAAGAGTGTATTGCTTCCAATCATGCTCCTTATTGGGATCGACTCCCATCAGTCGATACGTCACTCGTTCGAGCGGAGCCAGCACAGGATCGAGCCACGTTCCGCCATTCGCGTCGAGTACGCGCAGGAGATAAAGCCCCATTGGCTTGGTGATCAGCGCAAGTGCGATGATGTAGATGGCGAACTGAATCCAGCCAGAAGGTTGCATTTCCAAACCTCTAAAATTTTTCGGGCCGAATCATGGCCACGAACAAGTAGATGAACAGCAATAGCGCGACGATGCCGACGATAATGGTTTCCATTGATCCTCCTACAACCTGTCGCAAAACCGCAGGTAAAGAGCGCTAACTACAAAAAACGCCATGACGGTTCCCACAAACATTACGTCGCTCACGGGATCACTCCTTCACGTTTTCACAGAATCGAGAGTAAAGCCCGTTTACACTCAGAATGAGGATGATCCCTACGATGATGAATTCGCTCATAAAATTGACCTAATAATGAGCGGACTTTGGCGGCAGCGTTAGTTAAACCGCTACGAAAAGATGTTAAAAAAACATTAACGCTCAGCCGGGATGAAGCTGGCGTTATTCGGAGAAAAATAAGATTGATAGCAACGCGAATATCGGAACCAGGATCGGAAGCGCGAACTTCCAGATATAGCCGATGAAGCTCGGCGTGGGTACGTGTGAGTGTTCGGCAATCGTTTTCACGAGGAAGTTCGGTCCATTGCCGATGTAAGTGAGCGCGCCAAAGAAGGTTGCGCCGACCGAGAGTGCAGCCAGTTCGCCGCCGTTTTTAGAAATAAAGGCGGCCACGTGCATTGGTTCATTAATATCGAAGCCGTGGAGACCGAGCGCGGCCGCAAAAAACGCAAGATAGGTCGGCGCGTTATCTAGCAGCGCTGAGAGCAGGCCAGTTGCCCAATAGAATGCCGTCGCAGATGTTAATCCCAATTTCGCGGACGATTGTTCCATGTATTCGAGAACAGGGATGATCGTTCCGAAAATGCCAAGGAAGAGCCAGCCGACTTCCTTCAGCGGGGCAAAGGTAAAATCGTCCGCGTCGCGAATGCGCTGTGGCGTGGCGAAATACGACCCCAAAGCGATTAAAACCATAACCGGCTCGCGCCGGCCGGTTGGGACCGCAATGAGCGCAGTCAGAAGAGCTAACAAAAAGAGAAAGTTCTGGGCGCCGTCGCAGCGCCACTTCGTGATCTCGCTTTCATGGATGATCCTTTTGCGCGCGCGAAGATTGATGACATCGAGAATAAAAAAGATCGCCAGAACAATCGCGACCGTGATCAGCCATTGGCGCCAGCAATTTTGCAGTGTCCATCCAAACGGCACGCCTTTGAGAAATCCCAGAAATAGCGGCGGACCGACGGGCAACAGCGCGCCACCGATGTTGCTGACCAGAAAAACAAAGAACGCGATATGCATCGGCGCAACGCGGCCTCTGTTCATGGCAATCCATGGCCGGATCAGCAGCATCGACGCGCCGATGGTCCCGATCAGATTTCCCAAAAGCGCGCCGAAAAAAAGGAACAGGGTGTTTCTCATCGCGCCGCTGGGCGATTTGATGCGCAAATGAATTCCTCCTGTGACGACAAAGAAAGAACCGACTACGACCATGAACGTCACGTAATCAATCCCGGCGTGAGCGACGTGTGCCCATTGCTTAAGGACAAAGAGATAATACAGGCAAACGATGCTGGCGAGAGCGCCGCAGAGCTTGTGATAATGACGCTCCCAGTGATGCTGAGCGATGAGAGGAGCGAGTGTAATCGCCGCCAACAGCATCACAAACGGCAGCATGAGTAGCCAGTTCACGCGTGCCGAGGCCACGCCCAAGATCCCGTTCATCCTGCCATTGGACTTTTCGTCGTACGATTCGTCAATAACAGTTGACCAACTTTCGCGCTGCTGTGGAGTCGCAGATCGAAGCTAATTAACACGCACAGCCCAACCGCCGCGTCACAGCGAAGGCTGCAGATGCACCACCGCTTCGATCTCAGCGGTTTGCGGAAACATGTCGAGCGGTGTGACCGATTTGATGATGAATTTCTCCTGCAACTCTCTCAAATCGCGCGCCAGAGTCGGTGGATTACACGAGACGTAAATGAACGTTCTCGGCGCAAGCTGAATGATATTCGTTCGCACGTTTGGGCTAAGCCCCGTCGCCGGAGGATCCACGATGATGGCGGTAGGGGCGATTGAGCTCAATCGCCCGCATTGCATGTCGTTCGCGCTCGCCGGGCGGTTCGGATAAACCGCCCCTACCTTCCCCAATTCAGTTTCCACATCGCCGCCGATGTAAGTTTCCTTTGCAGTGGCGGTCTGCTTCGCTGCTTTGATCGCAAATTTGTCCCAATCGATGCCGATAACCCGTTCGAATTTGTCGAGCAACGCCTTCGCAAAAAATCCCGCCCCGCAATAGGCGTCGATGAGGAGCTGCTGATTCCCGGGGACAAGATCGACAATCAAATCGCGCAATGCGTTGGCGACCGCGTCGTTCGTTTGGGAAAAAACGCGTTGGCTGCTCGAAGCTCGCAACGTGTAATGCCCATCGCGCACGTGCGTTTGTGCGCGTAACTCTCCAAGTGCACAATTGACTTCATCGCCGGAAATCGGGCAACGGTCGATGTCGATCAAACAATGGGAATCACGCCGGAAAAAACCAATCACTCCATCCTGAGCGTGCACGGTGATGCGATTGCGATATCCATACTGGTTGGGCGAAGGGACGATCGGCCGCATTGGAACATCTTTGAGCTTGCCGATGCGCTGCAAAACGTCGCGTACCTGTCGCCACTTAATGACGAGCTGGTGCTGGTAATCGATATGCTGATACGCGCAGCCGCCGCAGCGCCCGAAATACGGACATTGCGCCTCTACGCGGTGCAAGGAGGCTTCCTTGACCTCGATAAGCTCCGCCTGCGCGAATTGCTTCTTCTCACGCACAATTTCGGCGGAAACGATTTCACTCTCGATCGTGTACGGAACGAATACAGCCTTGCCTTCTTCACGCCCGATACCTTTCCCGCCAAAGCCGATGTCTTCGATTTTTAGATCGATAATGCGCATGCTGCCGACGCGAGATGCGTGTGCTACCCTGCAATGGCCCGCTCGATGGCGGCTTCGAGTTTTTCGAGCTTGATCGGTTTGATCAGATGCTCGGAAAAGCCTGCCTGCAAGCTTCGTTCGATATCGCCGTTGTTACCAAAACCGCTGATGGCGATTCCTGGGATTTTGGAGATCGCGCGCAATTGCATCATCACCTCCAGGCCGCTTCCGTCCGGCAGAGCAATATCGCTTATCAGCAGGTCGAACTTATTGCGACCTGCGGCTTCCATGGCCGAGCGAACATTGTGGGTCGCTGCGACGAGATGTCCGCGACGGACGAGCAACTTTTCCAGAGCAGCACACGTGTCCTCATGGTCGTCAACGAGCAGAATTCTCAAACCTTGCTGCAAAGATTCGCCGCTCGTTTTCGCCGGAACGGTCGATGCTTCAACGGTTGAGAGCGTTTGCATCGACAAGAGAAATGTCGATCCACGGTCGCGACCGCCGCTTTGCGCCGTGAGCGTGGCGCCGTGCGCCTGCGCGAGAGATTTCGAAATGGCCAACCCGAGACCCAACCCGCCGAAACGCCGTTCAAAGGAACGGTTGCCCTGTTCGAACGGCTCAAAAATTCGCTGCATCACTTCCGGCTCTATTCCAATACCAGTGTCGCGAACGCTGATCGTCAAAGCTTCCGGCGACGGATTCGAAGAGGAGATGACGATCTCGCCACCGTCCGGCGTGAACTTGATGGCGTTCTTTAACAGGTTCCAAATAATTTGTTGAAACTTCGCTGCATCAGCGGCCACGTGATGGTTGTTTGCCCGCAAGTTGAGATGCACGCGAAGCCATTGAGAATCGGCTTCGGCGCGGCACATCTCGACGACGTTGCAGACCGCCTGATGCGCATCGACGGGAGCGAATCGCAATTGCATTTTGTCTCTCGCGATGCGGGTGAAGTCGAGCAGGTCATCAATTAGCTGGGTTTCCAGTTCGATATTGCGGCGGATTGTGGCAAGTGCTGCTTTGGTGTCTTCCGTTTGGGCCGGTTCTGTCTCGAGCGATTCCAATGTGGAAATGACCGGAGTAAGCGGCGTGCGCAGCTCGTGCGAGAGCATGGCCAGGAAATGATCTTTGGTCCGGTTGGCGGTTTCCACGACTGCTTTTTGGCGTTGCAGTTCTTCCTCAGCACGCCGCCGCTCGGCCATGCCAGCAGAAAGCGCCATCGCTGTAATCGCCAGCACAGCCGTCCATGATTGCAGGGCAAGGAGCGACTCATTTTCCGTTTCTCTAACGAAGGGTCCGAAGCCATGCAGCGTTCCCCAGACCGCGATACCTGACAGGATAAAAATCCCGGTAGCTGTCTCGCGCTGGGTAAAGCGAAATGCCATCCAAATCACAACCGGTCCGCAAACGAAAGCGATTGGATAATTACGCGCCGAAATTTCAAGCCACCCGCCGAAGACAATCCCGCTTAACAGAACCAACAACACGAAGAGCGCGCCGACCTCCGCGGCTTCCATTTTGTTCCAACATCGTTTTGAGGCGGCGCTCCACAGGACAACCAGCGGAGTAAAAACGAGATCCCCCGTTGCGTCGCCGAGCCACCAGGTCAGCCAAATCACGCCGTAGCTTTCCCAGTTGGCAAAACCAGCAAGTGCCAGACTTGTCACACCAAAAGCGGGGCTGATCACGGCACTGATCGCTGCGGCGAGCGCGAATTTGAAAACGCCTGGCGGACGATCAAAGACCGTTGTGCCGCCGGCGAATCGATTTAGCAGGCACGCGCCGACTATCGCTTCAAGCGTGTTGCCGGTGGCGATGCCAAAGGACGTGGCGACATTACCCGCAGTCGTGACGTTCACCAGGAATGCGCCGATAAAGATCGCTGGCCATGCGCGATAACCAAGCAGAAGCAGGGCTGCAAGGGCGATCCCTGCCGGGGGCCATATCGGCGACGCACTCGCGTGCAACGATGCCAGCATCAAACCGAGCTTGCCGGCAATAAAGTAGATAACCGTTAAGATGCCGATGAGCGGCAGCCCAGAGAAACGTCGCGATTGCATCGCCCGACCGCCTTTGCTGCGTTTTCTATTTTTATGCTGACGTTAAGCTACGTCAATACGGCTGATTCGCGCAAAATCTACAGAACGATCTCCCGCGACCAGCGATTGCGCTCCCGATGTTTGCTTCGAATTTCTCGAGCTCGATGCGCATCAACAATGGCTGGACGCGCAACAGGATCCGTTTAAATCATCCGAAACCGAACGCTAGTTGAAGTCATGGTGCGTATCGCGCACGTAGGGATATTTCGACTCGTTACCAACCTCAGGCGGAAATTCCGGATAGCCGGCGTGAATGTAAGGAATATCTGGCGGCAACAGCGGATAATAGCTTCCGCGCATAAATGATGGGAACGGCCAGGTGAGAATTTCTACCAGACCGGCCACGTGTCGGGCGCCTGCGCGCCCTAGTCCGCGCCAAACGCCGTAACCAACCCCAGCCGAATTACCTTCCGTTTGGTTGACTTCGTTAACCGTCACGAAAAAGTCAGTCGGCGCCGCGAGAAGATTCGAGAAGCCGCGACCGAGCTTGCGCGTTGGCCCATAATCATTCGAAGGCGGGTCTTGAATATCGGCCAGGGCTCCGCTGGCAACGCAAGCGACCGTTGCGAGGACAAGGATTGTTTTCATAGGCGTTCCAAACCAGTTAAATGATTCCGAACAGCAAAGGCAAGATTATTTTTGGTCGTCGGGTGTCGTTCGGGACTGTGTCTTTAACATGGAAATCGCTATCGTAACCCCAAGAATAAGGGCAATAATCCCCAGAGACAGAACCCGTGGCAACAACAAATAATCCGCGATAATCATCTTACTCCCGACAAAGGCGAGCACGAATGCGAGTCCTGTTCTCAAGTAAATGAAACGATTCATTAAACCAGCAAGCAGGAAGTAGAGCGACCGCAAACCGAGAATCGCGCAGATGTTTGAGGTGTAAGCAATAAACGGGTCGCGCGTGATCGCCAAGACCGCTGGGATCGAATCCACCGCAAAGATCAGATCTGTGATCTCGATCACGATCATAGTCAGAGCGAGCGGGGTCAGCATCCACCGGCCATCGACGCGCGCATGAAAGTGTTCGGCATGGAATTCGCGTGTAATGGGAAGAACCCGCCGGCACATCCGCAACACCCAACCCTCTGTGAACTCGCGCTCAGGATGTTTTCTAAAAAGCATTCGCGCTGCCGTAATTAGCAGGAAGAGACCAAACAGATAAGGGACGAAATCAAACCGTTCTACCAGCGCAATCCCACCCCAAATCATCGTGCCGCGCATAATGAGCGCCCCGATAATTCCCCAGACCAAAACACGACGTTGCGCGAGCGGAGGAACGCGGAAATGTGCGAAAATCAACACAAACACAAAAATGTTATCCACGCTCAGCGAATACTCGATCATGTAGCCGGTGAAAAAATCGAGGCCGTGGTGTGGTCCTTTCACGCGCCAGACTAGGGCATTGAATGCCAGCGACACGAGCACCCAGATCGCGGTCCGTCGCACCGCGGCGCGCATGCTTAATTCCCGGCCGCGGCGCTTGGAGGCAAACAGGTCGATCCCGATTGCAGTAAAGACGCCGATATGAAAGGCGATCCAGAACCAAATGCTGGTGGTCACGGAGGCGAGGTTTTCACGAGGCGAGCCGTGGGGCAACAGCAAATTGCGCGTCCAGTTCACACGGCTTATAGATCACAAGAGACTCATCAGCCTCACCAATGGACGCCGAACTGCAAAAACTGGTCGAATCCGGAAAGCTCACCTCTAAAGCCGCCGAACAGGTTGAAAAATTAAAGCCAGGCACGTTTTGTCTGCATAAGAGCTGGGGATTTGGTCGGGTGGCCGAATGGAACCTGCTGCTCAATCAGATCGTGATCGATTTTACTGACAAGAAATCTCACCCTATGCAGGTTCAATATGCGGCCGAAAATCTTACACCACTCAGCCAGGAACATTTTCTCGCACGCAAGGCCACCGACTTCCCGTCGGTCAAAAAACTTGTCGCCGAGAATCCAGTAGCCGTTATACGAAACGTCATCCAAAGCCTTGGCGGGCGGGCCAGCGCCGGGCAGATCAGTGAATGGTTAGTCGGCGATGTCATGACTGAAGCGGAATGGAAACGCTGGTGGGAATCGACAAAAAAAGTACTCAAAGCAAGTGGTGCGTTTTCCGTTCCTGCTAAAAAGACGGACCCGATTCAACTACGTGCCGAAGGTGTGTCGCACGCTGACGAGTTAATTTCCGCTTTCCACAAAGCTAGGCAACCGAAAGAGCAAATCGCTGCCGTCGAGCAGATCATAAAGTTCCATGAACAATTTAAGGAACACGAGAAGCAATTACAGCCGGTCATCGCCACCATCGAGAACACGGCCGCGCGCAACCAGAAGATGCATCCGGGGCTCGCTTTCGAGCTAATTATCGCGCGTGACGATTTGCTCGAACGCGTTCCGCAGCTGCACACAACACACATCGGCTTGACGCTCTCGAAATTGATTCTCGATGAAGAGAAACGTTTGGTGTCGATCTTGCCGAAATTGTCAGCAGCTAAGGAGAAGAAAGTGTTGGAAGTACTGCCCTCTCTCCTCAGGACACGCTGGACGGAACGGGCCTTGCAATTGCTGCGCGAAAGTCAGGGCCGCATGGTAGCGCAGCTAGCGCGTATTTTAATCGATGCAGGGCAACAGGGTGAACTAAAGTCGCTGCTTGAGCGGAGCGTTCGCGAGCATTCGGCGACCAGCGAAATGCTCGCATGGCTATGCAGCCAGCGTGAGACTTGGAGCGAAGCGATCACACCAGAATTGCTGGGCGCCATTCTCGCGGCGCTGGAACGTGAACAATCCCGCAGCGGCGGGACTGCCGGCCGCGCCAGCAAGCTGCACCGCGCATTTGTCGAAGATCGACAATTGCTGGGTCAAATGTTTGCCGACAGCGAGATAGGAATCGCGCGCGACGCCGTGCGCCGCCTTCAACTGAGCCCGCTCTTCGATGAGCTAACCAAACGTTCGCTTCTGGCTCGGATCATCAAAATTCATCCGGAGCTGGAGAGCATGATTACCGGAGCGCAACCGCAGGAAAGGGCCGCGTCGTTGATCGTTTCGTGGAGCAGCTTGGAAAGACGTAAAGCCGAGTTCGAAGAACTCGTGAAGGTAAAGATTCCCGAGAACAGCAAGGAAATCGCGCTCGCAAGATCGTACGGGGATCTGAGTGAGAATTTTGAATTTAAAGCTGCTAAACAAATGCAGAGCGTCCTGATGCGACGCAAAGCCGAGCTAGATCAGATGCTGCACAACGCGCGTGGAACGTCGTTTGAGAACGTCGATACGTCGCGGGTTTCAATCGGCACAATCGTGAGGCTGCGCGAGGTCGAGACGAACCACGAACAGACCTACACCATTCTGGGCGCGTGGGACGGCGACCCGGAGCGGCACATCATTTCGTACCAAACCGCGATCGGTCAGGCGTTACTCGGACACAAGGTCGGCGAAACTCTCTCTCTTAATACCGACCATGGCGCGGCCCCAGTTACAATTGTTTCAATCGAGCCTGCGCCGCCCGATAAGGCCGCGCCTGCGCCGTCTCTTCCAGTGGAATCTGATATCGAAGCGGCAATCGTCGATTAGAGGAGGCGTTTAGCTAAGTCAGCAATTCGTAGGAAAGGACACTCAGGCAATAAATGGCGGCTGTTTCTACTCGCAGGATAATCGGTCCAAGCGTCAGGGGTCGGCATCCGTGACGGCGAGCGAGCGCAAGCTCCGCAGGCGTGAAATCCCCCTCGGGACCGATAAGCATCAAAACACTCCGAGGACGGTCCTCGTGTTCGCTCGAATAAGTCGCGAGGATTTTCTTTAAGTGGTGCGCATCGGGCTGGAGCGACCCGATCAGGCTAAGATCGAATCCGGCAGTTACGTCGAAAAACTGCGCCAGTTTCTTCGGCTCGTGCACAGACGGCAGCCAGTTTTGCCCGCATTGCTTGGCGGCCTCGATTGCGATCTGCTGCCACTTCGTCTGTTTTTGTGCCGCACTTTCGGAATCGACCTGAACGATGGTGCGATCGGAAATGATCGGCGCAATCTCGGCTGCGCCGATTTCTACCGCTTTCTGAACGATCAACTCCATGTTCTTCCCTTTTGGAATCGCCTGGCCCAGAATGATTCGACAGCGCAGTGGCGGCGTCTCCGCTTCATGCAACTTTCGCAATTGAATTTTGTCGACCGTAAGATCGACAATCTCTGCGGTCATCTCGCGGCCGCGTCCGTTGAAGAGAACGAGTTTCTCGCCGCGGTTCAGGCGTAGAACGTCGCGCGCGTGATGCGCTTCCGCGCCCGTTAGTGTGGACGAGTCAGGGTTCCATTGGTCGGGAGCGACGTAGAAGCGATGCATGGGCAAATGCGACGTATGGAACTAATGGAACCTATGTTTCTATCCGTAATTCGAACTGATGTCCGAGTTTAACGCGAGCAGAGCCGCCAGCGAGTTGCCCACGGGCAACTCAACACCGCGCTGTCGGAGCGCGTCGATCACGCTCTCGGTCGGAATGTTTCCAACAAGCGTATCCTGTGCGAATGGACATCCCCCGAGGCCGCTGATTGCTGAATCGAAACGGCGGCAGCCTGCATCGTACGCGGCGAGCACTTTAGCGGGAGTGCCGCCACGGGTGCTGTGCAGGTGCACACCGATATCGTAATCGCCGTATTCGTCTACGACCGATCGCACGACGCGGGTGATCAAGTCAGGATCTGCGACACCAACAGTGTCTGCGAGAGAGACGGATCGAATGCCCGAACCAGCGATTTTCTCCGTTGCCTTGTGCGCCTCAGTCTCGTTCCACGGGTCGCCGTAGGGATTTCCAAACGCCATCGAAATATAAACGACCATGTCGAGTCCGGAATTATCGGCCCTTAATTTGATTGATCCCAAAATGTTCCAAGCTTCTTCGGGCGATTGATTCTGGTTCTTGCGCAGGAAGGTCTCCGAGATGGAATAAGGATAACCAAGCGTCGTAACCGCGTGGGTCGCAATGGCGCGTTCCGCACCCTTTTCGTTCATCACAATTCCGATTATCTCGACGTCCGGCGGCCACTCAACTTGCTCAAGCACCCTCTCGCTATCAGCCATTTGCGGCACCGCTTTTGGGGAGACAAAGCTTACGGCATCGATGTGCTTGAACCCTGCACCGATTAGGGCGCGCAGATAGCCTACCTTAATTTCCGTCGGGATCTCTCTCTTAAGGCCCTGCCAGGCGTCGCGCGGACATTCGATCAGTTTTACGGCATCGTGGGACACTGGTTTATCTGAAAAATTCTTTCGCGCGCTCGAAGAAGTTTCTGCGCAATGGCGTATTCTCGTCGCCGCAAAGCGCCGCGAATTCCTCGAGCTTCCGACGCTGTTCGGCATTGAGTCGTGATGGCACCTCGACGATCAGGCGTGCGAGCAAATCGCCACTGTCGCGTCCGTTGATGTTTGTAATTCCTTTGCCGCGCAGCTTGAATATCTGGCCACTTTGCGTTCCGGCTGGCACTTTCAGATGCGCTTTGCCTTCCAGCGTTGGAACGTCCACTTCGCCTCCCAAAGCTGCCAGCGAAAACGGAATCGGCACTTCGCAATAAAGATCGTCTCCGTCGCGCTGAAAGATTTTGTGTTCCTTGATGTGAATGACGACGTAAAGATCGCCAGGGGAGCCGCCTCGAATGCCAGCCTCGCCATTGTCTGAGGAGCGCAACCTCGAGCCCTCCCGGATTCCAGCCGGGATTTTCAGCTTCACTCGGCTGAGTTTTTCGACGCGCCCTTCGCCGTGGCATTGGCGGCACGGTTTTTCGATGATTTCCCCTGCACCACGGCATCTGGGACAGGTCTGCGAAACCTGAAAAAATGCACGGGAACTGATCACCTGACCGCGACCGCCACAGGTCGGACACGTAATGGTCCGCGAGCCCGGCTCAGCTCCGCTACCATGGCACTTATCGCAAGAACCGAGCTTCTCGATTTCAATTTCTTTTTCAACGCCGGAAGCCGCTTCTTCGAGAGTGATCTCCATATCGTACCGCAAATCGGAGCCACGATGTCGATCTTCCGTGCGCGGGCCGGCGCCGCCGAAAAACGTCTCGAAGATTCCGCCGCCAAAGCCGCCTCCAAAGACTTCGCGGAATATATCGAAGGGATCGTGGAACCCGCCGCCGAAACCAATGCCG
>Ga0126381_100007182_pt1 | contig 12378 bp, 8 predicted proteins | sample PanSoiMetPlot_28_FD_96465 | JGI IMG/M metagenome (GOLD analysis project Ga0126381, IMG submission 96465) | Tropical forest soil microbial communities from Panama - MetaG Plot_28 | ecosystem: Environmental > Terrestrial > Soil > Tropical forest > Bulk soil | place: Panama | collected 2016-02-17
GAAGCCGACCAGCCCCAGGCCCGTCATCAGGAACAGCACGAGCAGCCCGGACGCGGTCATCGGGACGTTGGTGAACAGGTGGCCGGCCAGGTAGCCGATCAGCGACGCCATGATGATGACCGTGCCGCCCATCGTCGGCGTGCCGCGTTTGCTCAGGTGACCGGCGGGGCCGTCGGACCTGATCTCCTGCCCGTACCCGCGCCGGGTGAAGATCCGGATCGCGATCGGGGTGCCGAACAGCGCCACCGCCATGGATACGGCGGTGGACAGCAGGATGGTTCTCACTGGCCCGCCTCCGGAGACAGCTCGGCCTGCAACTCGGCCCCGACACCCTCGAGCGAGGCCGCGCGTGACGCCTTCACCAGCACGACGTCTCCCGGCTTCAGCCGGTCCCGAAGCGCCGCGACCGCCTCGGCGCCTGATGGCACCGCGAGCGCCTCGCCATGCCAGGAAGCCACGCTCCGCGCACCGTCCATGATAGGCAGTGCCCCGTCGCCGACCCCGATCAGGACGGCCACCCCGAGCTCGGCCGCGTACCCGCCGATCTCCTCGTGCGCGGCCCGCGACGTCGAACCCAGCTCGGCCATATGACCGAGAACGGCGAACGCGCGGCCGCCGGCCGCCATGTGACCCAGCGCGTCCAGCGCCGCGCGGACCGACTCGGGATTCGCGTTGTAGGCGTCGTTGACGATGACCACGCCGTCGGCCCGGGTGGTGACCTCCATCCGCCACCGGCTGCGTGCCACCGCGGCCGACAGGCCGGCCGCGATGTCGTCGAGGCCGAGGCCGAGCGAGCTGGCCAGGGCGGCGGCGGCCAGGGCGTTCGGCACCTGGTGGGCACCATGGAGCCGGAGGCTGACCGGTGCTGAGGCTTCCGCCGTCAGCAGCGTGAAGCTGGCCCGGCCGAACGCGTCCAGCCGCACGTCCGTAGCCGAGAAGTCCGCACCGGGCCCGAACGTGACGACCCGGGCCTTCGTGCGGGAGTCCATCGCGAGCACGCGCGGATCGGCGGCGTTCAGTATCGCGACGCCGTCCGCGGGCAGCGCCTCGACAAGCTCGCCCTTCGCGACCGCCACCGTCTCGAGTGAACCGAACTCGCCGGCGTGCGCCCGGCCCACGTTCAGCACCACGCCGTAACGAGGCGGCGCGATCCCGCACAGGTACGCGATGTGCCCGACGCCGCGGGCGGACATCTCAAGCACCAGGTACCGCGTGGCGGACGAAGCACGCAGAACGGTCAGGGGCAGGCCGTACTCGTTGTTGAACGAGCCGGCCGGCGCGATCGTGGGCCCGAGGCGCTCGACGAGCTGGGCGGCCAGGTCCTTGACCGAGGTCTTCCCTGAAGACCCGGTGATCCCCGCGACGGCAGCCGCGGGCAGCGCGCGCAGCACGTACCTGGCCAGCAGCCCCAGCGCCACCGCCACGTCGTCCACCAGGACCAGCGGCACGCCCGGCACTACCCGCGTGCCGAGCACCCCGACCGCACCCGCTGCTACCGCCGCGGCGGCGAACGAGTGCCCGTCGACCCGCTCCCCCGGCACCGCGCAGAACAGCCCGCCGGGGACCACGCGCCGGGAGTCGATCACGACGTCGCCGCTGACCACGGCCGAGGCGTCGCCGTGCGGTTCCCCGCCGGTCACCCGGGCGATCTCGGCCAGCGTCAGCGGGATCACGCGCGGGCCCCCGCGTAGGACAGCCGCTCGATCGCCTCGCGGGTCACCGCACGGTCGTCAAACGGGATCACGGTCCCCCCGATGTACTGACCGGTCTCGTGGCCCTTGCCGGCCACCACCAAGACGTCACCGGCCCGCGCCAGCGACACCGCGTACGAGATCGCCGCGGCCCGGTCCGGCTCCACGACGACCCGGGCTCGCTCGCCGGCCGGCACGCTCAGCACGCCATCCAGCATCGCGTCCACGATGGCCAGCGGGTCTTCTGAGCGCGGGTTGTCGCTGGTGAGAATGGCTACATCGGCCAGCGACGCGGCGGCCGCCCCCATCAGCGGACGTTTACCGCGGTCCCGGTCGCCGCCGCAGCCCAGCACGATGATCAGCCGGCCCGCGGTCACCGGCCGCAGCGAGCGCAGCACGGCCTCGACCGCCCCCGGCTTGTGCGAGTAGTCCACGAACGAGGTGAAGTCAGCCGGGCCCGCGACCCGCTCCAGCCGTCCGGGCACCCCGGTGCACGCCCCCACCCCGGCGACCGCATCCTCCAGCCGCACTCCCGCCTCGACCAGGGCGACGACCGCGCCGAGCGCGTTGGACACGTTGAACACCCCGGCCAGCCCGATCGACGTGTCCGCCTCGACTCCGCCGGGCCCGATGATGCGGAACGTGGACCCGTCCGCCCCTGACCGCACGTCCAGCGCGCGCCAGTCCGCATCCTCCCGCCCCATGGCGGAGAACGTCGTGATCGGCACCGGCGCCAGGCCGGTCAGCCGCCGCCCGTACCGGTCGTCGATGTTGACCACGCCCAGGACGGGAGGCGCGAACAGCGACGCCTTGGCCCGGAAGTACTCGTCCAGCGACCCGTGGAAGTCCAGGTGATCCTGCGACAGGTTGGTGAACACCGCCACGTCGAAGGCGGTGCCGGCCACCCGGCCGAGGGACAGCGCGTGGCTCGACACCTCCATGGCGCACGCGGTCACCCCGCGCTCCCGCATCACCGCGAACAGCGCCTGCAGGTCCGGCGCCTCCGGTGTGGTCAGCGAAGCCCCGAGCACGTCCTGGCCGATCCGCGTCTCCACCCCGCCGATCAGGCCGGTCGCGTGCCCGGCCATCCGCAGCCCCGATTCCAGCAGGTAGGTCGTGGTCGTCTTCCCCGAGGTGCCGGTGACGCCGATCACCGACAGGGCGGCCGACGGGTTCTGGTACACCCACGACGACACCTCGCCGAGCCGGGACCGCGGGTCGGCCACCACGAAAACCGGCACGCCGCACGACGCCGCCCGGTTCCGCCCGTCCGCATCGGTGAGCACCGCGACGGCTCCGGCCGCGACCGCGTCCGCGCAGAACGCCGCCCCGTGCACCCGGGACCCGGGCAGGGCCACGTACAGATCGCCCGGGCGGACCGCTCGGGAGTCGAGGGTGATCCCGGAGGTAAAGCCCAGGTCGTTATGCGAAATCCGGGCACCGAGCAGCGAGCCGAGGCCGGTCAGCGGCCTGGGCTGCACCACAGCGGGACGGATCGCCACGGGCTGAGGGTACCTTTCCGGTGAGGTCCCGGGGGACGATCCCCCGGACCAAGTGGTCAGTGCGCGGTCAGGCGGATCTTGGCTGGCACGGCACCATCCGGCAGGATCTTCAGCGTAGCCAGCGCGAAGTGCATGACCTCGTAGAAGACCGGGCCGGCCACTATGTCGCCGTAGTAGCCGCCCTTACGCGGGTTCTGTACGTTGACGGCTACTACCAGCTGCGGGTTGTCACCGGGTGCCATCCCGATATAGCTCGCGCCGTATTTGCACAGGCAGGTACCGCTCCACTCCTGGGAAGTCCCGGTCTTCGCGGCGATCGCGTAGCCGGGCATGATCCCCCACTTCTGGCCGCCCGCCGCGTCGAACGCGGGAACCTGCTGCAGTATCTGGATCAGCTCATGCGCCGTCTGCGAGGAAATGACCCGGCGGGAGGGGGACGGCGGGGCGGGCTTGAGCGTCCCGTTCGCCGAGGTAGTGCCCTCGACCAGCGTCGGCTGTACTCGGACACCGCCGTTCGCGATCGTCGCGTAGACGCTGGCCATCTGCACCGCGTTCACCGACACGCCCTGGCCGTAGGACAGGGTGTACCGGGTGTCTCCCGACCAGTGCGACGGCGTGGGCAGCAGCCCGGGCTCTTCCGCCAGGTTCAGGCCGGTGGGCTGGCCCAGGCCGAACGCGCGCAGGTAATCGTACTGAGTCTGCGGCGCCACATGCTTGACGACCTGCGACATCCCGACGTTCGAGGAGTGCGCGATGATCCCGGCGATGGTGAATCGCTCGCCCGGCTGCCACTCCGCGTCGTGGATGGCCGTCCCGCCCTCGACGATCGAGTACGGGATGTTGTACGCGGACATCGGGGTCTGCCCGCCGTGCTCGAACGCCGCCGCCGCGGTGATCACCTTGGCGGTGGAACCGGGATCGAACAGGTTCTGCAGCGGAATGTCAGTGGTCTGCGTTATGTTACCGATCGACGACGGATCGTAGGTAGGCCACTGGGCCAAGGCCAGGATCCGCCCGGTGGACGGCTGCATCACCACCACGCTGCAGTTGTCGGCGTGCGTCTTGGCCACCTCTTGCTGGCAGGCCTGCTGTGCCCGGTACTGCAGCGCCGGGTACAGGGTGAGCTGGATGTCGCTGCCGTTCACCGCGGGCGTGTCGGCACTGCCCAGCGGGATCGGCTGGCCGGCCGAGCTTATCTGGAAGTGCTCGCTGCCTGGATGCCCGGCCAGCAGCGCGTTCTCCGCCCCCTCCACCCCGGCCCGACCCGTCAGGTTGCCGCTGGCCTGACTGGTGAAGCCGACCACGTTCGCGGCGATGCCGCCGTCGGGGTAGGACCGGGCGTAGCTCGGCGTCATCGCGATACCGGGCAGGTTCAGGGCGGTGATCTGATTGCCGGCCGCGGCTGACACGTCCTTGGCCAGCACCACGTACGCCTTCGACGTCGGGTGCTGGATGAGGTTGAGGATGCTAGCGGCGGGCAGGCCGAGCAGCGGGGCGAGCTGCCTGGCCACCGGCTGCTGCTGGCTGGCCAGCATCTGCGTCGGATCGGCGTAGACCAGGTACGTCTCCACGGTCATGGCCAGCAACGACCCGTCGGCGGCCGTGATCGAGCCGCGCAGCGCGGGCAGCGGCTTGGTCTTCTGGTGGCCGCTGTTCGTGAGCGAGCGGTAATACCCCGACTCCATGCCCTGTAGCTGCACCAGCCGCCCCGCGAACAGCGACAGCACGAAAATGATGCACAGCAGCGTGATCCCGAGCCGGCGGGCAGGGTTGCCGCGGGTCAGCACCCGCCGCGGCCGCGCTGGCCGCCGCGCCGGAATTTTCTCAGAACGGCCGGTGGTCTCTCCTCTGAGACCCGCGTCTCGGGGGCCGGCGTCGCGTGGCAGCGGCCGGACGTGCGGAACCGGACGCTGTTGCGGGCCCGCGGCCTTGCGTGGCGCGGCCCCGCCCTGGCGGTCCTGCCGGTCCTGGCGATCTTGCCGGTCCTGGCGGCGGCGTGCTTGCGGCCGCCGGGGGCCGGCCATAGTTCCCGGCGGCCGCCCGCCGGGCCCGTCCATGGTCACGGGGCGACGGGGGCCGACGAGCTGATCTTGCCGGTCCTGGTGTTGATGAAGCGAAGGTTCTTGTCCGGCCGCATGCCGAACTGGTACGCCTCATGCCAGACCGTTCCCGGGTTCTTCGCGAAAGCCACCTGCTGCTTCACCACCTCGATGTCCTTGGTCAGGACGGAGTTCTCGTTGGTCAGGTTGGTGATGCGGTAGGACCCCGCGTCCAGCGTGGTGCTGATCACCAGCAGCGAGACCAGTGCGCCGCCGAGCAGCCCCACCAGCAGCAGGATGAACGGCATCCGCTGCTGCTTGGGCCGGGCGCCGGTGTCCGCCCGCGGGGCGGCCTGCCCGGCTGGCCCGGCCGGCGCGGCCGGCCGGGTGTGCCGTGGCGAGCTGACCGGGCGAGCGGGGCGGCCGGTACGGGGTGCGGCCGTGGTGCGGGGATTCGCGCGCTGGGTACGCGGCATCGTGTCAGTGGCCATGTCACTTCCCCCCTCGGGTCATGCGGCTTCCCTGATCCGCTCGGCGGCTCGCAGCCGGGCGGAAGCGGCGCGCGGGTTGGCGGCGAGCTCTGCTTCCCCGGGGCGCTCGGCGCCACGGGTGAGCAGGCGTAGTTCTGGCGTGCCGATGGGCACGGGCAAGCCGGGCGGCGTGGGGTCGGCGGCGCGCTGGGTCAGCTCTCGCTTGACGATCCGGTCCTCGAGCGAGTGGTATGCGAGCACGGCGATCCTGCCGCCGGTGACGAGCAGGCCCAGCGCGGCGGGCAGGGCCCGGCGCAGCGTGCCGAGTTCGTCGTTCACCTCGATGCGCAGCGCCTGGAATGTACGTTTCGCCGGGTGGCCGCCGGTACGCCGGGTGGCCGCCGGGATCGCGTCCCTGACGATGGCGCTCAGCCGCGCCGTCGAGTGGATCGGCTCATGGTCGCGCTCGCGCACGATGGCGTCGGCGATCCGCCGCGCGAACCGCTCCTCGCCGTACTCGCGGAGCACGCGGGCGAGTTCGGTGGCGGGGTAGCCGTTGACCACGTCGTCGGCGGTGCGGCTGCCGGAGCTGGTCCGGTCCATCCGCATGTCCAGCGGCGCGTCCTGCGCGTACGCGAAGCCCCGTTCGGGTTCGTCCAACTGCGGCGAGGACACGCCCAGGTCGAACAGCACTCCGTTTACCCTCGGGGGGACGACCCCCCCAGACCCCCCCGCTGCTGGGGGGAGCCTTCCCCCCAGACCCCCCGGCCCCCCAGGGATCTGGTCGTATCGGGCGTGCACCAGGGTCACCCGGGCGGCATAAGGGGCGAGCAGCTCGCGGGCCGCCTCGATCGCGGCCAGGTCCGCGTCCAGGCCGATCAGCAGCATGCCCGGGCAGGCGTCGAGCAGGGCGCGGGCGTGCCCGGCGCGGCCGAGCGTGGCGTCAAGGAGCACCGCGCCCTCGCGCGCGAGCGCGGGGGCCAGCAGCTCGGTCACCCGCTCTGCCAGCACCGGCACGTGCCGCCCGGCGTTCAACTGCTCCCCCTTTCCGCACTGCTTGCTGTTCTGCTAGCTTCGGCCCTGCTCGCTTCGTCTCTATTCGCTACTCGCTTCGGCGGGGCCCCCATCCGCGAACGATCCCGGCTGGCACCGGGGAAGTGATGCCAGCAGGGAGCGGCGGATGGGGACCCGGCTCGTCATCGGCCCCCGGGCTGCCCGTCAGAGAATTCCCGGGAGCACCTCCTCGGCGGCGTCGGCGAACGAGTCTTCCTGGCTGGCCAGATAGGTCTCCCAGGCTTGGGTGTCCCAGATTTCCAGGCGTGTGTTGGCGCCGATCACGACGCAATCGCGCTGCAGGCCGGCGTAGCCGCGCAGCGCGGTCGGTACCGTGATCCGGCCCTGCTTGTCCGGGATCTCGTCGGAGGCACTGGCGAAGAAGACCCTGCTGTAGTCACGGACCGCCTTGGCGGTCACCGGTGCGGTCCTCAGCGCCTCGGTGATGCGGCTGAACTCCTCGACCGGGAAGACGTACAGGCAGCGCTCCTGCCCCTTGGTGATCACCACTCCCCCAGACAGCTCATCACGGTATTTGGCGGGCAGGAACATGCGGCCCTTTTCGTCCAGCTTCGGCGCGTGAGTGCCGAGAAACACAGGCACTCACCTCCTGGCTAGCAACCGCTTGCCCTCCACCGCGCTCCACTGTACCCCACATTCCCCCACCGTCAACGGTTAAAACCCTGGACTTTCGCGGTTGCGCTCCACGAACGGCCAGGTAGAAGAGGTGGAGCGAAGTGGAGCGAGCGAGGCCCGAGCGAGCGAGCCGAAGGGCCGCGGCGGTGCCTGGACTGACGAGCGACGAAGGAGCGAGGAGGGAAGGCAGCGCCTCAAGGCGGCCCGGAGGCGAGCGAGCGGGGCAGGAACAGCGAGCGAGCGGGAAGACCGTCGCGCACCTGCCGAAGAAGGACGTACTGTAGCGTTACGTCAGTAATGGCTGAGGAGGCCATGTGGTACTGGACACCGGACGCGAGACGGGGCGCTTGCTCGATGATCTAGTCCCCGCAGCTCGCAGGATCGGCACTGCGGTCGAGTCAGTCATTGAGGGCAAACCGGGCGCGATCCGCCTGACCCTCGCCGTGCTGCTCGCTGAGGGACACCTGCTCATCGAGGACGTACCCGGCGTAGGCAAGACGATGCTGGCCAAGGCGCTGGCGCGGGCTATCGACGGCACGGTCCGCCGGGTCCAGTTCACGCCCGACCTGCTGCCTAGCGATATCACCGGAGTGAGCGCGTACAACCAGGAACGGCGCGTCTTCGAGTTCAAGCCGGGCCCGGTGTTCGCCAACATCGTCCTCGGCGACGAGATCAACCGGGCGTCCCCGAAGACGCAGTCGGCGCTGCTCGAGTGCATGGAAGAGCGTCAGGTCACGGTGGACGGCACCACGTACTCGCTGCAGGCGCCGTTCATGGTGATCGCGACGCAGAACCCGGTGGAGATGGAGGGCACCTACCCTCTGCCTGAGGCGCAGCGGGACCGGTTCACCGCCCGCATCTCACTCGGGTATCCGCCGGCCGCCGCCGAGCGGGCCATGCTGGAATCGCACGGCCTGACCTCGCCGCTGGACGGGCTCGAGCCGGTCGCCACCGCGCGCGACGTGCAGGATCTGGTCCTCGCGGTCCGCCGGGTGCTGGTCTCCGACCAGATCAAGGAGTACATCATCAGCCTGGCCGCGGCGACGCGGAGCTCACCGGAGCTGCGGCTCGGCGCCTCGCCACGTGCGACGCTGCATCTGCTCCGGGCCAGCCGGGCCTGGGCCGCGCTGGACGGACGCGACTACGTGATCCCAGACGACGTACAGGCGCTGGCCGGACCGGTGCTCGCCCACCGGCTGCTGCCCACCGCCGAAGCCATCGTGGAGCGCAACCTGCCGGAGCAGGTGGTCAGCCGGATCGTGGCGCAATTGGCGCTCCCCCGGCGCTTACCCGGGGAGGCTTCATGCGCGGTTTGTTCGGCTCGCTGACCACACGGGGCAGGTCATTCCTGGCGGCCGGCGGAGCCGCCATGGTGTGCGGGCTAGCGATACCCGAACCTGATCTGGTCCGGGTGGGGGCCCTGCTGGTCATCTTGCCGCTGGTGGCGGCGCTGGCCGCGCGCCGGTCGCGGTACCGGCTGTCGTGCAGCCGCCGGATCCACCCGCCCCGGGTACCAGCCGGTCAGACGGCCACGGTGGCGGTGCGGCTGGAGAATGTGGCCCGGCTGCGCAGCGGCGTGCTGCTGGCCGAGGACACCGCACCGTACGCGCTGGGCGCGCGGCCGCGCTTCGTGCTGGACGAGATCGAGCCAGGCGGGCACCGGGAGTTCAGCTATACGCTGCGGTCCGATACCCGCGGCAAGTTCACCATCGGGCCGATGCGGGTCCGGGTCGCGGACACCTTCGGCCTGGTGGAGATCAGCCGGTCGTTCAGTACGACCAGCACGCTCGTGGTCACCCCCAAGGTCGTCGCGCTGCCGCGCGCGACCGCCCAGAGCAGCTGGCTGGGCGAAGGCGAGGGCGGCATGCGCACGATTTCCGCCACCGGCGAGGACGACGTGGCACCGCGCGCGTACCAGGACGGCGACGGGTTGCGCCGGGTCCACTGGCGCTCGACCGCCAGGTACGGCGAGCTGATGGTCCGCCGCGAGGAACACCAGTGGCGGAACAGCGCGTCGGTGTTCCTCGACACCCGGCGGAGCGCGCACTCGGGCTCCGGGCCCTCCGCCACGTTCGAGTACGCGGTCAGCGCGGCCGCCTCCATCGGCACGCACCTCACCGGGGAAGGCTTCCGTGCCCGCCTGATCACCGACAGCGGCGAGATCGCACCGCTCGGCACGTTCTCCGACACGCTGCTGGACATGCTCGCGGTCATCCGCCCGGCCAGCAGCACCGGGTTCCGGCAGGGCACCGGCGAGCTCACCCGGGCCGGCGGCCAGCTGATCGCCGTGGTCGGCCGGATGACCGCCGCCGATGCCACCCAGCTCGCGGGCAGCCGGCGGAGTAACGCGCCGGCCATGGCCCTGGTACTCACCGCCTCGGCCTGGAGCGGGGCCCAGGACGACATCCCGGCCGACGCGGCCAGGACCGCGCAGATCCTCACCGCCTCGGGCTGGCGGGTCGCGGTGGTGAGCCCCACCAGCCCGCTGGCGCAGGCCTGGCAGCAACTGCACCAGCCCGTCGACACGCTCCTCCCCAACCACCTCGGCACCGCCCTGGCAGGACCGTCATGACCCCTGAACGCAGGATGACCCTCACCGCCGCCATCGCGGTCGTGTTCGTATCCACCGTCATCTTCCCGCTGTTCTCCGGCACGACCTGGTTCTACGCCGGGATCGGCGCGGTGATCACCGTAGCGGCGTTCGGCGCGCTCAGCCGGCTCCGTACTTTGCCGCCCGTCCTCTGCCTGCTGACCACGCTGATTGGCCTGCTGCTCTACCTGAACCTGGCGTTCGAGGCCTCGCGCTCGCTGATCGGGGTCATCCCGACCCCCGCCTCGCTGTCCGAGCTTGGCCGGCTGCTCAAGACCGGGATGGACGAGGCGAGCAAGTACGCTCCGGGCGCGCCCAACGTGAAGGGCCTGGTGCTGCTGGCCGCCGGCGGCGTCGGCATCACCGCCGTGTTCACCGATTTCATCGCGGTGCGGATGAAGTCCACGGCGCTGGCCGGCCTGCCGCTGCTCGTCCTGTTCACCGTGCCAGTGACGATGAGCACCACCCGCGGCCCGGTGGCCACCATCGTCATCTTCTCCTTCGGCACCAGCGGGTACCTGGCGATGCTGAGCGCCGACGGGCGGGAACGGATCAGGGTCTGGGGACGGCTGGTCTCGCTGTGGCGTTCCCACGAGGACACCACCCGCACCGCGGAAGCCATGATCGCGGCGAACGGGGACAGTCCGGCCCAGGCCCGGCCCCCCGCCCGGCCGGCCTACCGCGTGCTGCGCGGGCCGGACACCAGCGCGCTGGCGGCCGCGGGACGGCGGGTGGGGCTGGCCTCGGTAGTGCTCGCGCTGTGCGCGCCGCTGCTGGTGCCGGGCCTGCACGCGAGCCGGCTGCTCGCCTCCGACTGGGAGTTCGGCGGCGGGAGCGGGGCCGGCACCGTCACGCTGCCCGACCCGCTGGCGGGTACCGCGACGCAGCTGCGTGAGAGCCGCCAGCGGACCGTGCTGACCTACAGCACGAACGCCTCGTCATTCCTCCAGTCGTACTACCCGCAATACCTGCAGCAGTTCGTCTATGACGAGCTCACCGACTCCAGCTCGTCCCCGTGGCAGGGATTCGTGGGGACGAGGACGCAGACGTTCGCGACGAACCTGCCTCGCGAAGCAGGGCTGACCAACACCGGGACGGCACCCGAGACGACGACCTCGATAACGATCGCGCCCGGCGCCCAGAACAGCAGCGGCGTCAGCTTCCTGCCCGTGCCGTTCCCGCCGGTCAAGATCACCGGGGAGCGGGGCACGTGGCGGGTGGAGCCGAACACGCTCATGCTGGTGACCAACAACGGGTCGGTAGCCGGCCAGTCTTACACCGTGGTGAGCCGGGACGTGGACCCGACCGACAAGCAGCTCAGCCAGGCCACGGCGACCTCACCCAACCCCCTCGACACCCAGGTCCCCGGCGACTACGCGCAGTCCGCCCTGATCCGGCTCGCGAAGCAGCACACGGCGGGCGCGAAGACCACGTTCGCGCAGGCACGGGCCCTCGAATCCTGGCTCAGCGGCTCCAGCTTCACCTACAGCCTCTACGAGCCCGCGATCGGCAGCGCGGATGGCCTGCTGGAGTTCCTGACCAGGACCAAGAGCGGCGACTGTGTGCAGTTCTCTTACGCGTTCGCCGTGCTCGCCCGGCTGCTCGGCATTCCCACCCGGCTGGCGACCGGGTACACGGCGGGCACTCCGACCACGACGCCGAACCACTACGTGGTCAGGAACACCGACGCGCACGCGTGGCCCGAGGTGTTCTTCCAGGGCTACGGCTGGGTCCGGTTCGAACCGACACCGGCCGGACAGGGTACCGCGCAGGCGCCGGGATACAGCGGATCCGGTATCGCCCGCACACCGCCGGTCCTGCCGAGCGGGACATCGACCACCGTGCCCAGCCAGGGCGCGGGCCCGGGCGGGAAGATCAAGTCGATCACCAACCAGGGCAACAACATCGGAGGCTCCCTCAGCAGCAAGCCGTCCGCCGGGACCCCCTGGACCGCCATCTTGCTGGCCGTGCTCGCCGCGATCGCGCTGGCCGTAGGGGTGATCACGATCGCGGCACCGACCGCGGCCCGTGCCTTGTCGTCCCGGGCCGAAGGTGCCCGGCAGCGCGGCACGCTAGGCGTCACCGCGGCCCTGGTCGCGATCGTGGCGGCCGGCATCGTCGCGCTCGCGCTGTACCGGCTGATGTCGCGCACCTCCGGGCTGAACCTGCGCACCGGATGGGCGACGGTGGGCATCGCCTTCGGCGCGGCCGGCGCGTTCGCGCTCGCGGTACCGACGGTGTGCCGTCTGGTGCTGCGCAGGTGGCGCTGGATGCGCGCAGGGGACGACGCGGGCCGGGCGCACGCGGCCTGGTACGAGCTCCGGGCCGACCTGGCCGACTACGGCGTCAGCTACCTGCCTAGTGACTCACCGCGCGCCCTGGCCGGCCGGGTCGCGA
>Ga0126381_100007183_pt1 | contig 12378 bp, 14 predicted proteins | sample PanSoiMetPlot_28_FD_96465 | JGI IMG/M metagenome (GOLD analysis project Ga0126381, IMG submission 96465) | Tropical forest soil microbial communities from Panama - MetaG Plot_28 | ecosystem: Environmental > Terrestrial > Soil > Tropical forest > Bulk soil | place: Panama | collected 2016-02-17
CACCTCACCAAATCCGGTCAAGTCAAAGTCCACGCACGGTTCGCGTAACGCCTTCTTGTACGCATCGCCAAATCCTGGTGCTCGCCAGTTGAAATCAACACTCGACCCTCCTTCGAATCCGAATCCGCGCAGAAAGTTTTTCGCCGGCTCTTGCCCTTTCAAATTGCGGAACCTGGCAACGTAAATCCCCACTGGCTTGATCGGGCCCCCCATCGTCGGCTCCGCGCCAAACGCCGGCAGCTCCCCGTTAGCACCGCCGCTTCTCACATGGGCCGTCAAGTAATGTCCGAGCACTCCGCTAGAATTCGCCAGACCATTCGGATAGCCCTTGGTCCCAGAATTAAGCAGGATCCGCGTACTCTCCTGCGTCTGTGCGCACAAAATCACCACACGCGCATGGACCTCCCGCGTTTCGCGGGTATTGCGGTCCACATAGAGAACGCCGCTGGCGCGATTCGTCTTCTCATCCATCAGCACCTTATGCACCATGGCGTTCGAAATCAGCGTGCAATTCCTCGTTCGCAACGCATCCGCCACCGTCGTAAACGCCGAATTGAAATAAGAATGCGTCACGCATCCGCGCTCGCACGGCCCGCAATAGTGGCACGGCCCGCGTCCTTGCTGCGGCCGCGTCATGTTTGCCGAGCGTGCCAAGGTCACCGTTCGCCCAAATTTTTCTTTCACCCGGTTGCGCACCAATATTTCTTGGCATGTCATCGGCATTGGCGGCTGAAATTGTCCATCCGGCAAATGTTCCAGCCCTTCCGCCATACCGGTAATTCCAACGTATTTCTCTACCAGGTCATAGTAAGGCTCCAGATCTTTGTAACTCAGAGGCCAATCCGCACCGAATCCGTCCTGCGACGCCGCTTTCAAATCCCAATCGCTGAATCGCAAACTCACCCGGCCCCACACATTCGTGCGCCCGCCTGTCATCCGCAATCGTCCCATCCACAAAAACGGTTGATCCTTCGGCGTGGTGTACGGTTCCTCCCGATCGTTCACGAACCAGTCCTGCGTGTACTCGTTGCAGACTTCAAAAACCGACTGTACCGGCCGCGTTTTGCGCAGAGTCTCTTTCGCGCGGTTTCTGTACTTCAGCTCGAATTCCGGCTGGTGCTCCGTGAAATTTGCATCCGACTGCGGCTTCCCGGCTTCCAGCAAGGCCACCTTCAACCCTGCTTCCGCCAGCCGCTTGCACGCCCAACCGCCAGACGCCCCCGATCCGACGACAATCGCATCGTACGCCGGCTTTATCCCGCTCTGCATTGCAACATTCCCTCCCGCCCTGCGGAATGGTAACATCTCGCGGCGAGGGAACGAGAATTTTACCAGTGACCACAGACGGCCACTTCCCGGTTCTGCCTCGAATATCGTCCGAGCGCACCATCTCCCGTCGCGCACTTGCACAAACACTTTTTTCTGCCTTGGCCGCCGGATTCGCCTCTCCGCTCTCCTCCGCGCTTCACCCGGTTCGCAAGCACCTTCTTGACGCTGCGCTGCTTGATCTTGCGGACGACCGCCTCCCCGCCAACGACGAGCCACTTTTCTTGTCCGCCCAGCAAATCACGACACTCGATGTTCTTTCCGAAGCCATCGTTCCAGGCGCACGCAAAGCACGGGCCGCACAATTCATCGATTTGCTGCTAAGCGCCGACGCCCACGACGTTCAACAGAATTTTCTTGCCGCTCTCAATGCCTCCGAATCCACTTCTCAAGATAGGTTTCATGCCACCCTGTCTTCGCTCACCCCGACTCAGCTTGATGATCTCCTTGTTGATCTTTCGACCGAATCCTCTCCGGACCGCAAGCATTTCGAAAATCTGAAAGACTGGATCGCCGGCGCCTACTACTCTTCCGAAATCGGTATGCGCGAACTCGGCTGGACCCCCGATCGTGTCTTCCCGCAATTCCCTTCCTGCCCCCACTCGGAAGGTCACGTCTGACAACTCTTTTCAGGAGACCAAGTGTGAACCATCCCGCAAATCGCCGCGAATTTCTCAAAACCTCAGTCCTCGCCGGAGCCGCAATGACTCTACCGAGCCCGCTCGCTCCTGTGACCTCTAAATCCCTGCTGGTCTTCACCAAATCCTCCGGCTGGGAACACGACGTTGTAAAGCGCGTCGGCGGCAAACTCAGCATCGTCGAAACCGTGGTCACCGAGCTGGGCAAAAAGCACGGCTTCGAGACGGAATGCTCCAAAGACGGCAGAATTTTCGATTCTCCCGAATTTCACAATTTTCAAGGCGTATTATTTTTCACTACCGGCGATCTCACGCAATCCGCTACCGACAAAAATCCGCCAATCTCTCGGCAAGGAAAACAGGCTTTTCTCGACGCTATCGCCGGCGGCGTGGGCTTCGCCGGCGTTCACGCGGCCAGCGACACCTTCCACACCCAGCCCGACTCCAAGGATCTCAGCTCTCGCTATGTCGCCTATGGCGAAAAGTCCGACCCCTATCTGCGTATGCTCGGCGGCGAATTCATCATTCACGGTAGCAACCCGCGCCTGCAGACGACCGACCTGCTCGTCGACGATCCGAAATTTCCCGGCCTGGAAGGTGTCACCTCTCCTGTCGAATTCACCGAAGAGTGGTATTCACTGAAAGATTTCATGCCCGATTTGCACGTGATTCTCACCATCGACACCGGCAAACTGAAAAATTACTGCTACCAGCGGCGCCCGTATCCCGGTAGCTGGGCGCGGATGCAAAACAAGGGCCGCGTTTTCTATACCGCGATGGGAGATCGTCCCGAAAATTGGCAGAATCAATTCTTCCTGAATCATTTGGCGGGCGGAATTCGCTGGTCGCTCGGCGATGTCAATGCCGACATCCCTACAAACATTCAGTCCGCCACTCCCGGCTACGCCGACATCCCGCCCCAGGAACCGAAGAAAACCTAACGACGAGCGTTTCTTAATTCCTTCTTTTGTATCAGCGCGGCGGCCTTTGCAGCTTCTCTCTTGGTTTTCGAGGTTTTCTTCGGGTGCCGCACCCTTTGCACTTGAAGGCTTGCGGCTCCTTTCTGGCACCTTCCAGTGGCGTTCTCCCAGCTACAACCCACGCGCGCAACACAACGCCGCCCCGCCCGCGATCCCCGAATTTTCTCCGTAATGCGCCGCCACCAGCGGAATCTCTGCATACCTCGCATTCACGCACCACTTCTTCATCCGCGTTTGTATCTCCGCAAAATACGGGTGCAGCATCTCTGCAACACCGCCCCCCAGAATCATCACTTCGGGCTCCAGGAGATCAACAATATTCCCCAGCCAGACCGCCAAGTACCCCATGGTCTCCGACAAGGTCCTCTGAGCCAGTACATCGCCCTCACGCGCCGCGCGCGCCACCATTTCACTGCGAATTGCCGTCGCTTCTCCTCCGGCCAGTTTCAGCAACGTTTCCCCCCGCTTAGCGTCCACGGCCAACGCTTCCCGAGCCCGGCGCGCAATCGCCGTCCCCGAAGCCAGCGCTTCGATGCATCCCTGCTTCCCACAATTGCAACGCGGCCCGTGATAATCAATGCTGACGTGCCCGCCCTCAGCCGCCGAGCCAGTCCTTCCATGAAAGATTCGGCCGTCTAAAACGATCCCAGTTCCAATTCCCGTTCCGATGCAGGTATAAAAAACATTCGCATAGCCCTTCCCCGCTCCCCACAGGCTTTCCGCCAGCGCCGCCGCATTCGCATCGTTATCCACAATGACGCTCACCCCATATCGCCGTTGAATCTCCGCTGCCAGCGGGAAATCACGCCAGCACGGCACGTTCGGTGGATTCAGCACGGTTCCCGTGCGCGGATCGAGCGGCCCCGGTGCACAAATCCCAATCGGAAACTCCGCACTCTTCACAGCACCACGCCGCCGCAGCAATTCATCGAGCGCCGCCGCCACCGCCGCCAATCCTTCTTCCGCTGATCCGCGCGGATTCATCGGCAAACGCAGATGCTCGCCCATCTCGCCCTGTTCGTTGACAAAACCAGCCGCCACCTTGGTCCCGCCCACATCGACACCAATGATCCAGCGAGTCCTACTCTGCGCGTCGCTCATGCCATGCTCCCTACTCGGATTTTCTTAGCTCCGTTCAGGCAGGAACCACCGGTCGCGAGCCTCGGAAAGCGTAGTACACAATGTACAGGTAGCAGATTACCGGCAAAATAAACGCGTGATGGATCCCAACGCGATCGGCAATAGCGCCTTGCACCACGGGCAAAATCGCTCCGCCAACGATCGCCATGATCATCAACCCCGATCCATCGCCGGTCAGCGGCCCCAGCTTGGCAATTCCCAACGTGAAAATACTGGGGAACATAATCGAGTTGAAAAACCCCACCAGGATTACGCTCCACATAGCGACTGCCCCCGTCGCCAACATCGTCGTGCAAACCAGCATCGCCGCCACCAATCCGAAAATCCCTAGCAGCGTCCCGGTCTTGATCTTTTGCAGCAAAGCTGATCCCACGAACCGCCCAACCATGGCGCCGCCCCAGTAGTACGCTACGTACTTCGCAGCCATCATCTCGCTCATGTTCCCGATTTCCGGCTGGCTTAGGTAGTTGATCAGAAAACTTCCAATCGAAACCTCGGCGCCCACATACACAAAGATTCCTATCATCCCCAGCACCAAGTGCGTGTATTTCAAAATGCTCGTTCCCGGTCCATGTTGTCCGTGTCTCTCCGCTTCGGGCATCGGCGGCAACTTAAACATGCCGATCAGCACCGCAAATGCGATCAACGCAATTCCAATAATCGTATAAGGCAGTTTCACGGACGAGGCTTCGTGAATGCGATACGCCTGCAACGCATCTGCAGACATTTTTTGCATGGTCTCCGACGAACTCGCATTGGCATTCAATATAAATAGTCCCCCCAAGTACGGCCCAATGGTCGTCCCCAGCGAATTGAACGCCTGCGTCAAATTCAGCCGGCTCGACGCGGTCTCAGGCGGCCCCAACACCGACACATACGCATTCGCCGCTACTTGCAATGCGGTAATTCCCGCCGCCAGCACCATCAACGCGCCCAAAAATAACGCAAACGACGGTGCACTCGCCGCCGGTATGAACAAAAATGCCCCCACGCCCATGGTCACTAGTCCCGCCACCATCGTCTTTTTGTAACCAATGGTGTCGATCACTTTCGCCGACGGAATCGAGAAAATGAAATACGCCGAAAAAAACGCGAACTGGATCAGCATCACCTTCGTATAGTTCAAATCAAAAATGGACTTTAGGTGCGGTACCAGAATGTCGTTCAGCACCGTCACGAATCCCCAGAAGAAAAACAGCGTGGTCACCATCGCCAGCGCTGCGCGATAGGTCTGGCCGCCCGAGCTTCCTTGTTTTGCAGGCGCACTCCCCGTCGTCACCATCACCATAAGTCCACTCTCTCCTGTGCTGCCTCAATTCGAACCAACCGACTGAAACCAGCCCCGCTTACCGTACTCCAAATTCATCTCCCTGTATCCCAAGAAATTACACGCATGTCGCTATTTCATTAGAATATCGTTTGCCTGCTAACCGCAGGCTCCTGACAGTGGTATAACCTTCCCGGCACCAATCATTCCAAACCCGAGGTCTGCCGGATGCCCAAGCTCTTCCTTTGCCTGCTCATCAGTCTCGTGTCCTTACTTCTCTCTCCGACCAACTCTGCGCAGGACTTTTCCTCGATCGTTATTTTCCAGGAGCCGTCCTTTCCCTCCGCCGACACCGCTGCTTCGCTCAGCATTCCCTGGCAAAGCGCGCTTCCCTCTCCGCGTGCCGCCACTGCCAATGAACTGCAAGAGCAGCTCCAGAATCCCGCCAGCAAACTTTTCATCCTTCCCTACGGTTCCGCATTCCCCGAATCCGCTTGGTCAGATATGCAAAGCTTCCTGCGCCGTGGGGGCAATCTTCTGGTCCTCGGCGGTCGCCCGTTGACCCGCGCCGCATGCCTCGAAAATGGCCAGTGGCGCCTGCGCGATTACAGCGCCCGTTTCATCTGCCAGCTCTCCATCGACCAATATCAAACTGTCCCCGGCTCCGGCGGTCTTGCCTTCGAATCGAAATCCCGACATTCCCCTACAACTTCCTTCCTTCGACTGGAGAGAAGCTTTCTCCCCCGTCATTCGTCTCAGTCAAGTTGACCTCTACAATCGTGGCGGCGCTGCAGGCTCCATCGACGCCCGTCTCGATCACATCAGCATGGCCACGCTTCCGCTCGATCTCGAAGAACTCGCCGCCTTTCCCGGAAACACAGGCCCCGCCGAAAAATGGGCCGGCTTCCCTCCTGCTACCTGCCTCGGCCACATGCATCTCACCGTCACCAATCTCGACGTCTCGCAGAAATTCTACTAATCTCTCGGCCTCTCCCTCACCGCCAACTGAGGAGCGTTCCGATTTTTCTCCTACAACGGCTATCATCATCATCTGGCCATTAACCTCGCCTCTGGCCACAACGCCGCGCCCGCGTCCCGCAATGTCTCCGGCCTTGCTAGCTTCTCCCTTCTTCATCCGTCTGTCTCGCGAGACCTCCGCGACCCTTCGCACATCCTCCGAACGCCTGACTCTGGCGGTGAGTAAGGGCGAAAACAAAAGCCCGGGGAGACATGGTCTCCCCGGGCTTTTGCGCTGGCCTTCACGCCAATGCGCTTGCTTTACTGCCCGAACGTGATGACGCCAAAAATCCCGTTACCATAGTTGTTGTCGCCGGCAGTGAAGAATAGTTGATTTGGGTTGCCGTTGGCCCCAGCCACCCCGCCCTGCCCGAACTGTATCGCCCACACGCCGTCAATTTCGATGGGCTTCCCGTTCGCATCGCGCAGCGGTCCCAGGAAAGCTCCGCTCTTGGGATCGAACGCGTTGATGCGCCCTCGCGAAGTATTGTTGGTGACCAGAATCGCATTGCTCATCGGCCCAAAGTCGGCGGGCGCCAGCGCCACGCCCCACGGCGAATGCAGCGGCCCATTCAGCGCGAAATGCGATTTCAACACACCCGCGGTGGTGAAGGAGTCCACAAATCCACCCTGCGATTTGTCCAACGCAGTGTATGTCACCCAGATCGTTTGCACACCATCCGCATCGGTGATCGTCTGAATGCCGTAGGGCGCGAATTTCTTGGGAATCCCGAGGTCCACAAAGGCATCCGGACCGAAATCCTTCCATTGAAAAGTGTCGTCGAACACATCCACTCTGCGGTTCGGCCCATCATCCGCGGCGTACAGAAACTTCCGCCCCTGGTTCGTGGCGATGGCCAATCCTGTGTATGTTGCACCCACATTTGATCTGTCCGCCGCCAGCGTCGCAGTGCTGGCTCCGGTAGCGCTGACGCCGCCGACCGCTGGATTCCATCCGCTGATCGTTCCATCTAACGCCGCAAAAACGAAAATAGCTCCAGCTGAAGCCTGCTGTCCCGTAATCGGATTCACACCCGAGATGGTGAACGCCTTCACGCCGACTGGCGTCTCCGTCGCTACCACTCCAGTCGGTGATCCCTGTCCTCCGGAAACTGACGGGATGCTCACTACCAGCCCCAAAGGACTGGCAGTAACTCCGCTCGCGTTGCTAATGGAATACAACGTGGAAAATCCCGTTGCGTTGTCGCTCACCCAGAACGGGGTAGTCTGCCCGGAAACTAGTCCCCACGCGTTCACCAAATGCCCGTCCTGCACCGTGCCTCCAGTACCAGTGTCCGTCACCAGATCCTTCCGCACATACTGCCCCAACGCGAGACCAGGGAGCAGTACCGCCAATATCGCAGCCGCCAAGGTTTTCATTGCCAATCTCATTTTCTGTATTCCTTTCATGAACGGTTTCAGTATTGCTTCGCAATACCGGGCTGACTCTCAAGTTCCCAAGCGCGGCTTTCCCCGTCCTCGGTCGCCAAGAAAACACTCTGGCGAGACACGAATTGCCAAAACAGCGCCTGCCTAAGCATTGGTTTACCGTAGCCTTGCGGCCGCCCGGCCGGGATCAGTTGGGTTCACCTGAAGACCTTCTCTGCCCCGAAAACTTCGATTTGTACGGTCCAGGAAAGGGTATTCACCACTGTCCGCTCGCTGTCACCACCACGTCTAATTGCTGTAAAATTTAGCCCCGGCCGCGCCACGCATCTCTGCCAAAAAGGAGAGCCTTTATGCGGTGGGACAGACGTACATTTCTTCGACGAGCCGCTATAGCCGCATCGGCGGCGCCGATGTCTCGAATTGGCCGTCAGCTCTTCACTCGACTGGCCTCGCCAGCTGCAAGCAGCGGCAGCAATCTGAGCGACAACATGCTTGGCCGCATGAGTTGGTTGAACGAACCGGCTTCCTCGAACATTTCTGCCGACATGCTGTCCGTGCGGAGCCGCGCCAAGACCGACTTTTGGCGGAAGACTTTTTACGGCTACATCACCGACAATGGCCACTTCTTCCATCTGCCGGCTAGCGGAGATTTTACTTTGCAGGCCAGAGTAAATGGCGAGTACACGGCGCTTTACGACCAGGCTGGACTCATGGTCCGTCTCAACGCAGAAAACTGGATGAAGTGCGGCACGGAATTTTTCGACGGCAAGCGCCATGCCAGCGTGGTTTTCACGCGGGACTTCTCGGATTGGTCAACCATGCCGGATCTGTCGAACACCGCGTCTATCTGGTGGCGCGCCATTCGCAAAAAGGACTCCATCGAAACGTCATGCTCCCTAGACGGCAAGAATTTCACCTCCGTACGTCAGGGCTATTTTCCTCCAACCGTGCAGGTAGAAGTTGGAGTCATGTGCGCTGCTCCCGAAGGCGCCGGCTTCAACGCCTCCTTCGACAACCTCTCCCTCAATCCCGGCTAGGAGCGATAGGGTAAATTGACAGAAAACTGCGAAGAATTTGCCCCTCAGATTCCCGATTTTTGTTGATTGGATCCGATATCAGGGCAACCAGAGTGCCACCAACTAGCAATGTGGAACTTATTTGGGAACGCGCTGAAAAACAGCGTTAGAACGCATCGTCGTGAGCGAAACGAAGAATTCCCGTTACGGCGCGTACCAGAACTGCAAGCTCACCTGCACATGCGCGGGCACCGGCTTGCCATTTTTCCTTGCCGGTTCATAAACGTAGCGCTTCATCACGTCGGTGGCGGTGGCGTGCAGCTTGGCTGGTCCGGAGAGCACCTTCACGGTTTGTACGTGCCCGGTGGTGTCCACCAGCGCGTCCATGGTCACGTCGCCCGACACGTAGTTCCGGATCGCTTCCGGAGGCGCAACCGACGTCGAACCTTTCACCAATTTCGGCGTGACGTAATCGAAGGGGACCGCCACACCCGATGCATTCGCATTCACACCCGGACTGTTCACGCCGGAACCGCTCGCGCTTACCGCTGCCGATGTTGCCACACCGTTCGGCGCAATATCCCGGCGGCTGCTTGCATTGGGGGCGGCATGATTCTTGCCGTGCTTGGAGTCGCCAGCCAGTGCACGCCGAGAATTTGGTTCGGCCACAGTCCGATCCTCGATCACGTTTCCTGAACTGCCGGCATCAACGCTATTTGCCGCGCTATCATTTGCTGCGTTCGCAGCTGGGATTATCGCCGAATTATTTGCAGCACCCGGCTGGCTGACATTCGGAGTCGTCGCGGCGCCGTCAGACTGCGTGTTTTTCTGCATTGCCGGCAGCGGCGTAACCAGAGCCGTCGGTACCGGACGCGGTTGAACGAACGCAGCGTTCACCGCCCCGGTCTTTTTCGGAGTGTAAAAAAATGACCGATACTGATATGCGCCGACGCCGAGGGCAACCACAAACAACACCACGCAAGCCGCGATCGCTCCCTTTTGCGTTCTGTTTTTCAGCCTGCTTTTGCCCGATTTCTGCGGGTACGCCACCAGTCGCTGCGTCGGCAGACTCGCCAACTCCTGCTTGGTCTCTATCGCGAAGAGTTCTTCCAGCCGCTGCTCTTCTTCTTTTTTCGCCAGATCCGAGCTGATTTCCAGCGCCGCTTTCACCCCGCTCGACGCAACGCTGACTGCTGAATTTTGTTCCGGGTGGGTCAGCGATTTCAGTTGAGTCTGCAATTGCGCGACTTCATTTTTCAGCCGTTCCACTTCCTGGACGCTGGGAGCGATGGCCGGCTTGGCCGGCGCGCTTTCTGAGTCTTCCTCCGCCGAAAGCTTTTTGGTGATTTGCACGCTACTCCCGGCTGCCGCAGCCTTCGGGAATTCGATTCCCCAGAATCCCGGGCACGGCTCGGTAAACTCCAAATCGACGTAGCAATTCGTCGGGCGGAAGGCCCGCTTGCGCAGAACCTGCGTCACCACTTCTTTGCCGGTGGCTTTATTGGTGAGAAATAGTAGTTGTCCGTCCGCAACCGCTGCCGACAGGCGAATCACCGCGCCGCGCTCGAAAACCAGCACGGTCTGGGTCTCTTCCGTGAACAGTTCCCGCTTTGCGGTGGTGCCGCCGGGCCGCGCACCAGTGGCAATGACAGTCGTTTCCAGGGCTACTGGTTCCTGCGTATTGCCTTCATTCGGGCGCAATGCTCCTACTGCATGCAAACCCGAACGTAAGTTCACCGTTGACGCCAAGACTTGTCCCCGCCTGAGAGGAAGGAGATTACACGATACGCATCAGTCGCACCGCTATGGTCTCGATTGGCTGGGTCGGTGGCTATAGTACCTGCGTACTGCCAGTAAACAGAGGGAATTGGAAGCCACTGCGGGCAAGCGGCAATCCGCACGATAAATTCGTCATCCCGAGCGCAGCGATCAAAGATTCCGCTCTCTGCGAGCGGGATCTTCCCTTACTTTCGACCAGTCATATTGCGGATGAAGTTAACTTCCTCTTTTCGGTATGAGGTGCCGTCGGTGCGAAAAATTTCGTGGAACCAAACCTCCGGCTCGCGATCGGTGTCAGGATGTTTCCAGGAATCCCAGGGAAAATAAGTTTGCGTTTTTCCGGCGACCAGACCGCAATTGATGGCGGCGACGTGATATTTTTTTGCCATGGGCAACGAACCTTCAAAAGTGCTGCGGTTTCCGCGCGCCATGTATTCGGTGCAAAGAATCGGCCGATGGTAGGGCTGCAACCAGACGATGCGTTTTTAAAATTCTTCCGGCTTGTCGTAACTGCGAAAAGAAATCACATCGGACATTTCGATCTGGATCCTTTCCATAGCGTGCAATTTTTCCGGTGAAGACCAGCCACCCTTCCACACGCCACTGGTCAGCGGCTGCGTGGGATGAGCTTCGCGTGCCCAGCGAAAAGCCTGCGGGAGCAGCGCGAGAACTAACGCAACCTTGTTCCTAGGTTCGAGTTCCACATGGCTGCCCTCTGCCGAGCTGCGGATTGGGATCCAGCAGGAATCAAACAGAACGAACAATGGCGTGATGTGATGCTTGTCGGCGATTTGCAGAAACGTATCGATGCGTTTCTGGAAGCCTGTCGCATCCTGCTGCCACGGCAGATCGCGAAGAAACACGCGCATGGTATTCAAGCCAATCGATTCCGCCCAGCCCAGCTCCAGGTCGATGCGCCTGGGATCGAACGTGTCAGCTTGCCACATTTCCAGTTCGTTGATCGCGGAGGCGGGAATGTAGTTGCTGCCCACCAGCCACGGCTGCTTCGCATACCACTCGCTGGCGGCTCTTTCAGGCCAGCGCGCTTGGCGCCGTGTCGGCTGCGGATATTGGGCTGCAGCACGCCAACTGGATCAAGCTTGCTATCAATATTTGCCTGGTCTTCGGTATGATCACTTTCACTTCGTTCCTGTATTCAGGCAACAAGTGCGGCGATTACATCGCCTCAGCCTACACAACGATTGGCAATACGCAAAGGAACCCGTCGGAGCGGCTCATTTTCGACGCCGGTTGCAACATAACGTCTGTATAATTGGTTAAACTAGTGGCATGCGGGAGTGGCGAAACTGGCAGACGCGCAAGACTTAGGATCTTGTGGCCTAAAAACCGTGGAGGTTCAACTCCTCTCTCCCGCACCACCGTTTTCCTGATTCTCTTCCAGTACTGCAAGTAACTGCATAAACATAGGCGAATTCTACCTTCTAGCCGAAGTAGCGTGACGTAAATCGTGGAACAACGTAGACCTGGAGGTGCCAGAATGTGCTGGGGTCCGATGCCGTGGCCTAAAACCTAAAATCGGCTCGTGGATCGTTTAGCGCGGTAAGCAGCTAGCTATTTACTTGCCCTTTCCGTTCGGTGCGACGCCCAATCTCAACTTCTTTGACTTTTTCTCACCGAGTCCGAGTTGCGTCCAGAAGGAGAATCAAAAATGTGCATGGTGAAAGTAATCGTAGTGGGATTCCTAAAGTGTGCTCCCGTGGACGTTCTTTTATCTCGCTCACGTGCTCAGAGAAAAAGCCGGCACTAACCTGCGCCTGCGGTCTTGGTACGGGCTAGTCGCAATATTGTGGGAATCAATGTCCTAG
>Ga0126381_100007184_pt1 | contig 12377 bp, 7 predicted proteins | sample PanSoiMetPlot_28_FD_96465 | JGI IMG/M metagenome (GOLD analysis project Ga0126381, IMG submission 96465) | Tropical forest soil microbial communities from Panama - MetaG Plot_28 | ecosystem: Environmental > Terrestrial > Soil > Tropical forest > Bulk soil | place: Panama | collected 2016-02-17
AGCCCAGCGCGCGTGCGCTGAAGCGCGCTGCGTTTGGCGCGGGCGCTGAAGTGCATGGGACCGAGGTCGTCGAAGTACAGCGCCTGCAGCGGTGACGCGTTGAACAACGGGAAGCCCGCGTCGTGCAGCGCTCCGAGCGCTTGGTAAAGCCGCGCGCTCTCGCCGCTCTCGTCGTCGAAGAGCACCCGAGAGAAGGCGCGTTCGAACCGGTCCGCGGGGGCCTCGCCCGACCACGCCTGCTGCGCGGCGAAGGCGTAGCCAAGCCACGAGAAACCCTGGAGGTTGTAGTGGCCGAAGTCCCCCCAGTCCGTCACCACGAGACCCTGGGCGCCGTGGCGTCGGCCCGCGTCGGCGTAGCGGGCGATGTTCTCGAGGCTGTTCTGAACCCGTGGGAACAGGCAGTTCCAGCTCGACGTCCCTGGGCAGACCCAGAACTCGATGCCGTTGTCTGCGAAGGCGCGGACCCGGTCGTAGTCATGCGCGGCCTCGTACCACCAGTCGAGAAGCACGAGGTCCCGGTCAATCTCGGGGATGCGCTCCGGATGCGCGTGCACGACATCGCCCCAGATCATCGTCCGCTTGCCGTGGCGGGCCGCGAGGTCGCGCACCCGGCGCACATGGTCGAGGTACACGCCCGCCTTGCCCACCTGAAGCGCCCGCTCGGCGGACTTCCCGAGGGCCAGGTCCCAGGGCTCGTCGCAGTTCGCGTTGAAACGGAGCGAGCGGAAATTGGGCAGGTACTCGTCGTAGAGGTCGCCCAACAGCGCGTAGGTCCCGGGATCTGCGGGCGAGATCGTCCAGCGGCGCTCGGTCTCTGCAAGCCCGGCGTAGCGCGGAAGCGCGAGCACATGCTGCATGTGTCCCAGCGACTGCAGGGTCGGGATGAGCTCCACGTGACGCTCGGCCGCGTAGGCGTCGAGCTCGCGCATCTGCATCGCGTCGAGGGGAGAAGCGTCCCGCCCGATCTCCGGGTGGCGGCGAAAGCGGAAGGTGTGCTCGGTGTAGAGCATGAGGACGTTGAACTTGAGCCGCACGCACAGGTCCACGAGACCCCGCAGTGTGGCCAAGGTGGGCACCTTGCCCCGGGAGACATCGAGCATGAGCCCACGGTGGGGGAAGTCGGGGGAGTCTTCGATCTCGCACCCCGGGAGGCGCGCCCTGCGCGGAGCGAGCTGCCGCAGGGTCTCCACCGCGTAGCGAAGGCCGGAAGGCCCGCTGGCGGACGCCTGCACCCCCTCCTCGCGCACCACGATCCGGTAGGCATCCCCAGCCACCCCTTGCCGCGAGAGCTCAAGCCGTGGGCCCAGGTCGCCCGTGCGGGCGTGGGTTTCAATCGGCAGGCGAATTCCGCACCTCTCCGCGAACGCGTCGCGCAGGGCGCAGGCCGAAGCGAAATCCCCCGCGTCGCTCCGTTCCAGGAGGACGATGGGCACTTGTGGGCGGAGCTGAAAGCCGCCGGGCAGGGCCCGCATGCGCCGCGGCTGCGGCAGCAGGGGAGGGAGAGCAGCAGAGCGCGCCGCAGGGGACATCGGGGGCGGATCTTAGCGGTGTGGGCCCCGCCGGCAGGTTCCCCCTGACAGGGAGCGCGAAAATGAGACGCCCGGGCCGAGTCCTCGCACAGAGTGCGAGGGGAGGGGTACCCGGCCCGGGCGTGATGTTCGTTCGGCTTCCTCGCACCCTCCATAGAGCAAGCAGCGTGCCACCCGACGCCCGGCCGGCCGGCCCCGCCAAGTCCCGCGCGGACGCCCGCGTCTTCTGCGGCTCCTGCGGCCTCGTTGCCGGTGCAAGCGGTGCGCAGCGAAGGCGTGGAAGTGACACAAATTGTGTCCGCCACGCAGGGGCCTGCGACCCCCGGGGTGGGGTGTCAGGAGGGCGTGAGGCGCCGGGCGATCGCCGCGATGTGCCCTGGTGTCGTTCCGCAACAGCCACCGACCAGGCGGGCACCCGCAGCGATCCAGGATTCCGCGAGCGCCGAGAACACGTCGGGGAAGGATTCCGCTTCCGCGTCCTGGCGCACGCCGCTTCGGGCCTCGGGCCCGCCGAGGTTGGGATACACACCAAAGGGCAAGCCGGAGTGGCGCAGCGCGGGCAGGCAGGCGGGGACGAAACCTGCCGGAAGGCAATTCACGAGGACGGCCAGGGGGCCGAACGCGATGCAGGCGGCGACCGCTTCCGAGAGCGACTCACCCGACAAGAGCCGGCCGCCGGCGGCGCACACGAAACTCACACACGCCGGGAGGCCCGTTTCGCGGGCCGCGCGCAGGGCCGCCACGGCCTCCCGCTGGGTATTGATCGTCTCGACCAGGATGAAATCGACGCCCGCCCGCGCCAGGGCCCGGGCGTGTTCGGCGTGCTCCCGGGCGAGGGCGTCGTCGTCGGGTACCCGTTCGGGGTGATAGCAGTCCTCGAGCGTCGGCTGGGACCCCGCGACGAGCACCGCGCGCCCGCCCGGCGCGGCGTCGTGGGCGGCGGCGCGCGCGATCGCCACGGCGAGCGCGGTGAGCTCCTCGCTCCGCTCAGCGAGTCCGGCGCGGGCGAGCGTACGGCGCTGCGTGCGGAAGGTGTTGGCCGTCAGGACCTCCGCACCCGCACGCACGTAGTCGCGGTGAATCTCGCCTAGCAGGGCGGGCTCCCGCAGCAGGGCGTGCGTCGACCAGAGCGGGAGGGCGGTGGCGGCGGGATGGGTGCTGCGGCGCTCGATCTCGGTGCCCGTCGCGCCGTCCAACAGGATGGGCGCACCGGTCGCAAGCCGCGCCGCGAGCCCACCGCGGGATAGGTCCCCCTCCACGCCACGGTTATACTGCGCCCCCCATGTTCCGTCCCGTCGTCGCGGTGGAGTACCCCGGCGCAGGTCGACTCGAGGCGATGCGGCTCGGCCTGCGGCTCAGCGACCGGAGCGAAAACCCGGAGCTGGGAGCTTCCTCCCTGCTGCGAGGCGACGGCAGACCGGCTGTGGGGCCCCAGCGCCTGGGTCCGATCGAGATCGATCTCAGCGCACGGGAGGGGGCCGGCGTTGCGATCCTTGAGGCCACCCTCCGCAACACCGAAGCGCGTCCCATCCACGTCGACGCGCTTGTCTTGGGTTTCCGCTGGACGGGACACGGCGCCCGATCGTTCCGCTTCCTGCGCCATGGCTGGCAATCCTGGTCGGTGAGCGAAGGGAGCGCGCTCGACGGTGCAGGGGATCCCCCGCTGGCCTGTGGACCTTGGCTCGGCGGCATGTTTCACGCGCTCGGGGAGACCCCGTCGGACCGTGCCGGCTGGCACAGCTCCGCGCTTGTCAGCGTGCTCGGTGTATCCCCCGCGGGAGTCGCGTGCCTCGCCGGAGTGTATGAGCGCGGAGAGACGCTGGGCATCGTCTACGCGCGCGCGCCCCTTGCGAGCGCTCCCGATCCGGGTGACGTGGCGCTCGAGGTGGAGCTCCGCCTCGAGGTGCCACTGCGTCCTGGTGAAAGGCGACGAACGGAAGCCGTGCGGCTGGCCCTGGGCGACGACGCGAGCCGGCTTCTGGAAGAATATGCCGAGGCCTACGGTCGGGCCGTCGGGGCGCGGACCAACGCTCCGTTTCAATCCGGTTGGTGCAGCTGGTATCACTTCTTCCGCGCCGTGACCGAGGAGGACGTGGGGCGCAATCTCGATGCGCTCGTGGGTTCGCGCACCGAGCTCCCCGTGAAGGTGTTTCAGCTCGACGACGGCTATCAGCGCGCCGTCGGCGATTGGCTCGAGACCAACGCGAAGTTCCCGCACGGCATCGCCGCGCTCGCCGACAAGATTCGAGACGCGGGGTTTCAACCGGGGCTGTGGACCGCCCCGTTCTGCGTCGCTCCCGACAGCCAGCTCTTCGAAGCCCACCGTGGATGGCTGCTCCGGCAGGGCGACGAGATTTTTCGCGGGCTTTACCACGCCATGTGGACGAAGGACGGCTGGATCCATGTGCTGGACGCCAGCCGTCCCGAGGTCTTGGACCATCTCGAGGGAACCTTCCGTGCCCTGGTGGAGATGGGTTGGACCTACCAGAAACTTGACTTCCTGTACACGCAGGCGATGTCCGCCGATGCCTATGACAGCGCCACGACGCGTGCTCAGCGTCTGCGGCGGGGTCTCGAGGCGATCCGCAGCGGGTGCGGCACGGAGACGTTTCTCTTGGGATGTGGCTGTCCCCTGGGTCCCGCGGTCGGGGTGGTGGATGGGATGCGAATCGGGCCCGACGTGGCCCCGCTATGGCACGTCGACCCCTCGAGAACGCTGCCTGGTCTCGCGGGAACCCACCCCTCCACCCGCAACGCCGTGCGAAACACCTTGGCGCGCGCCTTTATGCATCGGAGGCTCTGGCTCAACGATCCCGACTGCCTAATGGTGCGCCGGTCGGACACCCAGCTCACGCGCCGCGAGTCGCAAACCCTCGCCGCGGCGATCGCAGCGACGGGAGGCATGGTGATCTTCTCCGACGATGTGCCGGCGCTCGATGCGGAGGGACGGGCCCTGGTCGGCGAGGCGCTCGCGCTCTCGCGCGAGGTCGACGCCGGGATCCCGCGCGTGCTCGATCCCCTGGCGCACGAGCTCGCCTCCGCCGTCGCCGCGCGCTGCGGCCCGCACGCGCTGATCGCCCTGGTGAATGGAGACGAGGAGCCTCGCGTGCGCGGTGTCGACCTCGGGACGCTTGGCTTTCCGGTGTCCACCGAGCCCCTCGTCCGGGTACTGGGGACGGCGGATCTCTCGGTCCGCCCAGACGCCCGGCTCGAAGCGGCGCTCGGGCCGCACGAGAGCGTGGTGGCAAGGCTTCCCACCGCGCCGGCGCTCGCGGTGTTCTGCGATTTCGATGGGACCTTCGCCGTGCAGGACGTGGGTTCAACGCTGGCGAAGCGCCACGCCGGCGATCGGCGGCCCGCGCAGCTGGCCCGTCTCGCACGCGGCGAGATCACGCCCTGGGAGTACAACCTCGAGATTCTCGACCGGCTCCCGTGTTCGAAGGCGGCGACCGATGACTTTCTGGAAACCATCGAGCTCGACCCGGGTGCGAAAGCGCTCTTGGCGTTCTGCGAGGCCCACGCTCTCCCGTTTCGAATCCTCTCCGATGGATTCGACTACAACCTCGATCGATTGCGCGAGAGGCTGTGTGTGCGCTTTGCCTACGATGCGAATCGGCTGCGCTTTGAGAACGACACGTGGCGGATCGAGGCCAGCCTGCGCAATCCCCAGTGCGGTTGCGGCACCGGAAACTGCAAACGCGCGCGCATCGACGCCTACCGTGCGGCGCACCCCGGAAGCCGCATCGTCCATATCGGGAACGGCCGCGTCTCGGACCTGTGTGGTGCGCTCGCTGCGGACGTTGCCTTTGCCAAGGGCTCGCTGGCCGAAGCGCTCGCCGAGCGGAAGGCCCCGTTCGAACGCTTTGAAACACTGCACGATGTGGTGGCGAGTCTCGAGGCGCGACTCCGCTAGGCCCACCGGCGAAAATCGTGACCCGGCTTGAAGCAGGGGAGGGCCACGAGCTCTTGTTCTCGAGGGTCTCATGGGAAGCGCGAAGGCGACCGGGAACAGGCGCGCACACGCCCGCGCAGGCGCTGCGCGCGGCTCAGGGGTGTGTCGCGAAATCCCGATCGCGCAGGTCCCGCTCCACGGGCATGATGATCCACAGGATCACGTAGACCAGGATGCCGACCCCGCCGCCGAACACGCACATGAAGACAAACGCGAGACGGATCAGGGTCACGGAGATGTCGAACTGGGTGGCGAGGCCAGCGCACACGCCCGCGATCATGCGGCCATGCTCGCTGCGGGTCCATTCCATCGCCAGCACGTTGCCGTCGAGCCGAGAGCCGCAGAAACGACACTTGACCGCTTCGTCGCGGATCTCCTCGGCGCAGTAGGGGCAAGTCTTCATGTTCGTCATCCCGTCACCTCCGAAATCGTTCGCTGCACCCGGCGGTGCGCAACAAAGGGGATCGACCCGTAGACAAACGCCAGCCATCCCGCGACACTGGCCAGATACGCACCCGCGAGAACGCTGAGCAGGGGCTCGGGCACAAACCCTGCGAGCAGTCGGCCAGCGAGGCGGATCACAAGCGCGTTCCAGGCGAGCACCAGGGGAAGCGCCGCCGTGGCGAATCCGACCAAGCGCAAGAGCTCTCCCACAAACCCCGTGGGCAGCACCCGTCCGAGGGTGCCTGCGCTTCCCCGCACCAGCTGGTGGGGGGCCAGTTCCGCGCGTGCGGCGAGCTGCGTGCGGAGGAGGACGGATTCCGGCGCCACCCCGGCCGGCAGACTGTCCAGCGACTCGCCGAGGGTACGCAACGCGCCCTCGACTTCGCGACACGCCAGGCAGGAGTCCAGATGGGCGCGAATCTCGGCGCCTGGGACACGTCGGCCCAGGAACGCGTCCTCGAGCGACGCGCGGGCTGCCCGGCACGCGTCAAGGGGAGTCATCGCACTCCCCAGCGGCTCCGCGCAGGACGCGGACCGCCGTGTGCAGGCGACTTTTCACCGTGCCCGGCGGCACGCCGACGATTTCCGCAATCTCGCGTTCCCCGAGGTCCTCGAAGTAGCGCAGCACGAGCACCTCGCGCAGGGGGTCCGGCAGCAGGGCCAGACGCTGCTGTGCGTCGAGCTTGGCGTCGAGGGCCGCCACGGTGGCGCTGTCAGGAGCCTGGACCTCGGATTGCAGTCGTGTCTGCGCTCGGGCTTCGACCAGACTTCGCCGCGCACCGTCGCGGCTGAGATTGTTGGCGATCTGAAACAACCAAGTCGAGAAGCGTCGGGCCGGATCGAAGCTCTCCCGGGCGCGAACGACGCGCAGCCAGGTCTCTTGAAACAGGTCTTCGGTCTGCTGCGACGGGACGCGGCGCAGCAGGAACCCAAAGAGCCGCCGCTGGTAGCGCTCCAGCAAGCGCTCGAACGCCGTCGGGTCGCCGCGCTGCAGCAGCACCATCAGTTCCTCATCGGACTCCGTCGTCGACGGGCCGGTCGGTCTGCGGGGCCCGGTGGGTCGCATCGTCGCTGAGCCTAACGCCGGCGATCGCTCCACCGCCCACCACGCGCCATGGGCCTCCCCCCGACGGACCTCGCGCAGGGAGACGCCCTTGTGCCAGTGATACGCACGAGGCGGCCCGCAGGTTCACGAACCCTGTTCCGCTACGGTTCCCTCGAAGGAGGTCCGGTGCAGCCCCCGCGCGTCGTGGTGATCGGAGCGGGCCTGGCGGGCCTCGAGGTGGCGCTGCGCCTCCAACGCGCCGGCGTGCGCGTGGTGGTGCTGGAGCGTGAGCCCCAGCCGGGGGGGCGGGCGGCGGGCAGCTTGCTCCATGGCCACCGCTTTACGCCGGGCGCCCACGTCTTTCGTCTCGCCGATCGACGGCTCCGCGAGCGACTCCTCTCCCTAGGGCTCGCCCCTGAGGTCGTCGCGCTCCCGCCGGGTGCCGAAGGACAGCTCCTGCGGGAGCGGGTGGGCGCGATCGATCCGACGCGCCTGCGCGGCATCGCACGCCTTCCGGGCGTCGGCCTGGGTGCCCTCCGGCTCCCACGCCTTCGGCGCCTGCTCGCGCGCTATGCGCGCGTGCTCGACGACGGCCTTCCCGAGCGCGCCGAGGGGATCGACGATCGAAGCGCTTTCGAGTTTGGGCGCCTGTACTTCGGGCGAGCGCTTGCGGAGCGCTGGATCGAAGCCGCGCTCGCGGAGGTGACCCTCGACCACGCCCGCGAGACGAGCCGCGTGCTGTTCCTGCTCCGCCACGGTCTCGGCGCAGGAGCAGCGCGGGTCGCCCTTCGCCCGGGTGTCGGAGCGCTCGTCGAGTCCATGGCCAAGGGGATGGAGCTCTCCCTCGGCGTCGAGGCCACGACGCTCGAGCCCTCTGGCGCAGGCGGCTTGCGTGTCATCGCCAGCGGGGGGACTTCGTCCGGCTTCGAAGCAGACGCCGTGGTGTGTACCGCACCCCCCACCGAGGCCGCGCGGATCGCGGCGCCCCTTCTTTCCTACGCGGAGCGGATGTTCTTCGCAGAGTCTCGCGCAGTGGCCTGCGTGGTGCTGAGCGTCGCACTTGCCTCCCCATCGAACCTCGCGCCGCAGCGGGTCCGAATCCCGCCGGTCGAGGGACTGCCTCTGAGCCACGTCGCCGTCGAGGTGGGGGCCGGGGGAGGTGCCATGCCCGGCCGAAGTGCCGTGGTCACGCTGATTGCTCGAGACGCCTGGAGCCGGCCCCATCTCGTGGCGCCCGCAGAGGTGGTCGAGAAGGAACTCCTCGTGCATGGGGAGCGCATCGTGCCGGCGCTTTCTCAGACCCCGCTCTTCACGCAACTCGCGCGCTGGGAATACGCGTATCCGTGTTTCGACGTCGGACGCTTTCGCGCGATCGGACGCTTTCAGGCGATCCAAGCGCAGGCGCGGCGCGACGGGCGCCGACTCTATTTTGCAGGCGACTATCTGGTCGGGCCCTCCATGGAGAGTGCCCTCGCTTCGGCGGCGCGCGTCGCCCGTGCGCTGCTCAGCGATCTTGGGCTGCGGAATCCTCCAGCTGAACGATCGTGACGCCGTCGCCTCCCTGCGTCGGATCGCCGCGCGCAAACGAGACGACGTAGGGCGAGTGCGCAAGATGCCCCCGCACTGCGTCTCGGAGCGCCCCGCTGCCCAGGCCATGCAAGACCACGAGGGCGCGCTGTCCCGCGACGGCTGCGCGGTCGAGGCTTAAGACCAGGCGGTCGAGCGCCTGCTCGACGCGCAGGCCGCGCAGATCGCAGGCTTCACCGGCGGGTGCGTCGGCCAGCTCCCCATCCGCTGCCTCCCGCTCGAGCGCCACGCGGGCCTGCCCCTTCCTGGGGCGGGCAGGCGGGGGGGCAGTGGCGCGATCTGCCGCCGCCAGCCGATCCATCGGTACTAGAAGGCGCGCTCCGCCGACCTGAACTGACACGCGGCCGCGTCGGTCGGGAAGGGCCAGCAGCACGGCGTTGCCCCCCTCCCGCACCCGGACCACGTCGCCCGGCTTGGCGAGGTGCCAGTCGACGGCGGGTGCCGGCGGCTCCCGCTGCGGGCTCGCAGCCTCTGCGGCGGCCGCGGCTTCGTCCGCTCTCGTCTCGAGCGCTTTCAGCCGGTCGCGCGCGTGCGCGGCCTCCCGGGCTCCGCCTCCCCGCTGCAGATCGCGGATCACCGCAGCCACCTCCGCGTGTGCACCCCGCAGGGTCTGGTCGAGGTCCGCGCGCATGCGGCGAAACAGCTCTTCCCGGCGCGCCTCGAGCTTCGCGAGCTTCGCCTGGTATTCGGCCCGGGCGGCCTCGGACTCCGCACGCAGCCGCAGCGCCTCACTGCGCTCCTGCTCCAACGCAGCGCGGTTCGACGCGAGTTCCGAGAGCATGCGGTCCAGCCGTCGGTCGTCGCGTTCCAAGAGCGCGTTGGCGCGCTCGAGCACATCGGACCGCAGGCCCATACGCGCCGCCACGGTGGTGGCGGAGGACACGCCGGCCACGCCCCAGCGCAGACGGTAGGTGGGTGCCAGGGTTTCGGCGTCGAACTCCACGCACGCGTTGGCGAAGCGCGGATCGGCGGCGGCCATCTCCTTCAGCAGGTTGAAGTGGGTGGTGACGACGACGCGGGCGCCGGCGTCCGCGAGCGCCTCGAGAATCGCTTGGGCGAGCGACGCACCCTCGCTCGGATCCGTTCCTGCGCCGATCTCGTCGAGCACCACCAGCGAGTTCGGTGTCGCCTCCTCGACGATGCGCGCAAGGTTGGCCACGTGTGCGGAGAACGTGGAGAGGCTCTCCTGGAGATTCTGCGCGTCCCCGATGTCCGCGAGCAGGGCGTCGACCAGATCCATACGGCAGCCCTGCGCAGCCGGAACGTGGAGCCCGGTGCGCACACACAGCGCAGCCAGTGCGAGACACTTGAGCGCGACGGTTTTCCCTCCGGCGTTCGGACCCGAGAGGACGAGCACCGTGTGGCTCTCTCCAAGTCGGAGATCGTTTGGAACCACGCGCTCTGGAGGGAGCAACGGGTGACGAAGCTGGGGAAGCACGAACACGCCCTGACGGCGCACGAGGGGCTCCACGGCGTCCATCTCCTGGGAGAGCCGGCCCCGCGCAAAGGCCAGGTCGACGGCCTCGAGGGCGACCAGCCCCGCCTCGAGGGGCAAGAGCACGCGCGTCGCCTGGTCCGAGAGCGTCCGCAGGATGCGCAGCGTCTCGCGTTCGATGGCGAGCTCCGCTTGCCTCATGCGGTTGTTGAGCTCGACCACTGCTTCGGGCTCGATGAAAAGCGTCGTCCCCGAGCCGGAGGCGTCGTGCACGATGCCCCGCACCCGGGTGCGGGCGTCGGAACGTACGGGCAAGACGAAGCGACCGTTGCGCATCGTCACGAAGCTGTCGGAGAGGGAGGCCAGCATTTCGGGGTCGCGCAGATAGCCGGCAAGGCGTCGTTGGAGGTCGGCGGCCAGGCCCCGTGCCTCGCGCCGCGAGTCTTCAAGGGCCGGCGACGCCGAGTCCCTGACCTCGCCCTCGGCGTCGATGCAAAGGTCGATCTCGTCTTCGAGCCCGCGCAGATCGGGAATCGCGGCCGCGTGTGTTGCGAGCTGCGGTGCCTCGGCGGCCCGACGCGATAAGAAGCGCTCCGTCGCGTGGAGCGCGGAGAGCGTGGCGCGCAACTCGAGCAGCTCCCGGGCGCCCAACACCCCCCCCTTGCCGAGCCTTCGCAGGGTGGGTTCGAGATCGCTAAGACCACCGAGCGGTGGGGTCTGGGCTTGCTCCAGAAGCAGGCGCGCCTCGCTGGTTTCGTGCAACAGCGCGAGCACCTCTTCTAGCGACTGTGCGAACAACGTCCGGGGAACCGCACCCTCTTGCGGCGCGCTGCAGCGCGCGCGTCCACGGGGTGTATGGGTGTGTGCGGCGAGCCGTTCGATGAGCTGCGGCCATTCAAGACGCGCGAGGATCTGGTCCGACACGTGGAACATCATTTTCGGATTGTACCCAGCGACCGATCGTGGGTCAGCGTGAGGTTTCGGAGCGAGCGCGGCTGGCACCACGCGGCTTTGCCGCACATGCTGAACGCAGGCCACCGGCTTCACTCCGGAACCGAGTCGCACAAGGAGACACGACGATGAGCGTAGAGAACAGACGCATCCGCGACGGGATGGGCAGCGTGAGGCCGTTCATCTACAGGTCACCTCGACCTGTCACGCAGTAGAACTGGAACGCAACCGAATCGACAAGGGTTTCCATGTCCAAGCGCGGATCGGCGATTCCGTCGTGGTGTTGTCTGCGATGGACCCCCCGTACAGCGAGGCGATACGCTCCTCAGTTCATGTGTACGTGGACGATGTGCATGCGACCACGAGCCCGCGATCAGCGCCGGCGCGGTCTCGCTCGGCACGCCCTCCGGCCGACCCTTCCAAGAACGCACCGCGAGCGTGAAGGACTCTTTCGGAAACATTTGGTACCACGCGAAGTACACGGGCCGGGCCGTGCGTTGAACGACTGCCCAAAGAGCGTCGGACGTCTGACCGGGGGATCGGGGAGTGGGTCAAGACGGGGATCGGTCATCACTCCCCAGCGTCCGGTCCATTCAGCTTCACTGCCGATCGGCCGAAAGTTGAGAAGATGACCGGGAAGCGACGAGACGACGAGATTCTCACCGAATCCGTGCTCGAATCGACGCGGAACCTCGACCGCTTCAGCGTGGATGAGATCCTGAAGGCGATCCATCGGGAGGATCGCCGCGCCGTCGGAGCGGTGGGGGCGGTGCTGCCGGAGGTGTCGCGCGCGGTGGCCGCCCTGGCGCTCGTACTCCAAGGCGGGGGACGCTGGTTCAACGTGGGCGCCGGAACCAGCGGCCGAATGGGTGCCATCGATGCTGCGGAAATTCCCCCCACCTTCGGCTACCCCCACGACCGCGTTCAGGCGGTGGTGGCCGGAGGATCCCAGGCCCTCTTGCGCTCGGTCGAAGGAGCCGAAGACGACGCCTTGGCCGCTCGACGGGCACTGCGAGAGCGGGGGCTGCTGCCAGGAGACGCCGTGGTGGCCATCTCGGCGAGCGGCCGCACCCCCTTCGCCCTGGGCGCCCTCGAGGAGGCGCGCGAGGAAGGCGCCCGCCGCATCGCGATCACCTGCGACCCGGACTCTCCCCTGGCGAAGGCGGCGGAGATCGCGATCGCTCCCCTGGTCGGGCCTGAGGTGATCGCCGGCTCCACGCGCATGAAGGGCGGGCTCGCCCAGAAGATGGTTCTTCACCTGCTGTCGACCGCGGTCATGGTGCGGCTCGGCCGCGTGGAGGGGAACCTGATGACGAACCTGCGCCCGGCTTCGAGCAAGCTGGCACGCAGGGCGCTGCGCATCGTGATGTCTCTGGCGGGTGTGAGCGAGCAGGAGGCCGAGCAGCTGCTCACGGCATGTCGCGGTCGTGTGTA
>Ga0126381_100007185_pt1 | contig 12377 bp, 7 predicted proteins | sample PanSoiMetPlot_28_FD_96465 | JGI IMG/M metagenome (GOLD analysis project Ga0126381, IMG submission 96465) | Tropical forest soil microbial communities from Panama - MetaG Plot_28 | ecosystem: Environmental > Terrestrial > Soil > Tropical forest > Bulk soil | place: Panama | collected 2016-02-17
ATGAATTCACGACGGCTGGTCGAACCTTGTGAAGAGTTCATGGTTATTCTCATTCCTTCCGAGACTTGTCGTTACCTCTACCTGGCTGCAGCAGGCCTTTTAGGTGGTACGCGGTAGTGTATTGTAACCCAGTCGCCACTCGATGACGATAAAGGCCCGAAACCGGACGCACTCAGTGAGGTCGGTGGAAACTCATATATATTGGGCGCGATTTCCCGGAACATGATCGGACTTAATTCCTCACTGCAAGTGACGTCTTAGGAATTCGAACGTCCCCTTACCGTGGATGGTGTGAGGGCCCGTAAAAAACTCAATGGCAACAGCATCGGGCATTTTCATCTTGACTTCGTAAAACCGACGCACCTTTGCGTATTCGTAAGCTACCCATTCATCGGGGGCAACCGGATCCATATGCCCGCGCTCGACCATAAAAGGCCGGGGCGCCATCAAATCAGCAAGATCAGAGTAGTTCACGACATTCGCAAAATTAAATTCGAGCATGTCGTATTCCTGGGTCAGCATATAGCTGTATGATGAGTCCACGCTGGTGGTCTTCCAAACCCATTCGTTGAAATCTCCCGAGCAGATGGATAGCGCATAGCCATCCAGCAGAGGGGGCACCCGAACAGCCGTTTTGCCACCATAGGAAAGACCGTAGAAACCGATCCGCTGGGGATCGACGAACGGCAAACTGGTTAACCATTCAAGTGTCCGCTGGTGCTGGCCGAGAATAAACGAGAACAGCGACAGCTTGACAGGATGGCCTTTCCGCTGAATGATTCTGAAACCGTCTTCCCCTATATAAGGATTCTGCGGCGCGTAGATTACGAAGCCCTCTTCGGCTAGACTGGCGCCGAAGTGATGATAGTAATGCGAGTCAATCTTAGGATCTGTGATCTCTTGGGGTCTTCCTTCAAGGCCATGCTGACAAACCACGACCGGACTGCGCTCGCCGGGTTTCATGCTCTTCGGCACAAGTAAAATGCCGTAAGCGAACACACCTGGCCAGACATCGAGAACAACCTCGTATCCGGAAAATTTAGGCTCATTGTATATAAGGCGAGTACGCGGATTTGCTGCCGTGCTTGGCGATGGCAACTGGCCGATAACTTCTTTCCAAATGTAATCCCGGTAGAACGCTGTGCTCTGCTTCCATCGGCCGGGCGAGGATGCGTCGGCCTGCGACCAGAATTCTGATCTTCGTTTGGGCGACTCTCGCAGAATGACCTGAGTGTGGGTCACCAATTCATTCACTTGGCGGTGCATTCGTTCGGAGGCGTTGCGATCATTTAGAAAGTTATCCGGGGCCGACGCAGGTCCTACCAGGCCAGCTCGTATCTTGCAGGTGCCAAACAGAGCTTTGAGAGCTTCTTCAGAGCCGGGCGGTCCGTTGCCGTCGCCGCTTACGACAAGCTGAAGCTGCTCGTCTGCCCTGAGCGCCTTGTAAAATGCTCGCGCTCGCTCCGCTTCTGCGCGCACGGAAGCCAGCACCGGCGTGGTGAGTCGGCCGTTGGGCGCTGCGCCTTTGCGTTCGGATGTTGCTGCGGGCGGCCCATCGATTTCTGGTGCATGACAGGCTTCGATAACTAGTGCACGCGGCGCGATCAGGCTAGCCACTTCCGCATCGCCGAACTCCGAAAGAAATCCCCATAAGTCGCGGTAGATTGGCTCTTTCCACAAACTCTCCCGCGACTCGAAGTACCCGCTGACTACAGCACTCTGAATTCGGACATCGATAGCGGCACTATAAAAAGACAGGAGGGCGCCCTCTCCATATCCCATGACTGCAATCGGAAGAGGAGAGGCTTTATTCTCATACGCGAACCAGTCAACCGCGCTCAACACTTTCTGCACTTCGTAACCGATGATGTGCCGTCCAGCTTCAAATGCCATGCGGTAGATCCATTCACGATGAGACTGATTGGTCATGCGAATTCCCGGGATACCTGACCAGGTATCGCTCCGGTTAACTACAACCGGGACGAGAACTTGACACCCGTTCTCCGCTAACCTTCTTGCAAACTGCGCGCTTGGCTCTAATCCTGTTTCGAGTCCCGCCAATTTTTCGGGCGACAGATCCGCATCTGGAATAGCGACAACACGTGCCACGGCTTGGCCGGTTGGTTCCAACAGCAATCCCTCGGCAACCACACTTTGAAAAACTTGCCAACATACCGCATGAACCTTGTACCGTCCTGTCGAGGCGATTAGAGCTGATGTTGCGGTCGTTGTGTCAAATTGAAGAGCCGTGATGGGAACTCTCTGATCGACTGCGCCAATTGTCTTTTTCAGCCGTTCGCGATTCCCGGCAACCGACTGTTCATATCTTTCAATCGAGTCATAGTTTCGGTTCCAAAGCTTAGCGCGGCTGCTGAACGCTTCCGCGGTTATGCGGAGTGCATATTCGTTTATGCCGTCGACCATCCGCATCGCCAGATCTCCGGTCTCTGTGAGAAGGGCAGAGCCCGGCAGGACAGTTTGTGCAGTATCTGAGCGCGTCGTGTTCCTCGATGGCGCGTTCAATATTGTCAGCCCAGCACTAGTAGCTAGAAAGGTTCTTCGATTCAAGAGGAATGACGATCTCTTTCGGAAACTATATCAGCGCATCTGTCATCAGAACGCCTTCCCCGACTCTGGCCCCAGACAAGTTCCCTGGCTCACATCCTGCACCACCGACCGATCGCTTAGGAAACTGAGCTTTATTCAGCCCGCAATGCCTGCATAGGAGAAATCGAACTTCCCCGGTACGCTGGAATTAACGCCGCAATAAGTGCCGATAGCCCCAATGTGAAACCCGCTGCCGAAAGCACCATCGGATCGTAACGGTTGAGGCCATAAAGTTGACTACCCAAGAACCTGCCTGCGGCCAAGGCTAAGGGCATGCCAATTAGGAGCCCGAATGCGATCAAAAGAAACGAGCCTCGTAAAATCAGTGCGACTACATCGCGACGGTTCGCTCCCAAGGCGACGCGCACTCCTATCTCATTCGTGCGGCTACCAACGTTGTAAGCGGTTATGCCGTATACTCCGATCGAAGCCAAAACCAATGCCAGAATTCCAAACAGCGAAGTAAGATGGGCGATCAAGCGCTGCTGGCTGAAGGTAGTCGCGACCTGCTCGCTTAAGGTCTGCATGCGCACTATGGGGAGATTGGGATCTACTGCCGCCATAGTTCGGCGCGCTAGCGCTTCGGACAGCGTCACGCCCCACTTCGTGCGAATTACGATGTCGTGCAAGTAGTGCGACCGGACTTCGCCTGAATTGTCGAAAGGATTCGCGTAGCTGGTTGATTGCGTGTTGGGCAGAAAGAAAAGAGGACCTACGGGCTTGTCGAGATTATAGGTGAGATACCTGGCGTCCCTCGCTACACCCACGATCTCGTAGTCGTTTGCGTATTTCATCCCGCCCTTGCCGAAGTGCTTCCCGATCGGGTCTTCGTTCTTGAAAAACCTTCGCGCGAACGCTTCATTAATCACCGCGACGTGTGGGGACCCTGCGGTATCCTGCTCGTTAATCGGACGGCCCTTCACAATATGATTGCCAATTACGTCAAAGAACCCAGGCAGCACTCGCGCCCACCACGCCTCGTCGTCGGCGCCCGACTCTGGCGCGGATTTGCCTTCGACATGAATCGGCTCGCTCCAGCTATCCCCGCTCAGCGGTGCGTATTGGACGCAAGCGACCGAAACGACACCTGGAATATGCAAAAAAGCATCATGAATCCGGCGGTAGAGTGACGGGAGTTGCTCCGGCGTGTAACGTGCGAGCAGTGGATCGATATGTATCACAGTGCGTCCGTCCTGCTCGAATCCGAACTGCTGATGTTCGAGATTTCGTAACGCGGTAGTAAGCAATCCCGCCGCGGACAGGAGCACTAGCGAGAGCGCCGCCTGGAGAACGACGAGTGTTTTGCGGGGTAATGAGTCAACCCGAAGCGTCGACCGGACCGCGCCGCGGAGCGCTTCGACAGGATCCACGTGCGTCGCCATCCACGCCGGAGCCATTCCAAAAATGACGCCCGTTATTAGCGAAATTCCGAAAGCGAAGAGCAAAACGGGTATTGAGGGAGACGCGTTGATCGGCACCGCAGTCATCGTCTCGAACGCGAAGTGCAGGATCATGCGAGTCCCAGCAAAGGCAACGGCGAGACCTAAGGCGCCTCCCAAGAAGGAAAGCAGGAGGCTTTCTGTCAGCGCCTGTCGAAAAAGACGCATCGGTTTCGCGCCCAATGCCATGCTCAGAGACATCTGTTGGCGTCTCTCGAGGCCGCGCACAAGCATCAGATTTGCAACGTTCGCGCAAACAATCAGTAGTACGAAACCGGAAGCTACCATCAATATTCGCAGCCAGTCCTCGTACTGCTGGCGCATACTCGTGATCCCCGCGCCGCCCGGACTCAGATAAAGCGTCTGCTTAGGAATGTCTAATTGAGCATTCGCGTACATGTCACTCAAGTGAGAACGCAGCCATCGGTGCAGCTCTACCCGCATCTGCGCTTCAACTGTTCGAACGTCCACGCCGGGCCGCAAGCGCCCGATGATGTCCAGCCAGCTCGCATCGGCATGTCTCAAGAGAGAGCTCTCGCCGTTAATCAGAGGCTCGGTCGCAAGAGGCAAGAAAAAATCCGGCGGCATGGTCTTCAGCGTGTCGCCAAAAAAACCCGGGGGCGTCACTCCGACGACTGTGAACGGCTTGCCATTGACGTTGAACACGCTGCCTATCACTGAAGGATCGAGTTCATACTTCTCTTGCCAGACGCGATAGCTCATGATTGCTGTGGGCGCAGCCGCAGGTTTGTCGTCCGACACGGTCAGCGCACGCCCTGCGTAAGCGCTCACCCCGAACATAGCGAAATAATTGCCGGATACGAATTCCCCGAAGTAGCTTTCAGCGGGATTCGCATCGTGCGCGCGCCGAATCGCAAGAAAGGTCCCGTCGGCCTGAAAAGCGGCCATCTCCTCGAAGCCTTCGGTGTTGTCCCGAAAATGCGTATAAAGCTCATAAGAGACAAGGGAATAATCCTTGCCCCGGAAGTACCCGCCTTGGATGCAGCATGCCGCATCCTTCCCTAACCGAACGAGCTGATCCGGATTTGACACCGGCAGAGATCTAAGCAGAACGGCATGTACGAGAGTGAAGATTGATGTAGTCGCGCCAATCCCAAGGGCGAGCGTCAGAATAGTCGTAAGGGTAAACACGGGATTCTTGCCTAGACGACGCATTGCGTGACGTGTGTCCTGAAGCAGCGTTTCAAGGAACGGGAGCCCGTGCTGATCGCGATAATCCTCTTTCACTGCCTCAACCGCGCCGAACTTGAGCACTGCCCGACGGCGTGCCTCGATCGGCGATAAGCCGGCCTGAAGATTCTCCGCTGTTAGCAGGGCGAGGTGTTCCTCGACCTCTTCCTGGATTCGCTCTTCGGGGCCCTGCCGCATCACTGACCGGATCAGTCGGGTAAGAAATCGTTTGAAAGGTTTCATCCAAGATCTTCCGCCTTTTGCTCCCCAGATCTTTTGGTTTCCAACATGTAGAATGACACATCTTGTTTGGGAAAGCAACAGGACGCCATCACACATGACCGCCTCCCCGAGGTTCTACATGCAGAAATGCGCCCTCGCCTGAGAACGGTTGGCCGGCATTTTAAACGGGAGGAGTCTTCTTCAGGTTGCGTCCTATTCGAATGGCCATTAGAACGTTCAGCAACGCCATGATAAGGATGTAGAGGATCTCTCGTGGGGGTTCCCCCATCGCCAACTGCACGGCCCAGAACACGATCCCGACAGCGCCAAGCACACAATAGCTAAGCATCAGGCGACGCATAACGCGCCCGCGGTACTGTGGATCCCGCTCCATTCGGTCAGCCGACGTCATCTCCCGAAGCAACCACCATCCGAGCAAGGCTGCGAATGCCAGCACGCCCACCACGATGATCGTCACTGAAACCATCACCGGATCATATCTAAGATTGCCCTTCTCGGAAGAACTCCATAATCGGCGGCGCTCTGCCTATTCCTCTCGTAGAGCACACACCGGATCGATCGTGGCCGCGCGGTGAGCAGGTAGGCTTGCAGCCAGGGCGCCTATTACCCAAAAGAGGCTGATGGCTGTCCCTAGAACGAATGGGTCCGCCTTCTGAATTCCGAAAAGCAATGATCGAAATATCGCAATGGCTGCCAGGGCCGCCGCAAGTCCTACGATCAGTCCACCACCCAGGAGCCCGGTGACCTCCTTCAAAACGAGATAAACGATCTCGCTACGCTGCGCGCCTAGGGCCGCTCGAATGCCTATCTCTTTCGTGCGGCGTCCGACCGAGTAATTCAGAAGCCCGAAGAGACCAATGGCGGCAAGCAGGAGGCCGAAGAAGGCACATGCGCCGCCGACACCGGCGAGTAATTTCTCGCGTAACAACGTGTTTCCCACAATCTCTTCAAGGGTCGTGATTTCGCGGACTCGCATTCCGGAACCTACGAAGCGCGCCTCGCGGTCTACTAGGCGGACAATTTGCCCCAGCTGGAGCGGCGATCGGACGTACAGCGTGAACGAACGATTCCCTCCCAAAGGTAGGTACACGATCGGATCTGCAGGGTTACGCAAGTCGTAGTAATGGGCATCGGATACGACGCCCACTACGATCACCCGTAACGGGGAGCTAGCGAAGACATATCTGAATTCACGACCCAATACGTTCGGGGTGTTGAAGTATTTTCGAGCGAAGGCTGCGTTCACGATGGCTGGCTCAGGCTGCTGACCACTGTTATCGACGAGTTTGAAATCGCGGCCAGCCACGAATGGGGTCCGGAGGGCGGTGAAATAGGCGGGGGAAACCCGATAGAAAATCTCCTCCCGTTCAGACGGCCCCTTACCCGGTATGATCACCTGTTCTGACCAGCCGCCACCGCTAAAGATCGGCCACCATGCAAGTGCCGCAGCTTGAATGCCAGGTTGACTAGACACACGCCCTTGAAGCTGAACCATGATCTGGCGGAGATGCGCTTCTTCGGCGCGGCCGCTTTCGCTCGAAGCGACCGGATCATCGGTTGTGTTGTTGTCCGTAGTAATACTCAGCACTGCCACGTTTCGAGGATCGAAGCCCGGATTCACACGGAACAGCCGGAACAGGCTGAATAAGAAGGCAGCACCTACCAGGACCAGGCAGAATGCGCATGCAACCTGAATGCTTACGAAAAATTTTCCGAGCCGGAGCTTGCCTGCCTGTCCGGTGGAAGCACGCAGAGAGTTCACTGGCTGTTGACCGGAGGCTTGCCAGGCAGGAGCCAAGCCGAAGAGCAGCGCCGACAAGGTTGACACTCCAAGGCAGAAAAACAAAACACGGGTATTAAGGGCCAGCACAAATTGAATGGGATCGCCGGGTTGCGACAGTAAATTCACCAGCAGGGGCGCTAGGATGCGGGCTAGCAGCCAACCCAAGACTCCGGCGACCAGAGAAAGCATCAGACCTTCGGTCAACATCTGGCGTACCAGGCGCATTCGCGCGGCCCCCAGAGAGACCCGCATCGCCATTTCGGCCGCACGAGCTGTGGCACGCGCAAGCAGCAGGCTGGCTACGTTGGCGCAAGCGATGAACAAGATGACGGTGGCCACGCCCAAAACGATCCACAGGGAACGGGAGAATACTTTGCGGAACTGAGAAGCGCCATTTGCGGCACGATGCACTCGAATTTGGCTCTCGAGGAACTGCTTTCTGATATCCGGTGGCATGGTTGGAATCTGCCTAATCAATTGGAGCTGAAAATCGTGGAATGACGGTTGCAACCGGGCTTGTATTTGCTCGGGCGAGACTCCGGGCGCGAAGCGGCCGAGAATCCCGAACCAATGCCACCCTGGATCGCTGAGCGCTCTCGCTTCGTATTGCGTGGCGGGCAGCCAAACATCGGCAAATTTGCCAGGCTCTACTCCGAAGAATCCCTTGCGCGAGATGCCAATGACCTGGTATGCGTGTCCGTTCATGACAAGCTGCTGGCCGATTACTTTGGGACTGGCCCGGAAACGCCGGTGCCAGTACTCATAGCTCAGCACGGCAAACCCGGGACCCGGCGGCAGGCGATCCTCGTCTGCGGAGAACAGACGTCCTAGTGCGGGCCGGATACCAAGCATGTCGAAGCCTTCTCCCGAGACAAAGGCCCGGTTGACTTTTTCGATCGGCGCGTTCGGGTTTGAAAGGCGTACCTCTGCTACACCCGGCGAACTGAAAAGGCCCAGGCGCGCTGCACGACGGGTGGCTGCAGCGAATTGCAAGAACTGCGGATAGCTGAACGACTCCCGCTCTGGCCCGGACGGACTCCCAGGATCCGATATGGCCGGCCAGGAGAGCACAAACAGCCGATCGGGTTCGTGGACCGGCAGCGGACGCAGAATAGCCGCGTCCATGATCGAATAAACCGCTGTATTGGCTCCGATGGCGAGGGCAAGAGATAGCACAGCAGTAACAGCAAACGCCGGACTTTTACGCATGCCGCGCCAGGCGTAGCGCGCATCCTGGAGTGTGCCCTGAAGTGTGGCTAAGACACGCAACTCACGGCTCTCCTCGCGGCGGAGGGTGGAATTACCAAAACGAAGACGCGCCTGACGCTGGGCCACCTCTGGCGACAGGCCTTCCTGGTTCAAAGCGGTGGCACGGCGTGCGATGTGATCGGCCATTTCCTCGGCCAACTCTTCATCCAGACGCCGCGGGCTCAAGGCATTTCTCAATCGGGAGAACCAGGACATGGGACACTCTCCTTTCAAAACATGGGCCGCACCTAGGCGTGGCGCAGAACCCGCGAAACACCGGCGGAAAAACTTGTCCAGCGCTCGGATTCAGCTGTTAATTGCTTCTTTCCAGCCGTGGTAATGCGATAAAAGCGTGCCCGTCGCTTGGTGTCGCTCATTTTCCATTCGGCAGAGATCCATCCGAGTTCTTCCATGCGGTGTAGGGCCGGATAAAGGGAACCCTCCTCAACACGCAGCGCTTCTTCGGATAGCTCTTCGATGGAGGTGGCAATTCCATATCCGTGCAGAGGCCCTCGCCGATTGAGGACAGTCAAAACCAGCAAATCAAGCGCAGTCTGGGCGGAGTTCGGCTTAGCCAAGATATATACTCCGATCGCTAGGCATAGCAGTCTTATTGTAACGCTGTTCCCGCTAAAGAGAGGCCGTCGTGTCTGTAACAGGGATTTACCTCAAGCTGTAAGTATCCGAAGATAAGAGGCGGGGGATACGGTGAAAAAGATCGATCGTCGGACGTTTGTCAAGAAAGGGGCGTTTCTTTCGGCAGCGCTTGGCAGCAGAGCCTCGTTGTATTCACAAACGCGCTCCGCTTCAGAACGGCTAACCCAGCTTTCACAATTCCGGTACTCCGAAGTCGAACTGATGGAGGGGCCATTACTGGATCAATTTCGGCACAATCATGACCTCTTTCTGAACCTGAAAGAAGACGGCCTGCTGAAGCCTTTTCGTCAACTTTCGGGTCAACCCGCACCCGGAGAAGACATGGGCGGATGGTATTCGCCATCTAACAAATTTGACCCTCCTAAGGACATGACAGGGTACGTTCCGGGTCATAGTTTCGGCCAGTACCTTTCCGGCCTGGCGCGCGCGTATGCAGTTACCGGCGATAAGCAAACGCAAGCCAAGGTTCACCGGCTAGTGGAACATTTCGCTCCCACGGTCACAACTAAGTTCTATGACGGTTATTGTCTCCCGGCGTACACCTTCGATAAAACCATGTGCGGTCTCATCGATGCACATGAATTCGCCAACGCTCCCACCGCTTTAGCGGTTCTTCAGAAGGCCACCGACGCAGTCCTGCCCTGGCTCCCGGAAAAGGCACTGAGCCGCGAGGAAATGCGCGCACGCCCGCATAAGAACATCGCCTACACGTGGGACGAGACCTACACCCTGCCTGAGAACTTTTATCTCGCCTACAAGCGAGGTGCTGGAAGGCGCTATCACGACCTGGCGCGGCGCTTTCTACAGGACGATACGTACTTCGGTCCATTGGCGGAAGGGCGCAATGTTCTTCCGGGGGAACACGCGTACAGCCACGTAAATGCGTTGTGCTCCGCGATGCAGTGTTATCTGTCCGATGGGAGCAAGAAGCATTTGCAAGCGGCCTTCAAAGGTTTCCGGTTCGTGCAGGAACAAAGCTTTGCTACCGGAGGATGGGGACCCGATGAAGCCTTTACCAAGCCTGGTACAGGAGAGCTGGCCGATTCGCTCACGAAAACGCACAGTAGCTTCGAGACTCCTTGCGGCGCCTATGGGCATTTCAAGATCACAAGGTACCTGATGATGGCGACAGGCGAAAGCACTTACGGCGACAGCATGGAGGGAGTCCTTTACAACACGATCCTGGGTGCGCGGCCGATGCGGCCGGATGGAGTGACTTTCTACTACTCCGATTACTCAATGAACGCAGTGAAGAGCGATTACGAGCAGAAGTGGCCCTGCTGCTCAGGAACTTTTCCGCAGCTTACTGCAGATTACGGAATCAGCTCGTACTTTCGTAGTTCTGAGGGCATATACCTAAACTTATACATCCCTTCGCGTGTGACGTGGAAGCAAGGAAACGCGCGCATTGTTCTTACCCAACAGACTTCGTATCCGAATCACGGCGAGACGAGCATACACGTGCAATCGGATCGAGACGAGCGCTTCCTCGTGGCTTTGCGGGTACCCGCTTGGGCGGGAAAACAAAGCAGCCTCAAAGTGAATGGCAGGGCGATCGACACACCGTTGCAACCGGGAACATGGGCTCGGATTGAACGCACCTGGAAAACGGGAGACCACGTCGAACTCTCACTCGATATGCCGCTTCGCCTCGTCCCGCTTGATAAGCAACATCCGACACTGACAGCGCTAATGCGAGGACCTGTGGCGTTGTTCGCGATTGAGCCAAACGAGCAACGTCTCACGAGCAACCTTCTGTTAGCGGCAAAGAGAGAAAGTGAAACAAGAAACAGTTGGAGAGTCAATCACGAAGGCCACTCTCTCATCTTCAAACCTTTCACAGAGATTGCTACTGAACGGTATAGGCTGTATCAGACTCTCGCCTAGAGTCCTGAGTGCCTTTGCCTGCAATGTTGCCGGCAACGAGCCAGGCAGCCGCCGTAATTACTCATGAGATGAAGAGGGCCGTCCAGGGTAACCGCGTCCGGGGCGCGGCCCAGAATCTTAGGACCCCATGCCAGAAGGGTAAACAGACTTAACATCCCGGCTTCGGATTCCGAGGTCGATCATCCCGACCGCAAAAAGCGTCAATGCAGGTTGCCGGCTGCGAGTCATGTTTAATCTCTCTACTGATCCGAAGAGAGAGCTAATTTAGCTGGAACGTCTTTCTCAGCCATGCAATCATTTCGGGTTTCCAATGTTGCATGTCCGGTTGCTGCCAACGTGACATGCCGTGGCCGCCGCCTTCGATCGTGATCAGGTCGCAATGCGACCCGGCACGGTGAATGGCCTCGCACAGAGCGGTCGACTGTTCGTAGGGGACCTGATCATCTTTCGTACCGTGTATGCAGAGAAATGGTGGCATGCCCTTATGGACCTGCGCCATAGGAGCAAGCGTGCGAAGCTTGGCACGCCCTGATTCATCGAGTTGCTGGACGCGAAAGAAGTGGATGCCTCCGCCGTTAGCCGCATGCCGGTTTATGGTTGCCATATCAAAACGCTCCGGATGATCCTTGCGCAACTGCGCCAATTGCCCATAATCGGACGGGCCATAAAAGTCCACGACTGCCGCCACCGAAGTCTCGGAGGTCTGATGAGTTCCTATATAGTTCACAAAGAACCCGCCGGCTGACTCCCCAATGATCGCGATCCTGGAAGGATCAATACGGTACTTGGAGGTATTTGTCTTTACCCAAGCGATGCCATCGTCAATATCGTGAAGAGCTTCCGGAAACTGCACTGCCGGAGCAAGCCGGTAATCGAGACTAAACCAGGCAAATTTGGCATCCGCGAGCGGCTCAAACAGAGGCCGAACATTGGTGCTCTTACTTCCGCCGTCGAAGCCACCACCATGTATGAGAATGGCTGCGGGAAAGGGACCCGAGCCATGGGGAACATGCAGATCCAAGAGCAATGGCTTTCCATCGCGGGTGGCATACGCAACATCTTTTTCGTCCAGCGATGAGCCAGGAGCGGAGAGGGCTGCGAGCAATGCGGCCGCAAAAATGCCGCTGAGGTTGGGCATCGACGGGAATTGTATCAGCGATCGCGGTTCAGAACGTTCATGTCCAGAGCTTCATAAGATGCTCTGGCTTGTCCAGGCCTACTGCTAGCGCGTTTTTCCGGATACGATCGCCGGATGGGAACGGCGCCTCGTAGAACATGACCTGCAAAACGTTACGATAGCCGCTCAAATCAGTGATAGCGGC
>Ga0126381_100007186_pt1 | contig 12377 bp, 10 predicted proteins | sample PanSoiMetPlot_28_FD_96465 | JGI IMG/M metagenome (GOLD analysis project Ga0126381, IMG submission 96465) | Tropical forest soil microbial communities from Panama - MetaG Plot_28 | ecosystem: Environmental > Terrestrial > Soil > Tropical forest > Bulk soil | place: Panama | collected 2016-02-17
AGAGGGGGACTTGAACCCCCACGAGATTGCTCCCGCTAGCACCTCAAGCTAGTGCGTCTGCCAATTCCGCCACCTCCGCAGGTGGTTGTACTCAAACTACTTCTTCTGTTGCTGCTGCGGGCCTTTCGAGGCTTCTCCGGGGGGCAGAACAGGTACCTGAATCTGCTGGGGAGCCTGTTTTTGGCCACCCACTTCAGGAGTCACGGTAATCGGCGCGGTCTGACCCGGCGCAACCGGCGGGGCCACAGGCTGTCCACCCGTCGGAGCAGTCTGGACTGGAGCTGTCTGAACCGGCTTTGAAAGCTTATCCAAAATCGATGGTGAAGACTTTCCTGCGCGTGTCGCCATGATCGAAAGCGTTAACGACGTCAGCATGAACACCGCCGCTGCAATCGTCGTAGCCTTGGAGAGCACGGTCGCCGAGCCGCGCGGCCCGAATACCGTCTGAGAGCCCATTCCGCCGAATGCACCGGCCAAATCCGCCGCCTTGCCGCTTTGCAGCAGCACTACTACGATCAAAAACAAGCACACAATGACGTGAATCGTCGTCAACAGGATGGTCATAAGAAAACTTCCGAGAGGCCGCCTAACCAGCAGATCTCAAGTGACTCTAGAATTTTAACACGATTGACCGCATCCCAGCCTCAAAACTCTGCTTTCCCGTTCACCATTAAGTCCTTCACCCGAAACTGGACCTCCCGGAAAGGCAATGGCAGCCCCGGAGCATAGAACGAGAACGTCAGCGCCGTTTTCTCATCCACCATGTCGGGGCGGGGAAACGCCAACCGCAAATAGGGGTCTGTCGGAGTCGGTGGAAAGTGTCCCGTCATTTTGAACTTCTTCTTTCCCACCTGCATAAAGGACTCCTCTTCCAGGTGGCGAACCTCCGATTCCTGGGAGAGCTGCGCGTTCGGATTCAGGCGGATCGCGAGCACTACCTGCGAAGCCAAATTATCCTCGAGCCACAGCCTGTACTCTTCTGCGAGTGGGTCGTCTTTTTCAGGTTCACCGGGTTTGCGCCGAGCCTTGAGTCTACGTTCGCGCTCCTTCTCCGCTGCGAGCATCGGGCCGGCCGTAGCAATATAGACCTGCACCGAGGGCGCCGCAGCGTTGCGTGAAGGAGGGCCAACCGTCGCCGCCCAAGGCGACTCCGCGAAGAGCTGCGAAACCTCGATGTCGGTCCAATCGACGGGTTTCTTTTCCTGCCAAAAAGGTCCCGCGAACATCAACCAGAGTAAAGCAAGCGCCGCCATTGTTAAGCTCCTTGTCCCAGCAACTGCTTGGCGATCGTTGCCCGCTGCATATTGCTTGTGCCTTCGTAGATCCGCCCGATTTTCGAATCGCGATAAAGCTTTTCTACGGGGTAGTCTTTCGTGAAGCCGACCCCGCCGAGCACCTCGACGGCCCGTGACGCGACCCGTTCCGCGATTTGAGAAGCGAAGAATTTCGCCATCGCAGCTTGAGTTAGAAAAGCCAACCCCGCGTCGCGTAGCCGCGCGGCGTTGTATGTCATCAATCGCGCCGCCTCCACGTCGATCGCCATTTCCGCAAGATCGAATTGCACACCTTGAAATTCGGAAATAGGCTTTCCGAATTGCTTGCGTTGTTTCGAATACTGCAGCGCATGATCCAGCGCCCCAGCCGCAAGCCCCAACATCTGCGCGGCGATCCCGATACGTCCTTCGTTCAGCGTTTCAATGGCGATCTTGTATCCCCTACCGATTTCGCCCACCACGTTTTCACGTGGCACAACGCAGTCTTCTAGAATCAACTCACACGTTGAGGATGCCCTTATGCCGAGCTTGTCTTCCTTTTTCCCAATCGAAAATCCGCGGAAGTCCCGCTCCACTAAAAACGCCGTAATGCCCTTGTAACCTGCTGCGGGATCCACTGTGGCGAATAGTAAAAACATACCGGCTTCGGCCGCGTTCGTAATCCAAAGCTTGCGCCCCGTAAGCCGGAAATGCGCCCCATCTTCAACCGCGCGAGTCTGCAGTGCGAATGCGTCGGATCCCGACCCCGCTTCCGACAACGCGTAGCTCACCACCGTATCTTTCGCCGAGCGCGGAAGCCAACGACGCTTCTGGTCCGCCGTTCCCCACCGCAGAATCGCATTGTTAAACAGGGTGTTCTGAACATCGACAATTACAGAAGCCGAGGGGTCCACTTTGGCGAGTTCTTCGATCGCTAGGATGGACTGAAAGAAGCATCCGCCTTGTCCGCCGAAGTCCTCAGGCACATCGATCGCCATCAGCCCAAGTTCGAACATTTCTTTGAGCAAATCCTTACAGAACAGGCTTTGCTCATCCATCTTGCGCACATGGGGCGCAAGGCGCTCGCGTGCGAACCGACGCACGGACGCCTGGAACAGAAGCTCCTCTTCTGTTAGCTGCGTGAGAGGTGCAGGCAGCGATGTATCGATCATTGATTCCGATTGTATATTGGACTTGCGTGAATAAGTCCTCGCTTGAAACGATTCTGGAATTACTGCGTCCGTTGTTTCAAAAGCTTCCTCACGATGCGATTCCCTGGACTCGGCCTGAACAGGAGCCTGGCTCCGAACCGGAGCGGGAATGACAATTACCGAGGCGGCCGCGGCGCTTCGCGCTCGAAAGGTTTCGTGTGTCGAGCTAACACGAGAAGCGCTAAAGAATATTGAGAAGCACTCGAATCTTAACGCGTTCCTCACCGTCACTTCAGAAACCGCGTTAAAGCAGGCTCGGGAACGCGATGACGAGATTTCGCGAGGCAAGTATCGAGGACCGCTACACGGAATACCAATTGCGCACAAGGACATTTTTGATACTGCGGGCATTCGAACCACAGCCGGGACGAAGATCTTTGCGGATCGCATCGCGCAAAAAGACGCCGCTGTAGTCGCGCGGCTCGGCGCGGCGGGCGCCGTGATGGTCGGCAAAACCAATCTGCACGAACTCTGCTACGGCATTACTTCCAACAATCCTCATTACGGTCCCGTTCGCAATCCGCACAATCTGGAGCGCATTCCAGGAGGATCAAGCGGAGGCTCGGCTGCGGCCGTGGCCTCCGGTTGCGTGTTTATGGCGACCGGCACGGACACCGGAGGATCTATTCGCATCCCCGCCGCGATGTGCGGCATTGTCGGCCTCAAACCGACATACGACAAGATCAGTCGCGAAGGTGTGGGGCCGCTCGGCTTCACACTCGATCACGTGGGCCCAATCACGCGCACCATCGGTGATGCCGCAATTTGCTATTCCGCTATGTCGGGAGAGGCCGTTGTGCCGGTTACGCGCAAGCTGCGAATCGCATTCCCGAAGACGTTCTTCTTCGATCACATTGACCCGGAAGTGCGAGACGTAGTGCGCGCGGTTGGAAGCTTTCCGGAAGTGGATGTGCCGGATATCGAGCCGATCAACGCCATCGGACGGCTACTTCTATTTGCCGAGACCGCCACTGTATGGCGACGGTACCTCGACCGTCGTGCTGAGTTCGGAGCCGATGTCCTCGCCGGTATCGATTCCGGCCTCCAAGTCTCCGCGACGGACTATCTGGATGCACAACGATTGAGGCGCGTATTCGCCGAAGAATTCGGCAAAGTATGGAATGATGCTGATGTGCTTCTCACCCCAGCCACTCCGACTACCGCCCCGCGTATCGGCGAAAACATAATTGAAATCGACGGAGTAACGCAAGATGTCCGCCTTGCGAGCACAAGCCTTGTGCGCCCGTTTAACGTCTTGGGTTGGCCCGCACTTGTAATGCCCTGTGCGACTTCGCGAGACGGTTTGCCAATCGGAATGCAATTGATAGCCGCGCCGGGTAGGGAAGCCGACCTCTTCCGCGCCGCCGAAATGTTGTCGCGCTAAGCGGAACGTGATAAATATGATTCCTAACAAGGAGAACCAATGAAAACGCTAATCACCGTAAACCTGGGTATCTGCGCCACCCTCGTTGGCGCGCTCACGCTGCTTGGCCAGCAGCCCGTCGACTACAGCAAAGTCCAAATCAAGACCACCAAAATCAGCAATAACTTCGCGACGCTTGAGGGCCAGGGCGGAATGATCGGCGTGCTCTACGGTTCCGACGGAGTCTTCATGGTGGACAGCCAATTCGCGCCCTTGACCGAGAAAATCGTCGCCGCCATCAAGCAGCTGACGAACAGTCCGATTCGCTATATGGTGAATACGCACGTGCATCCCGATCACACGGGCGGCAACGAAAACCTCGGGAAGATGGGCGTCACGATTCTCGCGCGCGAAAATCTGCGCAATCGCCTGATGCACCCCGCGCCCGGAGCGAACGGAGCGCCCGGAGTTCCTATGGCAGTGGCGGGTCTTCCTCTCATAACTTACGACGGCCCGGTAACGTTCCACATGGATGGCGAAGCCGTCCAACTGATCCCGATTCCTGTGGCGCATACCGACGGTGACACGATGGTGCGCTTCGTCGAAAACGACGTCATTATGACCGGCGATTTCTATCGCTCCATCCAATACCCGAACATCGATCGCGCGAACGGTGGAAGCTTGAACGGCATGATCGATGGCCTCGGGCAGATCATCGCTCGCTCCGGCCCCAACACGAAAATTATCCCCGGCCACGGCCCCACAGTGACACGCGCCGAAGTGGCTGCTCACCGTGACATGATTCTGGCCATCCGCGACAAGATCTCGAAGCTCGTGGATCAAGGAAAATCGCAAGACGAAGTGATAGCCGCGAAGCCCACCGCCGATTTCGATGCCAAAGTCCCCAACAGCGCCGAAACCTCGCAGCGCTTCGTGACGCAGGTTTACCAGGAACTCAAAGCCGCCAAGTAGGGCCCAACGCGGTACGCGAGGTTCGCCACAGGTTGTCGACGCCAAGCGTTTAGAGCGGGCCTGTGGCACAGGCTTCAGCGCACAGGACTTGGGCGGCGTCCAAACGAGTACCAGAAACCCTGCCGCCGCGTCCGTTGTGCGCTGGGTTACTAAAGAGCCCGGCCTCCGTCGGCTAAAACTTGCCCCACTGCTGGCACAATAATAAGACATGACAAACGATCGCGCGTCCACGCGCGTGCTGGTAGTGGATGATGAGGAGTCCCAACGCACCGCGCTCGCGGGAATGATCGGGCTTTGGGGTTATGCAGTGGAAACCGCGGTGGACGGCCAGGAGGCGTTGGACAAACTCGCGAATTTCGATGCGCATGTGATCATCACGGATCTTATGATGCCTCGCATGGACGGGCGCGAGCTGCTTACGCGCCTTAAAGCTCAGGGCGGGGGACCGCCGACCATCGTGCAGACCGCGTTTGGCAACCTGGATACCGCTATTTCAACGGTGCACGATCTGGGCGCCTACTGGTTCCTGGAAAAGCCAGTCTCCTCGCAAGCTCTCAAACTCCTAATTGAACGCGCCTCGTCACAAGGCAAGCTCGAACAACACGCTGAACGTCTTGAACGGCAACTCACTTATCAGGGCGTCCTGGGTGAAATGGTCGGCACATCCAAGAAGATGCAGTCGGTGTTCGCCCTCATTGGCCAGGTCGCGCCAAGTAAAGCCGCTGTACTCATCACCGGCGAAAGCGGAACGGGCAAGGAACTGGCCGCCCGCGCGATTCACAACCTAAGCCCCCGCCGCAGCCAGCCGTTCGTCGCGATCAATTGCGCAGCCATGCCCGATACCCTTATGGAGAGCGAGCTCTTCGGACATGAAAAAGGCGCCTTCACTGGAGCGGTGGAGCGCCGCCAAGGCTGCTTCGAACTTGCGCAAAACGGAACGCTGCTGCTCGACGAAATCGGCGACATGCCCGCGACTACACAAGCAAAATTGCTACGCGTTCTTGAAGACGGCCGGGTCCGGCGCCTGGGAGGCAAGAGCGAAATCCAGCTCGACGTCCGCGTCCTCGCGTCCACCAACTCCCCGTTAGACGCCCATATTAAGGAAGGGAAATTCCGCGAGGACCTGTACTACCGCCTGAACGTGTTCCCCATCTCCCTGCCGCCACTGCGCGAGCACAAGGATGACATTCCTGTCCTCTCCCAAGCTATTCTGGAAGTCCTCAACAAGAAGCACGGCGCCAAGATCGCCGATTTGTCTCAGTCCGTGCTCGACCGGTTTCAATCCTACGAATGGCCCGGAAATGTTCGGGAGCTTCGCAATGTCGTGGAGCGTGCCGTCATCCTTGCGGGAGAAGGAACCATCGACCTGAACCATCTGCTTCCAGGATTTGCAGGAACTCCGGCCCCGGTGCCTACGCCCGCGGAAGCTTCAGGAAACGAATTGCGCATTCCAGTCGGACAGACCATCGAACAGGCGGAACGCGCTCTTATCGAGATGACGCTTCAATATACGAAGAACAACCGCACGCGCACTGCGGAAATCCTCGGCATCAGCCAAAAGACGCTATTTAATAAATTGAAGGAGTACGGGTCGCAAGCCGCCGGGTAAAGCTGGAATGCCGCTTCGTCTCAAGTTGATGCTGGGCATCGGCACGCTGGTAGCCTTGGCTGCGGTGTCTCTTCTTGGGCTTCAGTTGGTCACCCTGGCGGACTCTCTTGGCTCGGACGCGGTGAAACAAAGCCAGCTTGCAGGACAACAGGCCTCCAGCTTCTTGAGTGACCACGTCAATCAGCATTCGAAGGATCGCGCCACGCCTTCAACTGAAGAAGAAACGCGCGCAGTCTGGCGGGATATCGTCGCGACCGATCCGGATATTCCCATCACGCTCGAACGCATGATGGCCCTCTCCCGCTCGCTTCTTGAAATTAACATCGCCGACGAGCAAAAGAAGATTCTTACCTCATCGAATCCGGCGAGAGTCGGTATGCCGATGGCAACTCTTGAGCCGTTTTCGGTTTGGGAACACATGTCTCTGTACAGGCGAGTCATCGACTTGATGGGCGGCAGCACGGATTACGAATTCACGGTGCCTATAGGGGCTGTAGGCGGGACCGACCCGATCTTCACGGTTCAGGTGGTGAGCTCCCACGTCTTTCTGGGTGGAGCTCTCAAACCCGTGATACGGCAGCTTGCATTGATTTCCGGAGGCATTCTGCTTGTGTCGCTCGCGTTGACGCTACTGCTTACGCAAAACGTCCTTCGCCCTCTACGGGTGATTGAGCAAACCATCGATCGCATTGCGCAAGGAAATTATGGCGGCCAGCAACCCGAAAGCGGTATGGCGCGCGAGTTTGCAATCGTCGAAAGCAAGCTCAATCTTCTAGGCCAGGAATTTCGCGGCGCCCGAGAAGATGCGGTCGAACTCCGCCATAACATGGGCGCGCTGCTGGAACGTATGGCGACTCAGGTGGATGTCGCCGCCCGCCTCTCCGCCATCAGCAAGCTCACCAGCGGCGTCGCTCATGAAATCAAGAATCCATTGAACGCAATTTCCCTACGGCTTGATCTCTTGAAAGCTCGCTTGGAGATGCCGCACGACCTGGATAAGAATGTGCTCGATAAAGAGATCGGCATTTTAGCGAAGGAAGTAACGCGACTGGATCGCGTGGTGAAAACGTTCCTGGACTTCTCACGCCCCGTGGAAGTTCATTTCGCCGAACTCGATCTTGCCGGCCTCGCGCGTGAAGTATGCTCGCTTCTCGCGCCGCAGGCTAAGGCGGCCAATGTAGAGCTTCGAATGGAAGGATCGGCGCCAGCGCGGATGCGCGGAGATGCCGATTTGTTACGACAATTGATACTGAACCTGGTGACGAATGCGATCGAAGCGATGAAAAATGGGGGACACTTGGACGTGAACGTCGCGAAAGCCCAGAAAGGTGTCATGCTCGATGTCGCCGACGACGGTCCTGGCATTGATCCCAAAGTGCGTGAGAAAGTCTTTCAGCTTTACTTCACCACTAAGCCCGGGGGAACCGGCATAGGATTAGCGATGACCTTTCGGGCCGTTCAATTGCATAATGGTACTATCGACTTCAAAAGTGAGTCGGGCCGCGGGACGACGTTTCATATAGAGTTTCCCGAAGCAGAGGTACATGCCGCAGAGGTCCATGCCTAACAGCTTCCATAACGAGACCGAATCCCCCCGGCGCGCGAGCGGCTCCAAGAGCCTGTGTTCCGCCGCCTTCTGCCTTGTCTGCATGCTCGGCGCATCGGGCTGTTTGTTCCAGCACAAAGCCAAACCTGTGGCCTATACGCCGCCTCCGCCGCGCCCACCTGCAAAGCCTGAACCACGTCCTGCATTGCCACTTCCGCCGGAGCTGAAAGAAAATCTAGCGATAATCATACTGCCGGACTCTGCGGATGTGTTCCCAAACCTGCCCGCACCTCCTGCTCCTCCTCCAAAGGCGAAAGCGCTGCCGCCGCCGGTTATCGGCCCCAAGCCTCCCGTTAACCCCGCTCCCGATGTGCCGACTCCCCGTCTTGGCCAGATATTCACAGCCGAAGAAATTCGTACGTATACAAACGATCTGAACGCTAGTTTGGTTCGGGTAAATGAGAATCTTGGGAAGCTTGCGCGGCGTAGACTAGGAAAGGAAGAGGTCTTAAAGATGGAACAAATTAAAACGTTCCAAAAACAAGCAGAGCAGGCGCGTCAAGAAGACCTGGTGACTGCTGTCTACCTAGCGAGGCGTGCAGATCTCCTCGCTCAGGATCTTCTCGACCACCTGCCCTGAAGGCCGCCGTGTCGGAGGGGGCGGCGGCCAACTCGTGTATCCGCGTCCCTTTGAGTAGAGGAACGCCGGATAGAAAACGTTTCTACTGCTGAGCGGTGAGAGCCTTGGCGTTCGCAGCTTCCGGCACGAACAGCCGGACCTCTACGCGCCGGTTTTCCTGGCGGCCCTCTCTCGTCTTATCGTCGCCCACCGGGTTGGCATAGCCGGAACCCACCGTCGAAATGCTGCGAATTGGCAACTTGTGCTCGTTCACCAGGTAACGAGTTACTGAGGCGGCACGACCCTGGCTGATCGACTCGTTCACCGTTGCAGGCCCAGTCTTGTCGGTAAAGCCCTGAACTTCTACCGTAAAGCGATCGATACCTTGAACTTGCTTTGCGAACTCGTCGAGTTGGGCCTTAGCCTCGTCGCTGAGCGTGGTTTCGTTGACACGGAACAGCACGGTCGCCGACTTCTTCAAGTCAAACTTGTTCATCGCGTCCAGCGTGCGTTCCATGTTGCGCCCGAGTTGGTTCGTGCGTTCGATGCCTTGTTCCGCGACGCCGCGGGCGCCGTCAGCAGCGGTTTTCGCCGCATCGGCCCGGTCACCCGCGCTCTTTGCTGAAGCCGCTACTTCCGTCACGCGCTTGTTCGTATCGCTGATCGATTCCTTGGTCTTCGACAAATCGCGGTCGAGATCTTCAATCTGCTTAGATTGCCCTTGGATGGCCTTGTCCTGCTCGGTGTTCTTAGATTCGGTCGCGCCTACGCGCGCCTCCACCGGCGCAATCGACTTCGCAACGTATTTCTTGGTAGCGCAGCCCGTGGCGAAGAGGCTCAAAGCCAGTCCGCCAGCGATCAAAATCGAATTCTTCATGATTGTAATTCTGCCTTTCATCTCAAATGCGCGCCATGTCCGGCCCACAGCGCTCACCCCTGCAACTAGCCAATCTCTTAAACGAAACTATGCGGTTGCTCCGACCCTATGCCTCGATTGCTACTAATCTCGATGCGCAAAATCGCACATCGCATCAGCGAACAGATCCCGCGTAAGCTACCTGCCAGAACCAGAAACATTTGCATGCAATTCTTGCCTAACGAACGCTATTTTACCGGGCAACAATCGGTAAACTATACCGAATTGCCACGTAAGCGATTGATTCCAAGACACCTGCATGATTAATTGCCCGTACAATGCACGCCCTATGCCATCACCAGCCGGGTGGCAAAGCTGGTGCGATTCGATAGTGTGCTTGGCGGCTGAGCAGAAAGACTCTTCGATCCGAATAGCGCCAAATCTCGTGGGTCTGTTCGATCCTATCCAAGGGCCAATCGGCGGGTGCGTAGAAATCGGTGGAAGGTCGGCTGGCTGCTAAATGGCTTAAGTCGTCAGCGTTCGATAGGAGAATCGTGCTTCCAACCGCCTTTGTCGTTGGCACGCTCCATTTCCGCAAATTCTGCTCATAAACCGGAAGAAATGCCGGAAGATGTAGGAACTGCTCCTTAGTAAGAACGATTCCAAGCGGCACATAGTAAGGAAAGGCGCGGGCCGTGAGGCGTCCCGGGTCGACAATCGCGTAGCGAACATGGGGCAAGGGAATAGTCGCACTATAGAATTCGTCATCCGGCTGAGCGAGGATCAATTCGGCATCACGGTGAAGATCGTAGTAAGCCCGGACCGCTTTAGCCCCCTCAATCGGAGGAGCACTTGGCTGTAGCGATGTGAAAAAAATCTTGGCGGCTATCGCGATCGCTAGGACGGGCGCAGTATAAAAGGGCTTTGTCACGGCCAGCCCTCCGAGCACGCATAATCCTGGAAGCAGAAACGCCAGATAGGGCAGATTTCGAGCCTGAAACGAAAGAATCGCCAAACCTGTGATGCCAATCCAGCACAAAGCAAGAATTTGTGACGGCTCTTTCCGAAACCGAAACACGCCGGCGATGCCGAACAGCAGCACCACGGCATCCAATCGGGCCAGCCGTTGGAGATAGAACAAGGGTGATTGCCGAAATTCCCCCGTAGGCATTCCCTTGGTTCCCACCCCGAGCAGTTGGAACTGAACGTACTCCGCCCAAAAATATTGCCGGTGCGCGATCAACTGGTATATGTGCCATGGCGCGGCGACAAAGACGATCGCCGCAAGAAGTGTGTATGAATATCGCGGCCGCTGTTTGCGGATGGCGCAATAGAGAGCCAACGCAAGCAAGGGCAAAAGCCCCGCGATACTCTTGGCAAGAATCGCGCACCCCGTAAAGACACCAAATAGAATCGCTGTTCGCCGTTTCTCAACATTGAGATCGACTGCAACGGAAGTGAGCGCGAGCGCCGCGAATCCGCCCGCAAGAACGTCGGTATAAGCAAGTCTGGAGAACGTTTCCCATATGGAACTGAGAGCCAGGAGGGCTGCGGCAATCAGCCCCGTGCCGATGCCCCCGACCCGTGCTACCCAAACGAACACCGCCGCAACTCCAGCAGCGCCTATCAGCAGCGCAGGCAAACGCAGAGCGAACAATCCGATCCCCAAGACTTTCATCGACACGGCCGAGAGCCACATCAGGAGTGGCGGCTTCGAAAACAGAGGACGTCCGAGAAATTCAGGGGTCAGCCAGTCGCCATCGTGAGTAATCCGAATCGCGGCATTCGTGTAAAAGGCTTCGTCCTGCGCCCGAATGTGGGCGATGGGATCAGAGTAGGTTTGCGCGATTCCGTTACGGCTTATGTTCCAAGAGAAAAACAGGAAGCAGGCGGCGAGCACAACGACAGGACAAACTACATTTCTCCAGAGGCTCGTTCTCATTTTGGTTCGCACGGGGATTGCGTCCTCGCAAGCTCAATGACTAATTACGGTCATCTTATCTTGGGCTGAGTCTTACGGTTTCTCGCAATGCGTGGTGGGACAGGCTTTAGCCCGTCGCCCTGGCACGACAGGCTAAAGCCTGTCCCACGTAAAGTCGGCCTCCTTAGCAGATCGCTGGCACGGGAACCAAGGGTGACGAACGAAGCAGGCGTTCCTGCCCTAAGTCTCCTCCAAGCGGGTCAGGGAAGGGCGTGCCCCCTGGTAACGTTTCGACAGCCAAACAGCTTAAGGGCGTGTCGGGCGAGAGGGTCAATCCGCCGAGCAGCAATGTAATCTCGGCGTTTGACCAGGTCGCGCTTCCGTAGAGGGCGTCCGGCGGGTTCTGGTTATCGCGCTGCCTTCTTGGAAAAAGGCCGGGTTTGTGGCTCAGCAAGACATTGCGATAATCCGCGCCGTCGGACTGTACTACTTGCGCGTAGATCATCACGTACAGTTCTGTTGCCGGGAAAAAGGGGCGAACGGATGCGCCATTCTGCACCGGTGTTGCATACGGCGCGCTGGCTTGAATTCCGGCTTTTGTGCGCACTACCGAACACGTCAGCGCGGGAGCCGGGTGCTGCACGCCCGTCACGCGAAGCGCCGCGCCGAAGCGCCCTTGCGCGGTGCTCCATCCTTCGTCGTGTCCCACTCGGAATTCATATGTATAAAAGCCGAACAGCTCGGGCGAGTTCGCGGCGATGCCGGACGGCAAAGGCAACATAAAGTGCCGCGCCGACGCGGATGTTGTCAGCAACTGCATCGCATTGATTCCGCTTCGATCATCCGATTGGCCAGGGACGATGGTGCGTATCGGTTCGGGATCCACCGGAAGCGGCGGCTCAGGATCTTCGTTCGGGTCTGTGATTGAGTCCAGCAAGACCGGGTCGGGCGCGTAGTCCAGAACCCGGCAGAAGAACTGGTCGCGGGGGTTGTCTGGGGGCCGGTCGAATTCGAGCCACAAGACGCG
>Ga0126381_100007188_pt1 | contig 12375 bp, 10 predicted proteins | sample PanSoiMetPlot_28_FD_96465 | JGI IMG/M metagenome (GOLD analysis project Ga0126381, IMG submission 96465) | Tropical forest soil microbial communities from Panama - MetaG Plot_28 | ecosystem: Environmental > Terrestrial > Soil > Tropical forest > Bulk soil | place: Panama | collected 2016-02-17
CGGCAGCAGCGGCTTAGGAACTAAATCGGTTAACGGCCGAAGTCTGGTACCCAACCCTGCGCCGAGCACAAACGCCGTGCGAATGCGAGGAGCCATGAACGGGTTGCAGAGTAGAGAAGGAGTTCGAGGAGTTCAAGAAGTTCAGGAAAAGGAGTCAGGAGTCAGAATCCAGGAGCCAGGAGGCGCCGGCTAGGTTGCGCACTGCTACCGCCCAGAGCCTCCTGGATTCTGGCTCCTGACTCCTCTTCTCGAACTTCTTGAACTCATCGACCTCCTTCTCTACTCTGCAACCCGTTCATGGCTCCTCGCATTCGCACGGCATTTGTGCTCGGCGCAGGGTTGGGTACCAGACTTCGGCCGTTAACCGATTTAGTTCCTAAGCCGCTGCTGCCGATATTCGGCAAACCGATTATCACTTTTGTTTTGGATCATTTGATCGCCTACGGAGTGGAGCGCTTTGTGATCAACACCCACCATCTTCCGGATCAAATAAACCAGTTGTTCGATGCGGACATGGACGAGCGGGGACTCGCCCTTAACGGGTCCTATCGCGGAAGAGAAGTCAGGGTCATTTATGAACCGGCCTTATTGGAAACCGGCGGCGGTATCCGCAACGCGGCTCTATTGCTCGGAGATGAGCCCTTTTTCGTGTACAGCGGCGATTTGCTGACGGACCTGGACCTTCACCAACTTGTCGATGCCCATCATTCGGGTGGCCGGGCTGTGACCTTGGCCTTACGGACGGCGGGTTTATCCGCCGACGTTAGCTTTGATGCCAGCGCAGGGCTGGTGGTCGATGTGCGGCAGATGTTGAAAAGTGGAATTCCGGGCGCATTCGACTTTGCGAATATCTCGGTCTGGGACCCGGCGGCTATTGCGGAAATTCCCGCTGGTAAGAAAATCTCGTTTATCCCCGTTCTGGTTGACTGGATTAGCCGAAGGGGTCGGGTTGGCGGCGCGGTTGTCGAAGATGGTCGATGGTTCAATATCGGAAAACGGGCAGAATATCTGCGGATCCATCGAGTCATTGCAGGTGAAAGGTGGCGACCCGACTATTTGGCAGAACCTGGTTGGCCAGCCCCGATTGATCCCGGCGCAAACGTCAGTGCGGGAGCAGAAATTAGCGAAGATAGTTGGGTTGGCGCCAACTCCTTGATTGAAAGTGAAGCAAAGCTGCGTAATGCGATCGCTTGGCCGAATTCAATCATCCGGACCGGAGTAGAACTGAGCCAGTGCATTGTTGCGGGAGGCGAGGTCCGACAGGGAGTTTTTGACGAGTACGACTTTGTATGAGCTTGAGCTTGGAGCCTTTGATTATCGAAACCCGACAGCGATTCCCGCATTACCAAGACCGGGCTTTCGACATTCACCCGATCGAGAAAGGAGGCTCCGATCGAAAGTATTATCGGATAAGATTTGGGGCGGATGTTTCCCTTATCCTGGTTAAATATCGGGTTGATCGAGGAGAGAATGCTCGGTTCGTCGCCATCGCAAACTTTTTAAGCGGCATCGGCATAAACGCCCCGCTAATTTATTTCCACGACGAGGAACAGGGTTCGATCTGGTTACAAGATCTTGGGGATGAGGATCTTTGGCATCATCGAACTGAGAACTGGGAAATTCGCGGCGAATTATACCGGCGCACGCTGGATGAGATCCTTATCCTGCATAAAACAGATCCCGAGGTGCGGTTACCGCCGAACGGACCTCCGGAATTCGACGCTACTTTGTTTCGCTGGGAACAAGAGTATGGGTTCCAGAACTGTTTCCAGCTTTGTTTCCGGATCGACGAAAGCCGGGTTCGAGAGATAGCGGATCGCCCTGAGTTCACCTCTTTGGCCGAGCAACTAGCAGCATTACCTCGGATGTTGATCCACCGGGACTTTCAATCGCAAAACATCCTGATCTGCGATGAACAAGCTTACCTGATTGATTTTCAAGGCATGCGGCCCGGTTTGGGAGCATATGATCTGGCTTCGCTCTTGTACGATCCTTATGTGACTTTGTCTTCGACGGAACGAGAACAGCTGATCGATTACTACCTGGAAGGATACAAGTATCGCGGGACACGAGAAGAATTCATCGATCTATTTTATCGTTGCGCTATGCAAAGGCTGTTGCAGGCGCTTGGGGCGTATGGGGTTATCGGTATCCGGCGACAGAAGCCGGAATTTCTTAGACATATCGGTCCGGCAATCGAAAATTTGCGCGAGGTTGCTTCCTTGCTTCCAGGCTTTAGTTTCTTTGAGGATTTTTTGACTGAACTGCCTGACCAACCGAAGCCCCTCCCTAACGCGGCGTGAACACGACATCATCCCCTGAACGTTTTCCAAGCGTAGTGATCGAGAATTTGTCGCCACTCCTCGATGGCGGCCGATACCCCTTGAAACGGGTTGTTGACCAAGAATTAGTCGTCTCGGCGGACATTTTTAAAGACGGTCACGATCTACTAGCGGCCGTGCTGAAGTGGCGCCCGGCGGGTGTTCAGGAGTGGTGGGAAACGCCGATGACGCAGAGAGAAAATGATCGCTGGTCCGGCATAGCCCATTTCGTTGAGAACACTGAGTACGAACTCACGATTGAGGCTTGGGGAGACGAGTTTGGTTCGTGGCGGGCGGAGTACGACAAGAAATTCAATGCCGGTATCACGGAGCTAGCTACTGAGATCGCGGAAGGCGCGATCCTCATAGAAAAAGCTGCGTCTCGCACTGATCGGAAACGTGATAAGGAACGGCTTCTCGCTTTCGCAGCGCGTCTTCGGAAAGCAGATGCTGCCGAAGGATACCAGATCGCCAGAGAGATTGAGCTAAAAGGATTAATGGGGGCCTGGCCGGACCGCACCCTGAGCACTGAGTACTCTCCGTACGTCAATGTCTTTGTCGATCGACCAGAAGCCTTATTTGCAGCGTGGTACGAGTTTTTCCCTCGCTCCGCTCAAGGCTTCGGTGATCGCGGCTCTAAATTCCGGGACTGTGTTCCCCGGGTTGATGATGCCAAAGCGATGGGGTTCAACGTCATTTATTTCCCTCCGATCCATCCGATCGGCTTCACAAAACGAAAAGGGAAAAATAATTCGGTCACGGCTGAGCCGAATGATCCCGGCGTGCCGTACGCGATCGGCAGTAAGTTTGGAGGGCATAAGGCAGTCGAACCCGAACTAGGGACACTGGAAGATTTCGATTGGCTGGTAAAAGAGATCCGGGCTCGTGGCATGGAGGTGGCCTTGGACTTTGCCATCAACTGTTCGCCCGACCATCCTTACGTCGCCGAGCATCCGGAATGGTTCTTTCATCGGCCGGACGGCACGATCAAGTACGCAGAGAACCCTCCCAAGAAGTACGAGGATGTTTACCCGCTGAATTTCCACAATCCGAACTGGCGCGCGCTTTGGGAAGAGATGAAGTCTGTCATTCTCTTCTGGGTTAAGCATAACGTTCGCATCTTCAGGGTTGATAACCCGCACACCAAGCCGGTCGCCTTTTGGGAGTGGCTAATCCGCGAGATCCGAACTGATTACCCGGACGTTATTTTTTTGGCTGAAGCCTTCACCCGGCCGAAAATGATGAAGGCTCTGGCTAAGTGTGGGTATAACCAATCCTATACCTATTTCACCTGGAGGAATACGAAGTACGAGCTGACCGAGTATCTGACTGAGCTTTGTACCACGGAAATGAAGTATTTTTACCGGGGCAATTTCTTTACTAACACTCCAGATATACTTCCGTTCTTTTTGCAGACTGGGGGCCGGCCGGCGTTTCTGATCCGGGCGGTTCTGGCCAGTACCCTAAGTACGGTCTACGGCATCTACAGCGGATTTGAACTTTGCGAGAATGTGCCGATCCCAAATCGAGAAGAGTATCTCAATTCAGAAAAATACCAGTTCAAAGAGAGAGACTGGGACGCGCCTGGAAACATCAAGGCATACGTGACACAACTGAACCGGATTCGTAAAGAGAACCGGGCTTTGCAGATTTACGAGAACCTCGAGTTTCACGCCATGGAAAACGACCAGATCCTGTTCTATTCGAAAGCCACGCCCAGCCTCGATAACATTATCTTGGTGGCGGTGTCACTCGATCCTTTCCATACGCAGAGCGGTTTTGCTTCGGTCCCAGTTGATCGGTTTGGAATAGGCGAGAATGAGGCCTATCAAGTGGAAGACTTGCTAACCAATGAAAGGTTCGTTTGGCGGGGTCGCCGTAACTTTGTCCTACTCGAGCCGAATTCACGTCCTGCACATATCTTCCGCCTACGCCGGCAGATCGGAAAGGACGGCGGGCAAACGGTGTTCCGGTGACGGTTCTAGGTTTGAAGTTCTAGGTTCAAAGTTCGAGGTTTGTGATCTGTGCCATAAAGATGGCGCTCCGTAACTTAGAACCTGGAACTTAGAACCTAAAACTTATAACCTTTTTAATTGTGGGTTCACCAATCGTTATGTGCTTTTCTTTTCGTAGTTCCAAATGCGGATCATCGGGACACTCTTTCTGGCGACGACTTCGGCTCCTGATGATGTTCCTTATCTTGCTGCCCTTATTCGGCTGCAGCAAGTCGAAGGAGGACCTGGTTAAAGAACTAAACGCGCTAAACTTCCAATTTAACGGCGATGATTTTGTACGCTCGGCTGCAGAAGGCGATCAAAAAGCGCTGGGATTGTTCTTTGCCGCCGGCTTTGACGTCAATACGCCCAACACCGCCGGTTATACCGGTTTGATGGCGGCGGCTGAACGGGGGCGGGTGGATATCGTAAAGCTGCTGCTCGATCATAAAGCCGATCCTAATGTCGCGGGACGGGACGCCGCTACCGCCTTGATGCTGGCGGCGGAAAATAATCAACCGGAGATTGTAAAACTGCTTCTTGACCGGGGCGCTGATCCGAATCGTCAGGATCATAATGGTTGGACCGCCCTTCTGAAGGCGGCTTATCAGGGGAATGCAAAGTGTATCGAGATACTAGCCAGCCACACCAAACTAGAGCTGGACCGGGCCTTGTTGGTGGCGACGCTGATGGAGAGGAAAGATGCGGTTAAGGCGTTGCTGGACAACGGGGCTGAAATTGACTTCAGAGCCAGTGACGGTCGTACCCCTTTGATTTTGGCGGCAAGCAAAGGAAATAAAGGGATTGTCGAACTGTTGCTGCAGGCGGGAGCGGATGCATCCTTAACGGACCAAAGCGGGCAAACGGCCCAAGCGGTAGCAGCGGCAAAAGGCTTTAACGATATCGCTGAGTTGCTGCGGCATGCGCCAGCGCCGAGCGGCACCCCGGTGGCGGTTGCTTCGCCCAGCGGCAGCGCTGAGACAGCTTCCGCCAATGGTTCCGTTACTCCTCCCACGATATCTGACGCGGATATCTTGAAGATGCCGACTCCCGTCGGTTCAGCTCCATCAGCTTCGCCCGGTCAGACAACGGTAGCCAACGCCGCCGGCGCGCCGTCGGTGACCGGGAAGATCAGGGTAGAGGAGGTAGAAGAGGCATTCTTGCCAGTCACCCTGGACGAAGTGCACGGGAAAAAAGCAACCCTGCGCGACGCTGACGGCGCCACTTACACGGTCGGCGTGGGTGATTTGCTGAAAGGCATGAGCTATCGCGTCGTTGACGTTGAGGCTCGCAGCGTCAACGACAAGGATGGGAATGTAGTAGACGCGTCTGTGGTCAAGTTGCGTCACGAACGTACCGGGCAAACGATTTCCTTAATCAAAGGAATCCCCACTCGGGAGCACGGCGCTTACGCGGTTCTCGTGGTGAACTCGACCGGTCAAAAGATCAAAGTCGAACTCGACCACGAATTTTCTCTCCCGGATGAACCTGGGCAAACCTATCGCATTTTGGATATTCGTCCGACGCAAGTGGTCATTAAACGAATGAGAGACGGCGAGGTCTGGACCCTGCAGAAAACGTCGGGATAGGCGAAGCCGTGGAGCGCGCCTCGCTTGCGAGGCCGAAGGGTCTCCGACTCGGCTCCGCAACACCTCTCTGTAATCGCCAATCACCAATCATCCTTTGTTTACTTTGTGTCTTTGTGGTTAATGTGAAACTCTAGTACTTGATCATGAAGATCCCGCTTGAAGACCTGTTTGAGGACATCATTGGCAAAGCTCAACGTGGACTTAAGCTTTCCGACGACGAAGTAGCCGCTAAGGCTGGGTTAGCGTCACCGACCTTGAATCGCCTGCGGACTGGATCGGGAACTCGAGCGGAGGTCGAAGCTTTAGCCCGTGCTTTGGCGCTCAAGCCGGAACCGCTGTGGGAATCATTTCAACGGAGTTGGGAACCCGAGGCGGTTAGCGTGGAGGGCCTGGAGCAGGTGAATACCGATATGCTCGGATTCACCGTTAACACTTATTTGGTTTGGGATCCTTCGTCGCGAAGTTGTGCGCTTTTTGATGCCGGGATAGAGCCGGTGACGCTTTTTGCAATTCGAGACCAGCGAAATCTAAAGTTCGAATCGATTTTTATTACTCACACGCACGAGGATCATGTTGCTGCTTTGAAAGAAATCGCGGCGAAAACATCCGCTCGAGTTTTTGGTCCGTCTCGAGAATCCGTCTCCGGAGCTACCTCGGTACAAGAGGGCGATCGCTTCGAGATCGGTAACCTCAAGGTTGAGGCTAGGCTCACCAATGGTCATTCACCGGGAGGTATATCCTACATTATCGAGGGACTATCTGTCCCGGTCGCGATTGTAGGCGATTCGCTCTTTGCCGGTTCGATGGGAGGAGCCCCCAATGCCTATTCACTTGCTCTTACCAATAACCGGGAGAAGCTAATGACGCTTCCGACTGGAACGGTTGTTTGCCCTGGACACGGGCCGATGACCACAGTTGGGGAAGAGCACCAGCACAATCCGTTCGTCGGATCGTAGTTCGGAAATTTTACTACAGAGACACAGAGAACAGTGAGATTCTGATAAAAGTGCCGTTGAAAAGGGATCGTCGAATTCTAGAATCTCCGTCTCCTGTCTCAGTGCCCTCTGTGTCTCTGTGGTGGATTCTAATTCTAAGATGAGTTTAGCGGGAGAGGTGCCGCCAGAGGCGCTTGAAGAACAACAATTCGAACTGTTTCCGACAGACCTCTGTCAGCCGCTTGTTCTGAGCGAGATCTTCGGGAACGATAGTCCGCTTGAAATCGATCTTGGTTCTGGTTCAGGCAAGTTTCTGGTCGAAGCTGGACAACGTTATCCCGAAAGAAATTTTTTGGGTATTGAACGACTGCTGGGACGGGTACGAAAGACGAGGCGAAAAGCCTGCCAACTTAGCTTGACGAATGTCCGAGTATTACGGGTCGAGATCGATTATGCAGTGAAGTACCTGCTGCCGCCGGAAGCAATCTCACGGTTCCATTTGTCATTTCCGGATCCTTGGCCGAAACGCAGACACCATTCTCGCCGGTTGGTGGATGAAGAATTCTTCGAAGCGGTAGCGGTCGCGTTACGCTCGAGCGGGGAGCTTTGGGTAAAAACCGACCATGACGAATACTTCCGCTGGATCGAAAAAATAGCCGCCAACGTGAGCTCTGACCTTCACGAGGTGCCTTGGGAAGAAGAGTACCCGAACACGGACTTTGATGAGACGTTCGCTGCTGAAAACGCTCCCATTTATCGACTGCGGCTTCGCAAGGTCAATCGGTCGCCAAGGTAACCGCTCAATTCCAGGTCCTTATTAGACAGGGAAATGGTTACCGCTCCTTTGTCTCCTAAGAACCAGATGGGGACAGGAGGCTCGCCTGGTGATTGGTTTCTTGTCGGTTTTCCTTGAAGGTAGAGAATGGCTTGGGGATGAAACTTCCGGACGAGCTCGGGAGAAGAGCATTGGCGTTGGCTAGGTACCACAACCACGTCAACAGTCCGGCTGGGTAGCGCCTCGATCTGTTGACGATTGATATTAAGTAGAAGGACGACGAAAGATCCGAGTTCGCAATCCAACACCGGTTTGAGCGGCGGGATGGGTTTTGTAAGGCTCCATTCGGTTTCGTTGTTTAAGCTGATCTTTTCTTCCCCCAGCGGCATGCGACTTGTGGTCGCATTGGCTCGGCCGATAGGCGAGGAAGCTTCGTCCGCCTTCGGTTCGCCATGGCGGACAAGACGGTCCGACGAATCGTCAGGTGAGGTTCGTGTAACCTTGAAGTGTTTGATTACCTCTGACGCGGAACCGGAATGATCTTGATCCGATTTTGTCCAGTTGAGAAATGATAGGCCGTTTACCCCATCACTGCGCAGAAAGGGTTCGGTAATCCTGCGGTACTTGGATGGGCTGCCTGGGTTGATTAGCCCGTTACGCGAGCCCTGGCAGAAATAAACAGTTCCGGATCGCCCCGACGCGAGCACCACGATTTTGGCTTCTGTTGACCAAGGCAAGCCTCCGATATTCATGGCCTGCCCCGGAATGGCAGCGCTTGCGTTCACGATCAGGAGAAATATATGCGCCAACAGCCAGTTGGTATTGTTCAAATAGATGCTGGCCCAACCCGCGATTGGCGAGATCAAAATTGAAACCAACGCGGTGAACAGAATCCAGGTACCCACCGGAACCGCCAAGAAGTTTGCAACGACGTTACTGAACGAGATTCGATGGAAATAGAAGATCGAGAACGGAAGCGATGAAACCCAACAGATCGTACATACCGCTAGGAGCTCCGAGGATCTGTGGATCAGCCTTTGCGAAAGCCGGCGCAAGGGAGAAATGAGCTGACGCGGGATCCATGGGTCCGGTTTGAAAGGATGAGTGAGGCACGAAGTCAGAGGACGAGCCCCGATCACGATGAAGGCTACAATGGCGAATGAAAGTTGAAACCCGAGCTGGAACAGTTCTTCTGGATTACAGAGCAGGAGAATCAAACCTGCCCCCGACATGGCATTCAGCTGCAAAACCGGTCTTTCCAGTGAAATGCCGATGAGCACGAACAAAGCCATCAGAGTGGCGCGCAGTCCGGCTGCGGATAAACCGGTGCCAGCACAATACAGTAGGAGGAGAGGCACTACGGCGCCGGCAATCCAACGGCGCGGTAAACAGAAAAGGCGGGCCGCGATCCAGGAGATGCCGGCCAGCAGAGTTACTTTAAGACCATCAATGACAAAGAGATGCAGCGTGCCAGTATCTTGCAGAAGCTCCAGGAGATCGGGATCAAAGTCGGACCGGTCGCCGAAGGTGACGCCTTCGATCAGCGCTTTAATCGGGCGGTCGTTCTCGAGAGATCGGGTCGGAATTTCCTCGACTGCTTTCCGGCAGGTTAGTGCGATCGCGAAAATTGGGTTACCCCAGCCGTGCTGCTTAACGGTGGCGTCGTGTGCGTTCGCCGAATTTAAGACGACGTAAATGCCTTCATGTCGCAGGTAGGTTCGCTCATCAAACTCTCCGGGGTTCACAGCGCGTTGAGGTGCTTCTAAGCGTCCCATCACCTGGTAGCGATCACCGTAATGAACGGGTTGGCCGGCCAATTCGGCCTCAACCCGAAAGTCCATGGGACGTCCATCCACGCCTGTCACTTTCGCGATCAGTCGTTGCTTGATTTGGTTGCCCCAGTGGAACGGCTTGGAATCGGCCTCCGCCTCCAGGTCGATTTGATGGGTTCGGTTGGCGAGATCGGGTTTCGTGGCGAGCTGATACCCTTGGTCTGAGGCCTTGCGGAATGAATGCCAAAACCCGAAGAAAAGCAGGGTGGCAGCCAATACGAATGCGGTTTGCCTCCAGGCCAGAACCGCAATCACCAACAGTCCAAACGCTATGCCCCAACCAAGAAAGGGGATGGGACAAACCTCGGCGACGGCAACTCCGAGACAGGCTGCAATGAATAGGCCGCCAAACGGGATGCGTCGCATCGATATTTAATAACAATATTATGTAGAGTTATCAATTGTAAAAATAACTCAGGATATATGTGTTATTAGATTATCGAATGCGCTCGAATAACGGCACGTTTCAATGCGCAGTTTCCCGATGCTCCTACAAACCGTTGAAAACGTGGCTCGCCTCTGGACTTGATTGAGTCGATGCGATTCCGAGCTCCGTAGGAGCGTAATCTTTATAGCAATGGCAACCTATAAAGCGACCAGCTCCGCTAGGAGCGGCATAGACGATGGTTCTCGATCAGATGTCGCTCCTACGGAGCTGGTCTTTTTTTTATGGTTCAAGCTATAAAGATGTCGCTCCTTCGGAGCTGGGCCCGACATGTTGCCGGGAACAGAGGACCGCGGTCAGCTCTCGGCCTTTTCCCATAATTCGCTAAGATCCGCTTGGACGCAGGGTCCTGACATAATTTACCAGATTCCAGATGTGCTCGTCCGACTCGACTTTTCCAAAAGCGGGCATCCCGCTGAGTCGGATGCCATTTTTCACAATCCAAAACAGTTCACGATCGGAATATGTTTGCACTTCACGAGAGGTAAGGTCCGACGCGCGCGGGTACATCCACCGGCCGTTGTCAGTCGGGCTGTGGCCGTCGGAGCCGTGACACATGGTACAATCGGTGGCGTAGAGCTTGTCTCCTTCCTCGATGCTCGCTTGCAGATTGCCGGGCGCCGCGGGGATACCTTTGCGGCTCCTCCAACCAATCAGAAGGTGTTTTGCTTGGTTCGCAAAAACGGTTTCCAGGTAGCCCGGCTCCTGAATCGCGTCGAGCCTGATTTGAGTAAATGCCGCGATCCCGGCCCCTGCAGCCAGTACAACGACAATGAGGACAACGAGTAGCCGGCGCTTCATCCAATCAGAGAAGCCACCCAGAAAGCGGGCGAGGCTGGGCTAAGCGCCGCCTCTCCGACAGGTTACGATGCGGCTTTAATCGATGTGACATGGATCGTCTTCGTCGCCTTGTCCAACGTTCCGGTAACCTCTACTTGCTGTCCGGCGAACGTCGCGGGCTTTTTCTGATCACTCAGCCCGTAGAAGGTCTTATCCGCATTAAATAATACATACTTACTGCCTCCCTTCACGCATGCCTCGGTGCACGCCTTCGGATCATTGGTACCCATTTTCTTGAACATGGCCTCGTGTCCTCCACCCTTGGCACATGCTTCGTCCATGATTTCACCTTTGAAGTTCGCGGCAGCAGCAAAGCCGGGCGCGAGGGTCAAACAGGCAGCGATACTCAATACTAACTTCTTCATCTTTTCTCCTTCTGATTGGTCTATTTTTAGAAACTTTTCGCTAGGTGGGCCCTGCGCCAAGTCTCGGGCACAAACCGCTTCTCTTGATGCAATCAAGCGGGGTGCCACGGGCGAACGGACCTCAGCATAGCAAGGCCAGATCGAAAGGCGTCAGAACCAATTAATAAAGAAAGAACAAGCTGGGGATAAGCCGGCTACGAATTGGGTGAGCAAACTTAAACAGCATCATATAAGATAATAAGTCAAAATATTTTTTGTTTTATTTCGCCTGAGCTGGATAGTTAGAGAATGAGAATTTCTGGTTGGCGCCGACGTATTCTGGCAAGTACCCGCGGAAAAATTCTCACGCTACTCCGGGCTAAGAACCAAACTGTTAATGAACTCGCCGAAGCGCTGGAATTAACCGATAACGGGGTCCGTTCTCATCTAACGAGTCTTGAACGCGACGGTTTGATCCACCCGTTAGGTGTGCGACCTGGTTTCCGAAAACCGCACGTTCTCTACGGTCTTACCGCGGAGGCTGAGTCTCTTTTTTCTACCGCCTATGGTCCGCTATTACAGCATGTACTGACAGTCATTCGCAGACGACTATCTTTGCCGGAATGGCGGGCCAGTTTACGCGAGGTGGGGCGGACAGCCGCAAAAGAACATGTTGACCAGGTCAAAGGTAAAACGCGTAGCCAACGCGTGGAGCGAGCCCTGGAAGCGCTAAAGGAGTTAGGCGGTGACGCTACCATCCAGGAAGACGGAGGGAAGCTAACCATTTATGGAAATGGTTGCCCATTGTCTGCGGCCACTGCTCACCATCCGGAAGCCTGCCTGATTGTAGAAGGGCTTCTTTCCGAAATCACCGGCATTCCGGTAAAAGAGCACTGTCAACACGGAGACGCACCGCACTGTCGCTTCGAGATCACGTAGCGAATGCTGGGCGCGAACTATCTGGTCGCTGACCATCGTGGGAAAGACGTCCGCAAGTTCGGGTTTGCATATATATCGTGCAGCGATATAATTATACCTAGGGATTCAGAAGCGGGCCGCTATTGCCACGGAGACGTATCAAATGGCCGAGTCCCAAGCTAGGCTGATCGCTTTTGTGGAGCGTATGCCAAGACCACCACTGGTGGAACAGCTCCGCTCGATGTCCTGGATTACCGACCGCCTGGCCGGTATCCCGCAAAGAAAAACCCCCCTCTGGTGGTGGTGCGCCATCGCTATTTCCGGCTCCATAGCCTCGTACGGTATCTTCTGTATTCTGTACCTGCTTTTCACCGGCGTTGGC
>Ga0126381_100007189_pt1 | contig 12375 bp, 9 predicted proteins | sample PanSoiMetPlot_28_FD_96465 | JGI IMG/M metagenome (GOLD analysis project Ga0126381, IMG submission 96465) | Tropical forest soil microbial communities from Panama - MetaG Plot_28 | ecosystem: Environmental > Terrestrial > Soil > Tropical forest > Bulk soil | place: Panama | collected 2016-02-17
GTCGCGGGACCTGGCATTGCTCAGACCCGCACGCTGCAGCCAGCTGGCGACACGCCATCTGCGGCGGGCCTGCAGGAAGTGATAGTCACGGCGCAAACGCGCACGGAGAACATTCAGACGGTACCTATCTCGATTGCGGCCTTCAGCGCCGAGGAACTCACGAAACTGTGCATGACGGAGGGATTTGACCTCGCGAATCAGGTGCCCACCGTGAACATCGATCGGCCCGGCGGCGATTCCGTGGTTCGTTACTTCATTCGCGGTGTGGGAACACAGGACGCTCGCCACCTCGCCCATTGCAGTCTACCTCGACAAGGTCTCCCCGGGCAGCACCCTCGGGAACGCCGTGAACTTGTACGATATGCAGCGCGTCGAGGTGCTGCTCGGGCCGCAGTGAACACTGTGGCTACCGCGGCGCCATCGATTTTGTCGCAGCACGTCCGATTTTTGGGTGACGGGTTCGTGAACGGTCTGGTCAACGTCTCATCACGCGGAGTCTGGCCGCGCGCGGTGCGTTCGCGTACGCCGGCCGGGACGCCCGGATCCAGAACCTGGCGCCCGATGCCCCCAATCTCGACGCTTGCAATGGGGCGTTTGTTCTTCGAATGGAGCCAAACGCTTCCCCTCACCGCCTATCTGCCCCTCACCGCCTATCTGCCCCTCACCGCCTATCTGAAGGGGGAGGACCTCAAGCGCACCGGAAGCACCAATACCGGACACATGGCACCGCTGACGGTCACGACGGAGGCCCTTGGAAGTCCTGCGCTGCCGCTCGGCATCGTCACATCCTAATATCTCTTGGATCCGCTGACCTGCGGAGCAAGCGTCAGCGTCCGGTTCTGACCGATTGGCAGCGCTGCGGCGTCCTCACCTGTAACCGTTCAACAGAGCCTCGCGCGGTCCGTGCGGCAGCGCAGGGGTTGAGATGCCCCCTGCGGCCAGCAGCCGCACCAGATCGATCGCCGATCGGGCCCGCAGCCTCCTCATCAGGCGCCCCTTGTGAGTTTTGACGGTCTTCTCAGCGGTACCCAGATGAAAAGCAATCTGTTCGTTAAGCAGGCCTGTGACGACCAGATTGAGGACCTCCCGCTCCCGCGGCGTGAGGCTCTCGATGAGAGCCGACACCTGCCGTCGTGCCGCCTGCTCTGCGCGCCGGGCTGCATCTCTCGAGATGCCCTCGCGTACGGCGGCCAGGAAATCCGGCTCGTGCACGGGCGCTTGCAAGCAGCTGACCGCTCCGGCCTTCATGGCCCTGACTGTCGCCGCGATGTCAACGCTGGCGGTAATGAATACCACGGGCACGTTCGACCCTCGCGTAGTGTTGCAAGACCGCGAGCGACAGGGGATTCCGCCGTGCAGCGGAGCTAGCACTGGTGATTTCTTCGCGACACTGCCCTTTGGGGAAGTGTGACACTCGCCGTGCTGCACAGACGGCCAGAACCATCAGATGAGGTACGCAACGCAGGCCCTACGGCCCTCTGCGCAAGAGCGCGCCGCGGCCCTTACCGAGACGGGCGAGATCGGGGTGGACAATGCCGCCGTGGCCAAAGGCCTTGACAGCGCACCCGCACACTTCATGATTGGCGCCACCAAATGACTTCGGCGGACACCGTAACGACCATTTACCTTGTCGATGACGACGCCGCATTCCTAGCGGCAATGTCGCGCTTCCTACGTGCTGCGGGCTTCGTCGTAGTAGCTTGCCAGTCAGCCCCTGATCTGCTGTCGGGAGTGTCACCCCAAACGCGCGGCTGCATCGTTGCCGATCTCGAGATGCCCGGGGTTAGCGGCCTGGAGCTTCAGTTACTGCTGACTGCCAGAGGCGTCGCAATGCCGGTGGTCTTCCTTACCGGGCATGGAGACATCCCGAGCAGCGTGCGTGCGATGCGCGAGGGGGCAGTGGATTTCCTCGAAAAAGTCGCCCCGCAAGAGGAGTTGCTGGCGGCGATCGCCCGCGCCCTGGAGCGCGATGCGCGGATGCACGCTGAACGCGCGAGGCTGGAAGAACGCCGCCGCAGATTGGCTGTCCTGACGACCCGTGAGCGCCACGTGCTGGCGCTGGTTGTCCGCGGCAAGATGAACAAGCAGATCGCAGCCGTGCTCGGCATTCAGGAGCGTACGGTCAAACTACACCGCACTGCGATCAGCAGCAAGCTGGGAGTGCGCGCGGCGGCTCAACTTGCGGTTCTCGTCAGCGAGGCGCACCTGCCCGAAATCGACGCCACGCAGTGAGACAGCTTTTGAACGGGTCGGCGACGTCCCAGCCACAGGGGGCGATCGGAGTCGGCCCTGCCCCAAGGTGCAGTACCCCAACTCGACGACTCGACCGTAAGGTGTGAGCGTACGCCTATGAGTGCGCCCGGTGCAGTGCCCATTGCAATAATCGATGACGACGAGAGCCTATGCCGCTCGTTGAGCCGGCTAGTGCGTCAGGCAGGATTTTGGCCCGTGAGCTTCCTTTCTGCCGAGGATTTCCTGAAATCCCCCGAGCGTCCCGGCCTCAAATGCCTGCTGATCGACATCCAGCTGGGGAACACCTCCGGTATCGCCCTGCATCGGCGGCTGCTTGCCGAAGGCGACACGACTCCGGTCATATACATTACCGCACACGATGAACCCTCGGCGCGCGCCGAGGCGTTGAGTACGGGTTGTGCCGGCTTCTTCCTCAAGAGTGACGCTGGCACCGCGATCATTACACTGCTCCGCCGCGTCACCGCGCTCACTTGAGGGGACTCCAGAAACCTACCACCTGCGGTGCACGGCCAGTCAGTTCAGGTTTCCGCCAGTGTCCGTTTCCAAGGTGCAATCGCGAACCGCGCCTTCAAGCGCGGCGGCATCCGGCGCCTCGCGCCTTGGGATGATGTCTGATCCGGGCGCTTCCTGGTGCGAAAGGTGACTCGTACTACGTCGCTGCACCTTCGCGAGCGGCAAAGTGAACCTGAATATCGCCCCTCCCCCGTGGAGGTTTTCCGCCCAGATGCGCCCGCCATGGCTGGAGATAATGGTGCGCGCAATCGAAAGCCCCATTCCCATACCTTCGGCTTTGGTCGTGAAAAACGGCTCAAATAGCTGCTCCGCCCTATCGATCGGAACGCCGGCACCGGAGTCCTCGATAGACACTTCCGCCGAGGTAGCGTCCACGAGCGCAGTACGGCCGACAATGCAGCGCTCGCGGCTCCCGGCGCTGGCGATCGCATCCATGCCGTTGATCACCAGATTCAGGATGACCTGTTGCAGCTGTATCCGGTCACCACTGACGCGCGGCAACTGAGGCGCAAGACTGGTCGTTAACGTGACAGCTCGTGCAGAAGCCTGTGCAGAAAGGAATCGAAACACCTCGCTCAGCACCTCGTTGAGATCGATCTCCTGAGCCTCCACGGGAGCCTTGGCGAGCAATTGGCGTACGCGCCGAATCACTTCGGATGCGCGTTCGTCGTCGCGCTTGATGTCACACAGAATCTCGTTGAGCTCGGCGAGATCAAGAGACGGAGACAGGAGAAGCAGCTCTGCCGCTTCAGCGTTGTGCAAAATCGCGTCAAGCGGTTGATTGAGTTCGTGTGCAATCGCGCCTGACAACTCCCCGACCGTCGCTCGGCGGTTTAGATGAGCGAGTTCGGCAACATGATGATGCGTCTGGATCTCCGCATGCTGGCGGCGTCGACGCTCATACAGCAGCTTCACAATGAGCGCCGTCTCGAGCAGGATCAAAATACCGATCGTCCCGATCTGCCAGCGGTATCGTTGCCACGCGGTGGGGTCGCGAAAACGGACGATGCTGCCCGGCGGCAGGTTCGACTCCCGGAGGTTCCATCGCCTGAGCTCCCGCACATCGAACTGCGGGGCGCCCATCTGGATCGGAGCAACCCTCAGGTCCGAGGCGCGCTCGCCAGCGAGAATTCGTACAGCGATACTTACAATTGTACGAGCCTCCTCTTCGCTGGAGATGAGGCGTCCGCCGACAATTCCCTTGCCGAGATACGCGTTAATAAAGCTGAACATCGGCGCATTCGCAGCGGCATGCAGCTTCGCCAGAGTCCGGTCCTCGTCCGGAGGAATGCCCACCACCTCCGAGGACAGCAGGACGTAGAAGATCGCGGACTGAGGTGGAAGCGTGGCAGCCCGCTGCAATACTTCATCGAATGGCAGGCCGTTCAGCCATATCACGCTAAGGCGGCTTGCGTAGGGCTCGAGCGAGCGTTGAACTTCCCCAATCCAATACTTTTCAATGGGCGAGTTTCCGATGACCACCGCAAGGTGGGTCGTTCGCGGCAGCAACCTCAAAATGTCATCAACGATGGACGGGAAGCTCACGGAGATCGCGACGGCGGCGTCATTTACCGTGAGACCTGACGGCGCTACACGGCGCTCCTCCACATCCCCGAAAAGAGCAGGGACGGAGGGGAACAGGGACCGGCGATACCTCTGAATGAAATTGGCCGCAGGCGCCCCGTAAGTGATGATTAGATTCAAAGGCCGCGCGGCGAACAGAGACCGCAGGTAGTTTGCGAAAGCCGGATCTTCGTCGGTCGTCGCAAAACGCGCGGAAATCAGCCAGCTCTCGTAAACGTCCAGGCGTCCCGGCAATTGTCGGTCGAGCTCTTCGCGTACGGGCTTTGCAGCATAGTCACCAAACTGCGGGCCATAAGAATGAAGAATCAGTATCCGCTTCGTCGGTTGCGCAGCAGCGACCGTCATTGCTAGGCTGAGCAGAACTGCCCCGATCAAGCTCGTGCTAAGAGATTTCATGCGCCTTTCCGGGCGGCCTTCTGTGATTCCATGACGCCCGCGACATCGCGTGACCGCGCAAGCATCAGGCGGTGCTCCTCCGCAGCCGCCGCCCGACCGGCGGCACTTCATTACGCCGTCACCTGTAGCGGACGGGTCATCGGCGGCCTCTTCATCACCTTTCTCCTCGCTGGTCCCGGTCTTGCCCAGACCACCCTCGTGGAGCAACCAGCCGCGGCCGCGCCGTTGGCGCAAGGCCTGCAGGAAGTGATCGTCACAGCGCAGAAGCGTACAGAAAACATCCAGACGGTGCCGATGTCACTTACGGCGTTCAGTGCTCAGGAACTCGCGCAATTGGGCATGACGGAAGCATTCGATCTCGCCAACCAGGTGCCGAATATGAACATCGATCGGCCCGTTGGCGACTCCGCTGTGCGCTATTTCATTCGCGGCGTGGGCACACAGGATTTCACCACCCTCGCCACCTCGCCCATTGCAGTGTACCTCGACGAGGTTTACCTGGGCACCACCCTTGCAAACTCGGTGAATCTCTACGATATGCAGCGCGTGGAGGTATTGCTCGGACCGCAGGGGACGCTCTGGGGGAAGAACACGACCGGTGGCGCCATCGATTTTATCAGTGCCCACCCGACGCAGAGTCTGGCGTTGGAAGGCTCGGCTGGATACGGGAACCTTGGTGACCGGTTCGTCAATGGGACGGTCAACGTACCGATCACCCCGACTCTGGCCGCACGGTTCGCTTTCACCTATTCAGGCCGGGATGCCTGGATCCAGAACCTCGCACTCGACGGCCCGCACAATCTCGACGCTTACAACAAGGCCGGTGGACGTTTGTCATTTGAATGGAGGCCGAACGATGCGATCACCGCGTATCTGAAGGGGGAATACCTCAAGCGCACCGGCAGTACCAATACCGGACACATGGTGCCGCTGACGGGCACCACGGACACCTTTGGAAATCCCGCGCTGCCGCTCGGCATCGTGAATCAGGGTGGCGGCCCCTCATCGGACGACTTCGATACCTGGGATGTTACGGCGCGGGTGGACTGGAACCTTACAAACGCAGTCGAGCTGACCTCGATTTCGGCCTGGCTGGATGTCAACCGTATCCATGAGTACGAGCTCAACGGCGGCACACCCACGTTGCTGCTCAATCAGGCGCTCTTTGGCGGTCACGATCAGTTCACGCAGGAGTTGCGACTCGCCTCGAAGCGACTTGGGCGCTTTCGCTGGCAGGGTGGACTCCTTTACTACTTCGCGAACGAAAGCGCGATGACGGCAGCTCCCTCTAATCAGACGGTCTTCGGTTCGCCGCCCGGCTACGTCACCAGCGATCTCTGGCCCGAGGCACGCAAATTCAATAGTTATTCGGCCTTCGGCGGGGTCGATTACGACCTCACGCGACGCCTCACGCTGAAAGCTGGGCTCCGCTACAACGAAGACGAGGGGTCCTATCACGCGACCCACTATGCCATCTATCCCTACGCGAACTACCTGAACTACCTGAGCCCCAATCCGCTCGCGGATCAGAACTCAGTGCTGATCTCAGGCGACACCCTCGATACGCATGCAAACTGGAACAAGCTCACTTGGGATGCCGGTCTGCGCTATCTATTTTCAGACAACCGGATGGCCTATCTCAATGCGGGTACGGGCTATCGTCAGGGCACCTTCAGCTCCCCGTCCGGCACTTCGGCAGATCAGTTTGCCGTTCTGCGCCCCGAAACCAATCTCGCGTTTGAGCTTGGCGCGAAAACCTCTTGGCTTGGCAACCGGTTGCAAGTGAATGCCGCAGTGTTCAGCTACGACTACAGGGATATGCAGGTTTTTGTCCTCCAACCCATTACCGCCGGGGCACCCTTATTCGTTGAAAGCAACGCGGCTAAGGCTACCGACCGGGGCGGAGAGATCGAGCTCAAGCTCGCCCCCGCCACGCGCTGGCTGCTGAGCGGCAGTGTCGGCTACGTGCATGCAGTCTTCACCCAATTCAATACCGAGAACAGCCTGGGTGCGCCCATATCACTGGCGGGCAACCGGTTTCCACGCCAGCCGCAGTGGACCGCCAGCACACTGCTGCAGTACCACTTCGCGATCGCAAACGGAGCCTCGATACTGCTGCAGACGGATTGGAACTACCGTGCCGACTACTATGTGAACGCGGACAACTTGCACAACCCTTATATTCCAGGCAGAACCATCGGCAATGCGCGCGCCGCCTACAGTCCCGCAAGCGCGCAGTGGGAAATCACCCTTTGGGCTCAGAACGTGACCGACAGACACTATCCGATGGGAGGCTACCGTCTCGGCTTTGCGAATTCCGACATCCTCTATTTCGGCGATCCGCTCACCTATGGAATAAGCGCTACCGTCCGCTTCTGACCCGCCTATGTCGTAGTTAGATGCCATACGCTCCCGCGGTTCAGCTGTTGCGGCGGCATAATTACCTGTAACCCGAACCCCAGCTGTAAAAATACTTCACAGCCACCTGGGTAAAAATCGGGGCATTCACGTGCACGACGGATTTGGCGAATAAAAAAGCGACGGAGTTGCGGGAACCGATGGTCCAATTCGCTTCAGTGCCGACCGTGAGACTCTTCTGCGCGTCGTTCTGATTCACGCCGTCGACGAATGTGGTGCCCCGGAAGGCATAGTTGGCATCCAACGACGCCCATAGGTCCGGGGTGAGGTTGAAGCTGAGGTGTGCCTCAAACCCGGGCAGTGGTTCCTGCCGCAGGATTTCCCTGCCGTGATACTCGGTATTATCAGTAAAGAAATACCCGTAGAAATAGCCGTCGACGACCCACCTCTGATCGGATCCGAACGGATGCGAGATGCCAATCTCTGGTTTGAGCGACCAGCGATTCGAACCCAGATTAACAACCGCGTCAGGATCATATTGCCCTGATGGACCAGTTACCGTGAGACTCACGCCGATAGTCGTTGTCGGCTGATACTTTGCGAAATCCGCCACGCTGAGCGCGGCACCGCCCAGTAGTAGGGTCGTAAGCTGCAAGCTCGCATCACCAGCACCGGCAACAGAGTGGGAAAGACCACTTCCGGCAACTGAACCGCTGACGTAGGCAAATGGAACGCTGGCCTTTATCCAGGCCAGCTGATGCAGGATGCCGAATGTCCGCGTGTAGCCGGCGGATAGCTCGTTGACCTCGAGGTGAGAGCCGCCGATGAGAAGCGAAGTATCGATGGAGTCATCCGCGGTAGCATGCGCGTAGTCGAGCTCGAGCTGGTTCACACCCACTGGCACATTCGTATAAGTCCGGGGCTCAGTGAACTGACCATAGGCAATACACGGCAAATGCAAGGCGCCGATGGCGACGAGAGCGGACAGGCAAGTGTGGCGCGCCGAGGGGACGTACGAAGCTAGAAGCCAACCCCTGCCGAAATCTGCAACGAGTAGCCTTGGTACGTCCACTGGTTTGAGAACTCATCAAAGTACTTGAAACTCAGAGTGACTCTGCGAGTCGGCATTGCGAAGTTTAGCCCGAAGCCCAGCGCATTGACCCTGTAGCGTTGAGCTTCCTCTGCGGGTGTGATGTTCGGCCCCGTCTTCGCCGTCATTTGCCGGGCACCGTAGCCGACGAGTCCAACTTGCAGTCGTGACTCCGACAACTTGAACGCATGCATCAATGAATAATCGAGATCAAAGGTCTCACCCGGACGAATCTGAGTGCCCGACTGAGTGCTGTGAAATTCGTACATTTCAAAGGCGGAGAGCGTGGTGGCCCTGTCCGGGGAAAGGTAGAACGTTTGGCCCGCAGCGATCACCGGCGTCCAGTAGCCGTTGCCTACGTTGTCGGTAGCGCCGGCATTGAATTTTCCGGTGGGCGCCAGGACCCCAAGAATGCCACGAAGGTCGACGCGCTCTGTGCGCCAGCCGAGAATGATTGGTTGAAGGTAAAGATCCCCGAATCCGCCGCCGCCACTGATGGCGCCATTGGCACTGGAACTCAGCGAGTTGTTGGCGATCGGTACTGTCACCGCGGACGAAAATCGAGCACCGCCCAGTATCGCTATCTCTTCCGTGCTGGCCCAAAGAAATGTGTTCATGTCCAGCAGGACCGATTGCTGTCCCGTGGCGAGAACCTCTCCGTTGCCCCCCTTCTGCTCGCTACGTGAGTAGAACAGGAAGGCGTTGTTGTACGTGAGTCCGGGCTCGGCGCTGCCACCGGAATTGATGGCGCTCAGGCCGAGCGGATAGACGCCGCGGTTCTGCGCCTGCGCTGCGGTCGCACACAACCACAGGAGGACGGCAGCGAGGATGTGAAGGGGTAGCCCAGGTTCACGCATGCGGCCTCACTTACCGCCCACCGCGGCCTATCGGACCGCAGCCGTCGTTCTGGCGGCCGCTAAGCGGCGTAAAGCGTCGAACGAGGCGTACTTGTACGCATAGCTGTAGGTGGGAGTATTGAGCGACATGTTGGCGATGGTGTTCGCCGTACCGCCGCAGCGGATCACCATCTGGCCAATGCCGACAATCTCTGAGGCAATGTCGCCGATGCAGTGGACGCCGACCAGTTCCCGATCGGCCTTGAGGAAGATGAGTTTCAGAAGTCCACCCCGTCCGGCGATGGCACCGCGTGGAGTGAGCCCGAGCTCGGCACGACCGACCTCGTACTCCAAACTCCGTTCGCGACACTGCTCCTCGGTGAGGCCTGCACCGGAGACCTCTGGCATCCCGTAGATCGCAGAGACGGGACAAGGATCGACCGTGCCCTCGAACGGGATACCGAACGCATGACAGACCGCGGCTCGCCCCTGCTCCATCGCGATCGAGGCCAGCGTTGGCCGAAGCACATCGCCCGCGGCGTAGATCCCCGGCACGGACGTGCGGAAGTTCTGATCCACGATGACGCGCCCGCGGGAATCGAGCTCTATGCTTAAAGCCTCGAGGCCAAGGCCCTGGGTATTTGCAACGCGGCCGGCGGCGAACAGTAGCGTGTCCGGAGAGAGGCGGTGGCCCGTCGAGAGCACGACTTCCAGGCCCCCATCCTTCGCCGTGACGGCTTCCACGGTTGCGCCGAAATGGACTGCAACGCCCCACTTCCTGAAGAGCTCTTCCATCCGTCCTGACACTTCGCGATCCATCGCGGTAATCAGGTGCGAGCCGCGATCAACGAGCGTCACGTTCGCACCCAGGGCGTTGCAGATCGTCACGAACTCAACCCCCACCGGGCCGCCACCCGCAATCACGATGTCTCTTGGAAGCCAGCCACGCTGTAAGACCGTGTCCGTATCGCAAACACCTGGGATGTCGAATGAAATGCCTTTCGGCCGCAAGGGTCGCGAACCGGTTGCGATCAGGACCACCTTGGCACGGATTCTGCGTTCCCCGTCTCCGCCGTTGGATACGATCACGCTGCCATCCGGGTCGAGCCGTGCAGCGCCGTGGATATAGTCGACTCCGCGTTGCGCGATGTTATCGGCGGTCACCTTTTGCAGCAGTGTGCAAACGCTGTGAGTCCGGCTGCGGATGATGTCGGTCGCAACTTCGGGGGGGGCCGCCATCTGCAGTCCGTATACATCGCCTTCAGAGAAACCCGTGAGATAGAGCGCGGCTTCGCGAAGTGTCTTGGTCGGCGCACCCCCCGTGGTCGTAACGGTTCCGCCTGGCTGTGCCCTTTCGATCACCGCCGAGCGGTGGCCAAAGAATGCCGCGAGCTCCGTGGCGCTCTCGCCCGCGGGACCTGCGCCGATGGCGACCAGCTCATACGAGTCCGTCATGCGACCGACCAGCGTTTATTTCATGAGGGCCACGTTGCGCCAGAAGTTTTTCAGACTTTCAGTGACCCCGAACAGCGTGGTGAAGTGCGTCGAGTCCACCAGTACGATGTCTCCGGCACGTTGCTTCTCTGGCGGCATCCACAAGAGGCAATTGAACTCTCTATTTCCGGCTGCGGTAAACGGATGCGGGCGCTCCAGCTCGATCGGCTGGCGCGCCAGCACGTGGACTGCCTTGTTCTGCTTTTCGGTGATTTCATAGTGCGGAAGGTGCCGATGGAAGCTCAGGGTCGTGACATCCTTGAGCACCCCCGGCTTATCCAGGTCACGGAAAGTTGTGAGCGGCGCGGTCTCTTTGGCACCTTTGACCCGCGCCGGGCAGAGCCCCCAGGTGTTGTGTACGGGTATCCCGAGCGCCTTCATCAGCGAGCGGCCGTACTGCGTGAAGCGCTGCTGGCGCGGTACGAGGCGATCACCGTGATGCAGGTATTCCATCTGGCGCTGCTTCAGGTCGTCAGTGAAGCCGACGTCGTGGTGTGGCGCAAGCACCAGGCACGTGTCCTCTCGCTCGAGCCATTTCGTGATCGCTGCGGCTTCTTCCACGCTAGCCTCCTCGCCGGACACCAGATGGTCGAGTCCAAACACCATGAGGGTGTCGGTGTCCGCGAGAATCCGTTCGTCAATCGGCAACCTGAAGCCCGCCTGGTCGACGCGCTGGAATACAGCGACCGGGTGGCCGGTGACTTCGCCCGCCAGCTCCTGGAAGTTGAGCGCCGAGCGATGAAAGAGCTCCAGCGTGCCGGCAATTCCCTGCAGGAATTCCCCCGCAGTCCATTCGGGCTTCTCGTACAGCGGCCACAGTACGTTGCGGACCTCGGTCAGGGTCGAGAATCGGTTCTCCATTGCGGCCGGGTCACGTTGCGCCTCAAACGGATAGCTCCAGGTCCAGTAGATGCTGATGCGGCGTTTGCCTGGGGTGTACCTGCGCGCGATGTGGTTCTGGTTATAGGTGCGAGCGGGCTGAAGTGACGCACTCATGGCGAGCTCCCTGCACGTAAATCAGCTCGCTTTAGCGCCGGCCGCGAGCCAACGCAGCGCACTTAGTCCGGGGAGAAAGAAGTAAGCGCCGCCCCGCACTGTCGTGAAGGCCGGAAGGCCTGTGATCTTCTTGCGAATCGGCCGTTTCGGAATCTTGAATTCAAAAGTTCCGTCCTGCCTGCCGATGATCGGGTCACGCTCGTTCTCGAGCTCGTGGAAGTTGCGGTCGTTCACCCAGACGTTCTGCGCGAATTCGAACTGCCGGATGAGGCTCCCACAAATCACGAACGCCGCGATACCTCGCTCCTGCCCGTCCTCTGGCGTGTCCTCCGGGAGATAGGGTCCATAGGTTGCGCCCCGACGGATCATGCGCCGACGATTGATATACGCGGTGGTGTCGCGCGGATTCATGCGGCGTATGTGGGCGCCCAAGGGCACGGCGTACCCCTGCGGGTCCTCGTGCTTATATTTGAAATTGTTGTTGCGCTGAAGGTCCGCCCCGAGCGCGGGGTCGTCCTTTTCCGGTGCGAGACTGAGCGGCGCGCCGCTGCGCCAGCGACCCATCAGTTTCGCTGCCAGGAACTCCTGCTCCTCGCGTGTCTTGGCGTTCTCGCGCAGGAAGTCGCGGAATTTGCCCACGTGCTCCTCGAGCCGCCGGTAGGCCATGTAGCTGCCGTTGCGGGATAGAACTTCGGGCTGCGGCAAGGGCGGAGTCACACCGCTCTCATCTACGTAGCCGAGGATGAACTCGCCCGCCTTGAGCGGGCCTCCCGAGCCCGGCGTCGGTTCATCGCCTGAGCCTTCGATCACAGGCTGCGAGAGCCGGTCGCGGTAGCCGAAATGATCGTGCGCGTA
>Ga0126381_100007190_pt1 | contig 12374 bp, 9 predicted proteins | sample PanSoiMetPlot_28_FD_96465 | JGI IMG/M metagenome (GOLD analysis project Ga0126381, IMG submission 96465) | Tropical forest soil microbial communities from Panama - MetaG Plot_28 | ecosystem: Environmental > Terrestrial > Soil > Tropical forest > Bulk soil | place: Panama | collected 2016-02-17
CGTCTTCGCCTACTTCAAGCACGAAGAGACTCCCGAAGGCGCAATCTACGCCCGCGAGCTACTTGGCAGCTTTCACAAGTAGTGCGAGTGTGGCGCGGACGCCCCCGCCCGCGAACCGTTGTGATTCCCAAAGCGTGGTTGGGCGCGAACACTCTTGTTCGAGAAATATTCAGTCGATTCCATGCCGAATCGCATGAGCCTCTACAACGCGGGTTGGCGGTGCAACGGTCGAGATCGGCAACGCTCGCCTGGGGACAGTCGCCTCGACTGTCCGGCGGAGCGAAGCTCCGCACCCCTTCGACACCGTTCTTGCGAACGCTCCTGCCACCAATGACGATGGAGTGACGGGCGTCCCCGCCCGTCTTACGATGGATAAGTCCTATGGCTTGCATCTCTCAGTAACCACGGGCGTGAGGACTCTCCGTGACTCTGTGTCTCGGTGGTGGATTTCTCGTCGCATCAACCGCGATACTGTGCAGCGTCCGATAATGCGCTACCCTATTTCACGAACCATCCAACACCGGAACTCATGCCCTCGGAAGCCAACGCACGCGTGATGTCCACTTTCCTCGACTACCTCAAAGTCGAGAAGGGCCTCGCGCCGCTCACCGTCTCGGCCTATACCACTGACATCTGCCAGTTCGCCGACTTCTTGGAAACTCGCAAACGCCCGCTCTCGAGCGCGCGCCGCAACGACGTGCGCGACTTCATCCAGCAATTGTTTTCGAACTCGGTCGACGGCCGTTCCGTTGGACGCAAGCTCTCCGCGCTGCGCCACCTCTACCGGCACCTGCTCATCGACAAGAAAATCGACCACGACCCCACGCTCAACATCAACTCGCCTAAACAGTGGAAGGTTCTCCCCAAAGCTCTTGCTCGTGACGAGATGGAGAAAACCCTCACAGCGCCCCAGCCAGCCTCCGATTCCAAGCTCGCTCACGCCGTCGCGGCGCGAGACCGCGCGATGCTCGAGGTCTTTTACGCGGGAGCCCTCCGCGTCTCCGAAATAGTTCAAGCAAAACTTGAAGATCTAAAACTCGAGACCGGCTACATGCTGGTCCGCGGCAAAGGGGACAAAGAGCGCATCGTCCCGTTAGGAAAGTCCGCGCAAGGCGCGCTCACCGACTATCTGGCTACTGCGCGGGCGACACTGGCAGCAGGGAAGTCGTCGCCATTTCTGTTCTTGGCGCGCGGCGCGCACCGCCTCACGCGGCAACGCGTCTGGCAGATGGTGAAGTCAACATCGATAGCATCCGGCCGATCGGCCTCGCCGCACATGTTGCGGCATTCCTGTGCGAGCCATATGGTCGAAAATGGGGCCGACCTTCGCACGGTGCAGACAATCCTCGGCCACTCCGACATTTCGACCACCCAGGTCTACACGCACCTGGCCCTCGATCGGTTGAAGACCGTGTATCAGAAGCATCATCCCAGGGCGAAGGCGAAAACATGAAATCCACCACGGAGACACGGAGTCAGGGAGAAAACGAGAAGAGGAGTTGGGAGGCATGGACTTGTAGTTGATTTCGCGACTCCGCCACAAAACAGCGAGCGGATTTAGGAATTTGAGTCTCTCTGTGCCCCGGTGGTGAGTGTTGATTTGAAATGGATCTCGATTTGAACGAATGAACCCTACCGGCAGCCATAAACGCACGACCGTCGAACGCGCCAGCGACCAGTTCCTCCGTGTCCTGCGCGAGCGCAACGCCTCCGCGCACACCATCAAGGCCTATGCAGGAGACCTCGAAACTTTCGCCAACTACGTCGGTTCACGCGACTGGAAGAGCATCGACCACATCGCGATTCGCGGATTCCTCTCGCACCTCTACGAAAAAGGGCTGAGTAGACCCTCGGTCGCACGCTCCCTCGCCGCCGTCCGCTCGCTCTACCGTTGGCTCGCACAAGAGGGCGTCGTCGAACAGAATCCCGCCAAGCTCGTCTCCACGCCCAAGCTGCCCAAAAAATTGCCGCGCGTGCCAACCATCGAAGAAATGAACACGGTACTCGATGGCGACATGCCCGAAATTGCCGCCTTCCCAGAGCGCGACCGACTCCTTCTCGAACTGCTCTACGGTTGCGGCATCCGCAACTCTGAGCTGATCGGCATCAATCTCGACGACATCCGCGTCAGCGCCGAGGCGATTTTGATTCGCGGAAAAGGGAAGAAAGAGCGCTACGTGCCCTTCGGCGGATCGGCCGTCGCCGCTCTTCGCACCTACCTGCCCGCCCGTCAGCAACTCCTCGCTGAAAAGAAAAAAGCCACACCCGCCCTGCTGATCAACCAGCGTGGCGGACGTCTCACCGTCCGTAGCGTCGGCCGAATCGTCAAGAAGATCGCCGTCGCCAAAGGCCTCTCGCCCGACGTGCATCCGCACACGCTGCGCCACGCCTTCGGCACGCACATGCTGGAAGAGGGCGCGGATCTGCGCGCCATTCAGGAGTTGCTCGGGCATGAGCGTCTTTCGACCACCCAACGCTACACGCAGCTTTCGATGAAGCACGTGCTGGCGGTTTACGATCAGACGCATCCCAGGGCGAAATGAACTGTAGCGCCGGCATCCCGCCGGCTGTCCGGTGGGCGTCCCGCTCACCCCAAAGTGGATCATAGGCTGGGTGAGATTCTCTCCGTGGCTCTGTGTCTCTGTGGTGAAAAGCTCTTACCCGACCTGCGCTAATCCGCCGCCGCGGCCGACGCCTTCTCCTCCGTCTCTCCGCGCAATTCCTTCCGCATCGCGCCTACGCGATCCTTCACCTTCCCGATGAACTGCGCGTACGCCTCCTCCGAAGCCTGCGACTCCGGCGGCGGATAAATCGGATCACCAAACTTGATCTTCAGCGGCGCGAACTTCTGGAAGCGCTGCCCACGCGGCCATGCGTCGAAGAAGCCATCAATCGCGATGGGCACAATCGGCACCTGCAAATGCATTGACAAGATAGCCGCGCCCTTCTTGAACGTTCGCGGCGTCCCATCAATGCTTCGCTCGCCCTCGGGATACAGAATCAGGCTGCGCCCGTGCCGCAGGCCAAACGCTCCTGCCCGCATCGCTGGCACCAGGTTCGCATCCGGATCGACCACCACCACCCGCACCGCCTGCGCGACTTTTTTCATGATGCCTTCGCCGAAAATCTCGCTCGTTCCCACGGCGAACAGATTCACGAAAACGTCACGCGGGACCACCGACGCCAGAATCACCGGATCCAGGTAGCTCTCGTGATTCGACGACAGAATGTAAGTGCCTTCTTTCGGAATCTTCTCCAGCCCCGAAACCTTCAGCTGAAACCGGTCACGCGCGACGACCTGAATGATCCGAGAGACGAAGTACCAGAAGCTTTCGATGTATGGATGCGGCTGGGCGAGCTCCAGAACTTCAGGATCCGTCGGATCCTCGCGCAGCACGTGTTTCCATCCCGCAAAGTGCGCTCGCGAAATCGTCTTCCCGCTAGACGCGCTTTCCAGCACCGCGTTCACCAGATCGCGCACGGTGTAGATGTCCGCGAGTTGCGACTCTTCTACGTCGCCGCCAAGCTCTCTCTCGAGCGTCGTCAACAACTCCACGCGCTGCATCGAATCGAGCCCTAGATCTAATTCCAGGTTATCGGTTGGCCGCAGTTTCTCCGGCGCATTGCGCGCATTCTCGCGGATGATCCCCAACGCCCTCTGAACATCAGGCTGATCCAGCCATTGCTCGTCTTCTGGCGTGAGCGGCTTCTCGGCGGGAACCTCGGCATCGGCTGAGCGACTACCTTTTGCCTGGTTCGCCCGGACGCGCTTTTCGATCTCAAAGCGCTTCAACTTGCGCGTGGTCGTGCGCGGCAGGTCGTCCTGCCAGATCTCGTAATTCCCAATGCGCTTAGTGGACGCGATCTGTTGCGACAGCCCTTCGATGTCGAACCGGATCACCTCTTTCGCGTTAACGACTTTCCGCTCCTTAAGCACGTCGAAGTTCGGCACGACCACGGCATAGAGCCGCTCCGAACTTGGGTCGCCGGGTTTCGCCTCGAGCCCCATCACGCAAATTTCCTTGATGTACGGCGACTTGAGGTAATGCGACTCGATCTCCTCCGGATAAACATTCTTTCCGTTCGCTAAAACGATGACTTCCTTGCGCCGGCCCGTAATAAACAAATTCCCGTGCGCGTCGAAGTAGCCAAGATCGCCCGTGTGCAGCCAGCCATCCTTCAGCACTTCCTTCGTAGCATCGGGCCGATTCCAATAGCCCTTCATCACGATCGGCCCGCGGATGAGAATCTCGCCCACGGGCGGACCGCCTTCATCCGACGGTTGCGGGTCCAGAATCTTGCCCTCGATCGTCGGCAGCGGCGGCCCCACCGATCCGATCACGACCTTACCCGGCGGATTCAGAAACGCGGCCGCCGACGTCTCCGTGAGCCCGTAAGCGTTAAGCAGGTCAATCCCGAAATCGCGAAAGTCGTTGGCGACCACCGGATCAAACCGGGAACCGCCTGTGATCAGGTAGCGCATCTTCGTGCCGAACGTTTTATGAATTTTGCCGAAGAACAGTTTCCCCGCATTCAATCCGAACTTGCGCAGGAAGCGGTTCACCCGCATCAGCGTTCGCAGCACCGACTCAGCGATCTTCCCGCGCTTGGCGACCTCTTTGAAAATCCGCTCGTGGATCAGGTAGAAAAACTGCGGCACCACCGCAAACGCAGTGATCTGCCTCTCCTGCAACGCGCGCAGCAACTCGGTCGTGTTTAACGTCTCGAGATACACAACCCGCGCGCCCTTCACCAGAGGCAGCAGCAGATTCGCCATCTGCGCCAGCACATGAAACATGGGCAGGATGCCTAGCACGGCATCGCCCGATCCAATGTTCAGCAGTCCAAAAACCGCATTCACTTCCCCCAGCAGATTGGCGTGCGTCAACTGAACGCCCTTGGGATCGGCGGTGGTTCCTGACGTATAGAGCAATGCCGCCGTGTTGTCAGCGGGTGCCTCCACCGCTCGAAAGTTTCCTGACCCCGCCTTGAACATTGCCTCGAGATCGCCGACCCACCGCGGCTGACCCGGATCCTTATCCGCCTTCAGGTTGCTCGGATCGGTGAGCACTAACTCGACCGCCAAACCTTTCACGGCCTTCTGCGCAATGGGCAGATGCTTCACGTCCGTCACCAGCAAAATCGCGCCGCTGTCTTTTAGAAGCTTTGCCACCTGGTCGTCGTGGAAGGCGGTATCCAGGGGAACGGCGGTGTACCCCGCCGCGATCGTTCCCAGGTACATCGCCACCCAGCGCGGATGGTTATCGGCAAAAATCGCGACGCGCGCGCCCGCCTGCAGTTTCTTCTCCGTCAGCCAGCGGCCGACCGATTCCGCCATCTTGCGGACTTCGGCATAGGTGTAGCTCTCCACCTGGTCGTGACGCTGGATTTCAAGGGCAACGTTTTGCGGGCCGGACTGCTCGCAGGCGACAAACTGATCGTAGAAAGTGGGCATGAGGGGCGGGGCAAATATACCTGAAAAGCGCCACCGTGCAGGCGCCCTATCCTAAGACGTCCATACGCCGCGCCGCACCACCAAAACTCCGAACATAGAGTCATTCGTATTAAGATGCAACACTGCTTTCGTGTACACTATTTTCGTGCGCAACATTACATTCAGTGCCGACGAAAACAAGATCGATCGTGCGCGTGAAGTGGCTCGCAGCGAGCATAAGACCCTAAACGACGCATTTCGGGAGTGGCTCGATTGGTATGCTTCGCGAAACATCAACCGAGAAGAAGTTGAGGCGTTATTTGAGAAGTTGAAGTACGTCAATGCGGGCCGGAAGTTCACTCGGGACGAGATGAATGAACGCTAAGGCCTTTCTGGACACGAACATCATTGTCTACGCGTTTGATCACACGCATCCGAGAAAGGCGAAGATCGCACAGCAGTTGATTGCCTCTGGAGTCGCCGAGAAAACGTCGGTCATTAGCTATCAGGTCGTAGAGGAGTTCATTAATGTGGCGTTGCGCGGTTTTCGGGTCTCCATCCAGAGCGTAGATCTGGAATCGTTCCTTATGAAAGCCTTGTTCCCGATGACCGTCGTGCAATGGACACCTTCTCTGACCATTCAAGCATTGCGACTGCAGGCAACCCATCAAATCAGTTGGTGGGACGCGCTGATCGTTGGAGCAGCACTTCAAAGCGGGTGCAGACTTCTCTATAGCGACGACTTACACCACGGACAGCGTTTTGGCGCCCTTACTGTCGAAAATCCCTTTGGATGAGAGGTTGTTTATGGAGCCAACGATTGACATCGGATTCCTATTCGCTTCATCTTCCGCTGCATCCAATATGCTACGCTTAACTAGCCTTACACTTGGGGTACGTGTCCCCTCTGAAGGATTCCGGAATTGATTAACACCTTAGTAGCCAAGGTCTTCGGGACCAAAAACGAGCGCGAGGTCAAGCGCCTGTTGCCTCAGGTTCAGGCCATCAATGCGCTCGAACCGGCGATGAAGAAGCTGTCCGACGCTGACCTGCGCGCCAAGACCGACCAGTTCCGCAAGCGCATCCAGGATCGCCTCACCAAAATCGCCGACGAGCCCGATGCCGATCCCGATCGCATCAAGCAGATCGAAGCCGATCGCGCCGCCGCCCTGAAAGAAGTCCTCGACGACTTGCTCGTCGAAGCATTCGCGGTCGCCCGCGAGGCCAGCTGGCGAGTTCTCACGATGCGTCACTTCGACGTCCAGTTGATTGGCGGCATGGTTCTGCACGAGGGCAAGATCGCCGAAATGAAGACCGGCGAGGGCAAAACCCTGGTTGCGACCTTGCCTGTTTATCTCAATGCCCTCGGTGGACGTGGCGTCCACGTGGTCACCGTCAACGACTACCTTGCCAAGCGCGACTCCGAGTGGATGGGCAAGCTTTATACCTTCCTCGGACTAACCGTGGGCGTCATCGTTCACGATCTCGATGATGACGAGCGCCGCGAAGCCTACGCCGCCGACGTTACTTACGGCACCAACAACGAATTCGGTTTCGACTATCTGCGCGACAACATGAAGTTCGATCTGCGTGATTGCGTGCAGCGTGTGCACAACTACGCCATCGTCGACGAGGTTGACTCGATCCTGATCGACGAAGCCCGTACTCCGCTGATCATCAGTGGCGCCAGCGAGGAGTCGACCGACAAGTACGACCGCGTCAATCGCATCATTCCGAAACTCGAGAAAGGCGAAGAAGTCGAGGTTCCGCCTGGCGAGCCGAAGATCTACACCGGCGACTTCGTCGTCGACGAAAAGCACAAGAACATCACGGTTACCGACGAGGGCTGGGAGAAGGTCGAAAAGCTGCTCGGCATCGGCAACATCGCCGATCCTGAGAACTGGGACCTCAAGCACCACGTCGAGACCGCTGTCAAAGCACACGCGCTTTATCGCCGCGACGTCGAGTATGTGGTCAAGACCAAAGAAGACAATGCGCGCGAGAAAGAAGTCGTCATCGTCGACGAGTTCACCGGCCGTATGATGCCGGGACGCCGCTGGTCCGATGGTCTGCATCAGGCAATTGAAGCGAAGGAAGGCGTCAAAATCGAGCGCGAGAACCAGACCCTCGCCACCATCACCTTCCAGAATTATTTCCGTATGTACAAGAAGCTGGCCGGCATGACCGGTACGGCCGAAACCGAAGCGCCCGAGTTCGACAAGATCTACAAACTCGAAGTCCTGGTGATCCCCACTAACAAGCAGCTCCTGCGCATCGAGAATGCCGACGTGGTCTACCGCACCGAGAAAGAAAAATACTTTGCGGCAGCCGATGAGATTCAGCGCCTCTACGACAAAGGTCAGCCGGTACTGGTCGGCACCACTTCGATCGAAAAATCCGAGCGTCTTTCCGAGCTTCTGAAGAAGAAGGGCATCAAGCACGTCGTCCTGAACGCTAAATATCACGAGCGTGAAGCCGAAATCGTTGCCCAGGCCGGACGCAAGGGCATGGTCACCATCGCCACCAACATGGCAGGCCGCGGTACCGACATTTTGCTCGGTGGCAACCCTGAATTCATGGCCAAGCAGGAATGCGTGAAGAAGGGAACTGCGCAGCCTCTGCGTGCCGCCCAGGGAAAGGTTGAAGCCGGCGTCGACGACGCCAACATGACCAAGTGGTATTACGGTGGCAACGAGTACGCCGTGCCGACTGCGCAGTGGAACGAGACCTTCAACCGCTACAAGGTGCAGACCGATGCCGAGCACGGCGACGTGGTTGCTACCGGCGGATTGCACATCTTTGGCACCGAGCGTCACGAAGCCCGCCGCATCGACAACCAGCTTCGCGGACGCGCCGGCCGTCAGGGCGATCCCGGCTCCTCGCGCTTCTATCTTTCCCTCGAAGACGACCTGATGCGCATCTTCGCAAAGGAGTGGGTCTCGAACCTGCTTCAGCGATTGGGTATGGAAGAAGGCGTCCCGATCGAGTCGAAGATGATCACGCGCCGCATCGAGGCCGCGCAGAAAGCTGTCGAAGCGCAAAACTTCGAAGCCCGTAAACATCTGCTCGAGTACGACGACGTGATGAACAAGCAGCGTGAGGCCGTCTACGGTCTGCGCCGCAGTCTGCTTGAAGGTGTCGATCAGAAAGAATTGATCCTCGAAGATTACGTTTCCGGAATTCTCGGAGACCTCATCGACCAGTTCTGTCCGGTTAAGGCTCACGTCGACGATTGGGACCTGAAAGGGCTCAAAGACGGCATCTTCACGCGCTTCGGCGTCGACATCTATGCCGAAGGCATCAAGCCCGAGACGCTAAACCGCGGAGAACTCGGCGACGCGATTTTCGAGAAGCTGAAAGAACGCTACGCCGCCAAAGAACAGATCATCGGCCCCGAGGCCATGCGCTATCACGAGCGCATGATCATGCTGAGCGTGCTCGATTCACTATGGAAAGACCACCTCCTCAACATGGACCACTTGAAGGAGGGAATCGGGCTGCGCGGCTACGGCCAGCACGATCCGCTGGTCGAATACAAGCGCGAATCCTTCGACATGTTCGAAGAGATGATGAAACGGTTCCAGGAACAGACCGTTCAATATCTCTACCTGATGCAAATTCTGGAGCGCCCACCCGATGCTGGTGCTGGCGCGGCAGTCGGCCCAGCCGGGCTGCAAGCTGGACCAGGCTCCAATGGCCAAGGCCCGGAAGCAGGCGCGCCGGTCATTCGTTCCGGAGGCCGCGGCAATGGACGGCCACCGCACCAGGTGGCGACCTCAGTCGATGATCTCGAAGAAAGCTTCCAGCGCAAGAAACGCCGCGAACTCGAACAAGCGCGCATGGCCGGAGGCGGAGAACAGAAAACCGTTCAGCAGGTCGTCCGCGGCGCAGACAAGGTCGGCCGTAACGATCCTTGCCCCTGTGGCTCCGGCAAGAAATACAAAAAGTGCCACGGCGCCTAATCTTGTGTAGCGCGGACGCCCTCGTCCGCGAAGCGGTCTCCCCACTAGCATGCGGACGCGCGTGAGCCCTGTCTGAAGATATACCTGGGTCTGCGGACCGACGGGCGTCCTCGCCCGTCAAATCTCATCATCGCGTTCGAACACCACCACCTTCCTCCGCCGACGCCACATGCATTGTTTCGTCTGGCCGACGCATAAGCCTTCCGAACAACCAGGCTCCAGTGGAATACGAGACACCGCGAATCAATGGAAGGCTAAAATCGAAGAAATCCAGGCAGTCATGCTTCTGAAGGCCGATGGCGCATTCGTGGCCGGAGAACGTCGAAAAAAAGCTGTGCGCCAGGTGACGACGTAAATCAGTGCGCGCACGAGAAAAATAGCGCCGGGAATAATCCACGCCCAGTTCGCGGCATCCGATTTACGGTAGCCACCGAGCAAACATCCGAGCAACCCTGCGAACAGAATGCTGCAGATCCACTCACGAAGGATGATTCCCCCGCCTGTGTCTGGACGTACGAGCTTTGCAATCGGACCGACGATAAGAGTCGTACCTAGAATTGCTGCCATCGTGTGAGCGATGACTTGTCCGCTAAACTTCAGCCTGCGCATGGGCTGCACTTTGAACTCGATTCCGAAATCTCAAACAGTGTAGCGCGTGGAATTTCGACTCCAGGCAAAATGGCCGAGTTTCCCCATGCCATCAGACGTACAATAGATAGAGGCAGGTGCCCGGGAGGCTTCCCATGATTGCACTACGCCTTGTTCGTCTTATCGAAAATCATTCCGAAGAGTTAGCCGAAGGACTCACCCATAAACTTCTTTCTTCTGATCGCACCCGCGATCTGCGTAAGGTCCCGGCCCACGAGCTACACCAGCGTTGTCACGAAATCTACCGCAATCTCAGCGACTGGCTGCTCACGAAGACCGAGCACGACATCGAGTCCCTGTACAAGTCACTCGGCGCCCGGCGTGCGCACCAGGGAGTTCCACTTGCCGCTTTGACCTGGGCGATCCTGCTTACCAAGGAACACTTGTGGAGTTTCCTTGAGTGGGAAGGAGTGCATGGCGGACTGCACAACGTCTTCGGGGAACTTGAGTTGTTGCGCCTGCTCGACCAGTTCTTCGATCGTGCCGTCTATTTCGCGACCGAAGGATACGAAGAGGCAATCGCATCCAAAGCGGCGTAGATTTGCGATCGATTGATCATCGCCGGAATGCGCGAAGTGTTAGGCACCTGTCCTCAGGTTTGATCTTGTCCGCGGTCTCTGCGGAATCTCTCTGCGAACACTGCGGTTGAGTCTTGCTCAGGACGTACACAAAGGTTGTTCATGCTTGTCTTAGCGCCGGCTAAAGTCCTTTCCGGAACTCTGCACCGCCCGGAACGTCATCTCCGTCACCGGACTCCTCGTTCGCCGTTTCCACGAGAAGAACAGCCCCGCATACGTGTCGGTGATGTAATCCTCACGCTTGAGCGCAATCATCTTCGCCGTCTGATCGATCCATCTCGAACGTCCCTCGATCTCTCCGAAATTTCCAATCGGCGTCTCATCGATCACGACATGACCCTTGCCGTCGCTCCACTCCGCGCGATACTTCTCGTAACAAAACGTCGGCACGAATCCTAGCCCGCGCAAGATCGCATCCATCTTCTTGCCGTCAGCGACCTTGGTCTCTGTCTCCACGCGCACTTTGTGACGCCCTACGGTGCCCTTCGATTTGTGTGTCAGTACCCAGTTCTCGCCATACTTTCTCAGTCGCAGCAATTCACCACGCTTGCGCAGTGGTTGCCCGGGCAGATCGTAAAGGGTATTCACTTCGTGGGTGCTGGTCGTGACGATACGAAACTTCGCTGCGCGCAAGTGCCGAGTGAGCGCGCGCATGTCGTCTACACGGAATTTAATCTCGATCTCTTTGTTAGACGCCATAAATAAAAACGGCCCTCGGCTTTCAGAACTCACCGATCCAGGTCATTGGCTTCGGCATTTGCGAACGACCATGACCAACGACCAACGACCATCAACCGAACACCGAATTAACTAAACGTCGGCAGTTTCACCAGATCATCCCGTGGCACCGACTCCACCGGTTGCCCCGCCTTCCTCCACGCCGCCAGCCCGCCAACGAGAATGAACGCATTGAATCCTTTTTCCCGCAGCATGTGCGCCACCCGGGCGCTCGTCGCTTCGCGCTGTCAAGTACAGTACAGATAGATGTCCTTGTCCGGCGGAATCCTCTTCAGTTCCTCCTCAAGATTGTTGGGCTCAATCCGAATCGAGCCCTTGATCCGCGCGGCATCCGGATCGTAGTACCCATGGCTGCGCACATCGACCACCAGGATCTTGTCCGCCTCTTCCGATTTCAACTTATCGATCAGCTCCTGCACCTGCACTCGCGGAACCACCCGATAAACACGATTCTTCCGCATGAGCCAGATGCGGTAGACCACGTACGCCACAACTCCCAGCAGCAGCACTTCCTCCATCGTGTGCCCCGCCGTCTGAAATCCCGCGCCGATCGCCTTCAGAAAATCGCGCCCCAGGAATCCAAGCACGAAATACGCCAGGATATATAAGCACGCGCCTGCCATGTCGTAGGTCAAGAATTGTCCAACCCGCATGCGCATGCTGCCCGCCAGCGGCGGCCCCATCGTGTTCACACCGGGAATGAATTTCGCGATGAGAAGCGTCACCTTGCCGCGCTTGTAGAAACTCTCCGCCGACCGCAGAATGCAGGTCTCCGGGTTCGCCGACACCTTGCACAAGAATCCCAGCAGCGACCATCCGGTATACCGCCCGGCCACAAACAGCAGGGTATCCCCGAGCACCATCGCGGTCAGTGCCAGCGGCAACACGATCTCGGCCCGCAGGACACGACTCCCCACCGCCGCACCCGCCGCGACCAGAGCCACTGCCGCAGGCACCGGCAATCCAATCGCCTCTGCGAACACAAGCGCGACAATCACCAGATACCCGTGCCGC
>Ga0126381_100007191_pt1 | contig 12374 bp, 6 predicted proteins | sample PanSoiMetPlot_28_FD_96465 | JGI IMG/M metagenome (GOLD analysis project Ga0126381, IMG submission 96465) | Tropical forest soil microbial communities from Panama - MetaG Plot_28 | ecosystem: Environmental > Terrestrial > Soil > Tropical forest > Bulk soil | place: Panama | collected 2016-02-17
CTAAGGATTCCTGCCGGCAGTTTCGCGAGCACGGCGTATTCGTCTTTGGTGAGATGCATGGTCGTGATCAGGCCTTGCTGCGCACCGTTCTTCGCTGCACCGAGCTTTTGAGTGAGCTTGAACTGCACTTCCCCGCCCTCGTCCCGCTGCTCGCGTAGGCGGAGGGTCGTGCCTCGAATGTAGCGATCGTGGATGCGGCGAACTCGCGTCACGGCCGCGTTCTTCGGAAGGCTGTCGAGCAGGAATCGGCGTTCCCACTCCGCGCGCGCGTACTTGCTCTGGGAGGGCATGGCTTCATTTTCCAGCATGGCTCGATTACGCGGGGGGAATTCTGAAAATTTAGCAATGTGCTCCGGAGGTGAGCAAAATTGGGGTTGACAAAGTTATATGCATTATTATACATATACACTATGCTGCATGTTTCAACACTCCAAATTCTCGCCGATCCAACGCGGCTCCACATTGTCGAAGTGCTCCTAAGCGGCGAGCATTCGGTCAACGAAATCGTCGGCAACCTCGACATCGACCAGTCCGGCGTATCGCGGCATCTTCGCATCCTGCAGGAAGCCGGGTTCGTGCGTGTCCGGCCCGAAGGGCAAAAGCGCTTCTACGCGCTCTGTCCTGATCCCTTTCAGGATCTCGATGCCTGGATAAGCCGTTATCGGCAGCTTTGGGAAGGCCGTCTCGACAAATTTGGCGAAGCCCTCGCGCGCAAATGCGCGGCAAGAAAATCCAACCTTCACACGAGGAATTGATCGAGGAGAAACTCCATGAGCGGAAAAACGAATCAGCGGTCCGATGGAAAGATCGTTATTGAGCGCGCGTACGAAGCATCGATCGAGGATGCCTGGGAACTTTGGACGACAAAAGACGGCATTGAGTCGTGGTGGGGCCCCGACGGATTCTCGGTGAAGGTTCATAAGCTCGATCTGCGGGCCGGCGGAGAAATGCGATATGCCATGACTGCGGTCGATCCTCCGCAGGTTCAGTTTATGAAGCAAGCCGGCATGCCTCTGACGACCGAGGCGAAGCTGACCTATACCGAGATTGTTCCAGGGAAAAGCATCGCCTACACGCACAGGGCCGACTTCATTCCCGGCGTTGAGCCTTACGATGTCGTAAATAAAGTGGAGTTCTTTAAGCAAGGGCGTAATGTGCGCCTGGTGCTGACACTCGATCCGATGCACAGCGACGAATGGACCGAGCGGGCAGCCATGGGCATGGAGAGCCAACTCGGGAAGTTTGCCCGCGTCATCGCGGAGCGAACTGCAAAATAACTGCCGCCGTAAGTGTGTGCTCTACTGCTCCCAGCGAGTTAACCGAGAGAGATCGCCGAAAACGTCCGGGGAGACGGCCGAGAATACAGTCTCAACATGGCTGTCTGTGTCGTCTCGGCGTTTCTCTCGGTGATCTTTGCATTGAAGTTAGCAGCTCGAGTTCAAGTTCAGCCATTTCCGCGGCTCACAGCGGGGGACAAGTTGTGGCCGCAACCTTCCGCATGCATCCGTGTTTCTACTGTCGGGCCGGATGAAACTAGCTGAGTAGTTCCTTCCCGCTCCCAATCCCAAATAAGAATGAGGAATACGTGTATGTTCTTGCGGGTTCAGTGTGCCTCGTATCTCCCGATTGGGGGTTTTCTTCCCCGAATGCTTGTTCGCGCTGCGGTTTTCATCACCGTTAGTGTGGCTTCATGTAGTTTATGGGGACAAGGAAACTCTGCCGCGCCCTCCGTCCTGCATATTCAGCGTTCGGTGACCAGCTCGCAAAATTCGCTAAACGGAGTTCCGCAATTTCTCTTCATGTATCACGCGCAGAACGGGGCGACGTCGCCGGCCCAGGCACTCTCACTAAAGGGCGGCATCTCGCTGAAAAACGACAGTGCAAACTTCAGCGAAGTCCTGTGGCTCGTGGCTTATTGGAAGGGTAAGTGCCCGGTGAATGACCAGAGTCTGGCGGGTGCGAATTTTATATGGAGCGACATTCTTAAGAATCCCTCGCCATCGGACTCTAATTTTCGTGTAGACCTCCAATTCCCGCATCCGTTGCCGATGTCGGGATGCGTGGGTTTTGTCTTTGGCGGAGGACCGCTGCTGGAAGGTGCAGTTACGATGTCGGCCGATCTCGATCTGACGTACGAACCTGTAACCTCAAACGCGAACGTAGTGCTCGACCTTTCCGGCGAATACTGCTTCGGCCAGAATTGGGGCTGCGAGAACGCGACCATCGACAACGAAGAAGGATTCGCCGTCCCGATCACGATGCTGGGGGCTGGGCATCTGGTGGAGTTGTTTGGAAACATCAGCGACAGTACGTTTGATGGGACGCAGAACTTCGGGCCGCTGCCCACCGGCAGAGCGTGGGGCGCGGTCAATGACTTTTACTTCCTTCCCGGAGGGTGCGGGCAATACGGGAACAACCTCAACAGCCAGGGAGTTCCGAATCCGCAGCCGCTGGCGACGCTGTACAACTGGCTTCCCGATAACGCTGTGCACCTCGAGAGTGTGCCACTGGAATATAGAATTCCTGAGGGAGAAACGGGCGAGGCCACGCTTCAGCAACGAGTCGAGAGAGTTTTTCCGATTCCCGTGACGGTGAATTCCGGAGACTGTGTGGTTGTGATTTATGGCAGGAAAGGCGACGGCGCCAGCGATAACGAAACTCAGGTACATGCTGTGTTAGCTCCGTAGGGCGACTTCTTGCCGCGTAAACAGTCCTCGGTTCGGGAACTTTGCTGAAAACCGGAGTTGTGAGCTGCCGCCCGGCTTTCGCCCCAGCTTCTTCTTTTCTAGCCTGTTGGTAATCCCAGTTCCCTGGCACAAACTCGATGCGGCAGACTTGCACCGGGCGAATGAAGAGAATGCATTGTGGGCAGCCTCATCACAGACGCAGCCCTTGCTCTTTGCTCTGTTCATTCCCTGTCAGTTTTGCCACTGGCAGTGGTGGCGCCGCTGCCGTGATTCTCCCCGTCATCGCTCCGGCGCAGACAAGCACCTTCTGAGGCAGCATGTTGCCAACGTATTCGCGAATGCATTTGCGGATCGCATCCGCCAGGCTGGTCTTCTTCTCAGCCGCGATCATCTTCGTCAGCCTTGCCTTTATCAGCAGCGCGAAGGCTCAGCAGCCATTGCCCGACGCTCCCAGTGCAACAAAGGGGATCAAGGCGCCGAATGCTCGTCCCGCCGAGAGCGACTGGCCGCGCACGTTCACGAGCGGCAGTAATACCTTCAGCATCTATCCGCCACAGGTTGACAAGTGGGAGGGCAACCAAATCGATTTCTATTCTGCGGTCGAAGCAAAGACTGGAAAAGAGAGTGCTGCGAAATATGGCGTGGTGTGGCTTCAGGCCCGGACCGAAGTCGACAAAGTGAATCGCCTCGTAACCCTCGACCGAATGCAGGTTGTCAAAGTGAAGTTTCCGGCGACACCGGAAAAGGAGGCCGAACTCCAGAATCTGTTGTCGAGCAAACTGCCGGGTGTGACCAAGACCGTGTCACTCGACCGGCTTGAGGCTGCCGTCGACAACGATAACGAAACCATCAAAGGAGTCGAAGTAAAGAACGAACCGCCAAAGATCATCATCGCGGACAAGCCTTCGTTGCTCGTGCTCATCGATGGCATGCCGCAAATGCGCGAGGTCGCCGGTACGAAACTGCAGCGTGTACTGAACACCAGATCCATCATCTTGTTTGAGAGCGACAAGAAACTTTATTACCTGCGGGTCGAGGACTGGTGGCTGCAGTCGAAAGAGTTGGAAGGCGGTTGGAAATACGCCGGCAAGCTGCCCGATGACATGAAGAAGGCGGAGGAGTACCTGGTCAAGCAGAATCTGGCACAGAATCCGCAAGGCGAAAAGCAACCGCAGAAGGCTTCGTTGAAAGAGGCCGGCAAGAAGGCAGAAATTCCGGTGGTGTTTGTCGTCTTCGGACCAGCCGAGCTGATTGAAACGACGGGAGCTCCGACTTACAGCCACATCGCCGACGCGGGGCTGGATTTCGCAACCAATACCAACGGAAACATCTTCCGTCTCGGCGCCGAGTTTTACATCCTGGTCTCGGGTCGGTGGTTCAAGAGCACCTCCCTGGAGGGACCGTGGACATTTGTTGCCGGAAGTGAGTTGCCGTCTGACTTCGCTAAGATTCCGGCCAGCAGCCCCAAGGCCACAGTGTTGGCATCAGTGCCCGGAACACCTCAATCCAAGGAAGCGCTCATCGCCAACTCGATTCCGCAGACCGCGACGATCACGCGCTCCGAAGCCAAGCTTACGGTTCAGTACGATGGCGACCCGATGTTTTTGCCGATTGAGTCAACGTCGCTGAAGTACGCGAAAAATACCAGCGCGGCCGTCATCAAGGTTGCAGACGATAGCTATTACTGCGTGGAAGCCGGAGTGTGGTTTACGGCGCAGTCGCCACGCGGACCCTGGCGCGCCGCTAACATGGTTCCCGCCGAGATCTATGACATTCCGCCCAGTTCCCCGCTCTACTACGTCACCTACGTCAAGATCTACAGCTCCACGCCCGAAGTGGTGTACGTCGGCTACACGCCGGGATATTACGGAACCGTCGTCTCATCGAGCACGATGACGGTGGTTTACGGCACCGGTTGGTATTACCCGCCATACATTGGCCCCACGGTGTGGTATGGCTGGCCTTATACCTACGGGGTCGGCGCTGGCTTCACTTACACCAGCGGCACCGGATGGAGCTTCGGCTTTGGTTTCGGCTATGCCTATTATCCGTGGTACTACCCGTGGTGGGGACCGATGGGCTATTACGGATGCTGCTGGTATCCGTACTACGGATGGGGTGCGTGGGGCGGTGCCGCTGTGGCCAACGTGTACGGAGTTTGGGGTAACACGGCGTACTCTCGAACCGGCGCGGCCTGGGCCAATCCGTACACCGGAAACTACGGAGCAAGCACGCGCGGTGCTTATCAAAATACCCAAACGGGCAGAACAACGGTCGCGGGGCGCGGCTATAACACTAATGTTTACACCGGAAACACGGCCGGATATCGCGGTGGCGCAACCTATAACCCGAACACCGGCATCGTGGCAGGTGGCGGAGCCGGATACGCGGGCAACATTTACACCGGACAAGGCGCCGCAGGCCGCGGCGGCTTCGCTTATAACACCAACACCAATGCGGGCATCGCTGCTGGGAAGAACAACATTTACGCCGGTAAGGACGGCTCGGTGTACCGCTACGACCGCAATACCGGGAACTGGTCGAGCAATAGCGGCAGCGGATGGCAAAACCTGGACAAGCCCCAGCCCAAACTGCAAAACCAGCAGCAGATGCGCACTCAGGGGGCGCAGCGCACGCAGAACTTTAACTCGATGCGCGGCTTCGGCGGCGGCATGCGCGGCGGAGGGGGGAGACGGCGCTAAACCAAGCCTCGCCACCAAACGGTGATTTGTTCGAACAGGAAAAGCCCCACTGCTGGCAAATCGGCCAGAAATGGGGCACACCTACAATGCCAGCTCCCCGCGCTAGAACTTGAAGACGGCGGAGAGCTGAATGCCGCGCGGGCCGCCTCCGCCGATGAAAGGGTTGCCGATGCCCACGTCGCCGGTCGCGCTTACAACCGGAGCTCCCGTTCCGGGCGCGATCATCTGTCCGACCTCGCGGTTGCCCTGAATCTGGAATCCGTGCAGGCCCGGATCGGCGATGAACGCCGGCAGCAGCGGGTTGGCGAAGTTCGGATGATTGAGGAGGTTGAAGAAATCCACTCCGAGCCTCATGTTCAGGCGCTCGGTAAGATTCGTCTTCTTATAGAGTGAGAAGTTCCACTCCTTGAAATTCGGCCCCACAAGCGAGTTGCGGCGCATATTGCCGAAGTGGCGGTTGTAGTTGCCGGAGCTGGGCAGCGCACAATCCGTGGCGAGACCGTTGGCTCCCTGCGTGGGATCAATGGTGCACGGAACAGCGAACGAACTCAGGTCAACGTAGTTGTACGGATCGCTCTTGTGATAGACGATCGGCCCAACCACATCGGGGCGATCGAAGGCGTTGCCGCTGCCGCTGAAGTCATCCCAGAAGTTGTAGTTGAAATGGAAGGGCTGTCCACTCTGCATGGTGAGCACGCTGTTCAGACCCCAGCCGCTCTTCAGCTTGCTCCCACTGTGGCTCGGGATTTCATAAGCAAAATTCCAGGTCAGTCGATTCTGAAGGTTGAAGCTCGAGGGGCCATACTCCAGCTGCGGCTGCGTGCTGTCGTTCGGCTGCGCGTCATTGGGCTCAAAGTCTTCGCCGTCGCTGGAGTTGTCAAGCGACTTGGACCAGACGTAGTTCACGATCGAAGTCACCCCATGCCATCCGGTGACCCGGAAGCTGGCCTGCAGCGCGTTGTAATTCGACTTGCCAGTGGAGTTTTCCTGCAGCACATAGAAAGCGCCGTAGGGATTTCCGTTGAGGGGGCGCGCAGCTCCGCTGAAGTCCGTAATGCAGTCGCAAGCCGTGTCCGCTGCATTGATCTGCGCCGTGCTGGGCTGGCTGATGTCGTAGAAGCGCCACAAACGGTGCCCCTGCGATCCCACGTAGCTGACCTGCAGCACCGCCTTGTTCGAAAGCTGCTGCTGGATGTTGATGTTGTAGTTCTCCATGTACGGCGTCTTGATATTGCGGTCGAAGCCGAAGGCGTCGCATTCGTAAGTGCAGCTCGTGGTCGCGTTGTAGAGCGGCTGTCCAGCGACGATCGGCCCGCCAACTGCGCTGGTCGAAAGGGTCGGCGACGGCCCGAAATTGTTGTAAGCCGGCCCCGGATCGAAGAATGGCGCGTAGGGCAGATGGCCGAGCACCATGTCTTGTGAGAACGCGTCGTAGAACATGCCCCAGCCGGCGCGAATCACGGTTTTGCCTCTGCCGGTCACATCCCATGCGGCGCTCACGCGCGGAGCGAAGTCCTTGTGGTCAGGATTGTAAAGGCCGCTCAGCCCCGGCTGCCCGACCTCTGTCAGCGTAAACGTTCCAGTTCCAGGCGCGGGCGAGACGCTGGTGATGTTGGTCAGCAGATTGTTTTTCTCCTGCACGATGCCGAAGTAGTCCCAACGCAGACCGTAGTTGAAAGTCAGACGCGAGGTCACGCGGAAGCTGTCTTGCACGTAGAAGCCGAAGTTATTTTCGTGCGTGTGGCGCGTGGAATCGCCGAAGTATTGAAACCCGTCGGTCACATTTCCCGCAAGAAAGTTCCCCATGGCATCCAGGCCGCCCGAACTGGTCTGATCTCGGAAACGGAGCCTGCCGCGGAAGTATTTGTCAAAGTACTGTTGCACAGAGGTGCGATGGAAGTCGACGCCGAATTTCACGTCGTGCTTGTTGAGTTTCCACGAAAAATTGTCGATGACCTGGTTGTTGGTATCGAAGCGGTGACGAGGAACGCTGCTAGTGGATCCGAGTTGCGCCACTCCGCCGACTTGAATGATCGGAAGGCCAGAATCAAACGCACCGCCCCCGTTACACAGTGCAGTGCTGGTCGCGGCGCACATGCCAATGGAACTGGGATGGAAGTCCTGATCCTGCGGGAAAAATCCTTCTGCGAACCGGTTCCATCCATAGCGGAGTTCGTTCACTTTGTTCGAACCAAACGTGTGCGTATAGGAGATCGAAACCAGCTGCACGCGGGTGGGAGTGAAGGTATTGAATCCAGGCAACTGGCCGCCGCTCGCAGTCAATGCGAGCGGGAAGGACTGGACGCTATCGCCAAAAAAATAACGCCCGGTCAGAATGTTACTCGCATTGAAGTTCTGATCGATCTTGGCAATGAAGCTGGTCAGATTGTTAAACGACGGTGAAACGACCGAAGCTACTCCCCCGTTGGAGATGCCTCCGGGATTGGACAGGTTCGGCGCCGGCCAGGGATGACGCGCGATGAGTTGCGCAATCACCGGATTGGACGCATCGCTCGGCGATAGCGATCCGTCGGCCGCAGAGCCGGTCGGAACGCCCGATATGGTAACGACGCCTACGGGCTCGCGTTGCCCCTCGTAGTCCGCATAGAAGAATGTCTTATCCCTTACGATCGGGCCGCCCAGCGAAGCTCCGAACTGATTGTTGTGGAACGGCGCCTTGGGCTCGCTGGCGATGTTGAAATAGTTGCGCGCGTCGAGCGCGTTGTTGCGAAAGTATTCCGCCGCGCTGCCATGGATCGCATTGGTGCCGCTCTTGGTCACGATGTTGACCACCGCTCCTGCGTTGCGGCCGTATTCCGGTGCGAAGTTCGAGAGCACGTTGACTTCAGCAACCGCGTCGATCGGCAGAATCGTCGACGGAGTTCCGAACACGCCCGCCTGGTTGATCGCCGGGTCGTTGCGGTAGCCATCGTTCATGTCCGTGCCGTCGAGCAGATAATTGTTTGAGCGGCCGCGTGCGCCGTTCATCGAGAACTCGCCGAAGGAGCCCGGAGAATCAGAAATCTGGTCGGGGGAGCCGGAAACTCCTGGATTCATGTAGATCAGCTTGGTATAGTCGCGGCCGTTGACGGGCATGTCCTGCACGGTCTGCGCGGTCAGCACGCCGCCCAGGGTGTTGGTCGTGGTTTCGACCAGGGGCAGTTGGTCAGCCGAGACTTCAACCCTGGTGGAGATTTCTCCGGTCTTGAGCGAGGCATCGACGCGGCGCTCGGCGGCCACATCAACCGTAACGCCTGTGGTGATAAAGGTCTGGAAGCCGGTCTGGGTGACGGTGACGTTATAGGTTCCGATGGGGAGCTCCGGCAGTGAGTAGCTGCCGTCGCCGCTGGTTTCGGTGGAGCGCTCCAGGCCCGTTCCAGTGTTTCTTACGCTGACTTTAGCGCCCGCGACTACGGCGCCCGTGGGATCGGTCACCGTCCCAAGAATCGTTCCGCGGAAGGTCTGTGCCGACAGGCCGATCGCAGCCAACAACAAAAACACCAGCAAGAAACGCGCTCTCATTAGGGTCTCCTTGAACCACCGATCAAATTGTGTGGGGAGTTAGGTTCCGCGGGAGGCAGGCTTACCTGACTTCGGACCGCTGGGAGCTTGCAATTCCTTGCATACTAACAAGATGCCGCCCCACGCCGCTTCAGAAACATACTCAAAGGCCCCGGCGGGAGTCAACCAAAGAGTTGTCGATGGAAGCCATAGATTTTGCGAATGGGAAACTGGGCGAAATGCAGACGTCGAACCTCAGTATTGGGAAGGCAGTGGCCAGGATTCCGCCACGGGCGCAAGAAGTCAGGAACGGCTCGTAATCAAATCTTGTCATCCTCAGCCGCAGCCTTTCAGCGGCGAAGGACCTCTGGATTCGCTTGCAGCGCCGGTGCTGCCGCCAAGAATGCACAAGACCGTCGGCGCACGAAAGGCGCCGTCCTCAGGATGACAAAGCAGTTCCCGAAGCCCGACCGCCGAGCCAGAAACCTAGAAGGTAAATGCCACCCCACCGCGGATCGATCGGGCGGAGTCCACGAGGTAAATCGTCTGGCCGTCCTGGCCGACGACGGGAACATATCCCTGGGCCAGGAGGTTGCGGATGTCGATGAGCGCTTCGATGTGGCCGCCCATCGCCGGGATGGGCTGGCGAATGAAGATATTGAGGAAGGGATCGCTCTGTCCGGCCGAAGCGTTGAACATGTCTACCGGCGTGAGCGCGGTGCCGTTAATCCACCGATAGGAGGCAATCCAGCGAGTATGCGTCGCGGGCAGCGTTCCCGCCAATTTGGCGGTGATGGCATGACGGTGCGCGGTAGAGATGGACTGCTGCGCTTGCTGGATCGGCACGTCAGCTGTAGCGAGATTGAGCACGCCGCCGAAGGCGTAGTCCATCGTGGCCGTCAGGTCGGATGCCAGTTTGCGTTGCAAAACGACGCGCAGGCCTTTGGTGTCGAGTGACTGGCCGGTATAGGTGAATGTTCCCGAAGAGATGTCGGGCAGGAGGAATCCGCCCGCAGCAGTCACCTCGCCAACGCCAGTCAGCGCGGGGTTGAGCAGGCGGTCGGAGAACATCGCGACCTGCACATTGTTCTTACCGAGGCGCCGCGACACGCTGATTTCCTGGTGATGCGCGCTCTCGATTTGCGGAGCGAACCCGAGCATGCTGACTCGCGGATTCGATTCGCTCAGATCGGCGGGAGCGGAGTCGAACCCCTTCTCGCTGCGCAAATCGGGACGCGAGGTGGAATAGGCGTATTCGACTACAGTATTCGGCGAAAGATGAAAATCAGCCGAGCCGTAAGGCCGGAACGCCGCGACATGGCCGAGGAATTGGACGGTCTGGAGTTCGCTGCCGAACTTGAGTTCTACGGCATTGCCGAAGGCGAGATTATCGCTGGCAGCAAGCGCTCCCGCCTGCAAGGCCGCGTTATGCAGGTTCGGATCGGTAGATGGCGCAAACCGCGTTACGGTCAACGCAATGGTGGGCTCGGAACCATTCTCCAATTTGTGCGAGTACTTGGCGCGGAGCACGGCACCGGGTTGGGTGTCGTTTTCGCTGTAGCCGACGTCGCCGCTGAACGCGATGCGCCCGTCGGAGAAAAGCGAGCGCTCGACGGTAAAGCTGGTGATCATGTCCGATCCCATGCCATAACCGGCGTTGGCGGACCCCGCCACGAAGGACAGTTTTCCGGTCACGTCGTGACTCTGCTTTTCCTGGGTGGGATCATCGAGCACCCGGAGAATGGGCCGGTTCGCGACCGAACGCAGCGTCCATTTCCAGTCGTCATCATCGGAGACGTTCCGCACGGGCCCGAGTTGCATGAAACCCAGCAACGTGCTGAGAGTGATGTTGATGTTCAGCGTGGCGCCGGGATCGAGATCGAGCTTTTCGCGTAGCGCCGGAAGGAATGAAGGAGCCGTGACTTTTACCGTGTAGAGGCCGGGCAAAAGGCCGCTGGCGCTGAAGTGTCCGGCATCGTCGGTGAAAACTGTGAGGGTGCTGTGAGCGGCGCCGAGAATCTCGACAACCGCGCCCATCTGCGGATGGCCGGAGGTATTACGCACGTATCCGGAGATCGCTCCCGGCCGGTCTGCGGCGCACACCGGCAGTGCAAGCCCGAACACGACTGCCCAAGTTGCGAGCTGCGAAAGCTTCAACTCTGCCCCACCCCCTGGGGGAATGCAGGGAGTTACTCTACTGCAAATACAGCAGACGGATCAACGGTCTGCTTTGAAATGTTGTCGTTCACCTTAATTTGGATCTTGTAGATACCGGGCTGCAGGTTCGCAGCCACAATCGACTTCTGCAACGTGACCTGGTCGCCGACATTGCCCATCGTATCGGTCGATTCGACTTTCTGCACCACCTGTTTGTTGGTCGCAACATTAGTGATGTCGTACTCGAACGTGGCGGAAGGCTTGTGGGTCTTCTCGTCCACGCTGAGATTATAGACCTGCATCCAGAAATTCAGCTTGGGGTCTTTGTCGCGCTTGAAGGTGGCCGGCTTGCCATCAGCCGGTGCCACTCGCGGACGCACCTTCATCGTACCGATCACGAAGCTGCCGCTGCCGATCGCCTTGGTCGGTACCGGTTCCATCTGGTCCGCCACGATTAGGCTGGAGGTCGCAAGTTTATCCTCGGTGTATTCCGGAACCATAATGCTGCGGCTCCAGATGCCTTTGCGGTCGCCATTCACATCTTTCACGGCGACATAGAGCTTGTAGTGGCCCGGACGCAGGGGCAGCGCCTTCCAGTAGACGGACGCATTCTCTGCAGTGCGCGGCAACAGCTCCGGCGGCACATCAACCTGTACCGTGTCTTCGAACGTCTGCACTATCTTGCCGGTCAGTGTCGAGAGCCTTCCGTAGATGTTTACCGTACCGCGTTGCACGCCATCTTTGTTGACGAACGTGATGTCGCGGTTCTTCAGCTGAATCGTGACCGGAACCAGGACGGTATCGTTCGTGACCTTCACATAATCCGAGCGCACGTCAAAGGGCATCGGATTCAGAATGATCTTCGAATTCACTTCTTCGGTCAGGTCCGTGAACTTGACTGGAGGCGCTTGCTGCAGTTTGGTGAACGTTTCTAGGCGATCGAATTCCTTACTCTGCAGCATGCTGCTCTGCGGCCCAAGACCCAGCCGCTCCATGCTTCCGCCGTTGAAGCGCTGCGCCTTGTTCGCCATGCCCATCTGCTCCCAGAGGGTCAAGCCCGCGTTGGGCGTCATCAGCAAAGCGTCTTTCTCCGAGCGGTCCATCGTCATGTGATATTCGCCGCACATGCAGGTGTCGACGAACTCGGCGATGATTTCCTGACCGATGCCTTCGATGTAGCGATAGCGCCACTGCTCAAATGGGAACGTTGAAGTCTCGCCGCCGCCCTCTTCCATGGGACGCTCATAGGTTCCGCCGGAAGGGTGAGACTCGATTTCGTCGGGCGGGCCAAACACGATGTACATGCGGCCGCGATCGGTTCTCCATC
>Ga0126381_100007192_pt1 | contig 12374 bp, 9 predicted proteins | sample PanSoiMetPlot_28_FD_96465 | JGI IMG/M metagenome (GOLD analysis project Ga0126381, IMG submission 96465) | Tropical forest soil microbial communities from Panama - MetaG Plot_28 | ecosystem: Environmental > Terrestrial > Soil > Tropical forest > Bulk soil | place: Panama | collected 2016-02-17
CAGTATGCGATGCGGCTCTGGGTAAAACCTGATCAGCTGGCGAAGCTCGGAATCACTGTGCCTGAGGTGATCTCCGCGATTCAGACACAAAATACGGTCAACCCTGCGGGTCAGGTTGGCGGCGCACCCGTTCCCAAGGGCCAGGAATACACATACTCCGTCCGCGCACAAGGCCGCTTGACTTCGCCCGAGGAATTCGGACAAATCATCTTGCGTGAGATGCCGGACGGGGGAACAGTACGCGTGAAGGATGTTGCCCGCGTCGAGCTCGGCGCACAGGATTACAGCATCGTCGGCCGGCTGAACGGCAAGCCCAGTGCCATTTTAGCTGTCTACCAGTTGCCCGGCACAAATGCGGTGGACGCTGCCACCGGCGTGAAGAAGCTCATGTCCGAAGTCAAGAAGCGCTTCCCGCAGGACATGGATTATGTCGTATCGCTCGACACCACGCGCTCGGTAACGGAAGGAATAAAAGATATTGTCATCACGCTCGCGATCGCGATCGCGCTCGTGACGATCGTGGTCTACATCTTTCTGCAAGGTTGGCGCGCCACGCTCATTCCATTGCTCGCCGTGCCTGTGTCCCTAATAGGCACCTTCGTCTTTTTCCCTGCGTTCGGCTTTTCCATAAACACACTCTCGCTATTCGGGCTCGTGTTAGCTATCGGCCTGGTAGTGGATGACGCCATTGTTGTGGTGGAGGCGGTTGAACGTCATATCGAAGAGGGCCTTACCCCCAAACAGGCGGCCCTCCAGGCTATGCGCGAAATCTCCGGGCCGGTAATCGGGATTGCACTCGTCCTTTCGGCGGTATTCATTCCCACTGCATTCATACCTGGCATTACCGGACGTCTTTATCAGCAGTTCGCGGTTACGATCGCCATCTCGGTGATTCTGTCAGCCTTCAATGCGTTGACGCTGAGCCCTGCCCTTGCCGCGTTGTTACTTAAGCCAAAGAGCGAAGGATATGGCCCGCTAAGAAGATTTTTTAATTGGTTCAACGGGCTCTTCGGACGTGCGACGAGCGGTTACGTGCGCTGGTCTGGAGCCCTGATCCGTAAGGGTGGCGTTGCCTTTGTCATGCTCCTTCTTTTCGGTGTTGCCGCAGCATTAATTGGTAGGCGGATCCCTTCCAGCTTCTTGCCCGACGAGGATCAGGGCTACATCTTTTTGCACCTCCAACTGCCCAATGCGGCTTCGCTTCAACGGACAGAGGAGGTAAGCAGAAAGGTCGAGAAGATCCTGGCGGAGAGCCCGGGAGTCAAATACACCACCACGGTTGCGGGCTTCAGCTTGCTCAGTTTCGTCAGAACAACCTATAACGGATTCTTCTTCGTCACCCTGAAGGACTGGAGTGAGCGCAAGAGCAAGGAAGAGCAGTATCAGCAAATCCTGCAGCACGTCAACCGCGAGCTGGCGAAGCTTCCTGATGGATTCGCATTCAGCTTTTCACCTCCTGCCATCCCCGGAGTTGGTACTTCCGGTGGGTTCACCTTTGTTCTCGAAGACCGGGCCGGCAAAGATGTTCAGTTTCTGTCCGAGAACCTGAACAAGTTCCTGACGGCTGCGCGAAAGCGGCCTGAGATTGCAAATTTGGTGAGTACATTCCTTCCGGGAGTGCCGCAGCAGTTCGCGAATGTCGATCGCGACAAGGTGCTGAAGCAGGGTGTGCCGCTGAACGATGTGTACAGAACGATCCAAGCCTATATGGGCGGCGTGTTCGTGAACTATTTCAACCGCTTTGGGCGGCAATGGCAGGTGTACGTGCAGGCGGAAGGCGACTACCGGAACAACTTGAACGATATTGGCCAGTTTTATGTACGCAACGACAAGGGCGAGATGGTACCTCTCTCCGCTCTGACCACATTCGAGCCGCGTCCCGGCCCGGAGTTCACCATGCGTTATAACTTGTACCGGTCAGCTCAGATCTTCGGCAGCGCAGCGCCCGGCTATAGTTCCGCCCAGGCGATGAAAGCACTCGAGGAGACGTTCTCACAAACCATGCCGCGCGAGATGGGCTACGACTACATGGGCATGTCCTTTCAGGAAAAGAAAGCTCAAGAGGGCTTGCCTTCCTGGGTCATTTTCGCTTTTTCCTTGCTGTTCGTCTTCTTGATTCTCGCTGCCCTTTATGAGAGTTGGACGCTACCCCTCAGCGTGCTGCTGAGCACGCCGGTTGCAGTTTTTGGGGCGTTTGGGATTTTGTGGCTAAGGCGTGCAGTGCTTGGCTACTTTCTTCCGCCCTATATGGTGCAAATCGAAGACGATGTCTACTCGCAAATCGGGCTTGTGATGCTGATCGGCCTTGCCGCCAAAAACGCGATTCTGATCGTCGAATTCGCGAAGGACAAATATGAGCAAGGAATGGGATTGGTCGATGCTGCTCTCGAAGGGGCCAGATTGCGCCTGCGTCCCATTCTGATGACGTCGTTCGCGTTCATTCTTGGCTGCCTGCCCTTGTGGACCGCCTCTGGGGCCGGCGCCGTGGGCCGCCAAATTATGGGCACCACTGTGATTGGCGGAATGCTCGCCGCGAGCGCGATCGGCATTTTCTTTATTCCAGCGATTTTCTATCTCGTCGAGAGACTTTCCGGGGCCGCGCGACGAGAGGCGGACGTATCGGAATTGCTTCCGTCGCCGGTAGAGGGAGATTGACATGAACTATCGAGTGATTGGTCTACTTGCTGCCGCGGCTTTTTTGACGGGCTGCACAGTCGGCCCGAACTATCAGCGTCCGGCGGTACAGGTCCCGCAAGCCTTTCGCTCGCCGGAGCCACTGCCGGGTCCTCAGGCGAATTCTTTCTCCGATCTCAAATGGTGGGAGGTTTTCAAGGATGAGCAACTTCAGGACCTGGTGAAGACGGCTCTTGTACAAAATTACGATCTGCGGGATGCAGTTGCCAGGGTCGAGGCGGCGCGAGCCAATCTAGGGATTACACGGTCAAACCAGTTCCCCCAGATAAACGCCAGCGGCAATGTTCAGTTCACCAGGTTTTCCAGAGACGGGTCATTGCCTCTATCCCCCTCTTTTGTGCAGTCGCAAAACCGCACTTGGGGTGAAGCATCGCTCAATCTGCTCTCGTTCGAAGTGGATCTGTGGGGAAAATTGCGCCGGTCCACGGAGGCGGCACGCGCGAACCTTCTGAGCGCTGAAGAGAATCGGAAGGCTGTCGTCGTCACGCTCGTCAGTGATGTTGCTACAGCCTATTTCAGTTTGCGCGAACTGGACTACGAGCTCGAGATCTCCAGGCGAACCCTCGATACGCGACGCCAGTCGCTTGATTTGATTCAATCACGCCGGGGCGGAGGAGTCGCGACTCTCCTCGATCAGAGACAAGCTGAGCAACTGGTTGACACGGCGGCTCAAACGATCCCGACGTTACAGCAGCAAATCGAGCAGACGGAGAATCAGATCAGCTTGTTGCTCGGAAAGAATCCGGCTGCCCTGGCACGCCAAGGCCGCTTCAACGAGCAGGTCGTGCCTCCTGATGTGCCAGCGGGTATACCGTCCGCTTTACTCGAAAGGCGTCCGGACATACGGGAAGCAGAACAGAATCTGATCGCAGCGAATGCTGAGATCGGCGTCGCCAAGGCGGAATATTTTCCTGAGTTGAGCTTGAGCGCTGCCATGGGCGGGCAGAGTACCCAACTAGCCACGCTCTTTAGCGGTCCGAACCGGGCCTGGAGTTTCGTCCCGCAACTCACCCAGCCCATATTTACTGCTGGCCGTATCCGATCTAACGTGAGGCTGGCGGAGGCGCAAAGAGATAGCGCCGTCAACCGGTATCAAAAGGCCATTCAGACCGCTTTCACGGAGGTATCCAACGCCTTAATCGCTCACCAGCGCGTGAGAGAGAGCCGAGTCCAGCAAGAGGCTTTGGTCGGCGCGCTCCAAGATCGTAAACGGCTGGCGTACGTCCGTTATCGCGGTGGCGTAGATACGCAGCTCAATGCGTTGGACGCGGACCGCGATCTCTTCGATGCCGAGTTAAGTCTCCGGCAAATCAAATTGAGCGAGTTACTGAGCGTCGTACAGCTGTACAAGGCTCTGGGCGGAGGATGGCAGTCATGAAAACCGCACGCGTGATTGGACCTGTTTTATTCTTACTTTCATTTGTCGCGAACGCGGCGGAACTAGAACAGAGGACGCTGAAGGCTTGGGACGAATATATTGAAGCCGCGAAGGATCGAATGCACGATCGGCTTCGTCCTGGCGCCACGTTTCTCTGGCTCGACGAGGTGCCGGATCGGCGGGCGAAAGTCCACGGCGGTGAAATCCTGGTTGAGCCCGTTGTTGCTCACCGCCCCAAAAGAGCGCCATCCGGCTTGATCCACGATTGGATCGGCGCGTCTTTCATTCCAAACGCGACGCTAGATGAAGTTGTGGCTGCGGTCCGCGATTACAACCGATACAAGGACGTCTACCGGCCAGGCGTAGTGGGCTCAGAGACGCTTGACAGAGATGGTAGTGGCGACCGGTATGCTCTGGTGTTGATGAACAAGGCCCTTTTTCTAAAGGCGGCTCTCCATGGCGTGTTTGAATCATCGTATTTCCTGGTCGATAGCCGCCGCGCCTATAGCGTTACGCGTACAATTCATATGCAAGAGATACAGGGGTACGGAGGGGCGGAAGAACACAAAATCGCTGAAAACCAGGGCACTGGCTTTATCTGGAGACTTGCGAGCATTTCCCGTTTTGAGGAAGCCGATGGCGGGGTGTATATCGAACTGGAAGCGTTAGCTTTGAGCAGAGATATTCCGCTTTCGCTTAGGTGGCTTGTGGAGCCGATCGTTCACCGCGTGTCGAGGGATTCACTCACGACATCCCTACGGCAGGCCGGGAACGCCGCGCACTCGTCCGGAGAGCTGGCGTGGAGCACGGAACACCGCGGTACCGGTCAGCACGGACAATAATCGGGCATTAAAGTTACGTCTCAACCCTGCCGATATGTCAACCAGGTCGATATGCAGAGAACGGGTAAGGGATTCCTGGACCAAGAGATTAGAGAAATGCATCTGGCAAAACCCGGAGCAAGGATTCTGTCGTTCGAAGGGCGCGATTTGCGCGACTCGATTCCGATCGAACCTGGTGAGGGAGCCGAAAACGAACGATACGACCTCATCTGCGTAGACAGCCTGGCTGAGAAAATACGGAACGGCAAGGCACGCGAGTTGGTGGCGTTGTTATTTTCCGGGCTGAACCCGGGAGGGCGCCTCCTGGTTGAGGGCGCGGCTGTAGATGGTGATGAGCAACTAGAGACAGACGACGTTGAGGCGGTCACTCACCTCAGCTCCTCTATTCCCGACGGCGAGATTGGCGGTCAAGCGGTCTTTTGGGAGCAGGCGGACGGCATCGTCTTTCTAGAGTTGTACAAGAAGGTGGCTTGATTCTGAAGTAGAGCGGGGCAACATTCTCAGGGGTTAGCGCCGGTTCGTGCGCGTCAATTGATCGCGGAACATATCCGCGTATCCCTGCCATTCCGGGGAGCGTAAGTCCTCAATTTTGGCCTTCATCTTCCGCTGCCAGTTCGGATACTGTGCTGTGCTGCCGGGTAGGTTCTGCTGTTCAGTCTCTTTCGTGAAATCTTCCTGATTCAGCAGTAGGAACGTCGAGGGCACTTGGGCGAGGAATCCAATCACCGCGTTATGCAAATCTCCATCCAGTTCTGGAATGGCTTCGGCGTTGAGCGAGTACTGAGATGGCAAAAGGTTTTCCGAGTGTAGCAGCTCGAGTAAACGCTGCTTCTCGCGTTTGCGATCTTCCATCTGATTCCAGTAACCAGCTTCGTCTACGAGGCCCGCAGACCGGCGCGCCTCGATATCGCGGAACCGCCAGAAGCCTGCGAGGGTAGGCAGATCGTGTGTAGTTGAGGATACCAGTGCGCGTTGGGGATATTCGTAACTGTGCTTGAAAGAGTCGGTTTCCGTATTCTTCTCGAAGTAAAGAAGCCGATAGCTCAAAATTCCAAAACTGCCGAGCATGTCGCGGATCTCATCCGTGACAGTCCCGAGATCTTCTCCGACAATAACGCTCTTGCTCCGAACGCTTTCGAGGGCCAATATGCGCATCAGATCTGTGGCACGATCGCGGACATAGGTCCCTTGTGAGGCGCCCATCTCCTCTGGTATCCAAAACAGCCGGAAAAGCCGCATGACATGATCGATACGGAGCGCGCCTCCGTGCTCGACCGCCTTGCGGATGCTTTGCCGATAGAGCCGGTAGCCATTATCGCGATGAGCCTCCGAGTCAGGTGGCGGGAAGCCCCAGTCCTGACCTTGCGGTGAAAAGTCGTCTGGAGGAGCTCCAACCCGGCATCCGTTGACATAGAATCTCCGGTGGGCCCACAGATCGGATCCACACCAGTCTGTAGCAACTGCTAAATCGTGGTAAAGCCCAATGGGCATCCCGATTTCTTTCGCGTATGCTTGAACGGCGGAAAGTTGCTCGTCAATCAGGAACTGTACATATTTGTTGAACTCGACGGTACGCGAGTGTTCTCGAGCGAACCGCTGCGCCTCTTCAGAATCCGGAGATTGATATTCCGGGGGCCACTCTCGCCAGGTCCAGAGATTCCGGTTCTGCGTGTGAAGCACTTCGTCCAACGCCCGATACAAAGCGTATTTATGCAGCAGATCGCCTTCGCATTGACAGTAGTCAGCAAAACGACGCTGGCGTTCGCTATCACGAACATCTCCTCGACGAAATTCGCGGTACAAGACTTTGAGAAATCTGTGTTTGAGACGGTCTACTTCCGCATATTCAACAAACTCCGATTGCCGCAGTTCTTGGATTTTCTGCTGCACGCCTGCGGATTGGAAGAAGCATTGCGCTCTTCGCGATTTGCTGAATTCCGGTACAGCCTCGATATTGAGGTAAATCGAATTTCTGTAGTAGATCGATAAAGGAAGGTACGGGCTCGTGTTAAACGGCACGCGGTTGTGTAACGCGTGCAGTGGATTCAAACCGACAAAGCTGAAGCCAACCTCGTTCCAGGACCATTCGAGTAAGGCCTTCAGATCCGTGAAATCCCCGCACCCCCAATTTCGACTCGACCTCAACCCGTAGAGAGCAACATTCAGGCCGGCCGAGCGCCCGCCATTTGCCGAACTGCGCGTCGTATAGGAACAGTCAGGACACACAATGGCATTCCCTTGTCCGACTGATCTGCCGTTGACCGACAACTTCAACGCGTGATAGCCTAGCGGGACTTCAGCAGGAAGATCGAGAAGGTGAGTAGCCCGCCAGTGATCGCCATTGAAGGTGCGCTGCGTGACGAGCAGTTGTGAGATTTCGACGGAACCGGCGACGTTTTGTCCGTCTTCCAGAAGCACTTCAAAATAGAGCGATCCGGTCTCACCTTCGGGAAGGGTTACCGGGACTGTCTTCTTCGCTTCGCTTAGTACGATCGTGGCTGGAACGACCGTCGAGGATTGCAATTCGAAGCGGCGCAGGCGTTCACCTTCAATCGCGTCGTGGCTGGATAGGTCCCATCCGAGGGCGCACAGGACGCGGCGTAGCGTCTCGTGGGACGTCTCATGCCGCTTGTGAAAAATATCCCAATATTCGCGATCAATTCCACATTCGCCAGCGGCGCGGGCCAATGCATCTTCGTAATTACCTGATGGCTGAAATCGGACTTCAGGAACGGACATCGTCATTTCGATTCTAGGGGGTGTCGCTGACCACTTTGGTTAGCAAATCATTAGCGGACACGGTAATCATGCATTTCTGCATGGGATAATTGACAGGTGGGCGACGCAGAAAAGTATGTAATCAGCCAACCGCCTGAGCTCTTTGCGCGGATTGACGAGGACGAGACTGCACTGATTCGTGACAGCGTAATCACTACTACTCTTGACAACGCGCTGAACTGGGCCCGTAAGAATTCACTGTGGCCCATGACCTTCGGATTGGCGTGCTGTGCAATCGAGATGATGTCGATGATGGCTTCGCGCTACGATGCAGCGCGGTTTGGCGCGGAAGTGTTTCGAGGTTCGCCAAGGCAGTCAGATCTTATGATCATCGCCGGCCGGGTCTCACAAAAGATGGCGCCTGTCATCCGCCACCTCTATCGTCAAATGCCTGAGCCGAAATGGGTCATTTCCATGGGCGCTTGTGCTACTTCTACTGGCGTATTCAGCAACTATGCGTTGGTTCCAGTGAATCAGGTCATTCCGGTTGATGTGTATGTCCCGGGCTGCCCTCCCCGGCCCGAACAGCTCCTGTACTCGATCATGCTTCTGCAGAAAAAGATTCAATCCGAGCGCGGCACGGTAAGAAAAACGTTGAATCTGGACTGATCATCGCTTTAAAGGGTCCTCAATCCATGGTGGAGTGGCGTCTACGAGGTTAGCCAGCACTGGATTGAGTTTCGCGAGAGCCTGCTTCATTTCCCAAGCGACTTTCCTGTAAGAGAAGTGGCCCTTGACGCCGCTGCGCAGGCGGGCAATATACTCCAATTCGGCGAAATCCATTTTGAAGAGAAAACGAGACCGCGCAGCCAGCGGCAAGAGATACTGAGCAGCCGGTTGGGGCAGTTCCTTCATCGCCCGATCCGCTGCCTGCAAAGCACGGGCAAATGTTTTTTCTCCATTGCACGCAGCTAGTATTGGCGGAGTTTCATAGCCCAGCATATTTGTGTACTGTTGCCTGAACTGCTGGCAGCGCCGATGGCGGTGCAAGTCGCGATAGGCGCCGATATCCATGACGAAATCGAACACGAAGGGAGCACTTCGGAAATGCCTTGGCAGTTCATCTCTAGGCGTGCGGCGTCCTAGCGCGATGCTAAGAACTTCTTGTCGTTTCGTCTCGCTCCATTCACAAGCCTCTTCGTAGAGCTGCCGATAAGAATATCTGCTGACCGGGTAGAGGAGGGTAGCGCAGATATCGGCGATATCATCGGAGGGTTGCAGCAGATCAATCGAGGGGGCGGCCGATTCCATTACATTGGACTCGTCCTTTGGAAGATGATCCGAAGCCCATTCTGCCAGGTCTGCGCGCAAGCGTACGGTGTATTCGTCAGTCTCACCGTGGCGCGCAAGGGTGGGGGCGATGGCTTCACCTGCAGTACTCGATTCCCAGACGCAGTCGGCGGGTGCGGCACAGGCTCGCGAAAGCTCTTCGCCGATTTCTCTTATTTCCTGAAACTCGGAGCTCTTCAGACGGGCAATTTGCTTTTCCAGAGTGCGGATGCTGGTCACCTGTCCAACTCCCGTGGGAATGCCGAACGGAAGCAAATAACGGGCCACGTCGAACGCTCTCGCAGTCAGGTTCCGCCGATAGGCGTCTGGCTTCATGTCATCTGGCCGCGGTAGGCGTTCCTGAAGGTATTCAAGAACGCGCTGCTGTGTCTCCCGGTAAGCGTCCAACAGCTCTTCAGCAGCAACCTGATATGTGGTGGCTTCAACGGCAGTGAGTTCCGGAGGAACAATCACGCCGGATTTCGAGAAATCTTGATATCGTGAGCTTCGCGCCTGCCCGTCCCAAAGCTGTTCATCCTCAATCTCTGTGGCAGCCAGTTCCGAAATGCCTTCGAAGCATACGGTCACGTGTCCCAAATCTGCTATCGACGCATGTCCGTACTGGAAGTAGAAGCTCTCAAGGAACTTGGCGGAATCGTGACTTCGCACCCACTCCACTGAATTACGAATCGAATCGGGCGAGCGGCTGTAGCGCGCTAACGCATAGGCAAGCTTTTCGGGCGGCATTGGCGCAACGGTCAATACGCGCTTTTGCACAGGACTCGGCACTGGACTGGGTCCGGACATGAAGTCGCTATGATAGCGGATTCATCCGCATGCAGATTCGAATCAAAAAACTACACCCCGAAGCGTCGTTGCCCGAGTATGCTCACGGACCCATGGAAGATGCTGGGATGGATATCCGTTGCGTTGAGGGCGCTGTCCTCGAGCCCGGAGTTCCCCATGCCCTTCCAACCGGGTTCGCACTCGAGATCCCGACGGGGTATGAAGTTCAGATTCGGCCTCGCAGCGGTCTTGCATTAAAACACGCCATCACCTTGCCAAATTCGCCCGCGACGATCGACCCGGGATATCGCGGTGAGTTGAAAATCATATTGCTGAATCTAGGTAGGTCGGCCTACGAGGTTCATGCCGGCGATCGCATTGCGCAAATGGTTGTCGCGCGCTATGAACCAGTCGAGTGGCTTGAGAGTGAACTTGCCGACTCGCTGCGGGGTAGCGGAGGATTTGGTTCGTCGGGCCGGTGAAGATCTCTCAATCGCGGCGATCCACTTCCGCCGTGAGCTTGCTCGCCAGCGGTTGTGTCTGACCTGCGTACTTGTTTCCGGCTTTCTTGTGATAAGGAACCGACGCCGGGGAAGACAATTGTTCAAAGGTGAAGGAACAGATTCGCATGCCGGGATAGAGCGCCACAGGCATGATGCCAAGATTGCTCAGTTCCAATGTGGCTTTGCCGCGCCAGCCAGGATCGAACAATCCGGCAGTGCCATGAACAATGATCCCAATCCGTCCCAGGCTCGACCGGCCTTCGAGGCGGCCGAGCACGTCGTCATCAAGTTCCAGGGTCTCTTCGGTGATCGCCAGTGCAAATTCACGCGGCTGCAGGATGAATGGCTCGCCCGGTTTCACGTGAATCGTCCGCATAAGGTCCTGAATCGCGCCTTTTTCGCGAACGTCGATATAGGCGTGGCGGCTATGCTCGAAGATGCTAAACTCCGTGCCCAGGCGGAAGTCGATGGAGCAACTCCCGAATTGCTCGGGAGGAAGTTCGGGGGAAATCCGAATCTTGCCTAGGTCAATGTAACGGCGAATGTCGATGTCCGAGAGAACCATAGGTGGACAGACGAAGAGTCATCCTAGCACGCGGATATTGCTATATTGAGAGGGTCGCGGCAACGCCGCAAGTGCACCGGCGTAGACGGCCGGTCGCATTTCTTTTAAGTGGGCGGCTAGCTCAGCTGGGAGAGCACCACGTTCGCAACGTGGGGGTCGTGGGTTCGAATCCCATGCCGTCCACCAGCCTAATCCTATTGTTTTCTGGTACTTACGGACGCGCTTTCCTCGTGTAGCGCAGATGTAGCAAAAATTTTGTTAAACAGGCCCGAAATTCGCTCCTGTCGGCCTCTGCTCCACTTCGCGTAATGCTTCTTGACGATGTTGGGCGAGTTGCCTAATACCTCGGCTGCGTCTTCGAATGTGCCGCCGTTTTCCAGAATCTCCGTAGCAAGCGTGTGCCGAAATCGGTGGGCATGAGCGTTGGCGACGCCGGATTTTCGGAATACAGCGGCCATTGTACGTGTCGCGTCTCGAATCATGGACCGCTCAGTACCGTTGCCGCTCCGGAAGAAGTATCTAGCTTGGCCTTTCGTGCCCGATGGTTCCGGCAATACATCAAGGGCCGCTTGCAGCTCGGCAGCTACTGGGTGCTTTACCGCCTTGCCGTTCTTCAGGGTGCGCAGATAGATTTCTCCCCGACGGACGCGGTCCTTCGCTAACAAAGCCACATCTCCAATGCGCAGTGCCGTGTAGCGTAGCAGGAGAGTCATGGCGCGGGCACGAACACGCTCGTATTGACGTTGGCCGATAGCGTCGCAAGCGGCTAAGATCTTGACAATGTCGTTGGATGTATACGGCTCTTTGTCCGTGGGTTTAATGTTCTTCGGCATTTTCACAGCTGCGGCAGGGCTTTTGTTGATCCACTCGCTCTCAACGCAATAACGGAAAAAGCTGCGGATAATCTCCAACTCCTTTGTCCACGTGGTCGCGGCAATGTTCCGGGAGGAACGAAAGCCATCGATCTTTTCGCGGGCGGTCTCGTCTACGTAGGTGACGTCGGATTTTGAGAGATATCTCTCAAGGAAGGTCAATGTTCGTTTGTAGTTCCGCAACGTGCCATGCCCGATGTCGAGATTCGCTTTAAAGTAGGCTTTGATTGCATCTGCGACACTGCGTCGGTGCTTCTCACAGCGGCCCGATTCCACACGGATGTTGCAGCCTTGTTGTTCGCACGGAATTAGATCCGAACGGTCAGCATCGGGGCGCTCTAATATCTCCGTCAAACGGAGCGCCCGTTGCCAGTTGCGGGTCTTCAAAGACCGGCCATAGCGTTTCCCCTGTAATTCACCGTCTACCCAGATCGGACAGGAACACTTCGTGTAATCGTGTCCCTTCATTCGATGGGGGCACTTCGTCAAGTGACGGCGATAGACATTCAGCATTTCTCCGCTCTCCCTCGTTGCGCTGGCAACTGCTAAACAATTCGCTATTCGTAGGTTACCCAAAACCCGGTTTAAGATAGCGATATGGCGAAGAAAAAATTGCCTCCAGAAGTACTGGGATGGTTTAGGCAACAGGGAGCAAAAGGAGGCAAACTGGGAGGTTCTGCGGGCGGA
>Ga0126381_100007194_pt1 | contig 12370 bp, 12 predicted proteins | sample PanSoiMetPlot_28_FD_96465 | JGI IMG/M metagenome (GOLD analysis project Ga0126381, IMG submission 96465) | Tropical forest soil microbial communities from Panama - MetaG Plot_28 | ecosystem: Environmental > Terrestrial > Soil > Tropical forest > Bulk soil | place: Panama | collected 2016-02-17
CTTTGCGCAACGCTTCCGCGGTGAAACTCTTGCGCGATCGCAGAATCTCTTCGGGCGAACCGCTCGCGACAATCCGGCCGCCATATTCACCGCCATCCGGACCCAGGTCGATAATCCAATCCGCCGTTTTGACCACATCCAGATTATGCTCGATCACCACGACTGTGTTTCCCAGATCCGCCAGCCGTTGCAGCACGTCGAGCAGTTTTCGCACGTCGTCGAAGTGCAGGCCGGTGGTCGGCTCGTCCAACACGTAGAAAGTCCGGCCAGTCTGGCGTTTGCTCAATTCCTTGGCCAGCTTGATACGCTGCGCTTCCCCGCCCGAAAGCGTGGTGGAGGATTGGCCCAGGTGAATGTAGCCCAGCCCCACATCGAGCAGCGTCTGCAGCTTGGGCCGGATCTGCGGATGATTCTCCAGCAGCGGCAGCGCCTCTTCGATCGTCAGTTCCAGCATGTCAGCGATCGACAGGCCCTTGTACTTCACCTGCAGCGTTTCGTGGTTGTAGCGTTTGCCCCGGCAGATGTCGCACGTCACGTAAACATCGGGCAGGAAGTTCATCTCGATACGCTTAAGCCCATCGCCCTGGCACGCTTCGCAGCGGCCGCCCTTTACGTTGAAGCTGAATCGCCCGGGCTTGTAGCCGCGTTCCCGCGATTCCGGCAGCATGGCGTAGAGATCGCGAATCGGAGAAAAAAGTCCGGTATACGTCGCCGGGTTCGAACGCGGCGTCCGCCCGATCGGCGTCTGGTCGATGCGGATGACCTTGTCGATCTGCTCCAGGCCCGTGATACTCGCGTGCGCGCCGGGCTCGTCGTGCGATCCGTAAATCTGGCGCGCCAGCGCACGGTAAACAATGTCGTTGACCAGCGTCGATTTTCCGCTTCCCGAAACGCCGGTGACTACCGTCAGCAGCCCCAGCGGAATCTCGACGTCCACGTTCTTCAGATTGTGTTCGGTCGCACCCGTAACGGCGAGGCTGTTGCCCGTCGGCAGGCGCCGCGAAGACGGAATCGGAATTTCCTTCTCGCCCGAGAGATACTGCCCGGTCAGCGACTTCGGATTCCGCCGAATTTCCTCAGGTGTGCCGAATGCCACCAGTTCACCGCCCAGCCGTCCCGCGCCCGGCCCCAGGTCGATCACCCAATCCGCCCGCTCGATGGTCTCCGCATCGTGCTCCACCACCAGCACCGTGTTCCCCATGTCGCGAAGATGCGCGAGCGTTTCAAGCAGCCGTTCGTTATCCCGCGGATGCAGCCCGATCGAAGGTTCGTCCAGTACGTACAGTACTCCGCGCAGCTTCGAGCCGATCTGCGTCGCCAGCCGGATGCGTTGCGATTCGCCCCCCGAGATCGTCGCCGACGAACGTTCCAGGCTGAGGTAATGCAGCCCCACCGCCATCAGAAACTCTAGCCGCCGCCGGATCTCGTCCAGAACCCGTCCGGCAATCTGCTGCTCGCGCTTGTTCAGCTCCCAACCCTGCACAGTCAACAGCGCGCGCGAGATCGGCATCTCGGTCATTTCCGCGATCGAAAGACCCTTCACGCGAACCGCCAGGCTCGCCGGACGCAGGCGCTTGCCATGGCACGCATCGCAAACCACCGGCGACATATAATCGGTCAGCCACTCGCGGTAGTCTTCTGTGCCGTTCTCGTAGGATTGCTGAAGGATGCTCAGAATACCGGCAAATCCGTTTCCGCCTTCGAGCAATAGTTTCTGGCTCTTGGCGGGCAGGTCCTCGAATGGGCCCGAAATCTTGATTTTGAGCTGTTTCGCCGCCAGCGTCACCCGTTCCTGCATGATCGAGGAACCAGCGCCCGGGCCGAGCCCTCCCTCAAACAGCGGTTTGGAAGGATCGGCAATCACTTTGGCGGCGTCGAAGTTCCAGCGCTGACCCAATCCATGACAGGTTTCGCATGCGCCGTACGGGCTGTTGAAAGAAAACGAACGGGGCTCGATCTGGGGCACGTTCGCGCCGCACTCGGTACAGGCTAGTTTCTGAGAATAGAGACGCTCGTCCCCGTTCACCACAGATACAATCACGAGTCCGTTAGCTAGCTTGGCGGCCGTTGCAATCGATGCCTCGAGCCGCGCCTCGATTCCCGGCTTCACCAGAAGCCGGTCAACCACCACCTCAATCGTGTGGTTCTTTCTACGGTCGAGCGTGATCTCCTCGTCGAGCGACCGCAGAACGCCATCTACCCGCGCCCGTAAGAATCCCTGCCGGCTGAGCTTCTCCAGTTCCTTCTTATACTCGCCCTTGCGGCCCCGGACGATCGGGGCCATGATCATGATCCGATCCTCGTGTTTTAGAGAGAGCACGTGCTGCAGAATCTGCTCCGTGGTCTGGCGGGATATTTCATTCCCGCATTCCGGGCAGTGGGGCACGCCAATTGACGAGTAAAGCAACCGTAGATAGTCGTAGATCTCCGTGATTGTCCCAACCGTCGACCGCGGGCTGCGGCTGGTGGTCTTCTGTTCGATCGAGATCGCCGGGCTCAAGCCGTCGATTGAGTCGACGTCCGGCCGTTCCATCTGGTCCAGAAACTGCCGGGCGTAAGCGGACAGGGTTTCCACATAGCGTCTCTGGCCCTCGGCGTAGATCGTATCAAAGGCTAGCGATGACTTACCCGAGCCGCTGAGGCCGGTGATCACCGTCAGGCTGTTGCGGGGAATTTCGACATCGATGTTGCGCAGGTTATGCTGGCGCGCGCCATGCACGGAGATCCGCTTAAGCATGCTGTTCCGCTGGGAGAACTCTTATTTTCGCCTGTTCGGACAACAAACGCAAACCTAGCTCCACCTTAGGGTTGCGGTACCGTTTTCGTCCAGTTTGAGTTGTAATCATCTGTGTTCTGGCATAATATGAAAACGGCGAATGGCGGCTTGTAAAAATTGCGGTGGCCGGATGGTACGGTGTCACCGAATCTTCCTCCAACGTTTTTTCTATCGACACTTGTATCGATGCAGGGATTGTGGATCTGAAATGAGCGATCGGCGCGAGTTTACTTTGACTCCGACGTCACATGTGGAATGTCCGCGGTGCCACACCTGTAAAGTAACCAGGCGGATAGCACCGGATAAAATCGATCCCGTGGTTCGCAGTCTTTCCAGCATGATCAAGGGACTGCTCGGCGGGCGCTTGTACCACTGCGTTTACTGCCGGATTCAATTCTACGATCTGCGCCACTCGATTAAGAACGCGCCCGGCAAACAGGACCCCGATTCCAACCCGGCTGCGTTGTCCGGAACCGCGCGCTAGAACCGCGATCACAGCCCCCGCCGATTTACACCTCACGGCTAACTTCTGTTAGCAGCGTACTAACACGTATAACCAAAAGGAATATAGACTTCCCGTGCCAGATAAAAGATAACGGAAGTTCACAAGGAGTTCATCTGCGATGGTCAAGAAGTTCGTCACGGGGCTTGCATTATCGGTCGGCGCGGGTCTCGCACTTTCCGCGAGGAATTCACGGAAAGGAGGGCGGGCTGCACAGGTGACTCCGGTAACGATCCGCGTGCACAAGGCCCCGCTTCGGCCCGAATTGATGAAGGCTTCCCACCCGCGCCCGCAATCGGTCGAGGAACAAACGGTGTTCGTCGAGGCTGAGCTGAATCCGGCTCTTGCCGCCCACGCGGTCGAGACGCCTCGGGATCATTCCATCGAACTGGCTGAGCTCCGCATGATGATCGAAAACATTGACAAGCGGACCGGAGAAATGATGTCTTCGGTCAGCCAGCGAATCGACGATCTGCAGAATCATCTGCCTCGTTTCATCGACGTCAAGGTGTCTTCGCGGCTGCGGGAAATCGAAGACCGTCTGCGCGCGGAGTTCCAGGACAAACAGAGCAAAACGCTCGACGTGTTTCTCCAGACCTTGGATTCGAAAGTGTTGCCGCGCCTCTCCAGTGTTGAGGTAGCGGTCGGGCGTCAGAGTGAGGAAATTGGCAGTATGCGCAGCCGCATCGACCGAACTGACGAGACCATCGCGAGCGTGGTGGCGCGGATCGACAAGGTCGTTGATTCCATGACGGCCGCGTCGTTCCCCGGATACGCGAGCTCCCTCGTTTACGCGATCGACAAGAAGGCGGTGGCGTGATGTATGCCTCGAACTCGAGCGATTTTCCCGAAATCCTGCTCCGGAAACGAGCGACCATTCTTTCCTCGCTGAGCGCAGACCACCGTCAGGCCGGTAACGAACGCGTCAACGAGGAAGATCAAGGCACGGTTGCGCATGAGCAATTCGTCAGCATGCGCATCAATAACCTCGACTATGCGCAGCTTCGCCTCATCGACGAAGCCTTGGATCGCATCGCGTCGGGAGATTATGGAACCTGCCTCTCGTGCGAGGAAGCGATGCCAAAAAACCGCTTGGCCGCCATTCCGTGGGCCAGGTATTGCGTCACCTGCCAGGAGCGCCTCGGCAACGACACTTTCGCCGCGGATCGTCCGCTCCGCCTTACCAGCTAGCCCTTACACGTTAGCGGACGAGAACAAAAACTCCTTGAAACAGAACAGCCCTCGAAATTTCCCGCCCGGGAATTCCGAGGGCTTTTGTGATTGCCGGAGAGCTGAAAAATCTAGCTGATTCCTTCGCTCCTAGTGGCCGGATTCCGTGCGGGCCCGCCTCTGGCCGCCTCCACCCTTCTCCATGGGACGCGCTTCATTAATCACCAGCGCCCGCCCCATGAATTGTTTCCCGTTGCATTGTTCCACGGCCCGATCGATGTCTGAATCCTCGACCTCCGCGAAACCAAAGCCTCGTGACTCATTCGAAAACCGATCGCGCATTACATTAACGCCGGATGCGTTCACTCCCTGCTGCTGGAACCAGGTGGTCAAATCCGCCTCAGTCGCCCGATAAGGAAGGTTGCCGATATATAGCCTTTTCAAATTCTGCTCTCCTTCTGACCTGCTGTCGCACTTCGACAGCTGACAGGCGTAAACGAGTAAATTACCTAATTTAATTCCCCGTTTTTTGATGCAAAGCGACCCGCCTGTCGATCGGGCGCGCCTACTTTTCATCAAACAATGCCCAGCACTCTTTCTCAAGCTTTAAATCCGAATACAGGGCGTTGTACGTTAGGAATCGAACAGAACGTTTCGATTTCGCTACTTCGCTTTTCCTACGAATGTTTGTGCGGGCGCAATCAGTTTCACCTGCGGATCTTCGGCGCGAAGACGGAGGCGATTGAAGCCCGACCGTGCCGTTCCGGAATCGATGGAAAGAACATACTGCCGGCTGAAGCGCTCGTTCAGATCATCGAAGAACGGCTGCATAGATACCGGGTTGTAGTCACCCTGCCAATAGAATTTGCCGCCGGTTTCATCGCTCAGTTGGGAAAGGTCGTTCTGGCCCCAGTCGATCTGCCAGAAACGGTGACCGCTACGGACGGCGCTCGAATAGTAGATCGTCGAGACCGGAATCCCGGCTTTCTGCGCACCCTGGATCGCGTTCTCGAGATACGGATTTTCGGGTCCGGGCCCGTAATAAGGGTCGATCCCGCTCGAAATCAGGACAATTTCGCGAGGCTGCTGAGAGAACGGAAGGTGATGGACGAAGTCCGCCAGCGCGATGTAAGGGCTGGCGGAAATTCCCGGAATGCTTTCCGGCAGGCGAAGGGATTTCGCCGCGCTATCGTGGTCGATCGTGGGTTTGGCCAAGGTTCGGACTGTCCCGTTCTGCATGTAACCAACACCGACCCGGGTTGAACCGGGTTGCTGGCGAATGAATCGCCGGATGTCATCGAGTTGCACGCCGACCTGGCTGCTGATGCCATCGTCCAGTAGAATCCACAGCTCCGTCCCGGCGGGATCACCTTTCAGCGCGTGCCAGCCGGTGACCGGGACCGGTTGATTATCGACCAGAGCGGTCACATCGTGGCCGCCCAGCAACGGGGCGTCGACTCCCTTGGGAGTTTCTGCCGTAACAATCATGGTGGATGCGAATGCGCTCCCGGCAGCCAGAGCCAGGAGTGCCGCAGTCGAAAAAACGAACCCTTTCATATCATTACCGCCATACAATTGATTGGATGCGTCCTGCGGCTGGTCGGGTACGCGTCAATGTTCGCTTACGACTGTATGCAGTGTTGGCCTCTCGTGGGCGGCGCGCGCGGTGGCGACGTCATCGGAAAGTTTGCGCATGATCCGATCGGCAACATCCGCCATGGAGCCCTTGAATTTGCTGCCCTGACTTTCCATGGTGCTGGACCAGATCACGTCACCATCTTTGTTTACGAGGCGCACAGCGGCCGTGGCTTCGTGTTTTCGCTCGACGCTGTGAGTGGACTCTGTTTCACCAATACCCATCGAAGCCGACTTGTTAAAACTGCCACCCTTGTAGGCGGAACTGCCGTTGCTTGCCTGCGCGTGCGCATTCACTCCATCGCTCGAGTGATGCTGTTCGTCAAACACCGCGTCGGAAGATGAACCGCGGAGGATGGCGTCGGCGCGATCGGGGTTCTCGGTAACTGCGAACAAGCGTGTCTGGTGGAGTGCGCTGATGAGCATGTCCCGCATCTGGATGGCTGTTTCGTCGCCGTCGAGTTTATCGATGTAGATGCGTTTGACCAAAAGCAACTGTTCGGGCTCGCCGAGTTCGATCGCGAGCAGCGGGATTATGGCGAAGAGAAAAAACGAAGCCAGTTTCATCCTTTGCCGGACTTTCTGGCTTCGTCATCCTGGTATTCGACTTTGCGGCCGGAGCGCGCTTCCAGGCTGACAAGTATGGGACGGATCTCTTTGCTGCCGACTTGAAATACCATAGCCTGCTGTCTTCCGGCAGCGTCGGTGTAGCCGATGGTGAGAAAGTACGCGCGGCGCTTGGCGAGCAGGAAGACGGGAGAGATGATCACCGCCTCGAGGTAGCGGCGGCTGACCTTCTGCCCGTATTCGAGCATATTCACGTTCCGGTAAGGGATACGGACGGTGGTCTCCGCGGCGTGAAAGGTGAAACTGTCCTCATCGCCGACGACAAGAGAGCCAGAGGTCTTGTGCGGCAACTGGGCGAGCGTGCCTCCCACGTAATGAACATGCGTGGACGGGGCAGCCTGAAGGCAGAGGGCGGTTGCCATCAGGCCACCCCAGAACGCGACAGCCGAAAAACCTCTCACGCAGACAGAGTGGATGGAGGCGGGGAAAGTTCTCAGATTTTTTTCGCGCGGATATAGGTGCTTGCCACCACCAGGTTCCCGGCGAGGTATTTCCAGGACGAAGGCAGCAGCCATCGGGAGACGGGGATGTCGAATTTGCGCTTCGCGGTCTCGCTGTGTTCGATGCGAAACGAACCCGAAACCTGGCGCAGAAAATCGGGCGCGGTCCAGTGATGGGGATGAAGGCGATCGACCCAGAAGAACGGCCGTACCCAGCCGGGAAAGGTGTGGATCATGAGGAGGAGGGTCCCGCCGGGTCGGAGGATGCGCTTGATTTCGGAAAGCGCGGCCGCGGGGTCTCGCATGTGGTCGAGCGCGTTGAAGCAGATCGCGGCATCGACCGAGGAGGCAGCGAGCGGGAGGGACTCCCCGAGCGCAGCCAGCGAAAGTTGCGGGCTGGCGAGCGGCATGCGGGATTCATATTGCGGCAGCAGCGGGTCGATGCGGATGCGTGCAGCGGCGGTGTCGAGGTAGTGGATCAGGCCGTACGGCCCGCAGCCGATGTCGAGGACGCGGCGGCCCGCGAAGAGATCGCGCGCGACGGCGAAGCGCTCGAGTTCCTCGCTCCAGTACTTCGGGATGTCGAGGTTCTGGTAGGGAGCGGCGGCGGTCCAGTTTCTCCAGAAGTCGAGTTCGAGGCGCTGGGAAGCCTGCCAGCGATCTGGAGAGACGGCCTTCACTTGGCGGCTGCCACTTGGTTCGGGATCGTTCCCAGACCGACGTACGGGTGATCCAGCGTGTCGAGCATGACGATGCGGAATCCGGAAGGATCGGGGCCGATCGGCATGCCAACCGGTCCGGTGCCGACCATGTTGAGTTTGCCGTCCTGCGCTTCGGCCAGATGGTGTAAGTGTCCGGCGAAAACGAAGCGGACGTCGTAGTCATGGAGCAGCTTCAGGTACCTGGCGCGATTTTCGGCCGGGATGTTCTCGTAAGCGTCCTTCTCATCGATCGATTTGACGAAGTACGGAATGTGCTGGAAGATCACGATGCGCTTGCCTTCGGACTTGGCTTTTGCCAGCTGGTCCCGCAGCCACTTTTCCTGCTTGTCGGCTTCGGCCTGCGCTTTGGCGGGATGTTGGATCAAGCTGGAGTTGAGGACGATGCCGCGAATGCCTGCACAATCGAACGCATAGTAGTCCGGGCCCCAATTCTTGCGGTAGGCGGCAAGAGATTCGGGTGTGGGATCGTTGCCCACATCGTGGTTGCCGGGGACGTTGTAGAGCTTGATGGAGCGGTCGAGTTTGCGGGCAATGCGGTGGAATTCGGCGATCTCGTCGGCGTCGGCGGCTTTGTTCGTGAGGTCGCCGGTGATGACGACGAACTCGGGTTTCAGGCGGTTGACGCTGGCGATGAAGAACTCGAAGTTGGCGGTTTCCTGGGTGAAGTTGGCGTCCTTGGCGTACATGCCGAATTGAGGGTCGGAGCCTTGGATGAAGAACTTCGGCGGAGTTTGGGCGGTGAGCAGCGCAGCCGCTGCGACGACGAGCGGTAGAAGTTTCATGGGTCGGAGATACCAGTTTAGCGGGAACGGACCAGCCCAAGGGCCCGGATGCGTTTGTGCAAATTTGTGCGTTCCATGCCCAAAACGCGGGCGGCCCCGGAGACGTTCCAGTTTGACTCTTCGAGCGCGCGCAGGAGGTGTTCCTTTTCGGCGGACTCGCGGGCCTGTTGGACCGTGGACTTGGGGCCGGTGTCGCGCTCCATGCGGATTTCGATGGGGATGGAGGCCGCATCGATGACGTCTTCCGGGGTGAGGATCGCCATGCGCTCGATGACATTGCGGAGTTCGCGGGCGTTGCCGGGCCAGGAGTAACCTTCGAGCAGCGGATAGACCTCGTCCGCCACCGTCTTGGCATGGAAGTTGTTGCGGGCGCAGAAGTCTTCCAGGAAGTAGGTGGCCAGTTCGCGGATGTCGCCGGGACGCTCGCGCAGCGCCGGCACGCGGATGGGAACGCCATTCACGCGATAGTAGAGGTCTTCTCGGAACTTGCTTTGGGCGACCATGGCGCTGAGGTCGCGGTTGGTGGCGGCGAGAACGCGGACGTTCACCCGGATGGTCTGTTCGCCCCCGACGCGGTGGAACTCACCTTCCTGCAGGACGCGCAGGAGCTTGGCCTGAGAGCCGGCCTGGAGGTCGCCGATTTCGTCGAGGAAGAGCGTGCCGTTGTCGGCGAGTTCGAACTTGCCGCGCCGCATGGAGGCGGCGCCCGTGAAGGAGCCTTTTTCGTGGCCGAAGAGTTCGCTTTCGATCAGTTCGGTCGGGATGGCGGCGCAGTTGACCTTAATAAAGGGCCCGGCGGCGAAGGGGCTGTTCTGGTGGATGTGAGCGGCGAGGAGTTCCTTGCCGGTACCGGATTCACCGATGATGAGGACGCGGGCGTCGGAACGGGCGGCCATGGCGGCCTGTTCGACGGCCCGGAGGAAGACCGGGGAATGGCCGATCATTTTGGTCGTCGGCCCGACCATTTCCTTGAGGCGGCGGTTCTCTTCTCGGAGGTTGGTCTGGGTTGTGGCGTTCTTGAGGACGACGAGGACGCGCTCGCGGCTGAGCGGTTTTTCCAGGAAGTCGAAGGCGCCGAGGCGGGTGGCTTCCACTGCGTCCGAGATGGTGGCGTGTCCGGAGATCATGATGACCGGTGCGGAGACTTCCAGCTGCTGGAGCCAGCGGAGGAGGTCGATGCCGCATTCGTCGGGGAGGCGAACGTCGAAGATATAGGCGTCGCCGCGGGGGGCTTCCGGGAAGCGGCGGAAGTCCGCGGCGTTGCGGAAGACGTTGACGGCGTAGCCTTCGCGTTCGAGGATCATGCGAAGGGAGCGGCCGATGTTTTCTTCGTCGTCTACGATGTAGATTCGTTTCAGGGGCATGGATTTGCAGAAAAAATATTGGTTACCGCTTGCTGACGCGCGCGGCTCAGTAACGGGTTACCGAGCCGCGACCGTGAGGGAGCGGATTCAGGCGGCATGTTTGGATTGCGCCTGGGGGAGCACAACGCGGAAGGCGGCGCCTCCGAGTTCCCCGACTATGAGGTGGATATCTCCACCCGAAAGCAGGGCGCTCTTGCGGGCAATGGAGAGGCCGACCCCCATTCCTTTCTTCTTAAAGGAGATGGTGGGTTGGAACAGGGAACTGCGTGCCTGTTCACTGAGGCCGGGGCCGGAATCGTGAACTTCGATCGCTACGCGACCTTCCTCGACCCTGGTCGAGGCCAGGATCTGGCCTCCGGAGCCGGCGGCTTCGGCGGCGTTCTCAAGGAGATTGACGAGGATGCTTTTCACCAGGTCTTCGTCGGCCATGGCGCTCGGGGTGTTCTCGGCCAGCCGGACAATGTAGTTGACCTCGGGGTGTGCCGATTTGAGGAACGCGATGCGGTCTTCGAGGACGGCGTTGATGTCGAGGTTGGCCGGGCGGACCGGCGGTTCGGCCGAAAGTTCGGAGAAGGCGCGGACGCGGCGGCCGAGGGATTCCACCTCATCGACCACAATCTGAGCAGCCTGTTCGAGGAAGGCGCGGTTGGATTCGGAGGCTTCGGTACGGCCGCGGGCGACCATCTCCTCGACCGTCAGGCGGATAGGAGTGAGAGAGTTTTTGACTTCGTGAGCCATTTTGCGGGCGAGGACTTGCCAGCTGGCGAGCTGGGTCAGGTAAACGAGGCGGTCGCGGTACTCGCGGAGATGGCCGGCGGTTTCGTTGAAGGCTCGGGTGGCGCGGCCGACTTCGTCATTGCGGATGACTTTGATGCGAGTGTCGAAATTGCCGGCGGCGAGGTCATGGAGTCCCGACGTGAGCTGTTCCATGGGACGGCTGATGCGAGCAGCGAGATAGATAAGAGCCGCCGCGGACGCAATCCAGATTGCGGCGGTGAGCAGGACGTAGGACCAGGTGAAGCCGCGGAGCAGGTCGTAACCGCCGATCGTGCGGGCGCGGTGGATCTGCTTGGAAAGCGAGGTCATGCCGACGCCGAGCCGGCGAGTATAGACGGAAATGCCGGAGGCATCTCGTTTGAGGTATTGGAGCTGGTTGCCCGAATCTCCCATGAGGCTGAAGCGTTCGTTTTCGCCGCTATCCCAAAAGTCGGAAAGGGTTTCGGGCCACTGGGCGCGCGAGGCAAGAGGGTAACGGGTGGAGGGAATGGAGTTGGCCGTCGCTTCGGCTTTCAGGTTCTGGCGGGCCTGTTGATAGTACTCGCGGCCGGTTTGTTCGAGCGACTTGGAAAGGTCGAGGGTAGAAGAGAGTCGGAGGCTCTGGTTGAACAGGGCGGTCGTGATCCAGAGGGTAGCGAGGACCGGGATGATGGTCGCGCCAAGGAAAAGGAGGACAAGCTTATTGCGGAGGCGGGTCACAGGCCCCCCGGGTCATTGTGCGGATTTGTGCAGATTTGTGCAGTCAGGGCGCCTTCTTTGTGCACAAGTGCGTGTTTCCGGAGTTCGGCGAGAGTGATGGGGCCGGCTTCGAAGACCCAGTGGCTGGAAGGGGATTTGGGCGGGCGGCTGAGCAGTTCAAGGAGGCGGCTGAGGCTGATGCCGGGTTCTCCGATGACGCTCTCCGTGTCCTTGGGCTCCTCGGCGCGAATTTCCAAACGAACCCAAATCGGGCGATCGATGGGGACCTGACTCAAATCGATTTTGAGATTTTCCAGGCACCAGGATTGGGCCGCCTGGGCGGTCAGATTGTTGGCGGAAAGGCGCGCGGTGAAGCCGGGAGTTAGGAGGGTGACCTTGAAGCGCTCCTCCCAAATGGCATAGCTAAAGAGGAAGTGGGCGGCGGAGCGGACCTGGACATTGGCCTGTGCTCCGACGGCGACGGAAAGCTGGCCGAGGAAGCCGACGGTGTTTCCGTTCTGCAATCTTTCCAACGGCTTACCGGTAAGGAACTGGAGATTAGGGATGTTGACCCGGAGGTAGTCATTGTCGACGCGCACCACGAGCGACTGGGCCCCGATGCCCAGCATGACCGGCGCGCCGGCAAGTGCCAGCAGACACCATCTCCGGGTGAGTGCGTTCATCTAATAGTTCATACCCACCATAAATACGGGGTCGATCCGGCCGTCGCGAATCGGAAACGCGACCGCCAGAGTAAAGATACTACGGCTAATGCCAATTCCCAACGAGTGGCGGATGCCGGAATCTCCCGTGCCGTGCCAAAGCGCTCCCGCATCGTAAAAGACCTCTCCCGTGACCTGTGGGAGGCGGTAACGATATGTGACGGAGTTATGGACC
>Ga0126381_100007195_pt1 | contig 12369 bp, 9 predicted proteins | sample PanSoiMetPlot_28_FD_96465 | JGI IMG/M metagenome (GOLD analysis project Ga0126381, IMG submission 96465) | Tropical forest soil microbial communities from Panama - MetaG Plot_28 | ecosystem: Environmental > Terrestrial > Soil > Tropical forest > Bulk soil | place: Panama | collected 2016-02-17
CCGATCTTCCTGACACGCGCGTGAACTGGAAGCGCATATTCGGTCTCGGGCGTGAGTTCGGCCCTACCGTTCTCACTCCCGATCTCCGCGCCCACATCCAGGCTGCCTTCGATGAAGCCTCGGCCGACGAAGAGCACTTCCCTTCCACCATCGACCGGCGTATCTGGCACGTCAAACTGATCCGTGGACATCTCGGGCCGCTCGCAGGCCGGCGCGTGCTGGATGTCGGCTGCGGCAAAGGGCGCTTTGCCCGTGTGCTGCACGAAGAACAGCCCGACGCTGAAATCTGGGGGCTCGACATTTCCGAGGAAATGCTGCGCTACGTGCCGGCAGGAATTCACACCCGCGCCGGGTCGATGACCGAACTTCCATTCGAAGATGCTTTCTTCGATGGCGCCTACGCCACCGAATCACTGGAGCATGCCGTTGAGATTGAAAAGGCGGTGGCTGAAATCTGCCGCGTCGTCAAGCCGGGAGGCCGCATCGCCATCATCGACAAGAACGCTGAACACTGGGGCCGGCTCGCCACACCGGATTGGGAGCGATGGTTCACGCCCAAAGAGCTCGAGCGCCTGCTGCGCCGCCACTGCCGCGAGGTGTCCAGCCGGTACATTTCGTACTGGGAAGACGTCGAGCCCGACGGGCTGTTCGTGGCCTGGACGGCAATTCGGTAATGCCGGAGCAGCTCGCCGGCGGCAAGGCGCCCTTCGGGCGAACCGCCGGCGTTACCGTGAGGCGAGCCGTTACAATAAGATTTCCTATGCAATTTGAAGAAGTGGTCGAAGCGGAAGGCCACCTGATCGACTCCCACATCATGGAGAACATCTTCGACAAGGTGGTCGAGCATGACAGCCGCTTCGAAGTGGAACAGTTCCGAATCGGCCGGACCAACAGCGAGGCGTCCTATCTCCGGCTGCGCGTGATCGCGCCGGAGCAGGCGGGGCTCGAACGATTGCTCGAAGCGTTGCTCGAGCTCGGCTGCGCGCCCGTCGATACCAGCGACGCGCAGTTTCGTATCGTCGAACGTGACAAGTGCGCACCGGAGGACTTCTACTCCACCACCAACCATCACACGTTCGTGCGCCATGGGCAGAAGTGGATTGAGGTCGAGCGCCAGCGGATGGATGCGATGGTCGTGCTGAACAACGGCCATGCCGAATGCCGCCGGCTCCGCGATTTGAAGACTGGCGACCGCGTCGTCGTGGGGCTGCGCGGCATTCGTGTGGTGCCCGAATCGAAGGAGCGCGACCGCCTGGCGTTCGCCTTCATGTCGAACGGTATCTCTTCGGAGCGCCAGGTGGAAACTGCAGTGCGCCAGACGGCCGCGCTGGTGCGTAACGCACTCGAACAGAAGCAGAAGGTGATCGTGGTAGCGGGTCCGGTGGTGGTACACACCGGCGGAGTCGCAGGGCTGGCAGCGCTGATCCGCAATGGATGCGTGCAGGCGGTGCTCAGCGGCAACGCGCTGGGTGTGCACGATATCGAGGCATCGCTGTTCGGCACGTCGCTCGGCATCCGGCTCGCCGATGGCAGGCAGGAGGAGCACGGCCACCGTAATCACATGCGCGCGATCAATGCGATCTACCATGCCGGATCGGTACGGCAGGCGGTGGAATGCGGGCGACTGCGCTCCGGCGTACTCTATGAATGCGTCAAGGCGGGAGTTCCGTTCGTGCTGGCCGGCAGCCTGCGTGACGACGGCCCCCTACCCGACACCATCACCGATATGAATGCCGCGCAGGACGCGTATGCCGAACAGCTTCGCGGAGCCGGTCTCGTGATCTGCCTCGGCTCCATGCTACACTCCATCGCTACCGGCAACATGCTGCCGAGCTGGGTGAGAATCGTTTGCGTGGATATCAACCCCGCGGTCGCCACCAAGGTCAGCGACCGCGGCACCGGACAGGCGGTCGGCGTAGTCGCCGACGTTGGCCTCTTTCTGGACCTGCTTTCGAAGGCACTCGCATGAAACGCGCCTATACCGACGAACACGCCGAATCCGGCGTCCGCTCCGAGCTACCGGAAATTGAGACCTGGCCTAATCAGTATCCCGAGGACTACCAGATCGAGATTGTGATGCCAGAGTTTACGTCCGTCTGCCCGAAGACCGGACTGCCGGACTTCGGCAAAATCGTGCTGCGTTACGTGCCGGACAAGCTTTGTCTGGAGCTCAAGTCGTACAAGATGTACCTGCTGGCCTACCGCGACCTCGGGATTTTCCAAGAAAACGCCACGAACCGTATCCTTGCGGACGTCGTGAAGCATGCCAAGCCACGATCGGCCACGGTGGTCGGGGATTTCTCCGCACGCGGCGGCCTGACGACCGTGGTCACTGCACATTGGAGCCGCAAAAGTGGAAAGCGCTGAGCTGATCGCGATCCTGCACGAAGTGCGCGACCGCGTTCGCGCACGTAATCCGCAGACTGCCGAGGCGGGGATCGCGCTTCCCGATCTGCTGCCTTTGGTTCATGCTCGGGATGCTGCGCTCGGCAAGGTGGCAGCCATCGGCACGGTCAACCCGCGCGCCGGCGGCCCGGTCAACTGGCTGGTGCAGACGTGGAAGCGAACGGTTTCGCGGGTGCTCGATTGGCATGTGCGCGAGCAGGTGGAGTTCAACCGCAAGAGCATCGCGGCCATTGACGCCGCCATCGAAGCACTGAATTCGACAAACCGGTCGATCCAAGAGCTGGCCGGACGCGTCGCGGCGGAGCAGAAACTGGGCGAGGAGCTGAAGGACATTCGCAACCACTGGGCCGACTGGCGGCTGGATTGGGAACGCAAGCTCGCCGCCAACGAAGTGCAGTTCCTTCGCAGCGTGGCCGATCTGCAGGCCGGCTTTCAGCATCGCGTGGACCTGATGGACGCGAATCACCGCGACCTGATGCGCTCGCAGCACGCCGACTTTCATGGGGAGCTGGACCGCCGGGGCATCGACATCCAGAAGCGGCTGTGGGACGACGTCCAGAGGCTGAAGGTGGAATTCGAGCGGCTGATTCACGCGGAGCTGCACTTGATCAGGCAGCGAGCGACCGCTCCCTCACGGTCGCGGCTCAGTGAGGGCGCGCCGCCAGCAGAGCCGCGACCGTTAGGGAGCGATCCTCTTCCCTTCGACTACGGCCGCTTCGCCGAGCGTTTTCGCGGGAACGAGGAGTACGTCAAGGCCGGGCAGCAGTTTTATCTACCGTACTTCACCGGCCGGCGCAACGTGCTCGACGCCGGCTGCGGGCGCGGCGAGTTCCTGGAGATGATGCGCGCCGCCAGTGTCTCAGCACGCGGCATCGATATCAGCGAGGAATCGATCGATCTGTGCCGGCAAAAGGGACTCGCGGCCGAGGCCGCCGACCTGTTCACGTACCTCGAGTCGCAACCCGAGGCCGCGTTCGACGGCATCTTCTGCTCGCAGGTGGTGGAGCATCTCGACCCATTCCGCCTGCCGGAGCTGATCCGGCTTGCCGCCAGCCGCCTGGAGCCAAACGGCGTGCTGGCGATCGAAACGCCCAACCCCGAATGCCTCGCGATCTTCGCAACGCATTTCTATCTAGACCCAACCCACACGCGTCCGGTACCGCACCCGCTGCTGTCCTTCTATATGGAAGAGTTCGGCATGGGCGCCATCGAAGTGCACAAGCTATCGCCGGCGGTGGAAACCATGCCTGCCCTGGCTTCCCTGCCCCAGGATTTTCGCGAGGCATTCTTCGGGGGACTCGACTACGCCATCATAAGCCGGAAACTCTGAGCCCGGATGGCCTTACCTCGGGTTGAGCGCATATGGCTTGTCCCAATAGGGCAGGCTTCCGATGGGCGCCCCGGAGACGACGATTTCGACGCGCCGGTTCTGTTCGCGCCCGGCGCCGGTGCCCTTCGAGGCGACCGGACGGCTGTTGCCGACCCCGCGGGCGGAGACGACACTGGGTTGCAGCCCGCCGTGGATCAGGGCGGCGCGAACCGACTCGGCGCGCTCATAAGCGACGCCGTCCGCCCCGCTGCCCGGAGAATCTGTGTTGCCCTCAACCTGCACCATCAATCCTGGATGACCGGCGACCACCGAAGCGACACGCGCCACCGAACCGGCTATCGCCGGGTTGAGCGATCCACCTCGAAAGTCCGAGTCTGGAACCGTGACCACGATGCCGCGGGGCGTGTCGCTGGCTTCCAGCGCGCCGTTCAGCTCACGCAGCAGGGCGATGCGAAGATCGAGCTTTTCCCGATTCTCCTGGCCGCGATCGACTCCGTTTGCGACGGCGGAAGACGGAGCGGCAGCCGGCTGCTCGATGGGCGGCGGAGTGGGAACCGTAGTATCCTGCTGGCGGTTGGCGTCCAGAGCCTGGCGTTGTGTTGCGGCTTCCGCCTGCGCACGTTGTGCCACGGCTTCCGCCTGAATGCGCCGCTGGCGTTCGAGGTCCACCTCCTCGCGCGCCTTGGCAAGTTCCTGGCTCTGTTTGCGCTGCATTGCGACGGCACGGGCATCCTCCGCGGTCTCGGCGGCCTGCCGCGCGGCGGTTACCACCTGGGTCCGGGCCGCCTTACTCGCATCGAGCTGGCGTGCCCGCTGGTACTGCTGCTGCGCGCGCGAGAAGACCTCCGGCGCGTACTGGCCGGCGCCCTGCGACTCGGCAATCTGTAGGGCATTTTGCGCCTGATAGAGCTCCACCAGCGTCTCGTAACGGTCCATGGAAACCTTGGGGCCACCGGTCGATTTGATGTCCGCCGGCACCTGGTAAGTGTAGGCCCCGCGCGGCATCAGCTCGTACTTGACGTTGATCGGCTCGGTGCTCCCGATGGTGTCCGGACGCACGACATTCTCCATCACCACCACGTCACTGGGCAGCCGGACGGCGGCATACGGCTCCGCCGTGATAATCAGCCCGAAGGATTGCAGATCCGTGGTGACGCGCATTCGCCCTTTATCGGAGCTGTTGGTAAGAATTTCGCCGAGGTTCCTGGCGTGGCCGTCAGGAGTGACCGCCCACAGCACGTATGTAAGATATTCCGGGCCGAAGCGCGATGGCGCGTCGACGTGGTCGAATTTTGCATCCACCTCAGTCCGTCCCGATTTCGATTCCACGGTTGCTTCGCCTTTAGCCGAGGGCATCAGTACGGTACCTCGAAAGTCGATTTGGGTAGGGCCGCTGCGGTATTGGTAATTCACCGCCCGAACCGTACGTTCGACAACGGTTACTTGATAGATAGGAACCGTCCCTTCATGCTGGGGCGTCCCCTGGGGCCACGATGGAGATGTGAAAAATATCCCAAGTGTTGCAGCTAGAGCCACTTTGACGCACATTCTTACTTAACCTCCAACTGTGCCGGACAGTGCAGTTGGAGTGCCAGCGGAAAGGCTGGCTAAAAATCCTCTAATTCCGGCCGATAAGCTCTCTGGATTATGCTAGCCCTCGGTGGAATTGCTCTCGTCTTCCTGGCGGTTTTCGGCGGCTACCTTCTCGAGCATGGTAATCCCTACGTCCTCCTTCAACCTTCTGAGATCCTGATCGTGCTTGGTGCAGCACTAGGAATCACACTCGTCTCAAATCGGCCGGCAGCCATTCGCAAAATGTGCAACGGGGCGCTTGCGGTTTTCCGCGCTCCCGTTTACACCTCTGCGCACTTCCTCCGCTATCTGCGCATGCTGTACGAAGTCTTCGCCTTCGTGCAGCGGGCGGGCATTGCCGAACTGGAATCGGACGTCGAAAATCCCGAAAGGAGCCGGATATTCTCGCGGTATCCGGGGTTCCTGCGCGATAAAACGGTGCGTCCATTCCTCTGCGACACGCTGCGCATGCTCGTGATCGGCGTGACCACGCCGCCGGAGCTGGATCACCTGATGGAACTCGATATCGACGTGCAGAGACGCGGGCACCACGAATCGGCCGGGGCATTGAGCGCCATCGCAGACGCGCTGCCGGGACTCGGAATCGTGGCGGCGGTGCTCGGGGTAGTAATCACCATGCAGGCGATCGGTGCCGCGCCGGAGTCGGTCGGGCAGAAGGTCGCGGCGGCCCTGGTGGGCACGTTTTTGGGTATTCTGCTCTGTTACGGCGTCGTAGGGCCGGTGGCCACGCGCGTAGAGGCAATCAGCGAGCAGCAAGCCCAGTTCCTGCAGGTGCTGCGGATTGCGGTAGTGGCGTTCGCGCGGGGTTCATCCCCGACACTTGCAGTAGAGTACGCGCGCCGATCGATTCCGTCGGAAATGCGGCCGGCCTTCGTGGAGATGGAAACCAGCATCAAGAGGAATGCCCAGATTCCGCAGGCGCAACGGCCCGCACCAATGGAGAACCATGAAGCCGTCACCGGCTCCTGACGCCGTCGCCCTCTCGGCGATGCTCATGGGCCGGGCGCCCCGTCCGTTACGGGGGCACCGGCGCGGCGGCGCCTGGAAGGTAGCATACGCCGACTTCGTCACCACCTTGATGGCGCTGTTCATCGTGCTCTGGTTGATGAATGCCAGCGCGCGCGTGAAGGAAGCCGTGAGCGGCTACTTTCGCGATCCGCGCGGATACACTCACAAGCTTGGCGCGGGTCCGAGTTCCGCCGGCGAGGGGATGCGCGTCGATCGTCAGACGGCGGCAAATCTGCGCCGACAGATCGAACTGGCGATGCGGAAGATGCCGGATTTCGGCAAGCTTCGCGACCAGGTGCGTTTCAGTGTGACCGGCGAGGGCCTGCGAATCGATCTATTGGAAACCCAACAGGGGCTCTTTTTTGTTACCGGACGCGCGCAGCCCACTGCCGCGGGAGAACAACTGCTGAGTGTGATGGCACGCGAGCTTGCCAAAATGTCGAACCAGATTATAGTCGAGGGTCACACGGATTGCCTGCCCTTTCGTAACGCCCTCCCAACGAGCGGCTACGGGAATTGGGAACTCTCGGCCGATCGGGCGAACGCAGCGCGCCGCCTGCTGCATGAAAGCGGCGTCGCGCCGGATCGCGTGATGGAAGTACGAGGCTTCGCCGACCGCCGCCTGCTCTTTCCCGCCGACCCGCATGATCCGCGCAACCGGCGAATCTCCGTGGTGGTGAATCTGCCGGCGGAATAGGGCATAATCGTTTCAACGTGACTCGATTCGTCATACGGGTCGTGGCCGCGATTTTGCTCGCCAGCGGGGGCGAGGCGGTCTGGGCACAGCGACACAGCGGTACACTATCGGGCGCCGTAGTGGATGCCACGGGCGCCGCGGTGAGCGGAGCGCGTCTTGTCGTCCGGACGAGTGCGTCCGAGCAGCCACGCGATGCCTCGACCGACGCTCAAGGCAGCTTCGTGTTCGAAGACCTGCCGGCGGCGGAATACGAGATCGCCGTCACCGCGAGTGGCTTCCGACCGCTGCTGGAGCGCGCCCTCCGGGTGGAGCAGGATCGCGTCTGCCGTGTCACCTTGCGCCTCGAGGTCGGTCCGGCATCCGAGACGCTGGAAGTGAACGCCAAGACATCCGCAGTGGACGTGCAGGACGGGGCAATCGAGGATGTGCTCGACCTCATGGAGTTGGCCGAATTCATCCAGGACACGCGCACCATTACGGACCTGGGATATTTCGGACCCGGTGTAGCGCGGCGCGCGGCCGGCGGCCTGGGGTCGGGCTTTGTCGTGGGTGGCGCGCGTGCGGACAGCACCAACTTCCTGCTGGACGGCTTCAACGATCACGATCCTCGCACCGGCAACACGGAAGTGATGCCGAACTGGGATGCTATCGAGGAGTTTCGCATTCAGTCGACGGGAGAGGCGGCTGAGTACGGTCGGATGGCCGGCGGTGTCATGACGGTCGTGCTGCGGAGCGGCGCCAATCGGCTGCACGGTTCGGTGTTCGAGTTCGCCCGCACGAGCGAGCTGGGAGCGCGCAACTTCTTCGATCTCCGCAAATCGGACATGCTGCGCAATCAGGCAGGCGCGACTCTCAGCGGCCCGGTGACGTTGCCGGGCATTTACCGGGGTAACGACCGCACGTTTTTTCTGGTGAGTTGGGAAGGCCTGGTGCAGTCGCAGGGCAACTATCAATACTCCAATGTGCCGACAGCCGCCGAACAGGTGGGCGATTTTTCACAGAGCTTCACGGTCGCCGGCCAGCGCGTGACGGTCAACGATCCGTTAACGGGCAAGCCTTTTCCGCAGAATGTCGTTCCGCAGTCCCGGTTCGATGCCATCGCGGCCCGCCTTGCACCTTTCTACCCACTGCCCAATCGCACCGATCCGCTGACGAACTTCGAAACGTACCAAACCACCGAGACCCGTTATCACAGCGCCGTGGCGCGAATTGACGAGCACATTAATTCGAAAAACACGCTGTCACTGCGGTACCTGGTCAGGCTCAATGGCAGCACGAGTCCTTATGCCGGCAGCGACCTTGGCGGCTTCGGCAACCGCAACTCCAGCCGACCGGTGCTCACAGGTCTCGAGGATACGCACGCGTTTGGACCGTCGCTGGTGAACGAGTTCCGCGCCGGACTGACGCGCTACTCCGAACATGACCGCAGCGCGTTCGGAAGCCAGGACGTGAACGCGGCATTCGGGCTTCCCGGTCCCGGCGCAACGAATCTTGACGGCTTCCCGCGGTTCACGATCCTCAACCTTGCGAGCTTGGGCGATTCTTCGAGCACGCCGTTCAACCTCACCATCAACACGTACGACGTCGGCGAGGCGTTGAGTTGGACGCGCGGCCGGCACATGCTGAAATTCGGAGCGGACATTCTGCGGACGCAGTTCTTCCAGCAGCTTTCGAACAACGTACGCGGCACGTATAACTTCCTGGGTCGATGGACGAGCTATCCGTGGGCCGACTTCCTGCTGGGGCTGCCCGACAGCACCTCGCGTCAGTCCACGTCGCTCACTACTTACCTCTTCTCTACTGACGCCGGCTTCTTTGTCCAGGATCAGTTCATGATTGCGCCGCGCCTCACGCTGAGTTATGGCGTTCGCTATGAACGCATGACGCCGCCCGAAGAGAAGTATGGCCGAATGTCGAGCTTCGTGCCTGCGCTGCGACAGGTGGTCATCGCCGATCCGTCGACCGTGCCAAACCTGGCCGCGCTTCTTTCGGCAGCCGGACTGACGGGTCGTGTGACTACCGCCGCCGCCGCCGGGCTGCCGAGGTCCCTTGTATACGGAAACGGCCGCAACTTCGCGCCGCGCATCGGCTTCGCATGGCGGCCGACAGGCAAGGATGGCACGATGGTGCGCGGCGGCTACGGCATCTACTATTCCAATTCGCTGCTCGATCCGATCCGCAACGATCTCACCAACATCTATCCGTTCACCATTTCGCAGACGTTCAACCGCGTGGCCGCCCAGCCGGCGGCGCTGACGCTCGAAAATCCTTTCCCCGCGGCGCTCGCCAGCCTGCCGGGGATTACCAACGCGAACGGGTTCGACACACATCCCGGGGCGCAGTATGTCCAGAGCTACACGCTATCCGTGGACCGGCAGCTCGGCGCCGACACCACGATCGAGGTCGATTACATAGGATCGCGCGGCACGCACCTGGGGCAGCGCTACGATCTCAACCAACCTTTCCGCGCGAGCATCTACAACGGCAACTTCCCACGTCCGTATGCCGGCTTCGGCACCATCAATTACTATTCGTTCGGCGCGAATTCGGTATATAACGGCGCAACTCTGCTGCTGCGCCGGCGTTGGCATCGCGGTCTTTATTACGGGATCACATATACGTATGCCAAGTCGATTGACGATGCTTCGCAGGTTTCGGGCAGTTCGACGGGCGGGTACGCGGGCGTCCAGGACGCGCGCAGTCTGGCGGCCGAACGAGGACGCTCCGATTGGGACACCGGCCACACGTTCACGGCATACGGCTCCTATGCCTTGCCGTGGCGAAACCGGCTGCTACATGGCTGGAGCATCTCAAGTTCCGCGTTGCTTTACACAGGCCAACCGTTCACGCCCCGGCTGGCCAACGCCAACCTGACACTCGGCGAGGCAACGCGGCCCGACCGCGTTTCGAGCGGCAAGCTCGCGAACCCGACAGCCAACGATTGGTTCAATGTTTCGGCATTCCCGCTCGTGCCGCTCGGAACATTCCGCTTCGGCAACTCGGGGCGTAACATACTCGACGCACCGGGTAGCATCACGATAAATGCGGCTCTGGCGCGCAGCTTCCGGCTTTCCGAACGCGTGCGCGCCCAGTTCCGCTGCGAGGCGATAAATGTTCCGAATCACGCAAATCTCGGAGTTCCGGTGGATACGGTCGATTCCAAGAATGCTGGACAGATTCTCACAGCGGACTCGGGCAGGAGCATTCAGTTCGGCGTAAGATTGTGGTTCTGATCCCAGGAGGTAACTATGCTCCGCACGACGTTCTTACTTCTGGTTGTGCCGGCGTTCTTTGCGGCGGCGCAGGACAGCCAGCCTGCCAGGGTACCGGAAGTTCCCTACGTTCCCACCACGGAAGAAGGCGTTAAGGTCATGCTCAAGCTGGCCGACTTGAAGAGTTCGGACGTGGTGTACGATCTCGGCTGCGGTGATGGCCGCATCGTGATCGCGGCCGCGAAAAGCTATGGCGCGCACGCCGTCGGCATCGACATAGATCCGAAACGAATCGCGGAGGCGAAAGAGAATGCGCACCGCGCGGGGGTCGAGAACCTCGTGCGGTTCGAAGAGAACGACCTGTTCCAGGCGGACATCCACGACGCCACGGTCGTAACGTTGTTCCTTCTCTCCAGCGTCAACCAGCGCCTCCGCCCCAAGCTGTTGCAGGATCTGAAGCCTGGTACGCGCGTCGTGTCCAATACCTTCAGCATGGGCGATTGGAAGCCGGATAAGGAACTGACGATCGACGTTCCCGATGGCTACTCAACGTTCAGCCGCAGGTTTTACTTGTGGTTGATCCCGGAGCGGAGGTGAGGCCGCGTTGGCACTGAGGCCGCACCTCGGCAATCGGATTTTATCCTTCACCCCAAAGAAGCCATCTTTCTCCTCGAAATCGCCATCCCCGATTGAGAGGAGCGGGAGGGCCAAAGGGTATGGAGAGCGGACTTGCGCCGGTAACTGTAGCAGAAGCCCAATGGTTTGCGATCGTCGTTAAGCCGCGGTTCGACAAAGCAGTCGCCCGCGCCCTGGAGGCAAAAGGGTACGAGACTCTCGTACCCATGTACCGCAAATACCATACCTACGGCAAGCGGTCCAAAGTCTCTGAGTTACCACTCTTTCCCGGGTACGTCTGCTGCCGGTTCGACGCCCGCACCACGTTGCCGATCCTTTCGACACCAGGGGTCGTCAACCTCGTCGGAATCCGAAGCGCACCGATCCCGCTGTCCGAGACCGAAATCAACTCACTCCAGGCGGCGATTAATGCTCACGTCCCCGTCGAGCCGTTTCCTTTTCTTAACGTCGGCCAAAGAGTCCGAATCACGAATGGCGCTCTAGCCGGCGTCGAAGGCATCGTACTCGGACCGAAACCGAAGCTCCGCCTCGTCCTTTCGATCACTCTGCTCCAACGATCCGTTCTCCTGGAAGTCGATCGCGACCAGGTGTGCGTGGAGGGAGCATTGCAATGGGCGCCGTGCTGAGCATTCTCGTCACGGGATATGTCGCGCTGCTTCCCTTCAAGATCGACCTCGGAAATGGCGTAAGCGTAGCCCCAGCCGACCTGCTCATCTTCCTAATCCTGCTGATCGCCCTGGGCCAGCTACGATATCGGCGTTCGGCGTGGAGCCTATGGCATATCGCAATCGCCATGACTTTTGTCATCGGCACCTTTGTCGCCGTACTCCGATTTGGGACGTTGGACACCTACGAATTCCTAAATAAGGATGTGGGTCTCTTAGTCCCGTTCTTAAGTTACGCAGCAATTACGTCATCGATCACGGCATGGAAAGATGTCCGACACATACTTCGGGTCTTCGTGCTGTCGGTCGGATTCCAGAATATCTTCTCGGTTGCAGCCTTCCTCTTGGCCTACTTCTTCGGATTCGACAATCCGTTCGCCCGGTACGGCGGGCTGCGCCTCTCCGGCATGCTGCTCGACCCGAACGCCTACGGAGGCCTGCTCGTGGCCGCATTCGTGATCGCCGAAGCCGCGTGCCTGGGTCCCGACCCTCTCCTCACTCGCCCTACGCTCTGGGTTCTGAGGCTGACCCTGGCGGTGGGGCTCCTCTTCACCTTCTCGCGCTCGGCCTGGATCGCCCTTGGCCTCGCCGGAATGCTGTTCTGCGTTCTCCGGCCCCGGGCCGTAGTTCGTCTTCTGCCCGCCGCCATCCTCGGTCCGCCGTGCCTTCTGCTGCTCATGGGCAATCGCTTCGTGCCCGTCTTTGAAGAGATGGCGAGCCGCCCGAAACAGGTTCAAGGCCGGTTCGATCTGATCCACGACGCACTCCAGGCGTTCATGCAGCACCCTCTGTTGGGTGGCGGCATCGGCAGCTTCCGCCACG
>Ga0126381_100007196_pt1 | contig 12369 bp, 13 predicted proteins | sample PanSoiMetPlot_28_FD_96465 | JGI IMG/M metagenome (GOLD analysis project Ga0126381, IMG submission 96465) | Tropical forest soil microbial communities from Panama - MetaG Plot_28 | ecosystem: Environmental > Terrestrial > Soil > Tropical forest > Bulk soil | place: Panama | collected 2016-02-17
GGTGGGGACGTACTCGCTTGGCATGCGCCAGCGGCTTGGCCTCGCCGGCGCCTTGCTCGGGGACCCCGAGCTCCTCATCCTCGACGAGCCGGCGAACGGGCTCGACCCCGCAGGCGTCCACTGGCTGCGCACGTTCATGTGCCGGTTCGCGGACCGTGGGGGGACGGTGCTGATCGCGAGCCACGTGCTCGCCGAGGTTGCCCAGACCGCTGACCGGGTGCTGATCATCCTCGGCGGCCGCCTGGTGGCGGCCGGAGCCCTCGACGAGCTCGCCGGCCGGAGCGGAACCCTCGAGAACGCCTACCTGGAGCTGACGGCGACGGAGGCATCGTGACCGCTCAGCTTCGCGCCGAGCTTCTCAAGCAGCGCTCGACCCGGACCACCCTCTGGCTTTTCTCGGCGATGCTCGGCCTCGTCGTGCTGGCCATTCTGTTGCATGGGTTCGGCCTCTCCGCTGGGATCCTCGGCCGCCGCTCCAGTCAGCTCGCGGTGCTCGGTCAGGGCCAAAGGCTCGGGACACTGTTCGCCGCCCTGCTCGGCGCAGTGTCGATCACAGTCGAGTTTCGCCACGGCACGATCCGGCCGACTTTCCTGGCGACGCCGCGGCGCGGTCGCGTTGTGGCAGCGAAGGTGGGGGTGAGCATGCTGATCGGAATCGCCTTCGGGCTGATGGCTACGGCCATCGCCGCAGTTGTGGGCAGCACGTCGCTGGCGGCGCGCGGGTTGGCGATCCGTCTCGACGCTGGGGACTACGCTCTCCTGCTCGCCGGCAGCGCCGCGGGGGCGGGGCTCTGGGCAGCAATCGGTGTCGGCCTGGGCGCAGTGGTGCGGAATCAGGTGCCGGCGGTGGTCGGCATCTGTACATGGCTGCTCTTCGTAGAAGGCCTCCTCTTCGGCGATATCGGCCTCAGCAATGTCGGCCGGTTCCTGCCCGGCTCACTCGCGAGGGCGGCGACCGGACAAGACCCGCTGATGCTGCTCGCGCCGAGCCTCGCTGTTCCCTTGCTCGCACTCTATGCGGCCGCGGCGGCCGCCGCGGGATGGGCAGCGACTACCCGGCGCGACGTCGCGTGAGCCAACCAACCACCTCCTGCCGGCGCTGGCCGGCGTCAAGCCCGGGGTAACCGCCACCGTTGAGCGGCGGGATCTGAGCGAATCGGCCGCACTGACCCTCGACAGCACGCGCGAGCGGAGCGTCAAGGATCGCCGGCCAGCCGGACCGCGTCGGCCTCGCCCGTTGGGGCATTGACACTGGCAAGGGAAGGACCCTTCCCGCCGGTTGGAAGGATGGCCGCGATGGTGGTCATTCGCTACGAATCGAGCGCACGACTTGATAGAGTGCCGGGTGGGCTCGGAACGGCATGGCGTCCGGTCCAAGGCTTGCGATTGCCTGGCGGAACTCCTCGGAGCTGTGCCACATCGCCACGTTGATGAAGCGGAAGTCGGCCTTCGGGTCGAGGCTCCGGTGAAGGTCGGCCGTTCCTTTCGTGGTTCAGGTGGCGCCTTTCTTGTCGCGCTTCGCAGAAACGGGTTGCCTGCTTCCGATGAACAGTTCGGCCTTGGGCTCGACCTCATACTCGACTCGGTATCAACGCGTCTTTAGGCACGGGCTTCGGCGAGCGCCGGGGCGCCGCAGGCCAGAACGTGGTGATGGATGCGGCCTCAGCCGGCCACCTCGATAGTAAGGCTATAGCTGCACTCGTCGAATCGTGCAAGGCGCCCGGCTTCAAGCTCGAGCGCGCCATGCTCGTCGGCGGTGAGCTGGCGGAGCACCTCGACTTTGATGTGCAACCTGTCCTTGCCCTGACCACGCTCCCACAGCCCCGCCACCACTCCGCCCACGACCAGCACAGGCAAGCCCGCAGCACCTTCGTACCGGCCTCGCTTACCCCGGCGGAGGAGATCCTTGACCTCGAGCGGTGCCACCCGGTCGATGGGCCCGGAGCCGAGAATGTAGCAGTCGTACTGCGGCAAGAGCCGGACTGTTGCCGCCCCACTCTCGCCAGGCTGCTTGGCGTCGGTTGCCAGCACCCAAGCCCGCCGGCCCTCTACCTCCGCCGGCACCAGCTCGTCGGCCATAAGTCTGATCAGATCGCTGGCTCGACCGGCTCGCAGCCCGAGCCAGCGGGCGAGATCGGTGGGCGTGGCGGGCCCGTAGGTGGCGAAGTATCGGCGGAGCAGCTCGCGCAGCGCCGCGTCCCCTGTAACATCGCGCCAGACGCCGCCCCACTGGTCCGCCCGCACGAAGGTTGACCGGCTGCCAAGCCCGGGGCCGTACGCGAGCACTCCGGCGTAGGCGGCGGCGACCGCCAACTCACTGAGCAGCGGATCGAACACCTCGAAAACCCAAGGTCCAACCTGCTCGCGGAGGGCAGTCACCAGTTCCTGCCTACTGAGCCGGCGGCGGTCGAGGATTTCGCGGACTGCATCGAAGAGCGTCCTGGCTTGCTCGGCATCGAGCCCAAAGGAGGTGAACCAGCGCTGCTCGCCCCCGCGAAGCTCGCGCATGGCGGCAAGGTAGAGGGGCAGTTCATCGCTCGGCAGTAGCGTTGCGGTGCCCCGCATTGCGAAGGTCGGGGTGAGTAGCCGTTCTTCGTTGATCAAGCTCCGCAAACGTGCCCGCGTCAGGCCGTCAGTCCGGACGCCAACGCACAGCTCCGCAGCGCTGGGTACCTGCGCCTGGATGCCGCAAACAGCGCGAACGACATCCACGGCGTCACTGGCAGCGGCGCGCGGCAGCAGGTGGCTCCGCTCCAAACGGCGGCTGGTCACCTGCTCCCACGACCACGCCGTTACCGGCACACCGGTAAGGCTAGACGCTTACGTGTGCGCTTTTGTGCCGCACTGAGATGCCTGGCACCATTGGCCATGATGGATGCGCAGATCACCAAGGTCGCGGAGCTTCTCCACGAGGCGGCCGAGACGCACCACCTCGTCTACAGGATCGTCGACGGCGCTGACGACGATTGGGCCTCCTGGTACGGGGATTGGCTGGTCCGTCTGTCGGAGCTGCCCCAGCTGCTCGGCAAGCCGCCGGTGCGCAGCGAGCTCGTCTACCTGCTCGTTCGGCTGGACAAGGAATATATCGAACGAAAGCCGCCGGAGGCGTGGGAAACCTACTACGCACGAGGGATCCTCCAGCACTTTTCGAGTACGGCACAAGAGGGCGGCTGAGCGGACCGCGTCAGCCCTCAGCGCTCGAGCACCACGTGAGGATCAATCGAACACAGGCGCTCGTGCGCAGCATTGGGTCTGGCCGCGGCCCCCTTGGCGGGTCATCGAGCTCGGCCGCCGCCTCACGCAGCCCTCCGCCCGTGTCCTGCGCCTGACATCTGTAGATGCCGATCCGGCCGAGCTCCATGAGCGCCAGGTTAGGTGCCGCTGGTACGGCGTATTCCCGCATGCGCCGCAGGATCGGCCATGACAACTGCATGGTCTGACACAGCGCCGATCGGGGGACCTGGTGAGGACCCGCCCCCGCCTGCGGGCTGTCGGCCACAGTTACCAAGCTGCCAGGTCCGAGATCAGGACGCGGTCATAGTGACGCACCCGGAGCTGTGACCGGCCCAGGCCGTCGCTTCCAGGCCACAACCGTCGGGGCGGCGATCGCCAGACCGACCGCCCAGATCAGAATCCACGCTGCCAGCGTCTGCCAGCCGAAGCCTCGCACACCGTCAGCCGGGGTCGGGGCCATAGGAAAGCCGTGGGGGTAGATCCAGAACAGTTCATAGAGGTCGGCCGTGGTACCCAGCAGCCAGAAACCAGCGAGACTCCACCAGGCCCAGACGTCGCCTCGCCGCAGGGCCGCGTGCGCGATGACCACCGTGAGGCCGATGCCGGCAAGCGCCAGGATGGCGACGCCGTACATGTGCCCCCTGGTATGAGGGTCGACCAGCCCAAGGACGCCGTCAGGGAACCCGCCGCTACGCGGTGTGGATACCATCTGGAGGATCAGGAGGGGATCCTCCTGGGCAGCCAGGAACGCACCAATGGAGACGAGCCATGCGGCTGCCCAGAGCGGTCGCCCGCGGCGGAGTCCGGCCACCGCGACCAACGCAGCCACCGCCACCCATACGAGTGCCCAGACGGCAATGATCGAAGCCATCGTCATCTCCTTCTACGAGGAACCTGGACCACCGGCATTGCTGCCGTGGCAACGTGATTCGACTCTCTCGTCTCCGGTTCAACCCCGGCTGCGTCAGCTCTTGGTGGCCGCATAGGCGGCGGTCCAGAAGTCGGTCATGATGGCGATGGGTTCCGGGGAGGTGACCATCCGTTGGGTCAACAGGATGCCAGTGAGACCGGCGGCGGGATCCGTGCGCCAGGTCGTGCCACTGCCACCCTCCCAGCCGAAGCCGCCTGGAATGCCGGTCGACCCGTCGGCGGCGGGGACCGCCATCATGAGTCCCCAGCCGCTGTGGTCCCCAACGAACACCCGATTGGCGGCACGGTCCCCGGCAGTCATACGGTCGCCGAGCATGAGGCGCACCGACTCCGGGGATAGCAGGTCGCCACCATCAGCAGCCAGCATCGAGGCGAACGCCCACAGGTCGTCCACCGTCGACACGAGCGAGCTGGCGTCGGGCAGCTTGGGTGCCGTCGCCCACCATCCGTCGGGCTGGTCGAGTACGCGTAGCTCACCGGTGTCGATGTCCGGGGCGTAGAACGTGGTGAACCGGCCACGCTTGGCTTGGGGGACGAAGAACCCGGTGTCGACCATCCCCAGCGGCTCAAACACCCGCTCGGCCAGCACGTCTCCAAGGGGTGCGCCGGCGACACGCTCGATGAGCACGCCCGCCACCGTCGCCCCGGTGTTGTACCGCCAGCCCGCGCCGGGCTGGTGCATGAGCGGCAGGCTGGCGAACCGCGCCATCCACTCGTCCGAGGTGAGGTCCGGCGGCGGCCATGGTGGCCTGAGGGTCTTGAGGCCCAGCTCTCGCTCGGCTCGCTGGATCGGGTAGGTGTCGGGGGTCATTATCGAGCCGAAGCCAAGACGGAACGACAGGACGTCCTCGACCGTGATCGGCCGTTCGGCGGGCGCGGTGTCTTCGAGGTCGGAGTCGATGGTGCGAAGCACCCGGGGCTCGGCGAGCTCGGGGATCCAGCGGGCTACGGCGTCGTTGAGTGTCATGGCAGTGTCATCAACGAGCAGCATGGCGGCCACGCCGGCGATCGGCTTGGTGATCGAGGCGATCCGGAAGATGGCGTCGCGCCCGATCGGCTCCGTGTCGCCAAAGGCCTTGTGGCCGATCGCCTCGACGTGAACATCGTCCCCGGATGCCGCCAGCGCCACGAGACCAGGCAGATCAGCACGGTCGACGTGACGAGCCAGGAGCTCGTGTAGGGCAGTAACGCCTCCCTTGCTGAGTCCGCGGGCCATCGGTCTCCTCCCGTTTCTACCATTCAGACGTTGCGCGTTGTTCGAACCCATCCGCCCATGTGGCCTTCCCTTGACGACGCCGATCATCCCGCACCGTGTCCAGACGCGCCGATTCCTCTGGGGTCGGAACGGGCCCCCTGCCTAGCCGCGTGGGCGCTGGCATCACGCCGGTGCGAGAGCGAATTCAACAGAGGACAGAGATGCTGCTTGAGAACAAGAATGCGGTCGTCCACGGCGCCGGTGGCGCTATCGGCGGCGCCGTGGCGCGCGCCTTCGCCAGCGAGGGAGCGCGCGTCTTCCTGGCCGGTCGCGGCCAGGCGTCTCTGGACCGAGTGGCGGCTGAGATCGCGAGAGCGGGCGGCGCGGCCGAGACTGCGCAGGTGGACGCGTTGGACGAGCGCGCAGTCGAAGCGCACGCTGCCGGCGTGGCCGCGCAAGCCGGCGGTATTGACATCTCCTTCACCGCAATCGGCCACGGGGATGTGCACGGCACCCCACTGCTCGAGATGCCATACGAGGAGTTTGCGCGCCCCGTCAACAACGCAATCCGAGCACAGTTCCTGACCACGCGAGCGGCCGCCCGCCAGATGACGAAGCGCCGGACCGGCGTGATCATGGCGATCACTGCCACGACAGCTCGCCATGTCATCCCTGAGGTGGGCGGCACGGGCGTTGCCTTCGATGCAATCGAGAGCCTCTGCCGGCAATGGGCTGCGGAGCTCGGTCCGCTTGGCATCAGGGTGGTGTGGCTGCAGACCACGGGCATCCCTGAGGCCTTTCATGACACCGGCGGTGTGGCTCCTGCCTATGGCACCGGGCAGCCAATGTCCGGCGACGAGTTCGTCGGCTGGCTCAAGAGCAACACGATGCTGGACCGGCTCACCACGCTTGCGGACGTGGGCCACACGGCCGCCTTCCTCGCGTCCGACCGCGCGGGCGCGATGACCGCAGCCGGGGTAAACCTGAGCTGCGGCTCCGTCCCGACTCGCTAGCGCCGGCGGGCCCTCGTTCGTCCGGCCCCGCCCATCCCAGCGGGGCAGGTTAGGGCGCTACAGTGCTGCTCGCGGATGACAGATCTGCCGACCGGCACCGTCACCTTCCTCTTCACCGACATCGAGGGCTCGACGCGGTTGCTATACACACTCGGCGACGCCTACGCGAAAGTTCGCAGCGAGCACGCCACGATCATCCGCGACGCCATCGCTGCATGTGGTGGCACGGAGGTGGACACTGCGGGCGACTCTTTCTTTGCCGCCTTCCCGAGCCCGCGGGGTGCTGTACGGGCTGCCGTGATGGCCCAGCGCGGGCTCCAGGCTCACGAGTGGCCGGCCGGCTCGTCGGTGCGCGTCCGCATGGGGCTCCACGCGGGCGAGGGTGTTCTCAGCGGGTCCGAGTACGTAGGCATGGACGTGCACCGGGCCGCTCGTGTCGCAGACGCGGCCCACGGAGGGCAGGTCATCCTGTCCGGTGCGACGCGCGGCCTCGTAGAGCACTCGCTGCCCGAGGGAACCTCGCTGCGGGACCTGGGTGAGCACCGGCTGAAGGACATCGTGCATCTCGACCACCTTTTCGATCTGGTCATAGACGGGCTGCTCGCGGAGTTCCCACCGCCGCGGACACTCGACGCCCGCCCCAACAACCTTCCGGCACAGCTGACCTCGTTCGTAGGCCGGGAGGAGCAGATCGCGGAGATCAGGCAGCTGTTAGGGCGCGCACGGCTGCTCACGCTCACAGGGCCAGGCGGAACCGGAAAATCCCGCCTAGCCCTGCAGGTTGCCGCTGAGACGTTGGGCGACTATCGGGACGGCTCTTTCTTCGTCGACCTTTCGCCAGTGATGGATCCGGCCCTGGTGCCGGCCGTCATCGCCCAGGCGCTGGGAGTGTCGGAGACCCCAGGGGTGCCGATCATCGAAGGCCTTCGGACTCACCTCCGCGACCGGGAGCTCCTCCTCGTGGTCGACAACTTCGAGCAGGTCGCCGTGGCCGGGCCCGTGCTGGAGGAGCTCTTGACCGCCGCCCCCAGGGTGAAGGCGCTGGTCACCTCCCGCGTTGTGCTGTCTCTGCGAGGCGAGCAGGAGTACGCGGTGCCACCTCTAAAACCCCCTGACCTGCGGCAACAGGCGGATCCCGCCGACCTCAATCGGTTCGAGGCGGTGAGGCTGTTCACAGAGCGCGCGCTCGCGGTTCAGCCGCGGTTCCGGCTGACCGCCAAGAACGCGGGGGCGGTAGCCGAGATAACCGTCCGCCTGGATGGTCTTCCACTCGCCATTGAGCTGGCCGCCACCCGAACCAAGGTCATGACTCCCGAGCAGATGCTGCCGCGGCTCCAGCAGAGTCTTACTCTCCTCACGTCCGGGGCGAGACGGCTTCCCGAGCGCCAGCGTACGTTGCGAGGCGCGATCGCGTGGAGCTACGACCTCCTGCCTGAGGCCGAGCGGAGCCTCTTCGCGCGCCTCTCAGTCTTCAGTGGAGGCTGGACGCTGGCAGCGGCAGAAGGCATAGCCGAACCCAAAGAGCTCGCCCTGGATGCCCTCGAAGGTCTCTCCGCCCTGCTGGACAACTCGCTTATTCGGGCTGACGAACCCAATGGTCAGCCACGGTTCTCGATGTTGGAGACGATTCGGGAGTTCGGGCAAGAGCAGCTCTCGGCCGCCGACGAACTGGAGCATGTGCGCCGGCGCCACGGCCAGTACTTTCTCCATCTCGCAGTCGAGGCCGAGGCTCACTTGACCGGTGTCGACCAGGCTGAGTGGCTCGACGCGCTGGACCGAGAGCGAGGTAACCTGCGGGCTGGCCTGCGCTGGGCCATCGACTCCGGCCAAGCTCAGCTGGCGCAGGAGGCCGCCGGCGCGCTGTGGAGATTCTGGCAACAGCGCGGCCATCTGGCCGAAGGCCGGCGGTGGCTCGACGAGATCCTGGCGATGCCCTCCGGGCAGCGGCCGACCGCGGCTCGCGCCAAGGCGCTTACTGGCGCCGGAGGCATAGCCTGGTGGCAGATCGACCACCCCGCCGCCAGATCTTTTTACGACGAAGCACTCGCGGTCGAGCGGCAGGTGGGCGTGCCGGCCCAGATCGCAGAAGCGCTTTACAACAACGCTTTCGCGCTGGGTGCCGCAGGCGATCTCCAGGCCGCCAACGGCCTGCTCGAAGAGAGCCTCGACCTTTTCCACAAGACGAACAACGAACACGGCGTGGCGCGCGCGCTGGTAATGCTGATTCTCCCCGACGCCAGGCCGGCAACTGGGACCGGGTCATCGCCCACATCGAGGAAGCGGTGGCCATCTGGCGCCGGCTCGGTGACCGTCTGCAGCTTGCCTTCGATCTGATCTGGCTTGCCTTTGCCTACGGCCGCGCGGGTCGCTGGAGGGACGCGCACCTGGCCGCTGTCGAGGCGCTTTCGATCTTTCGCGAGGCCGAGAACGCGACCGGGGTCGCCCTTGCCTTTCGGGATCTCGCCTTCTTGGCCGGGTGGGAAGGCCGACCCCAGGACGCCCTGCGGCTCGCAGGTGCGGCGGAATCACTGCGAGAGAAGATTGGGGGCGGCCCGCCCCATGGCTTCGGCGGCATGCTGGAGGGCGACCCGGCGGCTGAGGCGCGGAGAGAGCTTCCGGAGGCGGAAGCGGAGCGCAGCTGGCAGGAGGGTCGCAACCTGGACGTCGACGAGGCCTTAGCCCTGGCCCGGGGGTGGAGCGAGCACTCAACCCTTTAGGGGGCAGCTGATCGCCCCGGATTGCACGCAGGTCATGTCCGTACAGCATTTGACAGACATGGCCCCTGGTCAGTGTCGGAATCAACGGTGTCAAGCCTGGTAGCGAAATAGAGAAGTGAGATGACTGGTCACGCTCGTATCGGTGTGCACGCTGAGAGTGCTCGCCTGGCGAGACGCCGTCGGTGTGCACGTCCGATAAATGCCAAGGCATTGGGCGTGGGGAAGCTGGGTGCGGAGGGCCAGCTTCCGAAGGCGACTTTGATCTCGTTCTCGCTGGCCGTCCAGGTCACGTCGGACACCTCGTAGTAGTCACGGATCCGGCCGGGGCATCTCCCGATTTTGCGTCAATCTATCACTATATCTGAGCTATTTACCGGATCATTTACGGAACTGGCAACGATATTTTTACTGATCGTCCACTGTTATAGGGAATTAGACTCACAGTGACTACATAATCAAGGTCTCTGTCAACCGCAACCGAACGGAAACCAGGAGGTGTCAGGGCTGCTGACGGGTAGCCGCCCTCCAACCAGAAAGAGCCGGAACAGGAAGCGAAAAGGCGCGTTGCGCGGAAATGCGAGTCCGGATCCCGATTCAGCCCCGTGAGCGAGCAAACAAGGCGGAGAACGAGGCTGAGCAGCTCAAGCACGACTACGTCTCGACCGAGCACATCCTGCTGGCGGCGGCCGAGCACCCAGTTCTCGCGGAGATGGACGAGATCATCGTCTTCCGTCCCCGTGTCACCGAGCCTGCCAAGGAGCTGCTGGCCGAGCGGGGGTGGGGTCCGGTTTACCGCGCACGTCGGCCGAAGCGGACCATCCAGCGGCTGCTTCAGGACAAGCCGGCACTGCTGATCCTGGAGGGCCGCTTCCCAAAAGGGGATCAGGTCGTCGTCGACGCGGAGCGCTGCGAGCTCCTCTTTAACAAGGCGGCTCCCGTCGAAGAGACAGCGGCTCGGGCAGGGGCTTCAGGGGCGCGGTGACGCGATCTGCATCAGCGGAGGACGCGCGGCGGACGTTGGCCGGTGTCCGGCGCGGCCGTCTGCCAGTGTTCTGCGCTGATGACGCGCGTCCGGTCGGGCGTGTCGAGGGTTGGCTGACGAGTCCCGGGCACGGCCGCTACCTCCTGGTTCGTTCAGGCTGGTGGTCTTCGACCGTTCGGCGAGTAGCCCTCTCCGACGTTGGCTCGGTGGAATCGAGAGGAGTCCTGCTCAGGCTCGACCACGAGCACTTCCTGAAGCAGCCTCCGTATGTTCCGGACGAGGATCTCGCTCTCGCTGCTTATGAAGCCCTGTTGACTGTCGCGCCGCTCCGCTACGCGGCGGTCCGTTTCATTCAGATCCAGGTGCGCGATGGCGTCGTTCGACTGTCCGGCCACGTGGCTAATGAGGTACATAGACGCCTGGCGGTCCAGCGCGTCTATGCATCACCTGGCGTGTTGCGGGTGGAGGACGACCTTGTTACCGATGAGCAGCTGGTGAAGGCGGTCGCGCTGGCAATGGTGCCCTACCGGGAGCTGCAGCCGAGCCGGGTCAGGATCAGGGCCGACGCCGGCCGGGTCATCCTGGAAGGCGAGCTCGAATCCCCGCACGACATCGAGCTGGCGATCTCAGTGGCCGGCTCGGTGCCCGGCGTCGCGTCCGTCGAGAGCCGGCTGTGGGCCCGCGCGCGGTCGGCTCGGCGTCGCCCTCCCAGACCTTCGCAGGAGCGCAGACTGGTGATGATCGTTCCCGGTGAGGTGTGCCCGCCCTCGCGCTCGGTCAGCTGAGATGGCAACCGAGCCCGACCGCGAGGCCGAGTGTCAGGACCGCTACCTTCGGCTGGCCGCCGAGTTTGCCAACTACAAGAAACGGGCGCGGCGGGAACAGCGGGAGATCAGGAAACACGCGGCGGAGGAGGTGGCGGTGCACTTGTTGCCCGTGCTGGACGACGCCGAGCGGGCCATGGAGCAGGTGCCTGAGGGCACTGACGTGAGCTGGTTGAGGGGCCTCCAGCTGACGCTGCAGAAGCTGCACGACGTGCTGGTCTCCCTCGGTGTGCAGCCGATCGAGGCGGTCGGCGCACCCTTCGATCCCAAGCTGCACGAGGCGATCGGGTCAGAAGAGTCATCCGAGCATCCGGAAGGAACGGTGGTATCGGTGCTGCGACGCGGGTACCGGAGCCATGACCGAGTGCTCCGCCCCTCGCTGGTGAAGCTGGCACGACGGCCGGTCGACGCGGAGACCCTCAGACTGGACGAGTCCAAAGAAGAAGACTATTTGTAACTGACCAGGGCGGCTCGTAAAGGCTGGCGATATCGACCGCCTGGGTTACGACGCTCGCGGCGCGACGCTGCTCATAAGATCCTGGAACAGCTGCGCGTACTGCATCAGATGGCGCGGCCCCAGGAAGTAGTTGCGGACCTGTTCTCGTGCGGCCTCGCCAATCTTCCTGGCCCTCACCGGGTCCTCGAGCAGGCTTCTTACGGACCTTCCATACTCGCGGAGGTCTCGCGGATCGCTCAGCAGCAGGCCGGTCCGACCGTCCTCGATCTGGTCCTGGATGCCGCCGATCCGGCTCGCGACGACGGGGCGGCCCTTCCACATCGCCTCGGCCACCGTCAGGCCGAATCCTTCGGCAAGACTCTTCTGGACGACCACTTCCGCGTGACGCTGAAGGGCGTTCACGATGGCGGCGTTCTCTTCCGTATCGATCATTGGCAGGATGGCAAGGTGAACCGAACGCCTGGCCGCGGGTGGCAGAGCGTTCCACGCCTGCACCGACTCCTCCAGGACCTGCCTGCCCTCGGGATCGTCAGCGACCGCGTCAACAGCAGGCCCAGCCACGATCAGATGAGCGTCGACGTACGCGGCGACGTGATCCGCGAATCCACGGATGACGCCCACGGGATCCTTCAAGTGGTCCCAACGCGACACCTGAACCACCAGCCGGTCTCCTGAGGTGGCCGGCGACACCTCAACCATCTTGGCCCCGTGTACAACCGGTGCCTCGGTTCCATCCTGCCGCTCAAATCGTGCGCTCGAGGTCGAACCTCCGCCCAGTATGCCCGCAACCGTAAGGATGGAGTCGACCTGGTCGCGGCTCAGGTCACGGTTCTTCGTTGAGAAGGCGTCGATCGAGGGCGGAATCACCCAGATCTTCGAACGCTCCAGGCCTTCCCAGGCGAAGTCGGCTCGTGAGAAGACGTACGCACCTGCCGGGGTCACATAAGGCAGCAAGAATCTCCAGGCCTCACGCGCCAGGTCATTGGGCATGTCGAGACCAACGTGGCAGCGCCACAC
>Ga0126381_100007199_pt1 | contig 12367 bp, 14 predicted proteins | sample PanSoiMetPlot_28_FD_96465 | JGI IMG/M metagenome (GOLD analysis project Ga0126381, IMG submission 96465) | Tropical forest soil microbial communities from Panama - MetaG Plot_28 | ecosystem: Environmental > Terrestrial > Soil > Tropical forest > Bulk soil | place: Panama | collected 2016-02-17
TCGCGCACATCGGCGGATTGAGAGAACCAGTTCTTGTAGTTCCTGCCGTGCAATCTCACGTATCCGACTGAGGAAGTGGCGTGGGCTGACGGCCGTACTGATCGGTGGAAGATGGGTTGATCGATGTTGCACAAGCCAATTCCGAGTTCTGCGAACGTGTCCAGAATCTCATCCGTGATCCAACTCGCGTGGCGGATCTCGACGACCAGCGGAAACTCTCTGAGGCGTGATTGCAGGTGCCAGAGGTATTCGCGATTCTCGGGCTCGTTCTTGAATGACCAGGGAAACTGGATCAGAACGGCGCCCAATCGGCCGGCGTCCATTAGGGGCGTGATCCCAGCCTTGAAGTCGTGCTCGTCGTCGGGACCTCGTATGGTCAAATTATTCACGCGGCGTAGGTGTAGTACTTGAGCAAGCCGCCGAGCCGCGCTCGGCAATGAACCCGGCATTTGAGCCTGTGTCGGCCGACTTCATGGCGTGGGAACAGCAGGACGTTGCCTTTCCCTTGGTGGTTCCTCTCGCCAGGAAAATGATCTATGAATTCGGTCAGGGTGCGCCGCAACGAAACTTCACCGAACAAGATCAGCTTCGATAAGCATTCTTCTCTTACGGACCTCACCCATCTTTCGGCGTACGCATTCAGATTTGGGCTTCGTGCCGGCAGTTGAATCGGTTCGATGCCGCCAGCCCTTAACGTTGCTCTGAACAGCGAGCAGAACTTTGCGTCGCGATCATGTAATGCGTAACGCCGCTGGTCCAGGAAATCCAAGCCCGCGCCGGTTGCGTTCCGCGCCATTTGCTGCATCCATGCCTGGTCAGGATGCCGCGTCAACCCCGCCAAGTTGACACGGCGGGTCTCCAGGTGAATGAAGAACAAGACATAGTAGGTCACCAGCCCGCGCCAGGTGAGCACTTCGACCGTAAAGAAGTCGATACCGGCCAACACGGCCATATGCGATTGGATGAATTCCTTCCACGTTGTGTTTTGGCTCCGTTTCGGAGCTGGCGCGATGCCATGACGCTTCAAGACGTTCCCCACAGTCTGATCCGAAACGTTATAACCGAGATTGGCCAGCGCACCCACAATCCGGTCGTAGCCCCAGCCGGAATTCTCCCTCGCCATCTTGACGATCAGCTCCTCCAATTTCGATTCGATCGGCGGCCTACCGGGGTAGCGGCGGAATTTGGATCCATCGAATTTCTTCGCATGGAGCCTTCGGTACCAAGCCAGAATGGTGTCAGGCTTGGCAACGCAGGCGACTTCTGCCAGGGCCTTTCGCCCTAGGAGTCTCCCAATCTCGGCGAGCGTGGATCTTTCCGGATCGGATAGCCGCAGGCGAGCGGGCAGGTGTGCCCGCAAAATGCGATTCTCAGCTGCGAGGTATTCGTTCTTGCCGAGGAGTTCCTGATTGATCCGGCCGGTCATATACGCCAGCAGCCGCACGCAAGGGTTCTCTTTCATATCGAGCGTCCATAATACCCTGCCTTCTCAACTGCTTCGGAAAGTTTGACCATGCGGGCCCGGCCGGTCCGCCCCCGGTCGCCTGCATCGGGTTTAGAAGGTAAAGCGCGCGACAATCGCTCGAAAACGCCCGCCTGGACCTCTTAGCCTACCCCGGCGACCGCAGCGGCTTCTACGGCCTCTCTCTGACTCGCTCCGAAACCTGGAGCCGGTCAAGGTCGTCAGGCGTGTCCACGTCAAACCACTCCGGGCCGAGTTCGTAGCTCATCCCACAGCGTTCAATGGCTGCGGTCGTGTCTCGCAGCGCATCCACGGAAGACCACCGGACGCCATCAAACATGGTTGGACCGATCTTGCGGCAGGCGATGCCGTAGTATCCCCCATCCAACGTTGGTCCAAGGGCCACGTCCGTTTCACAGCGCAACAACCATCGGATATGGTGTACCGGCAGTGTGGGTGAATCGCTTCCGAGGATCATCACTTTCGGGTGGCCCACTCCAAGGCCACGGTCGAGCGCAGCATAAAGTCTCATGCCGAGATCGCCATCATGCTGGACCGTCCGAGAGATTGAGAATTCGGTCCATGCCGCACATGGAATGTCGAGGGACAGTTCCAGTTTGGCCTCATCACGGAGATTCCAGGCCGTCTGCAATGTCTGGTTGACGAATTCGCTATAGAGGGATGCCGCTTCCGTGGGGTCGAGTCCCAATCTCGTCTTTACGTAACCCGGTCGTGGCGCTTTTGCGAAGACGATGATGAGCGGCGGCAAGCGGCTACGCTCTCCCTGCTCGAAGATGCTTCCAGGCGGCACGAGCTTCCGGCACACTCAAGAGGAATACCGCCAAACTGCTGATCGCTCCGACAAGGCAGTATGGGCACCACTTCTTTCCCCGCCGCATTTCGTTGAAGTACCAAGCTGAACTGGCAAGGTCGATTCCGGCCTTTGCTGCGGCTACGAGAGGGACCATCGGCTTCGTGTGTGCCCGGTCAGCGCCGCCGAAGGCAGCGATGGGAACGTTCACTGCAAAGCTGGCAACCGCCATCGAGCCATCGGGTGCTCCGAACTGGTATGCGATAAGCGACGAATTGGCGGCATCGGAATGGAATCCCTTAATCGGTGGATCGGGAAGGTGGTGGACGATGCCCGTCTGGAGCAACGTCACAGGGACCATCGAAGCAGCACCAACGACGGATGCCCCGATGATCGCACGCCGCAGATTCAGGTGCGTGGTTTTGCCCCGCTGCAAATCTCTCCGGAGTTGTCTTGCTTTATCCACGCCAGTCATCTGAGGTCGAGTGTACCGCCAATTCCGTTCAGCAAACGTAATATGGTCATATGCTGGCAAGGCCAGTTCCGCCGTGGATCGCAGGTGTGCTCGGTGCTGGCACGCTGCTTCTCCTACGTTGGCTCGAAACCCGACAGCCATTGCGCCGGTCAGTCGAGCCAAAATTAAGGCGTGAGGCACGAAACTTAAGCGTGGCTGGAGTGAGTGCCATTGCTCTCGTGTTGGCAGAGCGCCCGATTGTGATGCCGTTGGCTGCTTTGGTTGAAAAGCAGAAATGGGGTCTGGTGCGTCAGTTTGGGTTCCCACTGTGGCTTGAGATCGGTGTTGCTCTCGTACTGATGGATTACACCTTCTATGTTTGGCACGTCCTGATGCACCGAGTTCCGTTGCTCTGGCGGTTCCACTTGGTTCATCATGTGGACCTCGACCTCGACGCCTCGACAGCGTTGCGGTTCCACTTCACGGAGATGTTGGCCTCAATTCCTTGGCGTGCAGGACAGGTGTTCCTGTTCGGTCTGACGCCATTCACATTCTCCATTTGGCAGGGTGTCTTCCTTGTCTGCATTCTGTTTCACCACTCGAACATCGAACTGCCGATCTCATGGGAGCGGTGGCTGAACAAACTGATCGTGACGCCCCGGATGCACGGAATTCATCACTCCATCGTGGAACGGGAAACGAACTCCAATTGGTCGAGTGGCCTGACGGTTTGGGATTGGTTGCATGGGACGCTTCGGCTCAACGTACAGCAAGGGGAAGTCACGGTCGGTGTGCCAGCGTTTCAGGAGCCGAAGGCGGTAACCCTTCCACGGATTCTGACGATCCCATTTGAGCACTTGCCGCCGAGTTGGGAGTTCCGGGCTGGCGGCTCCCCGGAGCCGCATCAATCCGAAGCCCCACCGACGATTCTGTTGCCCTGAATCAGCGGATGTGCCGATAGAGGCGTGCGAGATGCTTCGGTGGAACTCCTGCCAAATACAACGCCTGGATGAAAAACCAGCTTGCCATCGTTGCGAACAAGCCGCTCTTCCGCCAGCGGCGGTCGGATACCCATATCGGTTCGTTCAGGTACGCCAGTTTTCCGGCCCGTCCCAATCGTCGTGCGAATTCGTAGTCTTCGAGAATCGGCCAGCAGACGAAGCCACCAAGGGACTGGAAAACCGAGCGACGGCAAAAGATTCCTGAATCGCCGTAGAAGATCCCGAACCAACGCCGCCAGCGATTGATGTGGGTGAAAGCTTCCGCCGCTAGATCCTTACCGTCATACCGAATGTCGAAGTTGCCGCCGACGATGAGGTCATTCGTCATCACCGAGCGGAGCACGTTCAAACCTGTGGAACCGAGCCGGGTATCCGCGTGGAGAAACAGCAGAATATCGCCGGATGCAACCGCAGCGGCGGCGTTCATTTGGACTGCCCTTCCTGTACTAGCGCGGACGATGCGGGCATGGCGTGACGCAATCTCGACCGTCCGGTCCAGCGACCCGCCGTCAGCAACGAGCAGTTCGTCCGCACCGTAGTTTTGCAGATCTTCGAGGAGAGGGCCGATGGCACTCTCTTCATTGAGGGCAGGGATTATGATGGAAATTCGCACGGGCCGGATGGGATCAGCTTATCAGGGCACTCCACCTGTTGCTACGATCAAGGCGATGCACGCAGAGGGACTGGACCTGTTCGACCGTAACGGTAATGAGCGTGGATTCGTTGACCCGAAATCCCTGGACGGGCGACCCCTACTCGAAGACCTGTGGGTGATGCAAGGGTCGATCTGCGACCTTCACTGCAAACACTGTTACACTGCCTCGTCACCGTCCAACAATCGCTTGGAACAGATCACTGGCGACGAACTGCGACCACATCTCAAAGCAGCCGCCAAATTCGGTGTCCAGAAAATCTACTTTACAGGCGGCGAAGTCTTCGTGAACGAGGGTGTCTTGCGGGGTCGGGTCGAACGAAACGAGGATTTCCTGTGCAATCTCCGATTGGCATTAGAGATCGCCCCGGTAGAGGTTTTGACCAACGGTCGCCGGTACATCCGAAACCACTTTGATGCACTTCGAGAGCTTCAGGAGCGGTTTCCAGGTCGGCTGACGCTACGCATCACGCTCGAAAGTCCCGACGAAGCGGAGCATGACGACATTAGAGGCCGCGCCACATTCGCTCAGACACTAGGAACGATGCGAGAACTCGGAAGCATGGGGTTCGTGCCGGTCATTACCGCAGAACGTCCGCTCCTGCACGAGAACAGCCCCGAAACGATTCGGCGCTCCTACGAGGCGTTGTTTCCCGGCATGAAGATCGAAGTCAACCTGATCGAAAACATGCTGGAGATGGGGCACCAGCTTGGCAGGTTGGCAGCACAAGGGCAACGACCCACGCCGGAAGTCTTCATCACGGCCAAATGCTTCGGTCTCCTGAATCGAGCGCCGGAATCGCTCATGTGCCACTTTAGCCGGTGCATCCAAAAGATTGATAGTGCGCTGCGCTATTATCCATGCCCGGTCATCTATGACGATCATCGCTTCGAGTTGGGCCGCACGTTGGAAGAGTCGTTCCGCAGGGTCTACGTCGCCCACAAGAACTGTTACGACTACTGCCTGAAGGGGAACGGGGCGTCGTGCAGGACGCACACGATTTGAAATTTGAGGCCCGCTGTCATCCGAGGTGTTCCTAGCGAAAAACACGATCATCGTACATGTAGACGTAACGCCACTGTACGTCGGGGTGGATTGCCGCGTCGCGGCAGTAGCGGCGCAGAATAGGAATGCTAGTCAGGCTCGGACGATGTCGTATTCGAGGCCGACCGTGCCAGTCTTCTCGTACAAGCGTTGCTTTCGCAGTTTGAGTTTCGCCAGTGCGGCCCGGGGGCAAGCTCGCTGCGGAATGCGATATCCATGCCAACAACTGCTATGCGGTCACCCCGATGACAGCCTAACCGGCCTTCCAGACCATCGCCGAACGATAAGCCGCGTTCGCCAAGTGCGCGGCGCGGGCCGCGGCCACCGAAGTCCCGATTCCGGCATTGGGCGCCTTGCGGGAGCGCATGCAGTCGAGGAAGTTCTGAATATGGGTAATGGTGCCGTCGCCCTGCGACTCCACCGCCAATTCTGCCGTCGGCCAGGCGGTTAGTTCGCGGCGCACTTTGCCCTCAACGTACACCGCGAAGCCGTCCCGGTTGAGCTTCATGGTGGCGCGGTGGCCTCGGAAAATGATGTTGCCTCCGTCAAGCGAACCATTGAGCGCCCCGTGGTAGGCCAGGGTGAAGCCTGGATAATCCCAGGATGCCGCAATGGTATCCGGGCAGTCGAACTGCGGGATGGCGTTACGGCTGCCGGTAGCCTGTGCACTGCGTGGTGCGTCCTGTCCCATGCACCAGTGGACGACATCTCCGTAGTGGGAGTAGAGGTCGGTGAGGTGGCCGTTACCGAAATCCCAAAACCAGCGCCAGTGCCGGCAGCGCAGGGCGTCGAAGGGCTGGTCGGGGGCGCTGCCGAGGAAGCGCTTCCAGTCGATGGTGGCAGGGTCGATCTCGACGGGCGCCTGCAGGTTGATCACATAGTCCTGATACCAGGAGGTCAGGACCAGCGTAATCTGCCCGAGTTCCCCGGCGGCGATGTAGTCGCGCGCCTGGATGAAATGGGGCCAACTGCGTTGTTGATAGCCCACCTGCACGATCTGGCTTGAGGCCAGCAGTTCCTTTTCGGCGCGTTCGCCCTCGGCGATGTTGTGACTGACGGGCTTCTCGACGTAAACGTCCTTGCCGGCGGCTACGGCGTCGAGCGTCATGGGGACATGCCAGTGATCGGGTGCGCCGATGACAACGCCGTCGATATCCTGCCGGGCGAGCACATCACGGTAGTCGAGGTAGTCCTCCCCTGCGGTTGCGAACTTCAGTTTGGCGGCTCGGCGGCGCGGCTCGGAGACATCGCACACAGCGGCGATTTCCGTGTTCTCCGCCCTTGCGACCAAGCCGAGCAGATAGGTGGCACGCCCACCTACGCCGATGCCCGCGATGCGGATACGGTCTTTGGCGCCCAAGATGCGGTTGTACGAAACAGCGGTGAAATAGGCCGAGACTTTGAGCATACTGCGGCGGTGGAGCATATTGCCTGCGATGCTATCAGAAAACGGCGATAGAATCACCGCATGCCTTACACCGGCGCATAATCCTGACTGTTGTCGCTCTGACACGCCTGTGAGTAGACAAAACCGGGTCGGGACGTATCGCAACGTTATTAACGGATCGCTCGCTGTTTGTAGGAGCGGGAATGAGAGACCCCTAGCGGGCCCATTTATTCGTTCAAGGCGCCGAAGAAGCAGGCGCGTAGTCCAGGGGCAGCCCGATTCTAGTACGCAACTCTCGAAGCCACGTGCGCGGATTGCTCCCGTGTGCGATGCGTGCGATAAAGCCAAGTTGATCGGCCGCGTTACTGCGGTTTTTTCGGATGTATTCGCGGCTCGCCTTTGAATACCGTCGAAGGAACGCGTGCACGTCCGCGGGCCTCGCAAAGATGTACGTGGCGTTCCCCAGTTTCGGCAGCTCTGCGACCATGGCTTGTGGGAACTGAAACACGAACTCATCGCGGGAGAAATAGACGTTCTGGCTGCGTTTCTTCAGCTCTTGATAGAAATAGGGATCATAGTCCGGCTTCCAGCAGAACTGAGCAATCTCGAAATCCGCTGGAATTCCGAGACTGCGGCTCAGAGACTTCAATTCACCCTCGTCGAGTGGCTCCAGCGAGATTCGCGCCCTGATGCGGTCTATGGCATCGTGGTACTCGCCCACGCGACGATAGGTTCGGCGCGCGGAGGAGAGTGAGTCATCGGCGTTCGCGGGCAGAACCAGGGAGACGACTGGGCAGGGCGGTTTGCCACTGGACTAGGCGCCATTTTCCACCGCACCGGCGATACTTACTTGATTCGACGAACGTGCCAGCGATGCCTATCTTTGTGCCGATGAGGTGCCTCCACTGATTCCAAGTCGGATCCCAGCCGATCGGAAGAAGCGCTCGATCGATGTACACTTCCGCCTTGCGCCGGCTATCCCGGTACAACGCGTACTCATTCAGGTACTCGATGCGGCGCAGTAAGGCCCGAAACTGGCGTTGGCGCTGGTCCGGCAGATACGACAGGATCCGTCGAACAAAAAAGGTCTGGCCGTCCGCTAGCATTTCGCCGGCGACGACGCATTGTCCGAAACCTCCGTAAGGGAAGAGGGCCGGAGAGGTCGGATCCTGAAGGAGAGCGTCATAGCAAGCGCGGAGTTCCGGGTGGGCCAGGAGATTGAACGCCCGCTCGGCTCGCTGCAAGTCAAGCCGGCCTCCCTTGGAAGTCTCAAGCTCGATTCGACGGAGCCGATAGGAGAACCGCAAATCGGCTGGGGATGCGGTTCGGGTGACTCCCAGGATGTCGTAAAGCGTCGCCTCGCCGGGCTTCTGACCGAGGCGATAGAAGTAGTCGCTCACGGCGGTATTAGATAGGTGCAGGGCACGAATGCCGAGGGCACTTTCTGGAACCTCCGGGCGAATGAAGAACTCGTCGCGCTTGTCCGGCTTCGGCTGCGCGGCGTACCCGATCCGGCCGAAGTAAAGCTGCTTCGAATTGTGGCGGCGGCTGGCCGGAACAGCCAAGAATTCACGGACCGGTGAATCCGGTCCGCCGCCCGAGATTGTGTCTCCGGTTCTCAGGTAAGAAGCCGGCACGTGGGGCATCAGGATCTCGGAACAGCCGGTCACACAGCGTACAACGGCGCCTTTCTGTTGAAGGGCGCGGATGCGGCGCCGGTCGTCATCCCGAGCCGCCGCGCGCTCGACGTCAACTTGCATCTCGCCAAACCGTCAGTTGATCAGGTGGTTGCCGGCGACCAGAATTGGGCCTTCGAAAAGCGCCTTGATGTAGGCTTCGGCATCGGCCAAGATCAGGTCCAGTTCCGGGTCGGGAGGGTAAACCACGTCTGAATCGACGGCGAAAGCCTCTTCCACGCGTTGCAGCAGCAGTAGAAGACCGTCTGCCAAGCTGTCTACGTAAGCGAGTGCCGCGGCAACTCCCGCTTCATCTTCACAACGGATTGGATCGCGACCGCAGGCCGGACAGACTTGCTGTGATTCATTAACGGGATCGAGCTTGAATCCGCATTCGGAGCAGCGATTTTCCAGCAAAACGGTTTTCCTCAACTGGCTTCACTGTAGGCCAGGAAAAGAAACCCGCCAAAAACCAGGAGATGGCGTTCAGGCTGCTGAGGTTGCTGTACGCCGAAACCCATGAAAAGAAAGCAGGTTCAGAATGGGGTGCCCTGACTGTGGTTGCCCTTCCGCAGAATTCCGATTCGCTACGTCAATTGAGGGGCTCAACTGTGGGCCGTTTGAGAGATTCGACGAGGAGTTCTTTGTGTGCCGCGGGTGCGGCGGCAGCTTCGATCCTCGCGATTGGGAGGAAACCGGGGCCGTGCGGTACTCAATGCTGGGAGGGGAAGAGGAGGTTTCGGCAGCTCGGTTAACGAGGCGATTCACCGCGATCCGCAATTTACACTGGCCTACGCGGCAGCGGCGCAATGCCACCCGCCGATGATTTTGCTCGGATTCGCGCCGAGGGCCGAAGCCTTGAACGAAATGCACTCTTTGGTGGATCGCGCGTTGGAACTCGACGTCAATATGGCCGACGCCGTTGTCTCCAAGCTTCGTTGAAGATGTTCGAGTGGGATTGGTCCGGAGCCGAGCAATCTTTTCATCGCGCCATCGCACTGAACCCCAACGATCCCCTTGCGCACATCTGGTACGGATTCTTTCTCGACGCGATGGGCCGGCAGGAGGAAAACCTAGCCGAGCGAAAACGAGCTTTGGAACTCGACCCTCTGAGTTGGAACGCCAACGCCGGAGTGGGAGGCGCTTTGGGGCCGTTCATGGCAAACGCGTAACCCAGCGAGGAAAGATCCTGCGCGACCTGGAATTCGGGGATTGCCAGATCCGGCCTTCCGGTCGCGAGATATTCCTTGCCGAGGTTCAGCCTTGTGAACACGAAATTCGGGTTCAGTTCAATGGCGGAGCGAAGGAATTGGATGGCCTCGTCATGTCTGCCTAACGCCGCCAAAAAAAAGGAAGCCGAGCGAGTCCTCGACCAACTGCGGCAGAACCCGTTGACCAATTCGCTCGACGTCGCGATCGTGAATGCCGGCTTGTGACGCACATCCGAAGCTCTCGACGGCCTCGAGCAGGCCCATCGGAGCCGGAATCCCTGGCTCATGTTTCTTCGCGTAGATGGGCGGCTATCGAGCCTTCGTAGAAACCCAAGATTTGAGGCCATCGCTGCGGCAAATGAATATTCCAAAGCGATGATTGCAGGGTAACGATTTATGTGAGACAAGCTACTGGCGCGCGAGGAGTCGGAAATACGTGGAAAGCCATCTCAACGCCAAGTAGAAAAGTCCTTATCTGCGCGAACAATTCATCTCGTGACCCGATACCCCGCCTGGGACTGCTATCGAGTGACGCGCTATCCGGAAACAACGGTGCAAGCGCAGCGGCTCGCGTACCCCTGGCACCCCGCCAGCTAAAACTGAGTGCGTGAGCGGTACCAAAGCGAACCGTTGGCCGTCCGGCCTGGCCGCGTATGCCGTGCGGTTGGGGATGCGGCACGCAACTAACGGCGTCCGAGATGCGAGGCCACTTCACGCATTGCGCGAAACGTCCGCGGGGTTCGGTCAGAAATCTCGGCTAAAATCTCGCTGGAATCGCGCAGTGCGTAGTGGGGAAAAGACCCTCAAAGGGCTGCCACGCCGATGCCACGCTAATCATCTCCCTTCAAGCAAAAGCAGGATCTTTCGTTGTTGAGCCTTGGCTTCAGGTGAGCCAGACCCGGGCCGCCCTGTCGTATAGACCGCGAGTTCCTTGGCCGTTGAACCATTCTTAGTGCGGATTAAAGGATCAGCTCCGTATTCGAGAAGGGTCCGAACTGCCTCAGCACACCGCGTCCGGACCGCGCGATGGAGAGGAGTGGTCCCGTCCTTGTTCTTTGCATTGGGATCGGCACCTGCTTTAATCAGGCGCACGATGGTTGCGGACTGCGCCGGCGGATTCCACCTTGGCGAATTCGGTCCTCCGACTGCCGCTAGATGCAACGGCTCTGTGCCCCTGCAGTTTTTCGCACGCACTTCTGCACCCGCCTCGATGAGTTCGCTGGCCATCTCTGGTCGATACGATGCCGCGGCAAAATGCAAGGCCGTATCACCGGAGTTGATGTAGTAACCGATTTGTACAAAGAACTTGGAGCCAGGACCCGCCGATCCCTGCTGGAACTTCGCGGTCGCAAGCACCGGGGAAGCACTTATCATTTTAGAGAACATTACCCTGTGGTTGGCGACAATCGCGTCTACTAGGCTCCGCAGAGCCTGATCAGTAGTCGCACCGGACGGCTCGCCTCGGTGCATGGAATTCAGGATCTCACATAACAACTCTCGAAAAGCGCTATGGTGTTGACGGACCTATGCATGATCGGGGGGTTGGAAAACCGTTGGACGGTTCATCATGACCAACATGGCGATATCGGAAAAGTAGAATTTTGGACCTGATCCCGGCCTGACATCGCCCGATCAATGCCCCACCTTCGCCCTGTAGGAGTGTGTAGCGGATCGATTCGGCGTGGCCCGATGTTATCCCAGCAGAGACCCAGGGCGGTTCTCATAACCGTGCCCGCTTCGCCAGGAATTCCGGAAAGGAACCCGTGGAGAAAGGCAGACGAGCATTCAGCGACAAAAGTTCGAAATGCGTCCTGGGTGGGGAGGTCGTTGCGGCCGTTACTACCTACTATTCGCGCAAACGCTGTTTTGGGTCGTGCGTCTCGCGCAGCCATGACCTCGGGATTCGCGAGAGCACTTCGAAGGGCTGGGTAAAGTCGATTTGGTCATAGGGGAAAGACCGGGCAACCGAGGGTGAACTCCGAATTTAAGGTCTGGAGCTGAAGAAGCCTACACCGGCGGGCAGACGTCAGAGGTTCAAAAGCGAATGCGTGAACGCGGGATCCCGAAGGCAGCGACCGATCCGTTATTCACGACGCGGGACGTATTCGACCTTAAGCCCCTATCCGCTGTACATACGGAATATCACACATTCGACCGCTGATTTTCTCAGCCCCCGGTATTTGACGCGGCCTCGGTCAAACCCAGCAAGATCGGCACCGACAGTTCGAGTTGGAACAGCCGTGTCAGGTATATACTGGTTTCCCGCCACCGCAACTCGCGCGTCTCTCGGCACGTCCCTACCACCCAATGCGATCATCATAACCCACTGCGGGCCCCACCTTCTCAACCGCCTATTCGCGGGTGCTTGACCAATTTGGCGGGCGGCTGGCGGCTAGCCGCATCAGCTAGCTCAAGCGGCTGCGCACCTGCAAACGACTAAACGCCCGATATCGCGTTTGCAGACTTCATTATGTAAGGTACCCGGCGGTGAAAAGCCCACTCTCGGATGCAGTCCGAGAACGCCGTCTTACAACCGTTATCGGAAGAACTTCCACGTTGCGCTTCTAAAGCGGCTAATGCCCCAGTGAGCTTCGCCGCTGGATGAGGCGGCGAATGTCCCACAGATGAAGACTCATTTTCTGTTTCGTTCGAAATTGTCTTGCCAACA
>Ga0126381_100007200_pt1 | contig 12367 bp, 7 predicted proteins | sample PanSoiMetPlot_28_FD_96465 | JGI IMG/M metagenome (GOLD analysis project Ga0126381, IMG submission 96465) | Tropical forest soil microbial communities from Panama - MetaG Plot_28 | ecosystem: Environmental > Terrestrial > Soil > Tropical forest > Bulk soil | place: Panama | collected 2016-02-17
ATCCAGGCGCTTGAGGGGCCGCAGGATTGCGTCCGGGAGATATGCGAGAACTACAAGTGCCGCCGCGATGTGCTGGTGCCGGGACTGAACAAGCTGGGCTGGCCAGTGTCGCTACCGAAAGCCACGATGTTCGCCTGGGCGAAGATTCCGGAGCAGTATCGTGCGCTGGGCTCGATCGAATTCTCGAAGAAGCTGCTGGCGGAGGCTAAGGTTGCAGTGAGTCCGGGCGTCGGTTTCGGCGAGCACGGAGACGGATACGTGCGGTTCTCGCTGATCGAGAATGAGGAGCGGACCCGGCAGGCTCTGCGGGGGATCAAGCATATGTTCCGGAACGGGTAGGTCCCCCTCCCCGTTTTTCGTGCAAAGTATTCGATCCAGATACTTTAGCTTTGGACTTCGGGTCCGGGCGAGGAGAGATATCTTGATGTCAAGACATCTCCCGCACTCCCTCTACTTCCATTCTAGTGAGTGGAGGGGAATTAATCGGCAACGTGGATCTCCTGTGGATTGTTTGGTTTGCGGGAGAGTGGGGCTTGACAGGGTTTTGGGCGGATGGGGCTGTGGAAAATCCGGCTCTAATCTGACTGGCTGCTGGTTCCTGGGTTCTAGATCAAAAGGCAGTTCGCGCTTTGCGCGAATGAACCCACATCTCAGAGGCGAGACCCATTCGACTTCGCTCAGGGCAGGTCGTGGGGCACCCGTCGGGTGGGCGGCGGATGATCGTGCGGTGCGAAAATTGCTCTCGAAAAATTGCTCCTCAACGGAGGCCCTATGGTGCGCCGTGTTGTTGTTCCGGTTTTTGCGGTCGCTTCTCTCCTTTTTCTGTTTTCTTACGCTGAGGCGCGTGCTGCTGCGCCGGCGGCTCAGGGGACGGGGGAGTACTCCAGACACTTCCTCGCTCTGACACAGCTAACGATTGCGGTCGCGGAGGCGATGCCGGCTGAGAAGTTCGGCTTCCGGCCGCATCCGGAGTCGATGGACTTCGGTCAGTTGATCTCGCACATTGCGACGACCAACTACCAGTTCTGCGCCGGCCTGAAGGATACGGAGACGCCGGCTTTGCCGACTCCGACGGGCAAGGACGGGATCCTCAAGTTCCTGATCGACTCGTTCCAATATTGCTCGGTCGTGATCAACGGCCTGACCGAGGAAGAGCTGAAGGCAAATCACAACTCGCCGGACGGGAATCTTCCGGGCCGCGATGTTCTGCTGGCTATGTATGTGCATGTGGCGCATCATCGCGGCCAGGCGGAGATCTATCTTCGCGACAACGGAATCAAGCCTCCGCCGTATCGGGTGTGAAGAGCTTGACTGACGATCAGTGCTCTCGTTTAGCGGAAATGTTTTTATCGCAATGGAGCAGTGCCCTAGGCAAGGCGGATCGCGCTTCGCGCGATTGCCCACTCATGTCGCGATGAAGCCGCGCCGTGAAATGGGGCATTCGGCAAGTACTAAGCCCTGAAGTCAACAGTTGGCATCGAAACTTCCGGATCGCCGGTAATTCGGCTATTACCTGCGGAGTGAAGCCGCATTGGGAGTCTACGTTTACGAGGAGCAGGACTTTGCCCCGGTAGCCGCCCAGGGACGCGGGTTCGTCGGTGATGCGATGGACGATGTTGCCATAAGTTGAGTGTATCGCTATGGATTCTTTATATGTCCGTGCGTAGGATGTGATGCCTATGTCGATCACGGACTTTCTGTTTGGCAGGCCTTTGGCGACGAGTGAGGAGCGGGGGGAGCACATCGGCGTTGCTGCGGGCATCCCAGTGTTTGGCTTGGACGCCCTGACGAGCGCGGCGTACGGGCCTGAGGCGGCGATGACGCTGCTGATTCCGCTGGGGCTGGCGGGCAGCAACTACATTGTTCCGGTGATCGTGGCAATTGTGAGCCTGCTGGTGATTGTGTACTTCAGCTACCGGCAGACGATCTATGCGTATCCGACTGGCGGCGGATCGTACACGGTGGCGAGCGAGAACCTGGGTAATGGCGCGGGGTTGCTAGCGGCGGCAGCGTTGATGATCGACTATGTGCTGACGGCGGCGGTGGGGATCTCAGCGGGAGTGGGAGCGCTGATCTCGGCGGTGCCGAGTCTGCAGCCGCATACGCTGTCGCTGTGCCTGGTGATTCTGACGGTGCTGGCGATTGTGAATCTGCGCGGCGTGAGAGAGACGGGTGCGGTGTTTATGCTGCCGACGCTGCTGTTTGTCGGAACGCTGCTGGTGATGGTGGCGGTTGGGGTGTGGCGCACGACGCAGAGCGGAGGGAATCCGGTTCCGGTGGTTGCTCCTCCACCGGCATTGCCTGCGACGATGCAGTTGATGACGCTGTGGCTGTTGGCCAGGGTTTTCTCGAGTGGATGCACCGCGATGACGGGCGTGGAAGCGGTTTCGAACGGGGTGATGGCGTTCGGTGAGCCGAGGGTGAAGAACGCGCAGAGAACGCTGACGGTGATCATTGCGATCCTGATTGTGCTGCTGTTGGGGGTTGCTTATCTGTCGAAGGCGTATGGGATCACGGCGACCGATCCGGGAGCAGCAGGCTATCAGAGCGTGCTGAGCATGCTGGTGGGGGCCGTGTTTGGGAGGGGATGGTTCTATCAGTTGACGATGGCATCCGTGCTGGCGGCGCTGGCGTTGAGCGCGAATACGGCGTTTGCGGACTTTCCCCGGCTTACGCGGATGATTGCGCTGAATGACTATCTGCCGCATGTCTTTTTGATACGCGGGCGGAGGTTGCTGTACTCGCATGGCGTCTATGCGCTGACGGGGCTAACCGCAGTGCTGCTGATCCTGTTTGGTGGCGTGACGGACAGGTTGATTCCGCTGTTTGCGATTGGTGCCTTTCTGGCGTTCACGATGTCGCAGGCCGGGATGGTAGTGCACTGGTACAGGCAGGGGCCGGAGGACAAACTGCGCTACTGGCATATGTTTGTGAATGGCCTTGGCGCGGTGGCGACAGGCATTACGCTTCTGGTGGTCCTGGTGGCAAAGTTTGCGGCGGGGGCATGGGTGACGGCGCTGCTGATTCCGACACTGATTGCCGTGATGGTGGGGGTGAAGCAGCACTATACGCGCGTGAAGACCGAGATGGCAGAGCCGTGTCCGGTGAATCTTGACAACCTGCAAGAGCCGATTGTGGTGATTCCGATGTCAGCATGGAACAAGATCGCTGAGAAAGCGCTGCGGTTTGGACTGCTGATGTCGAGCGAGATCAAGGCGGTGCATGTGCATTCGGCCGATGAGCAAGGTGGTATTGAGGCGGTGTGGGAGGAGCATGTGGCGCGGCCTCTTCGGGAGCGGAAGATGAAGGAGCCGGAGTTGGTGACGATCGCGTCCACCTACCGGTTCGTCGTCCATCCGCTGGTGGAATTTGTCCTTGAGATCGAGAGGAATAATCCGAAACGGAAGATAGCGGTGCTGCTGCCGGAGATGGTGGTGAAGCACTGGTGGGAGAATGCTCTGCACAACCAGAGGGTCCAATTGCTGAAGCTGCTGCTGCTGCTGAAGGGGAACCAGCGGATTGTGGTGGTGAATATCCCCTGGTACCTGTGAAGGGGCGCTTAGTAGCAAGAGAATTCATAAGGACACGAAAACCAACGCTGATCACACTCCTTCGCCCTGCAATTCGGCGTGCCACAGTATTCACAACGCAAGCCAAACACTGCGTTGATCGAAATCTTGAATCGGTGAAAGAGGTTTGGGAGCCTAGCTTTCACAGCAATAAATCCCAATGGCCAAATCACGATCTTAGGAAGGACATCAGCTGTCTCTGTGGTCGATAGAATTGAAGGAAGATGGAAGCTGAGCTCATCAGAAAAGAGAGCATTTTTTTGCTCCTTTTGCTTCTTGTCGCCGTCTTCGCCGGAGCGGCGCGCCGACTTCGTGTGCCTTATCCCATTCTGCTGACGATCATCGGCGGCATCCTCGGCTTGCTGCCGGTATTCCCCAATATCTCGCTCGAACCGAATCTCGTATTCTTTGTCTTCCTGCCACCGCTGCTCTTCGCTGCAGGCTGGCAGCTCTCCTGGCGGGAGTTCCACGCGAACTTCAGCAAAATCCTCAGACTTGCAGTTGGCCTGGTGACCTTCACGATTCTTGTATTGATTGTTGGAAGAAGCTGGCTCTTGCCCGGTTTTGACTGGCAGTCGGCATTGCTGCTCGGGGCGATCATTGGAGCGACAGATGCCGTCGCGGCGACTTCGATCGCTCGACGGTTTGGGCTTCCGCGCCGGATTGTGGATGTTCTTGAGGCCGAGAGTCTTGTCAACGACGGGACAGGTTTGCTTGCGTTCCAGTTCGCGCTTGGAATCTTCTTTAGTGGTCACACTCCAACCGTGATCGAGGGAGTTGGAAAACTCGTCTACCTCTCGGGCGGAGGCGTACTCATTGGACTATTGATCGGTTACTTCGTCTCGAAACTGGAGCGCTGGATTGATGATGGCCCGATCGAAATCGTGGTGAGCCTCCTGATCTCCTACGCTGTCTATATTCTCGCGCAGCGTATGCATACGTCCGGTGTCCTCGCGGTGATCGCATGCAGCATGCTGATGAGTCGGGAGAGCTATCGCTTTATGTCGCCAAGGGTACGGCTGCAGTTTACTGGCGTGTGGGATGTCCTGACCTTCGTCTTGAACGGGGTTGTCTTTATCCTCATCGGGCTACAGCTTCCCTTTGTACGGTCGCAGTTGTCGGGCGCAAGTGTTTGGCAGCGCCTGAAGGCAGGAGTTGTCTTCAGCTTCTCGGTCGTCTTGCTTCGGCTGATTTGGATCTTTGCAGAGACCTACTTCGTATATTGGTATCGTCGACTTCGGAGAATCCCGGACAACGCCGCGCCGCGCCCCAAAGAATTACTGATACTAAGCTGGGGTGGTATGCGGGGCGTTCTTTCGCTGGCTGCGGCGTTCTCCGTTCCGTACTCTCTCGCCAACGGCATGAATTTCGGGCAGCGCAGCATGATCGTGTACCTGACCTTTTGCCTCATCGTGACATCTCTCGTGCTTCAGGGACTGACGATGCCATGGTTAATTCGGTTTATCGCCATTGACAGAACCCACGACGAAGAGCGAGAGGAAAAACATGCGCGGCGTACACTTATCGAAGACGTCCTGCGCTACCTGAATCGGCGGCGCGTACAGGAGCGCTTTGACGCTGCTGTTGTTCGAGAAATGTTGTCGATGTATGAACGTCATCTTCTCGCCCTGCCCACCGAAGAACTCGATAGCAGTGAAGCAGGGAGTCGAATGCAACGAGATGCCCTGCTATTGGAGATTCTGCAAGTGGAGCGCGAGTCTTTGATCCGACTCCGAAATGACGCAGCTATCAGCGATGATGTGGCTCGGTCTATCCAACGAGATCTGGATCTGCTGGAAAGTCATGTCCATACCGGGTCGGCGGAAAGCGTGCTCGCACAACATCTCTGAGTTGCGAATGCGTAACGAGGAGTCTGTTCGCGTTGTTTAATCCCGTAGGACTGGCTCTCGATTGATGAATACAGGGCGCGCACTCATTGAAGCCCGTCCCCGAGCGATCGGGATAGGTCCTCACAAACGTGCAGATGAGCAGGAGACATTCTCCTGATTGACGCTGTTACGCTCCCTCAACAATCAACCTGAGGCTGGTCACAGTTCGCAGACTTGCCTAGGAGGCTTCAGATTGTGGCATCTTGAGTCCCGATTTGGTTACCGGCGGAGCAGAAAACGCCGCTGGATTGAACCACGTCGTCGCATTGCGCGTCGCCGGTCGGAGATCGTCAATTGCGGTTCGGAAGACCACCCCGCTACATCATCGACAGTTGAGTCGCCAACGCATAGAAGTGATCGGACCGCTGTAGACCGCGCGGTCCGATCCATATGGACAGGCGAACTAAAAGTCGATTCTTAGCGCGACCTGCCCTGTTCGATTGCCCGCATTTTCTGCCGTTTGGGGAGCGCTTAGGACGCCAAAGGTTGTCGTGTTGTCAATCTGCGTAGCTGGTGGAGCGAAGTTCGTGTGGTTCAGTACATTTGTGAAAGTAGATTCAAACCGCACCTTAACCCGCTCCGTCAGGGGAAAGTTCTTTGCCAGCCCAAGTGAAACGGCTGCCGTACCAGGACCTTGAAGAATACCCACGCCGGCGTTGCCAAAGCGACCCGCTCCGGTAGGAGTCGGTGAAAATGCAGCAAGGTTGAAATACTGAGCCCTCGACTGTCCTCTGTAGTAGTCCTTCGAAACGGCATCGGGGCGCAGCGTTGCACCACGATTGACGACATTCGTATTTGACTGATCGGACGAGGTGCTGATGTTCGGTGTGAGCCAAGGCCCGGTCTCCAGCAAGGTCACGTTATTGAGCTCCCAGCCACCAAGCAATGAATTCATCCAGCCCGTGGTGTTCAGGAAGGCCCTTCCGCTGCCGAATGGCAACTGATAAAGCCCGGTCAGCAGAAACCGATTGCGCCGGTCTCCTTGCACGTTCCCGTAGTCGCTGGCGATGTGGAACCGATCCGTGATCGGAACCCCATAGTTAACCTCACCGGCGTATGCTGTCGGCGTGCTCCCCTGGTTGTCCGCCTGGTTCTTGGCCAATGTATAGTTCGCATTGAAATACAACCCGTGTGACATGCGGTGTGTTGCTTCAACTTGAAATGCCGCGTAGTTTGCAATACCGGCGTTGAAGGTACTGTAGAGGGTAAACCAATTGTGGTAGGGCGCACGCGGATCGACATAGGGGCTTGCCGTAGTTGTTTGATACGACGTAGTACTTGCAGGGATCTGGTTCAAATCCTCCGTAATATTTAACCGGTATGAGTGCATGCCGACATAGCTGATACGCAGAGTATCGTTGCCGGTGAGCTCGCGCTCGACGGTGAGGTTCCACTGGTTTGATTGCGGGTCACGGTAGTTGGGATTCACGCCCTGATCGAGTCCGCCACCACCATACTGGATACCCACAATCGGCGGCGTGGTGTTAGGAAACTGAATCAGGGGTGTTCCGGCAGCTGTTGCTGTGTTCGTAAATGTGTGAAGGTTCGATGTTGGGTTGCCGCTATTGTTGAAGGAGAGCGGACCGAGATTCGTCATCGTAAAGACGCCGAAGCCTGCGCGGACCACGGTCTTTGTATCGTTGAATGGACGATAGGCCAACGAGAAGCGTGGTTGGAAGTTCCCCAGGTAAGTCTTCCGTAGACCCTGGGGCAGATGGTCCTGGCTTGCCGTTACGTAATTTGAACAGGGCAATGCCGTGTAACCGAGGTTGCAGGCGTTGAACGACTGCTGGAAAGCCAGATTCGAGCCCTGAATGTTCTGCTTCGCAAGATACGAAGACAGCTCATCGGGCACGACAATCGAGTTGCTCGTCTGATCGAAGTTTGCCAAGTTGCCACCGTCCTCGTGCATGGCCGGTAGAACCTGCCAACGCAGCCCGTAACTCAGGGTAAGCTTGCTGCTCACTTGGAACTCATCTTGCGCGAATAAGCCATATTGCCAAGCTGTGCCGCCTACATCCGGACTCGACACTGCAAAGAACAAGGTTGTCGGCGCACCTTCGAGAAAATCGCCGAGCGCATTGCCTGTGAATGTGGGCTGAAAGGTGAACTGCCCGAAGTCATCCGACGGCAGGAACAGCTCTACATCAAAGTAACGGACCCGGCGTGCATCGATTCCAGTCTTGAGCGTGTGTTTGCCGATCGTGTAAGTCACGTTGTCGGTAAACTGCATCGTCTTCGACTGTGTTACTCCGGTCTTGTCACGACCGATTGGCGTGAAGCCGTTACCCGCGCTGAAATTAAAGGTCGGGAATGCATGTGTTGTCGGGTGTTGGCTGATGTCCACGCCGCTCAGGTGCAGCTGCGTCAGGGCATCCGCGCCTTCTATCGGGAAACCGACACTGGTGGTCGCATTCGTAAAGCCGTAGCGGCATTCGTTCACGAGCTTCGGCGTAATGGTGTAGGTATAGGACACCAACAGGCTGCGGTTGTGTACGCTATCTGCATCGTTTGGCAAAAGAGGGTTGGCGTAATCTGTCGTGATGTTTTTTCTGCTAAACCTTGCATATGCCGACTGCTTAGAAGTGATGGTTTGATCGATCCGAACATCGGCTCCATCTGTACGAGCGGGTGTCGGCTGAAAATTCTCATAGTTGTAGTTCGACTGTCCCGACACGTTGGGCAATGGATAATACGCTAGCAATGCGGTGGCAGTTGGATTGATGCTGCCCTGTGGAATCACCGGTCCGCCGAGTGCCGTCAGGTCGCCGTTGCGTTCTGCCTGGGTGGGAACCAGAAATTGTTGGGCGACTGCGGTTGTGCGCCGGTTGCCCTCATAGTCGGCGAAGAAGAAAGTCTTGTCCTCACCGTTGTACAGATGGGGGATTCGCACTGGCCCCCCAAGCGATCCTCCAAAAGTATTGAAGTGCTTTGGAGCTTTGCCATTGAATCCGTAAGGGTTGGCATCAAAGGCATCGTTCTGGAGGTACTCGAACCCGCTGCCATGATATTGGTTCGTGCCACTTTTGGTGGTGAAGGTTACATCGCCAACCTGCGAGAACTCGGCGCTGTTGTTGAAGGCCGTTACTCTGACAGCAGAGATCCCTTCCTGCGAAGGATAGGCGTCCTGAAGCGCTCCGTTCTGGCGGACGTTTGCTGTTGAGATGCCGTCCACCGAAAAGTTCACCATAGCGGAGCTTGCGCCGCTCAGAGCAATATTGCCTGAACTGTCTTGCTGCACATTTGCGGACAATGCAAGTGCACCAAGTGGGCTGGTCGTGGTTGCGCGATTGTTTAGGGGGAGCTGCGTAATGAGCTGATTGTCCTTCGAGTCACTCAACGTTCCGTTTTCTGTATTGATCTGATCGGAAGCCGCACTTACTTCAACAACGGTGGGCTTCGCTGCGATGGAGAGCGTTATTGGAATACGAAGATCCTGCCGCGCTTCCAGAGCAGCGGAATTGACGACCGCATCTGCGAATCCATCGTGGTGGACCGTAAGCGTGTAGCGCCCGGCCTTCAGGTTTTCCGCAACAAACTCGCCGGAATCATTGGTCGTAACCTGGCGCTCAATATTCTCATCGAGTGAATGGATTGTCACTGCTGCTCCTGGAATGACTGCTCCTGAAGCATCTTGTACGGCACCTCGCATACTGCCGAAGGTAGATTGGCCGTGCACATGAAATGGAGACAGAGCCGCCCAGGCAAACATAACGAGCCAGAAGATTCCTCTGCTTTGTCGCGAAACGCTTTCCACAGGGCGAGTAGAAAATGCCGTCACGATGCCTTGTGAGAGCGCATTCGCAAGGCGAGGGGTGAATGATGGGCCTCGATAATTGATCATGATGTTCTCCGGGTCAGGCCGACGCATCGCCGGCTGCTGATACTAGGGAACAACGAACTTCATAACTGCCGCATAATTGAAGACCACGCTTTTACGCTTTCTTTATAGCTTTCGTACAGATGCAATGAGGTTGCTCAATAGGCGACACAGAATCGCTTCTCCTCCTATTGCTCATTTACGGTTTACTTATGAGACTGCAGATATGCTTTGTCTTGAGGAGAGATGCCTTCGCTTTGGGTTCAGCGCCTGTTGCGTATACTGGCCAGCGCACTGATTGTCGCGTTGGTGACAGTCGTCACGTACGGCACTCACGCGAAGTCGTTCGCTGCAGGTTTTATCTACTTGTTCCCCATTATGCTGATTGCATTTGGATGGGGCTTCTTTGAGGCAAGCGTCGCGTCTGTGCTCGCGGTTGCATGCTTGGACTATTTCTTCACCGAACCGCATTTTCACTTTTATATGTCTGATCCTCAGGACTGGATCGCACTCGTTAGTTTCGAGGCTGTGGTTCTGCTGGTGAGCCAACTCGCAGATCGCCTGAAACGTCACGCGACTGAAGCGAGCAAACAACGCGTTCAAGTGGAGAAGTTGAATCGTCTGAGCAGGGATGTCCTTTTGCTCAATCGCCGCTCCGCGATTGGGATCCAACTGGTACACCTAGTCGTGGAAGGATTCGATCTTGATGGAGTGTCGTTATGGGATGTCAGGGAAGCGCGCTTCGATACTGCAGGAGACATATGCATTCCCGAAGACGAAGTGCGTGCGACATATTTTCATCAACGCCACGGCGACGATAAAGCGAGTGGCAGGTTCACCCGCGTTCTCTTTCTTGGCAGCCGCGCCGTCGGGGCAATTGGTCTCGTGGGGACCTCTTCCAAAACCTGCATTGACACGCGAACGGCGGATGCTATTGCTTCTTTGGCAGCTGTGGCACTGGAGCGAGCGCATTCGTTTAGGTCGGAAAGTGAGGCCGAAGCCGCAAGACAAAGCGAGCAGCTGCGCTCGGCAGTACTAGATGGATTGTCCCACGCGTTCAAAACGCCACTCACTACGATCCAGGGCGCGAGTTCAGGACTTTTGGAAATTGGGGGGCTCAGAACGGCGCAAGAAGAGCTTGTGACGCTTATCAATCAAGAAGCGATTCGTTTAGGTGAGCTCACCACCCAGGCTTTACAGACAGCAAAGTTAGATAGCGAAAACCTGAAGGTAAGCAAGCAGGAAGTCCGGGTTCGGCCATTACTTGAAGGAGTTTCTGAACAATGCTCGCACCGCCTGTCGGGGCATCAAATACGTGTCCGCGACAAAATCCCAAACAAGTGTGTCTGGGCAGATGGCCGACTCTTGAAAATCGCGTTGCTTGAGTTAGTAGACAACGCTTCGAAATATGCTGATCCCCAAGCGCCGATCACGTTGTCTGCCTTACCGGTAGGAGCCGAGGTCACATTCAGTGTGCAGAATGAAGGTTCTTACATTGCTCCTGATGAAAGGCTCCGGATCTTCAGGCGTTTTTATCGTTCGCCAGGCTCTCAGTATCGCGCATCCGGAACAGGGATTGGATTGTCCTTCGTCAAGCGAATTGCTGAAGCGCACTCCGGCCATGTGTGGGTTGAGAGCGAACCCGAGATCGGCACGACATTCTTTTTGTCTCTGCCGGCATGTACTGAAGGAGATGCAGCGTGGACGCATTGAACGGGCGGGTTCTGATTGTTGAGGACGATTCATCTGTGAGGCGAAGCCTGCGCACCACGCTTGATGCACTTGGCTTCGATTTGGGTGAGGCGAGCAGTGGAGAAGAAGCACTCCAACGATTGCGCATGGTTGATTATGAAGCTGTATTGCTCGACATCAATATGCCAGGAATCGGTGGAATCGAAACGTGCCGACGTATTCGTCGCGCCTTCACAAAGCTCCCTATCCTCATGCTTACGGTGCGTGATAGCGAAGATGACAAAGTAGAAGCACTCGAGGCGGGCGCAGACGACTACGTCACGAAGCCATTCCAAATTCGAGAATTGACCGCGAGAATTCGTAGTTCCATCCGCAAATTCAGAGCGCCTGAAGCTCCGTCAGAGATGCCTATCACGATTGGAGACGTTATGTTGGACCCTGTGCGCCGGCGTGTAGAGCATGGTGGCATCGAAGTACGGCTCACACCGCGAGAATTCGACGCGTTGCAATTTCTGATGGAACACTCAGGTCGTCCAGTCACCCATACACGACTACTGACCGCTTTGCGCGGTCCAGGCTCAGGAGATGACCGAGAATATCTGCGCGTTCTCATCGGGCAACTTCGCAAAAAGCTTGAAGATAACACTGTTGAGCCGCAGTACATCTTGACGGACAGCCATATCGGATACCGCTTTCGCGAAGTCTAGCTCTCCTAGATTAGACATGACGAACTGAGTTCAATCCGTTCGAAGGGGTGAAAAATGGCACGTTGTCGGTAGCGCAAACATCAGTGCCGAGAAGCGCTGCTAACTTTATGCCCTTCCCTTCTCTCACTTATTGGTAAATTGCCTAAGCGCTTAGCCATACAAATTCCCGCGATCGTACCGTGGGACGAAAAGCCGCTCGCTTTCGATACTCTTGGCAAAACCTCTAATAGGCATGGCGGGAACAATACGGGAACAACCTAGGGAGGAAAACATCCCAGATGATCCTAAACGATCCTAAATCGGCACTGCACTAATTGCTTTCGTTTCAACCGGGTCCGCTGATTCCAGGCAACTTAGGTCCATTGGTAGGGGGCCCTGAAAAGGCCGGCGTCGGCGGTTCGATCCCGTCTCTGGCCACCATTTAGAATCAATAACTTAGAAGGTCTAAGAAAACGCCTCCGAATTCCGGAGGCGTTTCGGCTTTTTCGGTAATTCCTGTTTTTTCAGCAGCTTGGCTTCCCAATACGATGGTCGCGTATTGGTCGCGCCTATAGTTGAAGCTCTCGTACTCTTCTGTAAGTTCAATTAGATGCCGCAGATAGATGCGCTCAATGAGCGACGCCAGCCTGTTATTAATACGGGAACATCTCATGGCAAGGCGCCTCCGATGGCGCGATTCGAGGGTATTCC
>Ga0126381_100007201_pt1 | contig 12366 bp, 12 predicted proteins | sample PanSoiMetPlot_28_FD_96465 | JGI IMG/M metagenome (GOLD analysis project Ga0126381, IMG submission 96465) | Tropical forest soil microbial communities from Panama - MetaG Plot_28 | ecosystem: Environmental > Terrestrial > Soil > Tropical forest > Bulk soil | place: Panama | collected 2016-02-17
GTTCGGTCACGCCGCAGGGTTCATTAATCCAGCGAGCACGATCGTTCCCCTTTCGACGTGGGGCGAGTTCGGAGTTCGGTTTACGTTCTGATTCCGGGCGAGGCGTGCCTCGCCCCTCCATGACTGGCTTAACGGAAGAAGAGCAGGTAAACCGCCATTGCAGAGCCAATCGCCGCCATGAGTATGGCGACCGCAGTCGCTAAGAATGATGGCCGGTCAAATGATTGAATTCCCGCGTTCAGTTCCGCAATGAGACGGCGATAATGCAAGAGTGCCAGCACCTCTACGAGCACGCCGACAACGATGAGAGCTGTGCCGCTTGAAACGGAGAACCTGGGAGAACCGGATATTGGAACTGCGCCCGCAACTGTCAGGCTCCGTAAAAAGATGCCAAAACGCGCCAGCACAAATCCGAATCCCATCAGAGCCAGACCCGTGCGAATCCAAGCCAGGATTGTTCGTTCAGCGGCAAGATAAACCCTTGGATCCTTGCCGGGAGCCGTCGTCTCGTTCTGTGCAGTTGGCATATTGCTTAACTTACGCTCCTGCCAGACAGATCGGGAGGTGCAAATGGACGATAACCCATCGACAGAAGCGCAATGGCTAAATCTCGAAATGCGGTTTCTGCCGGATTTCGAAACAACCTTTTCCGGTTGGCAGCATCTTGCCAGGATTTAGCGCGCAGTGCGGGTCGAATAACGCCTTAAACCGCTTTATCAGATCCAGCGTCTGGTCTGGGAAGAGGTGTGACATCAACTCCATCTTTTCCATGCCCACACCATGCTCGCCAGTAATCGAACCGCCCACAGAAATACAGTAATCGAGTATCTCTTCGCCGGCCTTTTGCGCCTTCTCCAGATCGCCAGGCTTGCGGGGGTCGAACGGCAAAATGGGATGCATGTTGCCATCGCCAGCATGAAATACATTGCTGATTGGAATTCCGTACTTCATCCCGATTTCGCCGATGGCCCTCAGGGTCGGCGCAATCTGTGTCCGCGGAACAACGCCATCCTGGACATAATACGTAGGGCTCACCCGTCCAATCGCACCGAATGCATTCTTCCGCCCCTTCCACAGAAGCTCACGCTCTTCGGCTGATTTTGCAACTTTTACCTCGCGTGCGCGGCATGACAGGCACACGCTCGCGATGGCCGCTGCCTGCTCTTCCACCTCCTCTGCCAGACCCTCGACTTCGATCAGAAGGACGGCTGCAGCGTCCATGGGATAGCCCGCGTGAGTAGCGGCCTCCACCATTCGGATCATCGGTCCGTCGAGCATTTCGAGCGCCGTGGGAATGATTCCGCGAGCCGTCAACTCGCCAACCGTACTTCCCGCCTCATCGGTCGAACCATAGATCGCAAGCAGCGTCTTGACGGCTTCCGGCCGCCGCATCAATCTGACACCCACTCTCGTCACCAGCGCCATGGTTCCTTCCGATCCGGTCAGCAGCCCGGCCAGATCGTATCCCGGCAGATCGGGTTCTTTGCCGCCGCATTCGATGACGGTCCCATCCGGCAGAACAGCCTCCAGGCTGACCACGTGATTGGTGGTTACCCCGTGCGCCAACGTGTGCGGCCCTCCGGCGTTTTCGGCCACATTTCCGCCGATCGTACAGGCTTTCTGACTTGAAGGATCAGGCGCATAAAAGTACCCGAATGGTTGCACAGCCAGCGAAATATCCAGATTGACGACTCCGGGCTGCACGATTGCGCGCTCGTTCTCAATATCAATCTCGAGAATCCGGTTCATCCTCGCAAACGAAATCATCATGCCGCCGGCGCGCGCGATCGCCCCGCCGCTTAAGCCTGTACCCGCGCCTCGACCAACAAGGGGCAATCCGTGCTCCCGCGCCAGTTTTACGAGCGCTACGACATCTTCCGTGCTGCGCGGAAACACTACCAAGTCGGGCTGCGATTTATCGACCCCGCCGTCGTATTCGTATAGCTTAAGATCCGGCGCGAGAGAGAGGACGGCATTCCTGCCGAGTTGCGACTCAACTGCCGCCACCACCGCAGGATCAATCGGCATGGAGTTTGTGGTTTCCTAGAGAAGGCTCTGAATGTATTGGGTCATATCGTCACTGACCCAATCCTCGGCATTCGCGAACTTACGCATGACTCGACCGTCTTTGATGATGTAGGTTTCAGGGTACTGAAAGGTGCCGTATCTGGCACTGATGTCGGCCTGGGGGTCGCGCGCTGTATCGAACGATACATGGATGCGATCGAGAAACGCCCGATATTTCTCTGGATTCTTGTCGATGCTGACGGCCACCACGACTACTCCCGACTTGGCAAACTTTTTTTGAAACTCATTCAGGGAGGGGATCTCCTGGACACAAGGCGAGCACCATGTGGCCCAAAAATTCAGCACCAGCACCTTGCCCCCGAATGACACTGGGGTCACGCGCTGGCCGTCGTCCGTAGTAATCGAAAATTCCGGCGCCCGGCCTCCCTCCTTCGCCGAAGTGTCGCGCAAGCTGAACACTATCAACCCGATAAAGACCGCTGTGAAGGCACCCATAAGGGCGCGTAGAACATTATTCGTTGTCACTTTCCGATGCTCGAAGGTCGCAGGGCTCGCGCCCGCGGCTGACCTGAAACTGCCTGTAAATACCAGTATCCAACGGCCGAGGGTGGGCATCCAATGGATGGTGCTTGTTACGCGTAAGGCGGAGTTTTCCGCGTCTCATTTCTGCCGCGTCCGGTCCTTGAACGATCCGGAAAATTATCGCCTTTTCGGGGAAGAGGCCAACCCGAACGGACATGGCCACAATTACATTGTGGAGGTCACAGTAGAGGGCGATCCAGATCCGATCACGGGCATGGTAATCGATCTCAAGCATCTGAAAGAAGTTCTCGAACGCCATGTAATCGAGCCGCTGGATCATCGCTTCCTGAACTACGAGGTTCCCCCTTTCGACCGAGTGGTTCCCAGCACGGCCAACGTGGCCCTCGAGATCTGGAGACGGATCGAACCTGAGGTCTCAACCCCATCGACACGCCTTGCGCGAATTCGTCTCTTTGAGACCTCGGAACTCTACATCGATGTCGACCGCGAGGGCCTCGACGCATGACCAGCCTGACTCGGCGGTATCGATTCTCGGCCTCCCACCGCCTTCACTCGGCTGAGTTGAGCGAGGCCGAGAACGCGCGGGTCTATGGCAAGTGCAATAATCCTTTCGGCCACGGTCACGATTACGTTCTCGAAGTAACCGTTGGAGGGCCAGTTCACCCGCTTACCGGACTGATTGTCTCCGTCCACGCGCTGGATGATTTCATAGAACGCCACGTCCTCCGGCTTTTCGCAAACCGGAACCTCAATCTCGACGTGGCACAGTTCGCCGCTCTCGTACCGACGACTGAAAATATCGCTCTTGTCATAGCCGATCTTATTCAGCGACACTGGCACGACCGCTTTGGGAGTGTGCCAGCAGGCCTGCGAAGGGTTCATATCCAGGAAACGGATCGGAACGGATTTGAAATTCTGCTCGGTGTAAGCGGGAACCGGGCTCCGATATCCACAGAAACAGAAAGTGTGACAGTTCATGGCTAAAGCTCCGTTGAAGAAGAAGGGCTCGCTCATTGAGATCCGGCATAAAGCCCCAAAAATCTCTATCGCATCGCACATGAAAGAAGTTGTCCGCGCTCTAGGCGAGGACCTCAACCGCGATGGTCTGGCCCGTACCCCGGAACGCGTTGAAAAGGCGCTTCGTTACCTCACCAGCGGTTACTCCACCGATGTGAACGAGATCGTAAACGACGCGCTGTTCGATGTTGAATACGATGAGGTAGTTATCGTAAGGGACATCGAATTCTTCAGCCTATGCGAGCACCATATGCTCCCGTTTTTCGGCAAGGTACATGTCGCCTATTTGCCAGCCTCTAAGGTGATCGGACTAAGCAAAATTCCGCGTATTGTCGATGCTTTCGCGCGACGCCTGCAGATCCAGGAGCGCCTGACGCAACAAGTCGCACAAACCATTGAGGAGCTAATCCATCCTCGCGGAGTAGCAGTCATATGCGAAGCGCGGCATTTCTGCATGATGATGCGCGGAGTCGAAAAACAACACTCAGGGGCCATTACGAGCGCGATGTTGGGCGCCTTCCGCGATAACAAGGAAACGCGAAACGAGCTGCTGTCGCTGATTGCTCAGCGAGCCCGAGCGATTTGACTGTTTAGCGCCCTCCTGCTCCCGGTGCATGCTAGCATCGGGTCATGAGCGACCAGAGCCGCCTCTTTCAGGCGGGGCCGGACCCTTTTGGACGCACGTGGAATGTACAGTTTCGCTGGCTACAGACAGGCATTTCTATCAGGCATGCCGATACGGTTGACGTGAAATTCTTTGTCACACCGGACGGTGGTGAACCAGAGGAAAAAGTGATTGCTCTTCCACACCACGCATTGCTCAGTGCCACATCCAAGCGCGGGTCAAAGCTTTCCGACCCATACTGCCTGCGCATGGCTGCCGCGCATCTCCGCCGCATGATTGAAACCTCTCAGGACATGGAGAAAACGTTGGTTACACTAACTCCTGAAGACGTAATGGCTTATGATCAGCAATCGACAGGTGTAACAGTTCGGCAGCCCGCGTGATCCATTCGGACGTGATAATCGCAGCGGTGCGTGCTAGAAATGAATTTTCTGCGTACTTCACTTTCTGGCTCAGACGAGGACTTATCTATGGTTAGCTGCCCCAAATGTGATGCTCCTATCGATGTGGAAGAAGAAGAACTTGATGAAGGGGACGTTCTTTCTTGTGATGAATGCGGAGCTTCTTTGACAGTCACCAGCACCAACCCCGTGGAACTCGAGTCTGAGGGTGAAGACGAGGACGAAGACGAGGATTTTGATTACGACGAGGACGAAGACGACGAGGACGAAGAGGAAGAAGACGAAGAGGACTGGCACTAGCAGCCTTAGCTAATCTTCGCGTGTGGATCGGAAAGGCATCAGTCACCGGCGCGGTTTTCCTTTGTCTCGCGCGATTCTGTTTTGCTCAGGTCCAGCCACCGGACGCCGGCCAGGGCGGAACGGCAGTTCGCTCCATCGAGGGTATGGTTTTGAATCAATCCGGCACTGGTGTGTCCGGCGCTCGTGTACTGTTGAAGAACGGGAAGAGTCTTGAAGTGCGCTCGTTTATTGCGCTACAGGATGGCAAGTATCACTTTTACGGACTCAGCACGGATGTAAATTACGAAATTCGAGCCCAAGCAAATGGAATGACCAGCAAAACCAAGAACATCAGCGTGTTCGACAGCCACAAGGTCATCCACCTCGACCTCAAACTGACCAAGAAGCTCAAGGCCGGCAATTAGTCCGGCGGCGGTTCGTTTACAATCGGCTCGAATGGCTTTTAATTCGATCAGGATACTGAGCGCGTGACCAAGACGGAGATACTCGCCCGCATCAAAGAACTCGCGGTTGTCCCCATCGTGCGGACTCCGAACGCCGAAACGGCGGTAGCGGCGGTCGATGCTGTGCTGGAAGCCGGTATCGACTGTGTAGAGATTACCCTGACCGTACAGAACGCCATTAAGGCAATTGAAAGTGTGGCCGCACGATATGGAGATCGGGTGCTACTCGGCGCCGGAACTGTTCTCGATCCGGAGTCAGCCCGGACCTGCATCCTGGCTGGCGCTCAGTTCATCGTTACTCCCAGCCTGAACCTTCGCACAATCGAATTGGCCCACCGTTATAGCAAGCCAATCTTTCCGGGTGGTCTCACCCCGACCGAGGTACTTACCGGATGGGAGGCGGGCGCGGACGGCATTAAGGTCTTCCCATGCAGCGCTCTCGGCGGCGTTAAATACATCAAGGCGCTGAAAGGGCCATTCCCCCAAATCGAACTCATTCCTACCGGAGGTGTAAACCTCGAAACAATTGTGGACTTCCTGCGGGCTGGTTGCGCGGCGGTCGGAGTGGGTGGAGAGTTGGTTGATACGAAAACGGTAATGGCCGGAGACTATGGGGTCATCACCGAACGGGCACGGAAATTCCGTGAAGCAGTGGTCGCGGCGCGTCAAACTCCGAAGTAATCATTCGCCCAAGTTATTATTTCGGCTGAGAATAGTGCGGCATGCCGGCATACTTCCGAGCATCATCGTGGCCCGCTCGAGCTATTGAAGCGCTCATGAACGTGCGATATCAGCGCATCATATCCCGGGTTCCCGTGCAGGGACTTGAGGTCAGCGTCGTCTTCCAGGCCGAGCGAGGTCGGCCGGTCCAAGCCGTGATCAACAGCCTGGCGCAGCAAAGTTAATGCTTCCCCGGATTGGCCTCTGTGTGCCTCAATGCAGGCCAAATTGTATGCCGAAACGGCAGTATCGGGGTGGTCTGGCCCATATAAGCGGCTACGGAGTTCGAGCGTCTTGCGCTCGAGCGTTTCCGCCTCGGCATACTTGCTCATGTGCATGAGAGTAGAAGCAAGCATACTCATCGACGCCAGCGTTTCTCTGTGCTCCGGCCCAAGCACACGGCGTTGAACAGCGAGAACGTTCCGAAGGGCTTGCTCCGCCTCGGCATAGCGGCGCAGATGCCCAAGCATGAGACCCTCGTTCATCATCGAAATGAGCGTATCTTCGTGTTCCGGCCCGAGCACGCGGATCTGACCGGCAATCAGTTCACGCTCCAGGTTTTCAGCATCGGCGTACCGGCCCTCGCTGTCCAATGTATCGGCAAGATATTCCATCGAGCGCAGGGTTTGAGGATGATCCGGGCCGAGTATACGACGCTTCGCTTGAATAACATGCCGCTCCAGCTTTTCCGCTTCTCCGTACCGACCATCCTGGTCCATAACGAAGACCAGATTGTCCGCTGACCGCAATGTTTCGGGGTGGTCGGGCCCAAGGACCCGGTTTTCGACATTAAAATTTGAGCGAAAGAGCTTCTCCGCCTCGATGAGGTGACCTTCGTCGGCCAGGACGCCGGCAAGATTGTTCGTCAAACTCAAAGTATCCGGGTGTTCCGGTCCGAGGATTTGCCGCTGTCTGTCGAGGGCATCGCGGTACAGCTTTTCCGCCTCCGGATAGCGGGCTTGTACCTCCAGAGTACTTGCAAGTACACGCTTAGATTTCAGAGTATCGAGGGCTTCCGGTCCGAGAATGCGTTGCCGGACTTCAATGGCCCTCCTTAACAACGATTCGGCTCGTGAATAGGATCCCAGGTTGAAGTAGACGGTACCCATAATGTGCATCATCTGGGCTTGCAGCTCAGGATCGTTGGAAAGCCCCGTGTTGATCTCCTTCGAAGCCTTATCAAGGATCTCGCGGGCGGTGACCTTATTACCGCGCGCCTCGCTTGGATCCGAGACCTTGAACATGCCCGTCATGAAATTTGTGACCCGGTCGGCGCGATCGCGCTCGCGCGTGATCCGGCGCAGCGACACCGCCTGCGCGACTGCGAATGAGCCTAACAACAGGATCAAACCGGCTGCCACCGCCACACTCACGCGATGCCGGCGGATATACTTTCGTGCGCGATAGACAACGCTTGGGGCATGCGCGGTCACCGGCTCGTGGCGCAGATATCGCCCAATGTCGGCAGCCAGCTCCGAGGGCGTCCCATACCGGTGCGCACGATTCTTCTCAAGGGCCTTCAGCGTAATCGCGTCCAGATCGCCGCGAAGTTGTCTGGCGAGCGCCTTCGGCTCGGTGCGGCGGTTCCGCGCCGTGGCCGTCGATTGTTCGCCCAGGGTGCGCAGCTTCGTGCTTGGCCGTGGCGCATCGTCCTCCCGGACCCTGCGCAGAATCTCTTCAAACGACAGCTTGCCAAGCTCGAGCGGAAGCGCCCCCACCAGCAGCTCGTAGAGAACCGCGCCGAGCGAATACACATCCGTGCGGGTATCGACGTCCTCTCCCGCCGAACCGGCCTGCTCCGGGCTCATGTATTCGGGCGTGCCCAGCATCATTCCCACCCGCGTAAACAGAGTCTCGGCTGTCAGTCGCTGGGAAATGGCCTTCGCTATGCCGAAATCGATGATCTTAGGCACCGGCTTCCCATCTACCTCGGTCACCAGAATGTTCGAGGGCTTCAGATCACGGTGAATGATGGCTTTCTGGTGAGCGTGCTGCACGCCCTCGCAGACATGGACAAAGAGCTGCAAACGCTCCTGGGTTGTGAGCGTGTGTCTATCACAGTAGGCAGTGATCGGCATGCCGCTTACGTACTCCATCACGAAGTACGGCCGGCCTTGCGGCGTGGACCCGGCATCGAACACTTTGGCAATCGCGGGGTGGTCCATGAGCGCAAGCGCCTGACGCTCGGCTTCAAAACGCGCCGCTACTTCACGCGTGTCCATTCCGGCCTTAATCAGCTTCAAAGCCACACGGCGGCGCACCGGCGTCCTCTGCTCCGCGATCCACACTTCTCCCATCCCGCCTTGCCCGACAAGCTCGACCAAATGGTAAGGGCCGATGTCGTACGGCAGAAGCTCCCCGGGATCTATTTGGGCCGCTTCGGTACTCGGCAGCGGGAACTGCCCTTCCGCAATTCGCTCCCACATCTTCGCTGCTTCGCCCGCCTCGAGCTGATTTGCCAGGTGTACGTCGGCGTACGCCAACAGCGATTCGACTTCATGACGAAGCGGCTTGTCCTGCGCGCAGGCTTGGTTCAAATAAGATGAGCGCTCAGCAGGGTCTTTGGCGAGCGCGGCATGATATACGGACTCAATCATTGCCCAGCGTTGGGCGTCCATGGTGTCCCTCCTCGCTCGTCTCGCGAGCCTTGGTCATTTCACGGGCAAGCCATGCTTTGGCCAGGCTCCAGTCGCGGTTCACGCTCTGCGGCGAAATGCCGAGCACTGAAGAAATCTCGCCGGCTGTGAGACCGCCGAAATACCGCATCTCAACGACGTGCGCCTTGCGCGCATCGAAGATTGCCAGCCGCTTCAGAGCCTCGTCCAGATGCAGAATCGCGGGGTCCAGTTCCCCCGCGACCACCAACGCGTCGTCAAGATTCATGCGACGAATTTGGCCGCCCCGCTTTGCGCTGCCGCGTGCCCGAGCATGATCGATGAGGATACGCCGCATAACTTTTGCAACAATCGCGAAGAAGTGCGCTCTATTTTGCCATCGCACCTGCGGAGCTTCAACCAACTGAAGATATGCTTCGTGCACCAGGACGGTGGCGTGCACAGAGTGCCCGGGTTGTTCCGCGCTCAGACAGCGCCGGGCAATCCTTCGCAGCTCCGAGTATGTCTGGTCGACGATCGCTTCCAGAGCGCTCTGGTCGCCCTCGCTCCATCCGAGAAGAAGCTCGGTCAATTCCTGAGAAAGGTCCTCGCCCAAATCATTGCCCCTTGCGTGGCGAAATTATACCCGAGCTAGAACTTGCCTGCATGCCCGGAGAAGCCAAAAGCTAAGAGCTTCCTGCAAGCGTTAGCAGTTTTTCCTGCAAGTTTCGCATTTAGAGGTGAGGCCAGCGGGCTTCGCGTTTCAGAATTGCTCCCGCTGCTCACAAGGAGGAGAAAATGCTGCTCTATGTGCTCGTAAATTCCCGTACGTTCTTTCGAGGCGGACGACCCTGTTCGCCGGAGGCCTCGAATTCCAGCAACTTACGAAGGTCTTATGTTCGCGGTCTCACGTTCGGGCTGATGGTCACCCTGGCGCTGATGAGTAGTACTTCCGCGGCCTTCGCTGACGATCCACTTCCAATACCGCCCGGACGGGCTTGCCCGCAGTCCACTGATTTCATCATTCCCGGCACATCTGACGGGCTCGCCTATCCGTGGGACTTGGTCTGGGCCGAATATATGAGGGTCGGTGGCCCGGAGGGCCCGATTGGCTGTCCTATAGGCGGGCTGGTGAAAGATGGTCCGAACAGCGGCGCCTTTATGAATTTCGAAAACGGCCAGATTGCGGTTACGCCCGGTGTCTGGGAACGGGGAGTCGTAGCAGCGTACCAGAGCGGCAATGAAATTATTGTCGATTGGACAGTCTCGTTGGAAGATCCGTCACATTACAATTACACGAAATTTCTGGTTCGTTGGGACTACAAGCAGGTCGGTGACTCAAAGTTTACGCACTACGACCACTTCGAGTTCAACAATAAGAAGCCGTGCGAGTTGCAAGGCACACGTGGGGATGGCGACCAGTGCGACGTTCTTGCGGACATGACCGAGGTGCAGTTAGTGCTGCTGCATTACTACCAGGACACTCACCTGCGCACAAAGGGAACCTTCTCGATCCCTGTTGACCATGGCGATGGCTATTACCGGATCGAACTCGAAGGATGCGATGAGGGGCGTGTAGGCGGCTCCACATGCCGGCAGGGTTGGATGCACCCGGTAATCGTCAACTACAAGGCGATCCAGCCAATCACAATTGATGGCGATGACGATTACAAGATCGAGCCAACGGACTACACGCTGGACTTGGGCGACGTTCCTAGCGCGAACGACGTCGACTCGTCCAAGGCGGCGCTGTCTAAGCGAGCCGCTGCTTACACCTTAATTAATGCATGTCATGCCTTACTGCCGTATAAAGTTTATCGAAATGAAGAGCAATATATGCAAGTGATCATGGCAAAGTTGGATTACGCGAATTACTACTTAAGCGATCTTCAGGGAGATCATTGTCCAGACCGTGATGTGAGCAACCGCCAGGAGGCGATCCTCTCGCTGGCGCAACAAACCATCGATTCGAAGTCGGGAACCACCGTCGACAGCTGCCCAGGCTGCCGGACGGGCGAGTATGACGTTGCTCTAAGCGGGTACATCCCCATTTTGAATCGGTTTGGGGAACATCTTCCCAACGATTTGTACTTCCACATCCTTGATTTGCTGAACAAGCGTGGCCAACTCGATCTGAGCGATCATTCCTTGTATTTCGGCGGGCCCGTCAATGAAACAGAGAACCACATCAATATGATCGAGAGTTCACGTTACCTCACGAACGATTTACTTTTCGCGCTTACCAGCGATCCGCAATACGACAACACCAAGAACGCAGTCTTCGTCTCCCCTGAGGAAATTGCAAGCGAACCTGAACAGATTCCGCCTGGGGTGCAGGACGGGCCAAATGCACCCGCGTTCCCAATTACTATGCGCGACTATTGGCTCAGGCGGCTACACCACTTTTTGCAAACCGACTTCATCGAATACAACGCCAGGCCGTATCAAGACTACACGATGCATTCGCTACAGAATCTCGCGAGTTTTGCGCACGATCCCCAGGTTCAGACAGCAGCTCAGATGGTCTTGAATTACGTGTACGCGAAAGTCGCTGTCTCGAGTAACGATAATCGCCGCTCCGTACCTTACCGGAGGAGGGCAGAGAACAACGATCCTAGACTGCTCGGCTTTCATTCTGACCCGCAGGCGGGGCGGACTCTGATGTTAGGTGGCGATTTTAGCATCCTGAGTCAGACGGGACTGACTAGTCCTAAAACGGGAGAGAAAGGCGTAATGGCTCCCTGGTACGATCAGGACCAATGGACGATCGAGAGCAGTTATACGATCCCCGATCCGATCCTTGACTTGACGATCGGCGCGAATCACCGGCTCTTTTATCAGGGGATTCATCACTACGCCGATGAGCAATACGCATCATCTCCAAGTTTTCTCATTAGCGCAGGTGGGCACTACGCAACGAACGCCTACAAAGCAGTGGGGATTTTTGGCTCTCACAGTGACATTGGTCTCGCGTTGCCAACGACGATCACGCCGACCGGGTTTTTCCTCTCGCGCAATGCGCTGATTCGATTTGAAGGCAGAACGGACGACACCCTGCGCTCAAACATGTGTGTTGCTCCGAACTTCGCGTGCGGAATTAATCCTGTACTGCCGCACATCATGACAACCATGGGGTGCGTAATTCAAAATGCGCCTTGGACTTTCATAAATTTCACCTCGGCTTGCCGGAATGATTCGTCGCCCAACGGCTTTTACGCCGCACTCTATCAGCGTGAGGATGTCAACCTGGATGGCGAACGATTTCATACGGGGTTCGTTGAGGTGTTTGATACAAGAATTAATCCGCAGCTGAGCTTCGAGGAGTTCTGGCAGGGCGAAAAGGGAGTGCTTGCGCGCAACGGTAACCGCAAGTTCAGCTCCTTCAAGAAGAACGCTTACCTAACCACAACCGGCCAGGAGATTACGTTTGTAATGGCGCCGGACAGCAGGGTTCTTACTATCGCAAACGGTCCAGCGCCCGTCCAAAGCACGACTGACTTTGCAACTGGCACAATTCTGCAGAGTAGCGGCACCTCCGGGTTGGTCACCATCACCAATCCCTTTACCGGGATGCAAATCACGCTCGATGATCGCGACCCGCTAAATCCCGTCCAGACGACTGGAGCAGTATCTGGGTACGCTCAAGACACCTGTCTGATCGGATTTGTATGGCGCGAAGCCAATCAAGATGATCA